>Ga0255779_1002236_pt1 | contig 20828 bp, 8 predicted proteins | sample 011ome_21_FD_179977 | JGI IMG/M metagenome (GOLD analysis project Ga0255779, IMG submission 179977) | Coastal salt marsh microbial communities from the Groves Creek Marsh, Skidaway Island, Georgia - 011508AT metaG (version 2) | ecosystem: Environmental > Aquatic > Marine > Intertidal zone > Salt...
TTTTTGAAAATATACGAGCGCGGAGAGAGAGAAATTGGCGTCACTTATTTTCACGCGACTAACGCGCATCTCGCGAACGAAGAAACGATCGAAATGCTTCAAAAAGGCGCGGAGTCTACCGAGGAGGACGCGAATTCGTGCGATTCGCAACGGGTGGAGTTGTTGCAGCGGAACGAAAGTACTCCTCAACAACAACAACAACAACACGGCAAAAAGCCAAAACCACCTTCACTTTTGGTCTTGCAACAGACGACGAAACGCGTGGTGGAAAAGACGGCGCCGCTGCTGCGATTGTCTGGATTGACGCAATTTATCGTCGGTTCCGGGGCGGTTGGGTTAGCGGTCGGTCTTATCGTCGGTGGGTGCATCAAGGACGTGGTGGATTCATTCACCACGGCGTTCATATCGCCGTTGATTGCGTTAATCGGAGGGAAGAGAGAGATTGAGGATTTGTATTTTTTGGCGGGAAGTCACACTCGATTCGAGTACGGGAAGTTTCTCGGCGTCATGTTGGAGACATTTTGCACGCTTTTCTTTGTGTATTATTTGATCGTGATACCGATGAACGCGTTGACGAGTTTTAAATACGGTCCTCTGGTGAAATGCCATGAGTGCCACAGTTGGATCAAAGAGAGTGCGAAAAAGTGTCCAAACTGCTGCTCGTATTTGGACGAGAGAGGGAAACGACAACGTTTTGTCGAGAAAGAAGAAGAAGAAGAAGAAGAACCAAGACATCGGATGCGCCACTCGCGAAGTTTGAGCGACGAAGTGATGGCGATGCGATGGTAAAGAGAAGAAGAACAAAAAATAAGAGACGAGTACTTTTGGATCCAAACATTGAAAAGAAATATATACTTTATGTTCGCGTGTATGTGTTCTTCGTGTGTTTATCGTGCTCCTTGCTAAAAAAATATTATTCTATTTCTGTGCGCGCGTGCGCTTCCTCTCGCGCGTGCAAACGAGCTTGAGCTTGCTCCCTCCTCTCCCTTTCTCTTCTCCCTCCTCTGCTACCACCTGGTTTTCTTTTGAACTGCTTTGCCGTGGAAGTTGTCTGTGTTATATCGTCGGTTTGCTCTAAAGGCGTCGATGGCGACTGAGGCTGTTGCGACGACGTAGATCTATCCTCGGATATCGGGCCGCTTTCCTCCAGAGTCGTTGCGGTAGTCTCCGAGGATTTACGCTTCGGGAACTTTCGCGACGCGTCCCTGGCCACATTTCTCCTCTTTTCCCTTCTCGCACCACCTCCGACGTATTCTCTTCTTCTGTGATTGTTGTTATTATTATTGTGGTGAATGCTTACTCGCGAGAAACCTTGTTCCGCATCTTGGAGTTCTCTCGCAGAAACCCCTAATAAACCAACCTCCTCTCTTCTTACTCCTCCTTCCTCTTCTCCATCTTCTTCTTCTTCTGAGGATGCCATCTCGGAGGATTCTGAAAGTTCAGCCGGTGCCATTGCCATGATAGTATCCATGACATCTCGCGCGCGCTCGATCGCGTCCATCTCTTCTCTTGACAGTTTCGCGCTCTGGTGTTGTCGATGTTGTTGCTCTCCTCCGGACGGGACGATGGCATTGGTCGCAACCATCGCACCGCCCGATGATCCCATATTCAGCATGCGCTCGAAGAAACCACTCTCGTCTCTGGGTGAGGTTGTTATTTTTTCCACGGATGAGTCACCTTGCTGCTGGTGTTGTTGCGTCACTAACGCCAAATCCGAACCAGAAAGTATCGCGCCCTTCCTATTTTTCTTCCTCAAAAATAGTTTCGCCGCTTTAGTGTTGATTGCGATGCACGCGCCGTGGTGCATTACGTCGCGTCTTTGACACAGCACCGCTCGTCCAGCGATCACGACTGCATCTAAATCTTCGCCCGTTAATGGTCGCGATCCAACGTCAGTGTACGACGACTGATGTTTCGCAATGCACGCGTCTCGTTGAATCACTCTCGCGTGCTCGATTTCCACCGACGACGCGTCTTTCACGTCAAACAATCTCGCAAAGTACAGCAACGATACCAATCTCTTCAAATCTTCTGAATCGTGCTTATCATCATCTCTGCGCATCCTCGCCGCCGCAGCTACGATCGACGCCGATGGCGGCGTCGGTGGTAAAGGCGGCGATAACACCACCCCTTCCTCCGTCCTCCCAAACCTCAACGGCAACCGCGGCGGCGACTTTGGCGGCGTGCTCTTTACAGATCCCGCCCTCTCCTCTTCTTCTTCTTCTTCTTCCTTCATCATTCTCTTCTCTTCCATCGCGTTCGCCACGGCAACTGCTATCTCCCTATCCATAGCCTCTATCAGTCTCGGACCGATGTGTTCGAGTTCGTGCAAAGCGCCTTCGTACGAGACTCGCTTGCGCACGAAGGATTCCTGTTTTGTGTGTAAATTTTTTGTGTGTGAGCGATAAATTTGTTTTTCGAATTCTTATGCACGAGAAGGAAGAAAAGAGAAGAAAAAAGAAAAAAATACGCACCTGCGCTTCCGTCAACTGACTGCTCGAAGCCTTCGCAACGCTCTCGATCGCATCCATTTCTCGCAGAGACGATTTATAGTGTCTTTTTCTTTGCTTTAAGATGGATTCGATGGATTCTGGTTCGATGTCGTCGAGAGAGGAGTCGTCGTTCGCGGTGTCCTCTCGCGCGCGCATCGCATTCGAAAAAGGAGAAGATCGCGGAGGTCGTCCTCCTCTGCCTCTGCTTCCACCACCTCCTCCTCCCGAAGAGGAGGATCGGCCACCACCACCAGCAGCAGCTCCGCGAGCGCGGGATCCTCGACCGGCTTTTCTCATGACTCGTGCGATGTTTGTGTTGAGATGTGCGCTGAAGTGCGCTCGAGTTTTTGAAGCGCGCGTTCGTTTCTAACGACGAGAAAAAAATTTTTTCGCATGTGTGTTTGATTGACTTTCCCCGAGAGAGAGGAGAAGTTAAGTTGACCTCTTTTTTGTTTTCGCCCGCTGCTGCTCGCGCGCGAGTATTTGTGCGCGTGTATTACAAAAAACTAGTATTATTATGTCTCTCTGTTTCTCTTTTGTCGTTTAGGACGATGAGGAGATCAATCTATTTGCATGTGATTCGCTGCGGCGGCTTGTTGTCTCCTCGAACGAAGCGAGGCTGTGGCTCCTTCGCCTTTTCTGCGCGGGGCGCCGCCCGCGATAGCAGGTATGCGATGGTCGAAGCGTTCCATTAAGCCACCTCCGAAAAACGTATCGTCTATACTACCACCGACACCAGCGAGACCACCAGAGGAAGACTCGATGTCTTCTTTCTTGTACGCCGCGTTAAACTTTCTCGCGAAACTTTCCGTGTCCGCGCACGCTTTGGTCAATTTGGTTAACATTTCAATCAACGCCGCGTCGCTCTTCTCGCGGTTGGCCTTCTCTTCGTTTGGAAGTTGGGTATCTTTTTGTGCGCATATGGCGTTCAAGCGACGCAGAATTTCGAATCTCAACTCGTCGTCATCATTTTCGCCAGCTACTTCCTTCTCTAAAAACTCTAGCATTGTCCCGACTCGATCTCTCAACGCTTTCACGCTGACTCTTTGTTCCATCAAATACGCCAACACTCTCGATTCTTTCGTCTCCAACTCTCCCGCTTTTTCTGCTGCTTTAGACGCGTGGTCCGAGGCGAGTCTTTCCGCTGAACTCGCATCGATCCCATACGCGATCTGTTTAAACGTCTGATCCGTCTCTTCGTACCGGTACAGTTTCGCCGGCAACGCCGCGCGTTTTTTCTGTTTACCATCACCTTTCTCGCCGTCCTCGTTCTTTTTCCCTTTTCCTCCACTCTGTTGTTGTTGCTGCTGCTGGTGGTGTACTTTCGCATCCACGGTCAACAAAACCATCGGACAATCCACCACGTCTTTCACGCACTCTCGTATTTGCTCGTGCGCTTGTTTCTGGAACGCTTTCATCGCCTCTTTGTCTTCACCTCGATCTTCTCTCTCGTCGTCATCGTCGTAGCTATCGTTAAAAACTGAACAGAAGTACCATCCGACAACGTCCAGATCCGCGAAAGTTTGCTTGTAATTCTTCCGCATTCGATGGACGAATTCCTCGTCGACGACGTACGAAGTTTCTCCACCTTCTTCTTTCTTCGCGCGGTACTCAATCTCGAAACAACTCGCGATCGAAATGATCGAAGAAGAAGAAGAACCACCGCCGTCACCGCCGCCGTTCCCACCCGCCGTCGCGTTCATGGCCTTCTCGAAATCTCTTTTTTCTCCTCCTCCGATTTCTCCTCCTCCTTTCCAGTGATGACCCAAGAGTAAACCCGCGCAGCCGAGCGCGTTTTTCGTCGTCTCCTCGTTTTTTTCATCGTTTTGACGAATCTGATGTTTTGCATTCTCTCGCATCGCTCTCGAGTGATGGTCCGTGCAGGAAAGCAACACCGTCGGGTGCACTTTGAACGAAGAGAGCATCGTCAACGAGGAAATATCGCCGGTGGTGGTGTTATTGTTCGGAGACATGTGCGTGTGTTTTTCTCTCTCTCTTTCTTTGTGTTGTACTGGGGAATGAAAATGAGATCCGTAACGAACTTTGAAAAGTGTACGTATTTAGGGTTTCAGTCTTTTTTTTTGGCCCTCTTTGTGTTTCCAACGACTTTTCCCAATAATGGAAACGCGAGACAAACACAAACCTTCTTATTCGACTATTAGTAGTAGCGGAAACGACAGAAAGTGAGATCTACGCGCACAGATGGCGGCGGAGACTCCCGGAAAAGGAGGAGGAGGAGGAGAGTCCTACTCTTCTCTCTCGAACACCTCTACCTCGCAAAACGACTACGGAAGACTACCCGCGGGGACGAATACTAATAATAATAGTGCTAACGATGAAGAAGATGGAAGTGCGGGTTTCGTCGCGGCGACGAATGAAGGTACCTTTTCTAAAAACGCCACCGGCGTTGTCGCCCACGAAGAGAACGAAGAAGGGGACGAGGAAGAGACGGAAGGAGAAGACGACGAGTCGTCGTACACGGAAGAGACGCAGTACTCGGCGGATTCTCGCGGTCATCATCAAAACCGAAACAACAACAACAACAACAACAACAACAACAACAACAATAATAACGGAAGGAATACCAACTGGCAGCAACAGAAACAGAATCACCCCCAAGACAACACGAATAACAACTACCAACAGCAGCAGCAGCAGCAACAACAACAACAACAACACTCGAACAGCAGTAATAACAACACTTCAAACGCGAGACAACACCATCATCAGCCGATATTCTTCTCGGAACCGAGGCACGAGTTCGCGGAAGTCTCGAGAGACGTGTACGAGAATCGAGAATCGGTGAGGAGGATGAAGATGAGAGCGTTGCGACGCGCGAGGAAAGAAGCGATGGAGAATTATTTGATGCGGTTGAGCGAAAATAACGACGCGTTATCTTCTTCGATCGCGGGGAGTTCGCGAGGAAGGAGAAGCGCAGGGGGCAGCCATCATCAGCAGCAGGAGAATCAACAACTGTTGAAACAACAAGAACAAATAGCAGCGCAACAGAAATACGGCGAGATGTTGTTGAACGGAGAGCGGTCGAATTATTTGCAAAAATTAACCATTGAGGATGATTTTAGCTATGACGGTGAGGAAGAGGACGTATACGGAGAGGATGGAGGAAGTGAAGACGATTTTGACGGGTTGATGATGGCTTCGACGTCGACGATTTATGCGGATTTGTTGGAAGATGATTTTGAGGCGGCGATGAAGAGCGTGAGACAACGAAGGCAACAGCAACAAAAGCAACGAGTGGAAAGTAGCAGTCGTGAGACGACACCTTCGCTTTTGAATAATAGTGGTAGAGATAACATGAACGGCGATGCAGTTAGAGCGGATACACCGCCAAATTTAGGTAACGGGGCATTGTCGGCAAATTATAGCAGTAACGTCGTCTCGTCTTGGAGGATGAAGGATCGGATGAAGACCACATCAGTTGCGTTGGTACTTTGTTTGAACATTGGAGTCGATCCTCCAGATTGTTTGAAAGTATCGCCGTGCGCGCGAGCGCAATGTTGGATCAACCCGCTAGCAACGCCGCCTCAAAGGGCGCTTGACGCAATCGGGAAAGCTTTGCAAGCGCAATACGAAAGATGGCAGCCCCGGGCGAAATACAGATTGCAGCTCGATCCAACTGTGGAAGACGTGAAGAAATTATGTCTCTCGTGTCGAAGAAGTGCGAAGAATGAGAGAGTTTTGTTCCACTATAACGGCCACGGCGTCCCTCGCCCGACTCAAAATGGCGAAGTTTGGGTGTTCAATAAAAATTACACGCAATACATTCCGCTCTCTTTGTACGACGTGCAACAGTGGACAGGAGCACCGGCGATTTATTTATTCGATTGCTCGAGCGCAGGAACAATCGTCAAGTCGTTTTTGTGGATAAATGAAGAAAGGAAACGGCGGCGGATGGAAGAAGAGAAGAGTAAAATGCAGCGGCAACAACATTCGGCTTCGGGAGAAAATCTAGCTGCAGTGAGCGAAAACTACGACGGTGCCATGGAAGACTTGACGAACACCAGTAAAGGTAATTATAATAGCAATAACAACGAACATGCGGAGACTGAAGGGAGGGTGCGAAGCGCGAAGCCATCTGGTGCGTTCAACGCTTCTAACTTTCCGCCGTTGCCAACGCGTCCGACAACCCCTGCTCCACCAATTAGAGAGGAACGTATCGTTCTCGCCGCGTGCTCGGAAGATGAAAGTTTGCCGCAAAGCGTAGAGCTTCCCGCTGATGTGTTCACCGCTTGTTTGACAACACCTATTAAAATTGCGTTGCAATGGTTTGTGAGTCGATCGGTTTTGAAAGGCGAAAGTGGCGTGAGCGAAGATATCATCGATAAAATTCCAGGCTTGCAAAACAATAGGAAAACACCACTCGGTGAACTGAACTGGATTTTTACCGCAATTACAGATACGATCGCGTGGAACATGTTGCCCCGTCCGCTGTTTCAACAACTCTTCCGTCAGGATTTACTGTTGGCGAGTTTGTTCCGCAACTTCTTATTGGCGGAGCGAATAATGCGCGCAAATGATTGTACTCCGGTTTCAATTCCTGAGTTACCACCAACGCACCAGCATCCGATGTGGCTCGCCTGGGATATGGCGGTCGAGAACTGTTTACTTCAGATTCCAGATTTGATTGAAGCGGAAAGAAGAATGGCAGCTTCGCAAGGCGCTTCCTTTGGGACGAACGGTTCGCAACAACAAGATCCTTCCCAGCAAGCCTATCCAAACTTTACGCCGAGCTCGTTTTTCTCCGAACAGCTCACAGCTTTTGAACTTTGGCTCGAATGCGGTGATAATTCCAAAGATCCACCGGAACAGCTTCCAATAGTTTTGCAAGTTTTGCTTTCGCAATCGCATCGCCTCAGGGCGCTCGTGTTGTTAGGACGATTTCTCGACATGGGTCCCTGGGCAGTCGATCTCGCATTATCTGTCGGTATTTTTCCTTACGTCTTGAAGCTTCTGCAAACGACTGCGCCTGATTTGCGGCAGATTTTGGTATTTATTTGGACCAAAATTCTAGCGTTTGACCGCAGCTGCCAAGTCGATTTAGTCAAAGATTCCGGACACACCTATTTCATTCGATTTCTTGACGCGCCAAACATTCCAGCTGAGGAAAGAGCAATGGCGGCATTCGTGCTCGCATCCGTTTGTGATAATCACCCGAAAGGTCAGAGCGCGTGCTTGAAAGGTGGTCTTGTTGATGTTGTGCTCGCGCACATCTCGAGAGCGTGCGATCCGCGAGGTACGAGAGAGGCAACTAGTCCATTGCTGGCAAAATGGTTGTGTTTGTGTCTAGCAAAATTGTGTGAAGATAACGTCGAGGCGAGGCAGGTTGCGTTTAGAGCTGGTGCAGTGAAAGTATTATCGAACACATTTTCGCATCAAAGCCCGGAAGCGCGTTCGGCGGCTGCGCACGCGCTTGGTATGATGATTGATGTCCCGGAAGAAAGAGAAGCAAAGGAAAAGCGGCGGAAAGAAATTGAGGATTTCAAAATGGCATCCATGGGGATTTCGCAAACTCAAAATCAACAAGGTAGTAGCAACGATAGCATGTTGCGACCATCTTCGAGAGGTTCTAGACCGCAATCGAGATCGTTATCGAGAGTCGAGAAGATTGAATCGGAAGCCGAGTTGCTCGGAAGAAAGCTAAGCGGTATCGCGGGCGGAGGCTCTGATGAAGGTAGGCAACATCATGGCCGTTCAGGTTCTACCGGGGTAGATGCAAGTGGTGGCGATCTGCAGAACAGTGAAAGTGCGTATGGTGGCACAGGAATGATAGAAACTAATGACTTGAATGAAGAACAACAGAGACGACATGAAGAACACGAACGCGAACTTGGGTTGCGCCGACAACAACACAGTGATGAGCGAGAAGCTATAGGAGCGATACTCTCGAAACTTTCTTCGGATTCATGTACGAGCACCAGATGCGAAATGGCTATTGCGATTGGACGATTTGCAAGAGGACACTCAGAGGCATTTCAAGCAACTGCGCAAAAATGGAGGAAACGCCGTGAATCTAAGCAACAAGAGCGACTATTATTGAGAGGCGGTTCGGTTGGAAGCAGTGGTGGTAATATCGCTGGCCTCGAGAATGAAGTAATCAGCGATTCAGCTCGATCAATGGGAAGTTCTAGAGCACCTTTACCGCCGTCTTTGCGTCATCAGAGACGATATTCTGCGGTTGACGATCACAGAGATCTCAAAGCGGGAATACCTATCGAAGTGCAGCGAACAAAAGGTGCCGGACAGGAAAGACATCGAAGTTTGAGTAATTTGGGAGGGTTTGCGGAGAGATACTCATTTTCTTCGGGCGGTGGATCGCACGATGGTGCTAAACACTTTCCACATATGCGACGCGTTGCAGAAAGTGATTCAGAAGATGCGGATGAATTATCTTCTACATCGAACTCTGATGTTGAAGAATCCGAAGATGATGACGATGAATTTGAAACAAACCTCGTTCAGCAGAACAATGAAGATTATAATCATGGGCAAGGAAGCGATGATGACGACGACGATGATTATGGTGATGAGACAAACAAGTATGAGAATGATGAAGAGGGCGACAAAAACCACTCGGATTCTCAAAAGGGAAGCAGCGGTGATACTCTCAGCGAGGAGCAGTCGATGCATTCGCAAAAACGTTTCCCGCGACGGAGCAATTCATCATCGTTTTTGACGAAGAACCTATACGATCAACGGGACGAAGAGATCACCAGTCACGCAGTTTTGGTTGCATTAGCTGATTTAGCCGTGGATCCTTCGCCACGAGTCGCGAGCTGTGGGCAATCCGCACTTTTGTGCTCGAAGTTGCATTCTAAACACCCAATATCGTTAGCGGCCACTCGAGCAGAGACATTTGGTGCGAAACCCGGGAGGCAAGCGAGAATCCAACGTGAGCGTATGCGAAAACGCGACGATTCACAGAGAAAGACCAATGAACTGCTCTACGGTAGCAAATTTGGCCCGAAAGGCGTTGGAATGAGTAAAGAAAGCAAGGGTCGCATTGTTGAAGCCTCTAAAAGTCTGAAGCGCACAGATTCTTGGTCGAGTCGTTTGTTTGAGAAGGGTAGACGATTGCTCGGTTCATCGCCGCAAGGTTCGCATGGCTCACTCGATCTTCACAACATCGATAAAAGCAAGGATGGTATTGGAAGCTCTCCAGAAAACAATATGCTGCAACGAACAGCATCCGAGCGATCGGGAGATCCACGAAGCCTTGGACGACTCTCCATCGCATCTCGAAGTTCTATTTCAATCAACACGACAGCAGAGGCGTTTTCTGGTGGCGATAGACCAGCAAATTCGCCGCCGGCACCGAGCGTCTTGGCTCGATCGTCGGCGATGATGCAATCGCCGCCACAATCGCCCCTCAGGCGCGTCGCAAGTTCTTTGTTCAACTCTTTCAAATCCTCGGGATCGAATCCGGACATAGCACGAGGAGACTCGGAGGCACTCGCGAGAAGTGTCAGTGGCAGAGTTGCTCGTATGTCTTTGAACGACGAAGAGATGCACTTCAGCAACTCACCGAGAGCCAGAAGATCTTTGTCAATGATGGGAGGTCGCAGTGACAGCAGCGATAAGCTGGTGCTCGCGAGACAGGACTCGAACGATTCAGCAATCGAGAACAAGCAAAACAATCCTAAGTCTCCGACTTCGACTTCAAGTAATGACGATTTATTCAACTTGGCCGAAGACGAAGCGTCTCTCCAAGGAAAACCGGCGAAACCTCCTATTTCTAGGCTGTTTGAGGCGTCACGAGAACACTTTTCGAAATCGCTCTTAGAACCAGAGGAAGATAATACGACGGATTTTGAAGACGATGATCGAGATTCAGGAGATAGCGACAGCGACCAGGGAACGTTTAGCGATGCCGATCGAGATTCGCACGATGATTTTAGCGATGGGGGGTCATCAATCGAGGAGGAATACATGTACGCGTACGGAAGCTCCTTCGCTCAGGCGAGACGGGATGCAAACTCCAATTTCAACGCTTTCAATGGCAACGCCGGAGTAAAAAATGAAGAATTTTTCGATGGCGATTATGCAGACGCATCAAGCTCCAGATACCATCACATTGATGATTACTCCTACGAGGGTGCGACGCTCTCGCAACGCCAACAACGTCAAGAAATTATTCTTGAACCATTTCGTCGTCGAAAGCGTCGACAAAGTGCAGCTGACAGAAGTTATCGAGGTAAAGAGCGGGCCTCGCAAAATTTGGTTGATTTTACGAACGTCATAGCGTCGCATGAAAATGTTCAGAACTCAAGACATAACGCACCAACCGCTGTTGTGATGCATCCTTTGTTACCCCACATTGCATCTTCGGGCGGTAAAGGATTGATACGTGTCTTTGATTACGCTTCGAAAACGATTATGAATGCCTTCGATGCACAACTCCCCACGAGATCAGCAACGCAATTATCACTTATAAATCAGCTCGATGATGCCATGTTGCTTTGTGCCGGGTCAGATGGAAGCGTCAAGTTATGGCGAGACTATTTTCGAAGAGGCGAAGAGACTCTTGTCGCGGCTTGGCGAACGCTTAAATCTCGCCCGAGAGCGTACAAAACCCACGGAACATACAGCACGGAAGATATGGCTGATTGGCGACATCACCATTCAAGTCACCATCCAAAGAATTCGAAAACGAATGCCGTAGTTCTTTGGCAACAAGCCGCGGGATGTCTTTATTCAGCCGGAAACACGCTCCCGAACCCTATTTTGAACGTCTGGGACGCGTCTCGTGAGTTATGTCTTGAATCTTTGGTGACGCCAGCGGCCGCAACTTCCTTAGCTGCCGAAGGTGCACTTTTAATGGTTGGTACAAACAATGGGAGCGTGTTGTCTTACGATTTACGAACTCCAGCTCGTTTGTTGAGCGCTATTCAAACTCACGGAGACCCTGTAGTTTCGATTTTGCTTCAACCTGGAAGTGTTGGGAACTTAGTAACTACCGGGTCATCCTGTGGTGACGTGCACTTTTGCGATTTGCGCAACGCAGCGAAGCCATTCTTCATGTTAAATGTTTCTGGAAAGCCAATCACTGGACAGGATTACGAAGGAGGGACGATTTTGGATGGTAACGAAATTGATTCTGTCGGGGGCGTCAGTGGTGCAGCGAAGACGAATCAGCCGTCTCCTTTGGGTGGAGGAGGAAGTAGACAAAACTCTCTGTCATCGGGAAAGAAGAGATTACTCACTACACTCATCTCCACGCCGGTGGCACCGTGCATCATAGGAGGTACAACTAGAGACGCCATTAAAATTTGGGATGTCGAAGGGAATGAAATTGGGGAAGTGTTATACACGAATAAGACGACGAAAGCGCGCCTCGGTGCTATTTCTGCCATGGCGTTTCATCCGAACCAAATGGCATACACAGCTGGCGATATTCGCGGCGCGACGACTGTGTTTGGAATGTCCGAAGATGTACTCTAAATGTAGCAAAATTGTATTTCTAATATTATTAAAGTATCTAAATACTATTAAGCGTGCCAATCTATTTATTGCCCGCATTCTTCGAGGAAGGTACGTTTTCGTTTTTAGCATGAAGAACTTTATCCGTACACGACGCGTGAACCCCTACACCTAGCATTTCGCGTACCATGGTTTCGGCCTTCGACACCGTTTCTTTATCAAATTTAGTTGCACTCTCGAATCCGATATTACCTTCACTTTCGCCATCGCGAGCCTCAACGACGGAGACGGCTTTCTGTATTGCCTCTAGAACGTGAGAAGAATGCTCGCTCAAGATTCTTGAGCAGCCCCTTTCAGACGCTTCACCAATCGAGAGCAAGTGAACAAAAGTTGAAATCGCTTGCGCCTTGAGCTCCTCTCGGTACCTCTCTGCGGCGCGCTTGGATGTTACGTGACCACCATCCTCTTCAAGCTCTCCGTCGATTTTACTATACTGCTTCTCGCTTTGGACTAGCGCTTCAACGACGACTCGGATACAATCAACGTAGGAAAAATGGTTCAAAAACGTACGAGACACTCGCGAAATAGCCGCAAGAGATTCTCTACGAATTTTGAAATTCTCGCTCGTTTTAATCAGAGTAAGTAAAAGCCGAGTGAGAGTGACACCGGCGTTGTTGCTGCTGCCAATACTTCCTCCAAATGCCTCGTTAGAAATCGCATCTTGGTTTTCGAATAAGATTTTGATGGCGACGCAGGAATTCCATTGCGTTTTTGACGATCCTGTAGATACGCACGAAAAGAGTGCTTCGCAAATCAATTGAAGCGTCTCATCCTCCAAGTCACGAAACTTTGCAATATGTCCGAGCCCTCGAGCCACGTTCGCGCGCACTTTGTCTCCCTTCAAAATAGACCATTCGTGGAACAAGTGCGTCAATTCTTTTTCAATAGATGCATCATCACTATCATCTGCCGAAGGCGGCGGCGATGGTAATCTTGAAATGCACAAGGCGATGTTTGCGGCGCACAAAGACGCATTCATTTCCAGCGTCTTTGAGAAATCTTGATTCGTCCTTTCTTGATTCATGGCGTTCTTGACGCATTTTAACGCGCTAAAGAGAATCTCGTTCATTCCGAAATATTTTGGATCCAAGATGAGAAGTGATGCGAGCGTTCGCATGGCTTCAGCGCGAGTCGCGCTCGGATAGCGACGATATTTTTCTCGCAAAATTTCCAGTGGAGCTTCAAAAAGTGCTTTGATTCGAGAAATTTCCGCGGAATCGTTACTGCCTGATTGTATATCGGTAATCACAGACTCTGTCGCTTCGCTTACACACCTCAAAGCAGCGATTTTCACGAGTTGCGTGACTTCATCGGATCGTGCGTTCGAAAGGCAAGATGGGAGCCCTTTGTCGATAAAATTACACCAAAGCGTGCGGCGAATTTCCTCGCAAAAGAGGAAATCACCAGAACTGCCGTTCTTCTTTTTAATTTTCTGAAGGACAGCCGCGAGAATCGAGCATTGCAATTTTACGCTCGCGTGCATGATTTTCTCGCAAGCAACTTTGCTCGCTCTCGAAGAAGATTTCGCCAAAAAATTCGTCTTCAAAACGTCCGGCGAGAGTTTACAAAAGAACTCTCGATCGGGAAACAAAACTTTTGAAGCGTTTTCAGACGATGCCAACTTTTGCAGCGCTTTAAAAGCTTCGCACGATTCTTGAACCTCTTTATCTATCAAGGAATCGCGCGTGATTGATGCACCCGCTTTCGTCCATAAAGCTTCGCACGCCCGCAAAAACAGCGACATTTCATCTGCGGTGTATTTTCTGGCTTTCAAGCTCGGCGGTTTGAGAGAAGACAAAGTATTATAGCCTTCCAAACTTTCAAAACCGATTTTCGCACTCAAAATCAATCCAAGACACCGAATTATTGGTGCTTCTTTGTAAAATGCAGTCACAACCGCGCTGCTTGGTAACGAGGAATACTCAACTAAAAGTGCGGATTTGACAGAGTTTACGAGCTGCGGTACCAGTCGCTTCGGCAATCTCAAAAACGGCAAGGAATCGACCACTTTCTCTGTCAAGAAGCTTAACCAGCTTATCCATTTGTCAGCGCTGACAACAGTATTTTTACTCGGCGCTGGTGCGCCAGGAAAACGTCGTCGAGCGTCGTGCTCTGAGAGTCTGGTCCACGCGTACGAAATCGTTTCGCACAGCGCTACTGCATTTTCCCCCACGTTCATCGATACCGTAGAGAACCCCGAAGAAGCTCTACGCGACGACAAGGAGGACTGAGCACCCACAGCGCTACGGCGACCGCTGACACTCTCGTCCTCCTTCATCTCTGCCATTGCTAAATATTTCTTGGCTTCGCTGGAGTCTAACAAGGAAATAATTGCAAAGCACGCCGCCGAACGAACCAACGCGCTTCGTTCGAAAACCATCAACTTTTCGAGCGTTTTCTGTGACGCGAGAAGGCTGCTGCTCTTCTTTTTCGGTGCTGGAGAAAACTCTCGAGGGAATACTATTTGCCATCTCGAACACATTCCCGATGAATTTCTTTTGGCTATGTATCCCAACGCCGCGAGCGCCTCGATTTTCAAAAGTTCAACCGGGCCGGTCGCCTCTTTCGTCGTTGTTTCTGCTCTTGCGGTTAATGCTATGGCACTTGATCGTGGTAAGCACCAATCGAAATCTTCCGTAAATACACCGTTGTACACATCAGCATTCGTCGTCTTTCCTCCATCATCCTCTTCTCTTATTCTCGCGCCTTCGTATTCATAATACGCGCACTCCCTCAACAAGACAGTCACGAGGGCGTCCATCTCACGTTCTGGCCAAATCGTGAGCGTCGCGCACGCTTTTATCGCTCTAGCTACACACGCGGCGTACCACTGTTTCTCTTCCAGTATTTTTCTTCCATCGCCAGCAATGTTACCGTTCTCACAGCTACGATCTTCATCGTCACACTCTTTAAGCGTTGCCACCGCGTCTATCAAAATCTCTTTCGCGAGCGACCTCGAAACGCTTTCGATGTCGCCGATATTGTCTTCGTTTTCGTTTTCCTCATCAAACGTCGACGCCGCGTTGTCGTTCCCTCTGCTACTACTACTATTATCACTACTGGTGTTGTTCAACACCCGTCCTATATTCAACACTGTGCTCCCGAGCGCGTGCGCGACGAGCGTTCGCGTTCGCCGATGATGATGACGACGACGACGACGACGACGACCGCAACATTTCGATTTTCCATCTGCTTCTGCTTCTTCGAGTTGTTGTCTTTTCAACGAGATTTTCAAAAATCTCAACTGCGCGTTTACCAATCTCAACGAACTCTCCGCCAAAGCTAACGATTCCTCGACGTTAAAACCCGTCGACGGAGAAGAAGAAGACGCGGCGTTGTCGGTGCACTCCGCGCAGTGTCGCTCTAAAAAAGCTTCCTCTTCTTCATCGTCGTCAAAAGTTTCCACCTCGCGTCGGTCGGTTCGTTTTCCTTCACTCTCGACGAGAAAAAGTTCAGAGATTTTCCTTCTCGCGTTCTCCGCGTTGGTCGCGAGCAAAGAAGAGAGAGACGACGAAGAGGAGGACGACGTTTTGGTGCCACCAGAACCCTTCCGCTCCGTCGTCGTCTCCTCCTGATTCTTCTTCTCCGAGACGCCGACGAATCCACCACCCATCGTGATATGTCTCGTATTGTTTTTTTCTAGCGAAAGTGCAGTTTTTCTCTCTTTGACTTTTTTTGTTTCTAAATTTTTAGGGTTTCGGATTTTTCAGGTGTTTTCTCTCTTCTTTTTCCGAGTTTGTGTTCGGGAAAAGAAACGGGAGAGAAAAAGAAGAAAAAGAAAAGTCATGTCTCCAGCAGCGGCGCAACAGCAACAACAACAACAACGAGCGACTACTGCTACGAAACAAAAGAAAGAGCTGGTGGATTTAGAGTGCGACGACGAGTTCGAGGAGTTCAACGAAGAAGGTGCGCGCGTCGTTCGTTTCTAGGGATAGTTTTAAGTATAAAATGAGAGAGAGAGATCCGTTTTTCTTTTCTCTTTTCTTTCTCGCGCGCGATCTCTCTCTCTCTCTCTTTTCTACCTCTTCTCTCGCGCGGCGCGAGAACACTAAACTGACTCACTTGTACGCGACTTTACGACGACGAACGACAGAGTGGACGAGAGAAAGCGAGGAGAAGGAAGACGTGGCGCAGTGGGAGGACGATTGGGACGACACGGAAGCGGACGATTTCAAGACGCATTTGAGAGAGGAGTTGAAGAAGAACATTCGAAAATAATATTTTCAGCGGTACACTAATAATAGAAGAATGGCGGCTGCTTCTCCGTCTCCGTACTCTGCGATTGCAAAGATGCGGCGAGAGTTTCCGCAGTCCTACGTCATTCAGTTAGCGACGGTGAATAGTCAAGGGAAACCGAAAGTGAGAAGCGTTTTGTTCGAAGACTTGAATAGGAGCGAGAAAGAGGAGGTGCTCATATCGATGAAATGTTCCGCGAAGTCAAACAAGTTTGCCAACGCTATCGAAGAAGGAAAGACGACGAGCGATGCGGAAGTGTGTTGGTGGGTAGAAGATTCAAATGTCCAATGGCGCTTTAGCGGGAGAGTAGATCTCATCTCTGACGGAGATGAAAGACGTCGTCTTTGGGATCACATGAACGCGGGCGGGAAAGGTCAGTTCTTATTACCTCAAGATGCGGGGGAGATGCAACGTTCAACGGAGGAGTTGAGAGAGAAACAAATAGAAAAGCTGAATTCGTTCGGTAACGATCAAAGAGCCGCTTTTGATGCCCCGATGGAGGATTTTTTAGTCTGCGTCCTCCGATGCGAAGAGATCGATTACTTGAATCTTGGAACTTTAGAGAGGAGAAATTGGATTTACGACGTCGAAAAAGCGTCTTACGATTTACGAAAAGACGGCGTGTGCGTCCCGGTCGTCTCATCCGTAAAGAATGCGTAAACAGTAATGCATAAGTAGTAAAGCTAGAATTTTTATACAAATACATACAGATTTTTACCTATATACACGAGCTACGTACTATCAAACAAACTAGTGATGTTCTTTTAAAAAATCAAAAGGAGAGATCCACATACGAGTGCGCGTTGTGCAATACGTACGAAGGAACGAAATTTTCCAAAACTTCTCTCTCGACGTTCGCGAAATACGACAAAGTCTCCAAATACGCGACTAATTTGCGCACATCGTCTGGGAACGCGTACGTTCGCTCCAAGTTCCCTTTTTGGGTAGTGTTTTTGGGAGTGCTCACAATTCTGCTTCCTGGCTTGGGAGGCTTTACGTTTGCGTATCTTGAAAGTTTTTCCTCTCTTCTCTTCGTGGCAATCGCAGCAATTTTTGATTTGATTTCGAGGCCAATGGAGGCGATGTGCTGCGTGAGTGTTTTGCTTCCGTTAAACTGCGCACATAAGCTCGCGATGCCTACGATGATGGCAGACACGTCGTATCTAAAAAGGCTCCTTCCGCTAACCTCGCTCGCGACGAGAATTTTCAAATCTTCCGAGTATTCGACGTTTGGAAAGACATATTTCTCGAGAAATACGAAAAGCACATCCGCAACGTTAATTTTTTGCGCGTCCAATTCATCAATTTTCACGTACGTTTGCAACAGAGGCGTTTGGAATCCAATACTTTTTAACTTATCGCTGAGTTCCTCGTAAAATTTCGATTGCGAGGGTGACAATTTGGCGTCCAATGCGTGCTGAGTCTCGTCGCACAACGTCGCGTCATTCACATTCTCAATCGCTTTTACCAAAGTTCCAGAATCAATCTTTGCGCTCGAATTTAATTCCGTGTTCACGAACGTTCTCAACAGTAAACACGCACCGATACCGTGCAAATCTTTGCAAAAATTCTTCACGAAGGCTTCGTCCAAATTTGGTAAGCGAGAGCCCTCTCGTCCGCCTTGGCCTACACGCACCAACGTTTTCGCAACGAATGCGCCAGCGACGCACTCCCTCAAACTTTGAGCGACAATGTTCGTCAATAAATCATCCATCGCGCGTAAACCAGAAACTCCAATCGCTTTATTCATTATTTTAAACGTACTCAAACTCAATTTTTGCCTATCAGTTTTCATGAAATCGACCCATGCAAATCGATTGGGAAGAAAAATCATAGTTTCGTCGATGTATTTCGGTTGAGACGTCAGTTGGATTAATTTTCGAACGATTCTACCCATGTACGTTTGCGAATCCGGTTCGTATTTCGTGGGAGGAAATAACGGTATTCCAAATGATACCGCGTGTGGCATCGAAGTGGTCCCCGCGTTCCCGCCGACGGATGGACTTCCCAAAGCACGCCGTTCGCGCTCGACACAAAATTGGTTCACTCTTGCCAACTCTTCTCGCCACGCTTTCAATCCTCGCACGTTGACATAATCTTGAATGTACTCAAAGGCACTTTTGAAAGCGTCGAGCCTTTCAACGCACGAGATGAGTTTCTCTTTGAACACTCGCGCGGAATCTCGATCGTGGCCTTCAAATCTGCATTCCTCGTCGAAAAGTTTTGCCAATCGTCGCGCTAACTGCTCGCGAATGCCATCCTCTAAAAGTTTCCTCGGATCGAGTTCGATGACGCCGACGAATGTCTTTTCCATCGCTAAAATACCTCGCGCAAACGCGGCTATATTGTGAGTTGTTTGCGCCAGTTCCTCTCTCGTTTCCAATTTTGCGTACTCGATGAGTTCTCGCTTCTCAATCGTTGCGGGTAAGTTTGTAAGCTCTGACGTTCGTAAACTCGCCACTTTTTCGTCTAATATTTTGAAGACGGATTCAGGTATGACGGTCAATATCGTGCTCGCGTAGGATGCAATTTCTTTGCTGTAAAATTTTGAACAAGCATCAACATCTTCGCTACGCTCGTCGCTCGAAATGCGCATGAGTGGCATCTCGAGCACTGAGCGTAGTTTAAGCAGCAAAGAACGCACTTTAGAACACGCGAAGGGATCTTGTTGCACGCGGCTACGCAACGCTTCGCGTATAGAATCTTTAACTGACCACGCGTACGAGGCGTCTGAAACGGCGGTGATGGTATTCAACGTTTTTTCACCGACGCTCGCTGTTTTCAACATGACATCTAAAAACTGTCGAGCCTCGGCGATGTACGTTTTCGCTTGAAGATTGGTGTTGATGGAATGAAAGCTGTCGACTTCAAGCAACGCGGAGGAAAGTTGCTGAATCGTTTTCGAAGGTTGCGTGTGCTCCAACTGTTCTATTTGCTCAGCGATGTGCGCAAACCAGTGCGTCAAATTTTCATCCTTCTTCTCGAAAAACTTTGTCAACGTCTCTGAACCGCCAAAGTAGCGCGACAGTTCAGAAATTCTCGACGAAGCCTCATTTCGCGCGTTTTCCCACCGAGTATTTTTATCTTTTAATAACTTAGAGTACGTGAGTTTCGTAACACGTTCAATCTCGGCGACGTCAAGCAAAAGTTCCATCTGCCGTTCCATTTTCGGCGCGTAATACGAAAACGAGGACGATAAGTCCGTATTTTTTGAAACGTTGTGCAGCAAACACCAGCGCAGCCAGTTATTGGCATCTCGCAGACTATCGAGAATCAAACTTTCGTTATCGAGAACGAATTTCTCGTCGACGATTTTCCTCTTTGCAAAAAACGAGCCGAAGACTTTCGAGATCTCGTTGAATTTTCTGTCACACCGTTCGCACAATTTCTGCACGTTCTTTCCGTTCAAGGCGATATTCAGAGCTTCGTTTGCCGCCTCGCATCGTTTCCACGCGATTCGTAAATCCATCGTTTTACCGTACGTCCAATTGACGATCCAATTATCAGCGAAATGTTTCTCCACAATCTCTCTCATTACTTCTGGTTTATCCATTAACGTTTCCGGAGAGAACCACAAGATGGACACCAACAAAGACGCCTGTTGCGACAACGCCATAGACCGATGATCGGGGTCTGGATAATATTCCGAGCAACAGTTGTAAATATCGTCCGAACGAAGCTTTCCAATTACAAGCGACAACGCTCGTTTCGGCATAGGAAACCTCGAGAAGTAAGTGTCGTGCGGATACCCGCTCGGGAAATTGCTCTCTAAGGTACTATCACTATTGCTATTGTTGCTATTGTTACTGTTGTTACTGCTGCCGCTACTGCTACTCGTGAGAGTACTACTTCCTAACCACGACGATATCGAGGACGACAAAGAAGCGCCGTATTTCGTCCTCTCCGTCAATTTCACCACGTCTTCAAACTGCGCCAAAGTCGCGTCGTATGAATACGCGGTTCCATCGCCAGCATCGTACGCGATTTTTTTACAGCGATAATAAGCCACAACTATGCGCTCTTTCACTTCGTAATCGAACGTCGTATCTATTGATAATAAAATTTGCCCGAACAACGCCATCGCTTCGGGTAAAAGCTGTTTCCCGTCTCTGTTCGTCAAAAGCGTCTCGATCGTCTCACTTCCGTATACGCCAACATCCACGTCCTCGGCAAATTTCAAGAACGCTTTGTGCCAAATCGTGACCGCGTTGAACGCCAAATAATACCTTTCTAAAAGCTTATCGTACTTCTTCTTGAACTCCATATCCAACCGTCTCGCTGTCGGCGATTTCGAGATTGAATGTTCAATCTTTTCCGGCGTTTCTAAATACTTGAAATCGAACAAGATTGCTTTGTATTTATTCGTGGCATCACTACTACTACCAGTCCTGCTCGTTTTCCACTCTTCCGGTACGACGCGCGATAACAGTCGCAACTCGCATATCAGCGCCTGCGCTTTCGAAACCAAGTGGGAGATATCTTCGATGCCACTTTTCGTGTTCACGGAAGTTTGAAAAGCGGAAGTTGTATTATTACCAGTAAGCGCAGCATTCGTTATTGTATCTTCTTCTTCTTCTTCTTCTTCTTCTTCTTCTCCTTCTT
>Ga0255779_1002247_pt1 | contig 20742 bp, 13 predicted proteins | sample 011ome_21_FD_179977 | JGI IMG/M metagenome (GOLD analysis project Ga0255779, IMG submission 179977) | Coastal salt marsh microbial communities from the Groves Creek Marsh, Skidaway Island, Georgia - 011508AT metaG (version 2) | ecosystem: Environmental > Aquatic > Marine > Intertidal zone > Salt...
GGGCTTCGCCGTCGAGACCACGCCACCCGCTCACCCACCCGGCGGCGGCGATTTCACTGGTGAGCGCGACGCTACTTGGATCGCGGACATGGCGCAGGTCGAAGCCGCCTTGGCGAGCGGCGACGCGGTGGTTCTCGACGCCCGATCTGCGGACAGATTCTCGGGTGCCCAACCTGAACCACGTCCGGGTTTGCCCAGTGGGCACATGCCCCGCGCGAAGAGCCTGCCCTTTCAGCAGGTCCTCGACCCACAGGGTAGCAATTTACGGCCGTCCCCTGAGCTTGCTTCGCTCTTTGCAACGTGCGGCATCACCCCGACAACCCCCGTGATCACGAGCTGTGGCAGTGGCGTCAGCGCCTGCATTTTGGGGTTGGCGCTCGCGGAAATCGGGATAAAACCGCGAATATACGACGGTTCCTGGTGTGAATGGGCCAGTCGACAACCCGCCCACCAGATCGCGGTCGGACAAAATCCGTAATTTGATAAGGGTATGCCCGGGCGGTTTCCTGTACCCTTCGGGATGGGGTCAATCTATGGCTGATTGATGATGTTCCCGGGTCAGGGGTGGTCTGTTTGATCAAGCACACATTTTGTCGAATTTGTGAGGCCAGTTGCGCCCTTGATGTTGAAGTCGAGGCGGATCGGGTGGTGGATATAGCCCCCCGAACTACGCATCGAGGCACGTTGGGTTTTGCGTGCATGAAGGGCCTTGCCCAGGCAGAGATGTACGATTCCCCTGACCGTCTCACCCAGCCGCTGAAACGGGTCGGCGATCAGTTTGAACCCATCAGCTGGGAGCAGGCCTTCCGTGAGATTGGGGCGCAGGTCCGCACTGAGCGCAAGGTCAGCCCGCATCGCATTGGTATGTATGTAGGAACGGCGGCGGGTTTCAGCCTGCTCCATCCGATTTTTGCCCAGGGCTTTATGGACGGCACGGGCTCGCGCAATGTCTATAGCTCAGCGACTCAGGACTGCGCCAACCGCTTTGCGGCGGCACAGGCTGTTTATGGCTTTCCTTTTACCCAGCCCTTTCCCGATCTTGAGCATGTCGAGTATTTACTGGTGCTCGGCACCAATCCGGTGGTGTCGAAGTGGACGTTTTTACAGGTAGCCCATCCGGTCAAGCGGTTGAAGGGCATTCTAAAACGGGGTGGCCGCGTTATGGTGGTCGATCCCCGCCACAATGAGACCGCCAAAGTGGCCGGGGAGTATCAAGCGATTCGTCCCGGTACTGACTTGTGGTTTGCACTCAGTTTCTTGCAGGTCATGGTGGATCGCGGCATCGATCCCGCGGTGCTCAACAGTGACCACTACGATGGGGTGAAAGACATCGTAGCGTGGGTGGCGGATTGGCCCCCCGAAGTAACCGCGGAGATCACAGGCATTGCCCCCGAGGCTTTGCGCGCCATGGTGCAGGATTTTTGTTCGGCGAAGGGCGCTTCTATCATCACCGGCACCGGTATTGGCATGAGTGGACAGGGCACCTTGGTGCAGTGGTTGGTAGAGGTCATCATCGCGCTGTCTGGCAATCTCGACCGACAGGGCGGCCACCTGGTGGGCGAGGGCATATTTGACTTCGCGGCCTACGCCAAGAAGAAAGGGATGTTTTCGAGAGCAACACGATCGCGTATTGGCGGCTTTCGCGAACTCAACGGCGCAATGCCCGGCGGTATTCTGGCCGATGAGATTCTCACCGAGGGCCCCGAACAACTCACGACCCTGTTTGTCACTGGCGGCAACCCGCTGATGACAATGCCGGGGGCAGAGCGCTTGAAAACGGCGTTTGACAGCTTGTCTTGCCTTGTCGTCACCGATATCTACTTGAATGAGACAGCGAGTTTGGCTCATTACGTGCTGCCTGCTACGACTCCGTTGGAGCGACCTGACTTGCCCTTTGTGTTTCCCCTCTTTTTAGGGATGCAGTCGATTCCCTATCTCGCTGCGACCGAGGCCGTGGTAGCGCCGCGAGGTGATGTGCTCGATGAAGCGACAATTTATGTACGACTCGCGGCAGCCAGTGGCGTGGGTCTCTTTGGGAGTCGTGTGCTCACTGGGCTGTTAAATGCGATCACGTGGATCAACGGATTGTTGACCCGCGGGGCTCGTCATTTTCCCCAGCGCTGGCTTCTCAATCGCATCCTTCGTCACAATCACCAGCCCGATTTCAACGCCTTGTTACAACACCCTGACGGTCATCCCTGGCGAGGCGCTCAACCGGGGAGTTTTCTCGGTAAGCGTGTCACCACCGGCAATGGCCGCGTTCAGCTCGCCCCCGCCGATTTCCTCGCAGAACTGCGTAAAGCCGCTGTCCTACCGGACGGACATGACAGCAAGCAACCGGTGTTCCGCCTGATTACCAAGCGCCGGCATAACACGCACAACAGCTGGACCCAAAATGTTGCGTCTCTTACCCGCGGCGAAAATGAGCAAACCAACGTGGTGTATATGCATCCAGATGACATGGAAGCGCTGGGCGTGGAAGCGGGGAATGCTGTTGATATCGCGTCGCCGGTGGGGGCGATTCGGCTGCCCGTGGAAGCGCTTGCTGCGCTGCAAAATGGCGTTGTGGCGGTGCCTCACGGCTGGGGTCATCAGCATGCCCAAGGGCTGTCGGTGGCGAGTCGATTGCGCGGTGCCAACGTGAATATTCTCGCGGCGGATGGCCCAGAGGCCATTGAGCCCTTGTCAGGAATGGCGCGCTTATCAGCGGTCCATGTCGCCATTACGAAAGCCGTGGGGCCTATAAATCCCGCGAGCTGGTCCGGAAGGTAACCGCCATGATTGTCGTGATGGTGGTTGACGCCTGGGATCAGCCTTTCAATGGCACCGTGGTGTCCTCTCGACGTTTTGCAGAGGCCCTTATGGCCCGCGGTGTTCAGGTGCGCGTGCTTGCGATCCGGGGGCGTGAACGAGAACTCCCGGGCGTGGAGCTGTTCGAGATGCCGAAGCTGTCAGTGCCGGGCCTGAATCACGTTATTGATCAGATGCGGGTGCCGGTTGCCTTGCCCAACAGGGACATCATCAGAAAAGCCCTCGAAGGCGCCTCGATTTTACACGTTCAATTTCCGCTTTTTGCGGCGGCGGTCGCGGTCACCGAAGCCAAGAAGCAGCGAATACCCGTGGTGTCATCGTTTCACCTGCAGCCAGAGAACATCCTCAGAAATCTGAAGCTGCCTAACGTGTTTTTCAAGCGTTGGATTTATGGCTTGATGCACCGATGGATCTATCTTCGGAGTGATCATATTCTGGCTCCCTCTCGCTTTGCCAAGCAGCTACTGGAGCGAGAAATGCCCGTCGATGTGCCGGTCGATGTGCTCTCCAATGGTATTCCTGAATACCAATTGAGAGCGTATCGATTACGCACCTCGATGCCGGAACAAATCAACGTGCTATGTGTGGGCAGGCTGGCGAGGGAAAAGCGCTACGATATCGTGATCGACGCCGTGGCGAAAAGCGCGTTCCGAGATCGACTGCGGGTGACCTTTGTCGGCTCGGGGCCGGTGGCTTCGGTATTAAAGCGCCGGAGTCAGGCTCGCGGTATCAATGCGCGCTTTGTCGCGCCCTCAGACAATGAATTAGAGGTGCTGTACCAGCAGGCTGATCTGTTTTTACATGCTGGCGAAAGTGAACTCGAGGGTATGTCGGTTATGCAGGCAATGGCAGCGGGTGTACCGACCATCGTTTCCGACTCCGTTGACTCAGCCGCCTCTACGCTGATGACGCAGCAAATAGCGCGCTTTACGTTTCCAAACCCGAGCCACTTGTCGTCACAGATAAACCTTCTTTGCGCGCCAGAGGGCCCGGTTGCGGTCTTAAGCGCGGCGGGGCACGCCGCCGCCCGCGGCTTAAAACTCGAGAATTCGGTCGCTCAGCTGGCCAGCACGTATCGCGCCTTGCTGGATACCCAAATCCGCCGAGAAGAGGCTGACCGTGCGCTGGCTTGAGCGCTGGGCCGCAGGATGTTTTCAGCGGGGTTGGTCAGTGCTGGCCCTCGTGTTTGTGATCACGGGGCTCTTGGGGGGGTACGGCTTTGTCCACTTCGGGCTCAACTCCGATATGGACAGGGTAATCACGCCGCGCGCTGCTGATACCTGGTACTACGAGGATGACCGGCTCAAGCGTGCGTTCCCCCAGTTTCGTCAGACGGTGTTGGTGGTGCTGAGTGGCGGCACGGCCGCTGACGTCAGCCGTGCCACCGACGGGCTGCTTGCACGAGTCCCGGATGATGGACTCATCGACCTGGTGACTGTACCGAATCGGGAGCCTCTGTTTGAGTCTTCCTGGGCTTATTATGCAGAGCAGGACGCGTTTGATCAGCTGATCGAGGCGGCGCTCGCGTTGGGAGAAACCGGCAAACAGTTGCAATCAACCGGCGCTGTGGCAGGCCTCCTTCAGGGTGTGTCTCTGGCTCGGCTCTCCAACGATGAACAAACCGTCAATGCGCTCACTGAGCTGCTTCAGGAAGCCCACGACGGGACTAACTTTGTTGAGTCGCTACCGGTGTTGCTACAGAGCTTGGCGGGTGCGGATGGGCGTTTTTATGAGCTTGTCGTCGTCAGCGCCACACCAAATTTTGACGAACAGCTTCCCGCCGCGCGGGTCGTGGGTTTAATCGAGCAATGGATTAGCGATATTGCCCCAGCCCATCCCAATGTTGACTTCGGATTGACGGGTGATTTGGTGCTCGCCAACGAAGAAATCAGTGATGCTCTGGGCGGGGTGAAACTTGCGGGTACGCTGTCCGTGATATTTCTGATTCTGGTTATCACCTTTGGCGTGCGCTGTTGGCGCCTGACTCTTAGCTTGCTGCTGCTTATTTTCGTCGGCAGCATCTGGACTCACTCCCTCGCGATGGGGGTCGTAGGCACTTACAACACGCTTTCGCTGGCCTTTATCGTTATGTTTTTTGGGTTAGGTGTGGATTTTGGTTTGCACTATGGCCTCGCGGTGGGCGAGTCGCCGGATGATGCGGCAGCAATCCAGAGTGCGGTGCGGAAAACAGGATCGGCGCTGGCGCTGTCAGCCCTGTCGACGGCGCTGGCGTTTTTGTCCTTTTCGCCCACCGAGTACACGGGCCTGGGGGAACTTGGCGTTATTTCAGCGCTGGGTATGCTGGTGGCCTTTTTCCTGACACTCACGTTGTTGCCAGCTATTTTTGGTGTCGTAGGCTTACCCAAGCCGACCAAGGCCGGTGCCCTCCGCGGTGGCTGGGCCTTGCCCTCGCCGAAAGCCCTGCCCTCGCCCAAAATAGTCATCGTTTTTTGGTTGATTCTGGGTGGCGTGGGGATGCTGGCTGCCAGGCACGCGAACTTTGATTATTCCGTCGCTGGGATGCGCAATTTACAGTCGCCGGGAATGCAAGTGCTGGAGCAACTTCAGCAAGCCGAACTGATGACCGATTACAGTATTTCCAGTCTTGTTGCCGAGACGGACATGGCGCCAATGACTGAGGCCTTAAAGGCCTCACCTTCGGTGGCCTATGTCGCGTCGGTCGACGACTATCTGCCCGCGAGCGGTTCGACTGAAGTGCGTCGTGAGGCGCTGCTGGCGGCGGTGCGCGACCTTGCCGATGTTTGGGTCTTTCCCGCCGTGAACAAAGCCGACCTAGAGCAGACTGTGGCGAACATATTTCAGGCCGCGCAAGCGAGCAATGCGCTGAGTGATCTGATGTTTATCAGGAGACTGAGTCCTACCGAGCTCGCGCGACTCGAGGCCCACGTGCAAGGCTTGTTGAACGAACGGCGCCATTGGTTTTCAGAGGCGTTCACCGCGCCGGTTCCCTCGCGCGACGCGCTGTCCGAGAATACCCGCAGCAATTGGATTTACAACGACCAGTTTCGTCTCGAAATAGGGCCGGCTTTCAGTACGAGCAGCCGAGATAATATTGAGCAGTTTGTATCTGAGGTGCGCTCGATCGCGCCGAACGCGGGCGGTCGCTCTGTCATCGAGTTCGGCGTCGGCAGCGTGGTGGTGCGTGCCTTCCAGCAGGCAACGCTGCTAGCCGGCATAGGGATTGTGCTCATTTTGGCCGTCTACTACCGAGGGATTTGGATGCCGGGGGTGATACTGTCGTCGCTGCTTGTTACAACCGTGCTGACATTCGCCGTGATGGAACTTCTTGGCCTGTCACTCAACATGGCGAACGTGCTGGTTGTTCCGCTTATTTTGGGCTTGGGCATTGATTCAGCTATTCACGTGGCTCACCGCTACAGCATGTTGGGTGGTGGTCAGGCTTTCATTAACTCGAGCACACCCCGCGCCGTTTTTTTATCGGCGATCACGACGGTGGCGACCTTCGCGTCGTTGATGTCGAGTAGTCATCAAGGGGCGGCTTCATTGGGTCAGCTGCTTGCGATTGCCATTCCCATCATGGTGATCGTTACCTTTACACTGATACCGAGTTTGTTGGCATTAAGTCCGATGGGAAATCGGCGCCGACTGACGGCGCACTAAGCGGAGGGAATTATGAAAATTCTATGGCAGCGGCCAAACCCTAGCATGCCCAAGGCGGAGGCCCTGGTTCGTGTGACGGTCGCCTATGTGGTGGCCCTATTTGCCGCCGGGCTGTTCCTTGCCGTGACCGACTTCGGTGCGGTCGGCGGGATGTTCCTCGCGGACGTGCTGGGAACGCTGGTGATTTTTGGCTTCAGTCGTTGGCATGCTAACAGCAGCTTTTATGATCCCTACTGGACGGTTATTCCGCCGTTAATGATGCTTGTGTGGATGGCGACGGGCGACAGCATCTCGGTCACTCGTGAATTTGTTGTGCTGGCCTTGATTCTCTACTGGGCAACTCGGCTGACAACTCACTGGGCTTACTATTGGCCGGGACTGCAGCACGAGGACTGGCGCTATCCTATGCTCCGAGAGCGCGCCAAGGGCAGCGGTGCACTCACCGATCTGTTGGGCATTCATGTCTTTCCTACAGTGCAGGTATTTCTGGGTATGCTGCCTGTTTATGCGGTAACGCACCTGGCGACTGAACCTTTGGGATGGCTAGATCTTGTTGCCGCGGTAGTGACGTTTGGCGCGATCACCCTGCAAATGGCATCGGATTTTGAGCTGCACGCCTTTGCGGAAAAAAGTGAGCCCGGGGATATTCTGGATACCGGGCTGTGGTCGCTATCCCGGCATCCCAACTATTTAGGGGAAATTGGATTGTGGGTGGGTTTGGCGCTATTTGGTATCGCTGCGTTCCCCGCGGGTATTTGGTGGTGCAGTGTCGGCGCCATTGCGATGATCTTGATGTTCCGTTTTGCTAGCATTCCGATGATGGAAAAGCGCTCCTTGGCCCGCCGCCCTGCCTATGGTGAGACCATGAAGCGTATTCCCATGTTACTCCCGCGCCTTGGTCGACGGCGTGACTTCTGAGCGGATTAGCCGGGGCGTGGCGGCCCCACGGTGGTCATCCTGGAATGATATTCGTACTACTGGTTCGCTGTTGTCCTTTGCGCTGCAACGGCGGCGCAATTCTTTAATCCCCTGAGCGAGGATCGCCATGCCATCGATACCGTCATCGCCCAAAGACATGCTCGCTTCCCTGTGGGAGTCTTTTCGTGTGGCCCCTGCAAACCCTCCCGTTGGGAGCAATCGTTTGTTGGGTCGTCTGGTCGCGCACTTCCTCGTGCTTGCGGTAGTGCCTCTGATGGTCATTATGGTGGTGGGTGCACTTATCGATAGTGGTGTGTCTTCAACAAGCACTCGTATATCAATTGCCTGGCTCTGTTTGGTACTGCCCTTTTCGATGTTCTGGGGTCGACTTCCCGAGAGAGTTGTCCGTGGCCTAATGCTGTTGGCATTGGCATTGGTCCAGCTGCGTTGGACGGCGGGCTGGCTCGTGCTCGATACCCAGGATGTGTTTGCGTCGATACTGACTGGCCTGATTTTTACGCCACTGCTGCTGTTTGTTGTTGCCCTGCTTGAGGGCAGACGTAACGGCGTGCTGATAGGGCTGGTGGTTGCTCTCAACATGGGTGGGGCTGTCATTCTAGGCGCTTTTCGTGAAGAGCTTGCACCCCTTTCTCTGGCGGATCCGCGCTTGGGGGTCCCAACATTTGTGCTCATGCTGGTTTATGCCGTGGTGGTAAACATTTGGTCCTCTCAGCAAGAGCAGCTGCAAGATACCGAGCTCCAAGCGGCAACGCTTAGGCAAAAAGCGAACGTGGATCTCGAGACCGGACTGCTTAACCGAAGCGGCTTGGAGATGGTGGCGACGGGCTGGAGTCAACGAGGACACGCCTTTGCTCTGCTGTTGCTCCAGCGCGATGAAATGGATGCCTTGGCGGCCTCACTGGGCGATCAATACCGTAGCGTGACGCAAGTTGAGGTAGCGCGACGGTTGGAACAGTCGGCCGACGACTCGACCACTATCGCCCGTTGGAGTGAGGATTGCTTTCTGCTGCTGTCCCACCGCGCTGACCGCGAAAGCATTGAGCGCCTAGCTCAAAAAGTACGCCGCGGCATTTCTTCTACCGGGAAAACGGAGCTCTCCATGAATCTGTCGGCGAGCGTCGGGTTCACCGTGGTTGGCGCCGATGAGGAATTCGAGCGCGCGCTGGTGCGCGCTGAGGCGGCGCTGACTGACGCCCTGGTCTCGGGCAACTGTGTTCGCTCCCGCTGGCTGATGTAGTAGCCGGGTTGAGGCGCCATCGCTGCCCCACGTCTGGCGGGGTGTCAGAGGCAAATAGCTACGACATCCAACCGTCCAAAAACGACTCAAGCGCAGGGTTTTTCATTCGGCGATAAGCTTCTTGGCGGCGCAGCTCCTGGCGTTGAGGTTGTTTTAACTTGCGACGTGTATGCAATAATCGTGCTGAAACCCGCGCAAACGCTACCTTTTCAAGAGCGCTGGTCACGAGGACAGTCAGTTCGGGGAGTGCGTCTGACTAGACACGCAACGATTCCTGGGACGACGATGTCGCTGGATCGTCTGAAACCGTATTGATCCGGATTATGTTTATTCCAATAATGCGCGCCATTAGCACCGTGGAGGCCCGTTAGTCCGCGGTGTCAGTAGGCGTAAGCCTAGGGTACATGAGGTCTCCATTTGGGCTCACCGTGTTGGTGCATGGCGAGCCTGGGATGGAAGGCACGGTGTGAGGAGAGAGGCAAGACCATGCGTTCCGATATCGAAATAGCTCAGGCGGCAGACATTAAGCCTATAGCGGAGATTGCCGATCTGCTCGGTATACCCGAGCAGGCGCTGGAGCCCTATGGGCGAACCAAGGCCAAGGTTGACCTCGGGTGGCTTCACGAGCAAACCATCCGTGATGCGTCCAAGTTGATTTTGGTGACGGCTATTAGCCCGACACCTGCGGGTGAGGGCAAGACCACCACGACGGTAGGTCTTGGCGATGCGCTTCGCAAGATTGGTAAAGACGCCATGATTTGCCTGCGTGAGCCGTCGCTAGGCCCGGTCTTTGGTATGAAAGGCGGAGCAGCGGGAGGGGGCTACGCGCAGGTCATCCCGATGGAGGATATCAACCTGCATTTTACCGGCGACCTTCATGCCATTGGGGTGGCTAACAATCTGCTCGCCGCGCTTTTGGATAATCACATCCACCATGGCAATGCGCTGGGAATCGATGTCCGTCGGGTGTCCTGGAAACGGGTGCTGGATATGAATGATCGGGCACTGCGTGACATCACGGTTGCCCTGGGAGGCGTCGGCAACGGTTATCCCCGTGAGGATGGTTTCGATATTGTTGTGGCCTCGGAGATCATGGCGATCTTTTGTCTGGCGAAAGACCTCGATGACCTGAAACAACGCATTGGCAAAATCGTAGTGGCTTACACCCGCGACAAACAGCCAATTTGTGCCAGTGACTTAAAAGCCGAAGGTGCTCTCACAGCCATACTCAAGGATGCGTTAGCACCCAACCTCGTGCAGACTCTGGAGGGAACGCCGGCGTTTGTGCACGGCGGACCCTTCGCCAATATTGCCCATGGTTGCAACAGCGTTATTGCAACCCGGGGTGGTTTGCGCCTCGCGGACTATGTGGTGACCGAGGCCGGCTTTGGTGCTGATCTCGGTGCCGAGAAATTCATCGATATTAAGTGTCGCAGTGCGGGTATTCATCCGTCCGCGGCGGTGCTGGTTGCGACCATAAGAGCGCTTAAGTTTCACGGCGGGGTGAAGGCGCCCGACCTGAATAACGAGAACGTGGAGGCATTGCGTTTGGGGCTCAGTAATTTGGAGCGCCACGTCAGAAACATTCGCGATCATTATGGTATCAGTCCCGTTGTGTCCATTAACCGGTTCTCGTCGGACACTCAGGCGGAGATTGATGCGTTGATGGCCCACTGCGAGGGGCTTGGCGTTCCGGTAACGCTCGCCAGCCACTGGGCCGATGGGGGTGAGGGCGCTATTGATCTGGCCCACAAAGTGGTCGAGATCTGTGAAGCAGACTCGCAGGCGGGTGCCTCGGCCCACACCTCCTTTGTGTACCCGGATTCGGCCTCGCTGTTTCAAAAAGTGGAGCTGATCGCGACCAAGATCTACGGTGCATCCGAGGTGACCGCCAGCACCAAAGTGCGTAATCGACTGCGTGAGCTAACCGACGAGGGCTACGCCCATCTACCGGTGTGCATTGCTAAGACCCAGTATTCGTTTTCCACCGACCCGCAGCTACTGGGCGCGCCATCAAATCACGCGATGGATATTCGCGAGGTGCGCTTGTCGGTAGGGGCGGGGTTTATTGTGGTGGTCTGCGGCGACATCATGACGATGCCAGGCTTACCTAAAACGCCGGCAAGTGAAAATATTGATGTGGTTGAGGGGCAAATTACCGGACTGTTTTGATGGTGAGCCACTCGACTGATCCCCGTCCCGTCTCGCTGCGCCAGCGCGTGAGTACCGAGCATCCTCACCGGCAGGAGCAGTTCGATCGTGTCGTAGTCGAGGCACCCCTCTGTATCAGTGTTAACGAACAGACCGTGGCTACGACCATGCGCACACCAGGTCACGACGAGGAATTGGCGGTGGGTTGGCTGATCAATAATACGGTGCTGTCGTCACCCACTGACCTGTTGACGGTGGCACGTTTGGCCGCATCACAACGTCGCGACCGGGGTGGGGAAGAGGCTGTCGATACGGTCGAGCTATCATTGGACGCGGTGATCGAACCACCGGTCCCCCGTGCGTATTTAACCTCTAGCTCCTGCGGTATCTGCAGCACCGATGTTATTGAAGCTGCGCCCAAGCCTGCCGGGACACTGCATACCGCCGCCTGGTCCGTTCCCCTCCGGCAGGTGCTATCGCTGGTCGACGCCATGCGCGATCAGCAACCGATGTTTGAATTGACGGGCTCGATCCATGCGGCCGCGCTGGTTGATCCGGATCTTCAGGTCGTCGCCGTGCGCGAGGACGTCGGTCGACACAACGCCGTTGACAAGGTCATAGGGCATCGTTTCCTGTCGGGGATTTTCCCGATGACCGACCATGTACTCGTGGTAAGCGGGCGCGTATCCTATGAAATAGTGACCAAGGCGTTGAGCGCAGGTGTGGCGGGGATTATCGCCGTGTCTGGCCCAACGACGCTGGCAGTCGATCTCGCTCGAGCTCATAATTTGATTCTCATTGGCTTTGCCCGGGACGATCGACTCAACATCTACTCTGGGGGAGAGAAGGTGACACCATGACCTCGAGGTCAGCCTACCCACAATGGAACGAACAGGAAGCGCAGGCTTATCTTGAGGCCGTGGTGCGTGAGCACGATGGCCCCGTCTTGCTGTGCCTGCAGGCGCTGCAGGAGGTTTACGGTCATGTCCCTCCGCCCGCGGTGGCGCTGGTCGCAACGCTTTGCAACGTATCCCGTGCTGATGTGACGGGTGTGCTGTCTTTTTATGCCGACCTGCGTACCGAGCCACCCCCTGCCATTCCCGTGCGATTGTGCGCTGCTGAGGCCTGTCAGGCCGTGGGTGGTCGGGCCCTTGCGGCTGCTTGGCAACAAACCTGCCGCGATGATCAGCAGCTTGCGCAAGATACCGGCGTGGATGAACCCATTTTTTGTCTGGGCAACTGTGCGCTAGGCCCCGCCGCGCTGGTCGACGGTCAGTTGGTTGGGCGCGCAACGGTAGCCACTCTGCGTGCGCGGGTTACGCGTACGCGTGAAGCGACCGGCGGCAGTGACGGAGGCGCCAAGTGACGGTTTGGTTTGTCCCCAAGGATGCGGCGGCTAAGTCGGTGGGTGCCGATGAGGTGGCAGCAGCGCTGCTAGCCCGCGGTGACGAAGTAGTCAGGACAGGCAGTCGAGGCCTGCTGTGGCTCGAGCCGCTGGTAGAGAGCGCAGAAGACCGTCAGGGTTCTCGAATCGGCTGGGCCAACGTGACCGTCGACGATATTGCAGCGGGCCTGCTCGATGAGCGCCATTCAGCTTATCTGGGTGACGTCGCGGCGATGGAGTTTCTCACGCGTCAGCAGCGGTGGATCTATGAGCGGGTTGGGATTATTGATCCTGTCGATCCCGCGGATTATGAGCGCCACGGTGGCTTGCAGGGGTTACGTGCAGCGCTCGAGCGGAGTCCCGCTGAGGTCTTGGACGCCGTCAAGGAATCGGGGCTTCGAGGCCGCGGTGGCGCGGGCTTCCCCGCTGGCATCAAGTGGCAGACCGTCGCCGATCAGGCGCCGGAACCTCTGCGCGGCCAATCCGCGCGGAGCAGTCGCCATAAATATATCTGCGTAAACGCTGATGAAGGTGACAGCGGCACATTCGCCGATCGTATGCTGATGGAAGGCGATCCGTTTTCGTTGCTCGAGGGTATGGCCATCGCAGCCTACGCTGTTGGCGCCGATCGGGGCATGATTTATCTGCGCTCGGAGTACCCCGATGCCTGGGAGACCTTGGGCACGGCCGTTCGAGTCGCGCGCGAGCAGGGCTGGCTGGGTCAGTCGATTCTCGGATCTGACTTTGGCTTTGATGTCGAGGTTCGCCTGGGCGCCGGCTCCTATGTTTGCGGGGAAGAGACCGCCATGCTCGAGAGCCTCGAGGGCCGACGCGGTATGGTGCGCGCGAAGCCGCCACTGCCTGCGATCAAAGGCTTGTTTGGGGTCCCGACTGTCATTAATAACGTGCTCACGATTGCCAGTGTCCCTGCCATCATGGCGCGTGGGGCTGACGCCTATGCAGCGCTTGGCAGCGAGCGCTCCCGGGGTACCCAGGTCTTTCAGCTCGCCGGCAATATTGCCCGCGGCGGCATCGTCGAAATGGCCTTCGGCGTCAGCGCGCGCGAGCTGGTTGAGGACTTTGGCGGCGGCACCCTGTCAGGTCGCCCATTAAAAGCGGTGCAGTTGGGGGGGCCACTGGGCGCTTACCTTCCCGCCGATCACCTTGACGTGCCCATGGCTTACGAGGCGCTCGCCGAGGTTGGGGCCATGCTTGGTCACGGTGGTTTGGTGGTTTTCGATGACAGCGTCGATATGGCGGAACAAGCTCGTTTTGCCATGGCGTTTTGCGCAGAGGAATCCTGCGGCAAATGCACGCCTTGTCGCATCGGCGCGGTGCGAGGGGTTGAGGTGATCGATCGCCTGCGCGGAGGTGATGACGCGGAGGCGCAAACCCTACTACTGCGGGATCTATGCGATGTGATGAAGCAGGGATCCCTTTGCGCGATGGGGGGACTCACCCCCAATCCGGTGTTGAGCGCGCTCGATCATTTTGCTGAGGATTTCAGGTGATGATGGGGCGCCGCGGCATGGTACAGCTTCGAGCTCTTGCGGGGAGGGCGGCATGACTATTTTTGAGCGTGACCTAGGGACGCCGGCGATGGCGGCCGATAAGCAAGTCAGCGTCACCATCGACGGTATGCCGATTACTGTGCCGGAGGGAACTTCGATCATGCGCGCGGCGGCACTACTGGATGCATCCATTCCGAAACTGTGCGCGACCGACAACCTTGAGGCCTTCGGTTCCTGTCGGTTGTGCTTGGTCGAAGTTGAAGGTCGACCAGGCACGCCCGCCTCCTGTACCACCCCGTGTCAGGAAGGCATGGTGGTTAACACCCAAACCCCGCGGCTCGACAAGCTGCGCAAAGGGGTGATGGAACTTTATATTTCAGACCACCCGCTCGACTGCTTGACCTGTTCTGCCAACGGTGACTGCGAGCTACAGGACATGGCAGGAGCTGTAGGGCTTCGCGAAGTGCGCTACAGCGACGAGGGGGAGAATCATCTTGCCGCGGGTAAGGACGAGTCCAACCCTTATTTCACCTTCGACGCTAGCAAATGTATTGTCTGCAGCCGCTGCGTGCGCGCCTGCTCCGAGGTGCAGGGAACCTTTGCGTTGACCATTGCCGGACGGGGGTTTGAGTCGGCGGTCAGCACCGCCCAAAACACCGATTTTCTGTCCAGCGACTGCGTGTCTTGCGGCGCCTGTGTCCAAGCCTGTCCGACCGCCACGCTTCAGGAAAAGAGCGTGATCGACAAAGGCGTGCCCTCGCGCAAAGTGAAGACCACCTGCGCCTATTGTGGGGTGGGCTGCTCCTTTACCGCTGAGCTGCGCGGAGATGAACTGGTGCGCATGGTGCCCGATAAGCAGGGCGGCGCGAATGCCGGCCATTCCTGCGTGAAGGGCCGCTTTGCCTGGGGCTATGCCAATCATGAAGACCGGGTTACCGAGCCCATGGTACGGGATGCTATTGACGCCGAGTGGCGCGTGGTCAGCTGGGAGGAGGCCATTCAGTTTGCGGCCACTCGCCTAAAGCAGATCCAGGCCGAGCACGGCGTCGACGCGATCGGCGGCATTACCTCGTCTCGCTGTACCAACGAGGAAGTGTACGTGGTTCAGAAAATGGTGCGTGCGGCGTTTGGCACCAACAACGTGGATACCTGTGCGCGGGTGTGTCATTCACCGACGGGGTATGGGTTAAAGCAGACCTTTGGCACCAGTGCCGGCACCCAGGATTTTGCGTCGGTACAAAACGCCGATGCCATTTTGGTGATTGGCGCCAATCCCACCGATGCCCATCCCGTCTTTGGATCCAGAATGAAGCGCCGATTGCGCGAGGGCGCCGAATTGATCGTCATCGATCCGCGCGCCATCGACTTGGTGCGGTCGCCTCACGTGAGCGCTCAGCATCACTTACAACTTCGTCCGGGCACTAATGTGGCGGTGGTTAATGCTATTGCTCACGTGGTGGTGACCGAGGACTGGGTTGCGAGGGAGTTTGTCAACGAGCGTTGCGACGTTGAATCCTTCAAGGCGTGGGAGCGATTTATTGCGCTCCCCGAGAATAGTCCAGAGGCGTTGGAGCAGGTCACTGGAGTGCCCGCTACAGCAGTGCGCCAGGCCGCGGAAACTTACGCCAAGGCAGGCAACGGCGCGATTTATTATGGCTTGGGCGTGACCGAGCATTCACAAGGCTCGACCATGGTGATGGCGATGGCAAACCTCGCGATGGCGACGGGCAATATCGGCCGTCCGGGCGTGGGGGTGAATCCCCTACGGGGCCAGAATAATGTGCAGGGATCCTGCGACATGGGATCGTTCCCCCACGAGTTCGCGGGTTATCGTCACGTCTCGGATGACTCGGCGCGCGGGCTTTTTGATACCGCTTGGGGGGTTTCCCTGCGCGGTGATCCCGGCATGCGCATTCCCAACATGCTTGATGCGGCGGTAGCCGGTAAATTCCGCGGCCTGTATGTGCAGGGTGAGGACATTGCGCAATCTGACCCCAATATTCATCACGTCGAGGCGGCGCTTAAAGCAATGGACTGCGTCATTGTGCAGGATTTGTTTCTCAATGAGACCGCGCGTTTCGCCCATGTCTTTTTACCCGGCACGTCCTTCCTCGAGAAAGACGGTACCTTTACCAATGCCGAGCGCCGCATTAATCGGGTACGCCCAGTCGTGCCGCCGTTGTCTGGCATGAGCGAGTGGGGCGTGACCTGCGCCATCAGCGAGGCCATGGGGTATCCCATGCCCTACAACACCGCCGCGGAAATCATGGACGAAATAGCCGCTCTGACACCGACTTTTGCCGGGGTGTCCTTTGGGCTCCTCGATAAGGTGGGCAGCGTGCAGTGGCCCTGTAATGGCGACGCCCCGCTCGGGACGCCCATCATGCACGAGCAACGTTTTGTTCGGGGTGAGGGTCAGTTTGTCACCACACCTTATGTACCAACGGATGAACGCTCGACACGCAAATACCCGCTGCTATTGACCACAGGTCGTATTCTCAGTCAGTACAACGTGGGTGCCCAAACTCGTCGTACCCAAAATACGGTGTGGCATGCCGAGGATATTCTCGATATCCACGCGGCCGATGCCGAGGCCAGAGGGGTAGCCGATGGCGACTGGATCGAGATTTCGAGCCGGGTCGGCAGCACCCGCATGCGCGCGCGCTTGAGCGATGATATCCCCGCCGGGGTGGTGTACACGACCTTCCACCATCCGGTCAGCGGTACCAATGTCATTACCACCGACAACTCAGACTGGGCGACTAACTGCCCCGAGTACAAGGTCACGGCGGTAGAGGTACGACCGTCTATGGGTGCTAGTTCGTGAGTGGTGTGGTCGAGCAGGACGCGCGGCTTGTTGTGATGGCGAATCAAATTGCCAACAATGTGCCCGTCGGACGTGACGTGTCGGAGCAGGTTGCCGAGCACATTGGAAAATTTTGGACAAACCCGATGCGTGCGGATCTTCAGCGCATCGCGGAACAATCATCAGATCAACTTCGGGAAGAAGTCGTTGCGGCGGTTGCGCTGCTAGCGTAACGCGAATGCAAGAGTCGTAGGAGAAATTCATGGCACAGTTACCCGATCACGCGCGCGTCGTTATCGTCGGTTTGGGCGGTATCGTGGGGGCGTCGGTTGCTCATCATTTGATCGAGGCGGGGTGGGATGACATTGTGGGTCTTGAGAAGTCCGCGATTCCCTCGGATATCGGTTCGACCTCCCACGCGTCTGACTTCTGTTACATGACAGCCCACGATAGGCTCACCTGCTACACCAGCAACTACAGCCGGGAATTTTTTGAGGCTCGTGGCAACTACATCCGCATCGGTGGATTGGAGGTTGCGCGTAAGGACGACGATGAGCGCATGCAGGAGCTGCTGCGCAAAGTGGGGTCGGGCAAGGCCTTTGGTACCCGGGCCCAAATGATCACGGCCGAAGAGGCGAAAGAAAAATTCCCCTTTCTTGAGCTCGATCAAATCCAAGGCGCCATGTGGGATCCCGACGCCGGACTGGTTACCCCTCGATCTCAAAAAGTCGCCGGGGACCTGGTGGACGAAGCGGTCGAGAGTGGCAAGCTAAAAGCCTTTGCCTACACACCAGCAAGCCGCCTGTTGGAGGAGAACGGCACGATTATTGGGGTCGAGACCGGCAAGGGAACCATCACGGCAGACTACGTGATTTTATGCGTGGGGATTTGGGGGCCGCTGGTTTCTAAGACCGCAGGTGTGTCGTTACCACTCATGCCACTTGAGCACCCCTTAATGTTCTTTGGACCTTGGCTTGAGGCCGAGGGGACGGGGAAAGATATTGTGTACCCGCTGTTTCGCGATCAAGGCAACTCCGCCTACGTGCGTGATACCGGCGACCCCACCACCCCCGAGGGTGGCTTGATTGAATGGGGTTATTACGAGACCGACAATCCCCGACTGGTTGCCCCCGAGGATATTTTGGAAGCTGCTGACGCGCGCTTGTCACCCTCGATGCGCGATCTCTCACTCGAGCAGGTCATGGAGCCTTTCGAAAGAGCGATTGAGATGACACCGATCCTCGGTGAGCTGGGCTGGGAGGAGCGTCGTTCGTTTAATGGGCTTCTGTCGGTGACCGCCGATGGTGGCTCGATTGTCGGCGAGTCTTCTGAGGTCAAAAACCTGTGGCTCTGCGAGGCCATTTGGGTCAAGGATGGCCCCGGTGCGGCGAAAGTGCTCGTGGATTGGATGACCCATGGGCGGCCGCCCATGGATGCCCATGCGGTGGATCCCGCACGGCACTATCCCATTCAAAAAACCGACGAATTCGTTCGCAATCGCTGCTACGAGATCGCCCAGAAGGTGTATACCCCGGCGGTTCACCCTCGGGAGCCCTTCGGGTCATCCCGCGGGCTGCGCACCAGTCCGTTCTACGAGCGCGAGGTGGCCTTAGGTGGCTACTTTATGGAGGTGGCTGGCTGGGAGCGAGCCCACGGTTATCAAGCCAACGAGGCGACGCTGTTGTCCAAATACCGTGACCGGGTTCCCGAGCGCGTCGCCGAGTGGGACAGCCGCCATTTTTGGGAGGTCTCAAACGCCGAGCAGCTGGCGATGAGCGATAGCGTGGGCATGATCAACCTGTCGCACTTCGCCATTTACGATCTGGAGGGGCCCGACGCCGAAACACTGCTCGAATATCTGGCGGTGGCCAAGGTGGGGGGGGATACCCCCGTCGGCAAAGGGATTTATACCCACTTTTTGGATCATGAAGGCGGCATTCACTCCGACCTGACGATTGTGCGCCTGGCCCAGGAGGCCTATCGCGTGATTTGTGGTGGCGATACCGGTCACCGGGATTTGATGTGGATTCGGCGCTTTATCGACAAGCTGGGCTTGGCCGATGTCGCTTTGCGCGATCGCACGGAGGAGCTCGCCACCTTGGGTTTGTGGGGTCCCGACGCTCGGACCACGCTGGCAAAACTGATGGACGACCCTGACGCGATCTCAAATGACAACTTCCCCTTTGCGAGCGCTAAGGAGATCGACGTCAACGGCATCAAGATTTGGGCGTTTCGCATCTCCTATGTGGGTGAGCAAGGGTGGGAGCTCTACTTTGATTTCGCGGACGGACTTGCGCTATGGGATGCGTTGGCGGCACTCGGGGTGGTGCCGGTTGGTATCGAGACTTACTCCAATGCGCGGCGGGTTGAAAAAAGCCTGCGGGTGCAGAACACCGATCTGGAAATAGATTACAACCTGTATGAAGCCGGCCTTGCCCGCCCCAAGGTCAAGGCCGCTGATTTTTATGGCAAGGCGGCCTACGAAGCGCAGCGAGCGCTGCCCCATCAAGCGGCCATGCTCTGTACCTTGGTGTTGGAAGACACCACCGATGATCAGGGCGTGGTGCGTTACCCCGTGGGCCAGTGGCCACTTCTCGATCCCGACACCAAAGAGGTACTCGTCGACTCCCATGGCCGGCGCTCGGTGGCCACCAGCGTAGCGTACGGACCCACTTTGGGGCTCAATATTGCGCTGGGCTATCTACCCCACGCGGTGGCGAAAGAGGGTGATTGTGTTTTGATGGAATATTTCGGAAACTTCTTCCCAGCGCGAATCAAAGCGGTGGGTTATCGGGCGTTGTTGGATCCGGAAAACGAGCGGGTTAAAACGTGAGGTAAATCGCCGCTCAATCACCCGAGGGACTATGGGCGGCGATATCCAGGTACGCACAGCGAGCAAGAAACCCAAGCATGTAGGCTTTTTGCTGATGGAGCGATTTACGCTCATTTCGCTCTCGAGTGCCATCGATCCCCTGCGCGTGGCCAACCAGCTTTCCGGCCATACGCTCTACACCTGGGCCTTGGTGGGTTCCTCCCCCGATACGCAGGTCTCCAGTGATGGTATTCGGGTGGCGCTTGACGCGCCGCTTAAAAGCGTCGACGCCTTCGATATTGTTATTGTGGTGGGGGGCGTGGATATCCAGAACGTGCCCCAAAAGGCCGAGTGTCAATGGCTTAAGAAATTGGCGCGCGCGGATGTCGTTCTGGGTGCTGTTTGTACCGGGTCTTATGTGTTGGCCAATGCGGGGTTGCTCGATGGCTATCAATGCAGTGCGCACTGGGATTGCTTGACGCTGTTAAACGAGCACTTCCCCAACGTCTATTGCAACAACCAGCTGTATACCATCGATCGCAAGCGAATGACCTGCACCGGTGGCACCGTGCCCTTGCACATGATGTTGGGCATGCTCGCGGCAAACCACTCACAGGCGTTAGTGGACGCTGTGGCGGATATGCTGGTGTGTGATCGTCATCGCGCGGATAGCGAGCTGCAGTTGGTGCCGATGTGGTCGCGCAAGGTTCAGGTGCAGCCAAAGCTCAATGAGGTGCTGGAGCTTATGGAAGCGAATCTGGAAGAGCCTATTTCCCTTCAGGAGCTCGCGGATTTTGTTCACTTATCGCGCCGCCAGCTCGAGCGCTTGTTTCTGAAGAGCCTGCACTGCACGCCCTCGCGCTATTATTTGAAGCTGCGACTGGATCGGGCGCGACGTCTATTGAAGCAGAGCTCCCGCTCCATCGTGGAAATTACCGCCATGTGCGGGTTTGTGTCGACCACCCACTTTAGCCGCTGTTACCGCAAGTATATGGGCGTATCGCCACGGTCGGATCGTGCCAGCGGTAGCACCGAGGTGTATCTTAGCGGGGAATCTGAACTTATCGGCTAGCTGCTGCATGCTAACGCGTCGATAGGGGCTAGCGCTGGCTGGCTCCGCGCTAGGAGCCGATAGCAGGGAAAACGACAAACAGCCCGAGTGAACAACGAAAGCCTAATCAAACGCGACAAATCACACGAGAGAATAACGCCATGACAGTCACACGCCGCCCCTTTGTCAGTCCGACGCTAAGCCCGATAGCCTTCTTCCTTGTTGCTCTCCTGGGTCTTCTGGCCCAATCGGCAAGCGCCGATGGCTATGGTTCAAACGCCGCCGCGGGGGGCTTTGTCGAGGTGAATGACATTGCCATGTATTACGAGGTCTATGGTGAGGGGCCGCCTTTGGTGTTGATTCATGGCAGTGGCCAAAGCATTGCCGATATGGCCGCC
>Ga0255779_1002254_pt1 | contig 20726 bp, 15 predicted proteins | sample 011ome_21_FD_179977 | JGI IMG/M metagenome (GOLD analysis project Ga0255779, IMG submission 179977) | Coastal salt marsh microbial communities from the Groves Creek Marsh, Skidaway Island, Georgia - 011508AT metaG (version 2) | ecosystem: Environmental > Aquatic > Marine > Intertidal zone > Salt...
ACGGCGCCGCCAACCCCATTCGATACCGCGGGTCCGGGCAACTGCTGACAGCCGGATACACCGAAAACAGCAAGCAAAAGCAGAATATTCAGAGGATGAAAAATGCGATGCACGAGACCACAGAACCTTAGCAGAAAACGACTGTCTGATGTGTCTAAACGAATTTATCGTTGTTTGCATCTGTTGTTTTTGATGGCGCTTTGCCGCGTCGGGATTTCTGGCAATCATCAGGCGGTATGATGGTGCCTTGTTATTCTCTGCGCTTCGGCTTATGTTCAGCCGCGTTTTACCGGTACTGAGGGTGACCATGTCGCAAAAATCATTTGATATTCTGGCTGTTGGCAATGCGATCATCGATGTATTCAGCCAATGTGATGATGATTTTTTGCGTCAACATGCCATTGAAAAAGGCGGCATGACACTGATTGACGCCGCCACATCACAAACGCTTTTTGACGCCGTCACGGCGACGGCCCCCGCAGAATTGATATCCGGTGGTTCAGCTGCCAATACAGCTGTGGGATTGGCGGCGCTTGGCGGCAAGGCGGCTTTTGTTGGCCGGGTTCATGATGACGATCTTGGTGCGGCCTTTTGCCGGGATATCAGGGCGGCGGGGGTAACATTTGCCGCGACCCCGGCGGCTGACGGTGCGCCGACTGCCTCGTCAATTATTCTGGTGACACCGGATGCGGCACGCTCGATGAACACCTGTCTTGGCGCCAGTATTGAATTTCAGCCGGAAGATATAGGTCTGAGCGCGGCGGCGGATGCGGCGGTGATTTATCTGGAAGGCTATCTGTTTGATGCGCCGGCTGGCCCGGCTATTTTTGCCCAGGCGGCGCGGATGGCGGCACAGCATCAGGCGCGCATTGCCTTGTCTTTGTCAGACCCCTGGTGTGTTGACCGGCACCGGGCGCCGCTTCGGCAATTTTTAACAGATCATGTCGATATTTTGTTTGCGAATGAGGATGAAGCGATCAGCCTTGTCGAAAGCGACCATCCAACATCGGTGCAGACATTGGCCAGTCTTGTTGATGAAGTTGTGGTCACACGCGGCCCGCTTGGCGCGATCATCTGTCATGCAGGACAGCAGCTATCGGTCGATGCGATGCCACAAGGCCCGGTGGTCGATACCACAGGCGCTGGTGATTTATTCGCCGCCGGTTATCTTTTTGGGCGGACGCATGGCTATAATGCGCATCTGTCCGGGCAGATTGCCAGCCTGCTGGCTGGCGAGGTGATTTCGCATATCGGCGCGCGGCCACAAGCCGATTTGCAGGCGCTGATCGCGCCGGTAATCGGCAAATAAGCTACAAGCGGGCTGCCAATAAGCTGCACATAAACTGTCCGCTAGCGAATCGCATCATAGGCAGCAATCGCTGCCGCGTGCACAAGGTCATTGACTGACGCGCCCATCTGCACAATCTGAAACGGAAATTCACCGCCAAGCATCATCGGGCCAATCACCGAAACACTGCCAAGCTGGTCGACCAGTTTAAAGGCGATATTGGCCGAATGCAGACCCGGCATCACCAGAATATTGGCGGGCCCGGTTAGCCGGCAAAACGGGTAACGCGACTTCATCAATTCATAATCAAGCGCGATATCGCCGGTCATTTCACCGTCAAATTCAAAATCAACATGGCGTTGTTCAAGCGCCGCAACGGCTGCCCGTGCCATGGCGTTGGTTTTGGATTCAGGATTGCCGAAATTGGTGTAGGATAAAATGGCGACGCGAGGCACATGTCCCATTTGCCGGGCCTTGTCAGCCATCGCAATGGCGATATCGGCAAGCTGTTCGGCGTTCGGGCTTTCATGCACGGCGACATCGCCGATAAACACCGTCCGACCCCGCGAAATAATGATCGAGGTGGTCATGAACTGGCTGTCTTTGGCCGGGCCAATGACCCGTCTGACATGTTCCAGACTTGGTTGAAACGCGCGGGTAACGCCTGTCACCAATGTATCGGCATGCCCGCAACTGACCATGCAGGCGGCAAATACATTGCGGTCAAGATTGACCATGCGCTGGCAGTCACGATGCAGTTGGCCATTGCGTTGCAATTTGCCATAGAGAAAGTCGGTATATTCGGCATTATGTTCGGATATTTTCGCATTGGTAATGGGCAAATCTTCCGCGCCGTCAAGACCCAGCTTCAAGATTGTCTCTTTAATCCGGTGTTCCCGGCCAAGCAGGATCGGATGCCCATATCCGGCATTGCGAAATGCCAGCGCCGCGCGGATCACCCGCTCTTCTTCGCCTTCGGTGAACACCACGCGTTTTTTATTCGCGCTGACCCGATCCAGAATCACTTGCAAAGTCGATGCTGTTGGGTCAAGCCGCGCCGACAAATCGCGGCGATACGCATCAAGATCCTCGATTGGACGGCGTGCCACACCAGATTTCATCGCGGCTTCGGCGACGGCAGATGACACAGCCGAAATCAGCCGTGGGTCAAATGGCGCCGGGATGATATAATCCTTGCCATAGGCCATAACCTGACCGCCATAGGCATCAGCAACAGCGTCCGGCACATCTTCACGCGCCAGCATCGCCAATGCATGCGCCGCGGCGATTTTCATTTCATCATTGATTTTGCTGGCACGCACATCAAGCGCGCCACGGAAAATATAGGGAAAGCCCAGAACATTATTGACCTGATTTGGGAAATCCGACCGGCCAGTGGCGATAATGGCATCGCTGCGCACGGCCTTGACATCATCTGGCATAATTTCCGGGATCGGGTTGGCCATCGCAAAAATAATCGGCTGCGGGGCCATGCTTTTGACCATTTCCTGTGTCACCGCATCGGCAACCGACAAGCCAAGAAAAATATCCGCATCAACAAGCGCTTCTTCCAGACTACGCGCATCGGTTTCGGCGGCATGCGCGGATTTCCATTGGTTCATCGCATTTTCGCGGCCTTTATAGATCGGCCCGCTACGGTCGCATAAAATGACATTATTGGCTTTTACGCCCATCACTTTCAACAATTCAACACAGGCAATCGATGCCGCGCCAGCGCCGTTACAGACAATTTTGACGTCAGCAAGTTCGCGGCCGGTCAGATGCAACGCATTGATAATGCCGGCAGCGGTGATAATGGCGGTGCCATGCTGATCATCATGGAAAACCGGGATATCCATGCGTTCGCGCAGCTGCTGTTCGATAATAAAACATTCCGGCGCTTTGATATCTTCAAGATTAACCCCGCCAAAAGTCGGTGCCAGCAATGTCACGGTTTCGATAAATTTTTCCGGATCTGTGGTGTCCAGTTCCAGATCAATGCCATCGATATCAGCAAATTTTTTGAATAAAACAGCCTTGCCTTCCATCACTGGTTTGGCCGCCGCTGCGCCAATATCGCCAAGACCCAAAACAGCGGTGCCATTGGAAATAACAGCAATGACATTGCCTTTGGCGGTATAGTCATATGCGGCATCTGCATTGGCAGCGATCTCAAGACAAGGTGCGGCCACCCCCGGTGAATATGCTAATGACAAATCACGCTGGCTGGTGAGCGGCTTGGTCGCATTAATTTCAAATTTGCCGGGCCGTCCACTGGCATGAAATAAAAGCGCTTCGGCGTTCAGGGGATCATTTTTATCTATCATAGCGTGGTCTTTGTCCATTGCGTGGTGTTTTTCATAGCCTAGTTGATATGTACCGCATTGCTGTGCATAGCGGTTGAGAATAGCGGCAGGTAATGTGCCCGGATGCTTGTATCCGGCTGTGCCAGATGCATGCGTGTGTCCGACTGTGTTACATCTTGTCCTGCCGGATAAGATCGGGCAATGTCAGAGCATCATGGCCACAGTTTCTTCTACAACAAATCCGCCAAAAGTAAAAGCGCCGACCCCGATGATGGCGCAATATTTGCGCGTCAAAGAAAGCCAGCCCGATGCGCTGCTTTTCTATCGGATGGGCGATTTTTATGAAATGTTTTTTGACGATGCTGAAATTGCCGCATCGGCGCTTGGCATTGCGCTCACCAGACGCGGCAAAAATGATGGTGAGGATATCCCGATGTGCGGCGTGCCGGTGCATGCGCTTGATGGCTATCTGGCACGGTTAATCAAGATTGGTCATCGGGTAGCGATTTGTGAACAAATAGAGGACCCGGCCACGCATAAGCAACGTGGTGGCAAGGGCCCGCTGAAACGTGAAGTGGTGCGCGTGGTCACGCCAGGCACGCTGACCGAAGATGAATTGCTGCCGCCGCGTGCGCATAATTATCTGGCGGCCATTGGTCAGGCCGAGGGGCAAACTGCGCTGGCATGGGCCGATATGTCAACCGGTGATTTTGCCGTACAGCTATGCCCTGATGACGGGTTTGAAACAATGCTGGTGCGGCTTGACCCGGCCGAGCTGATTTTCCCACAAGGCCGTGATCTGCCAATCGATCAGCTGGCAACGCAGATGTGTCTGACACCACAGGCCCCCAGCTTGTTTGATTCCAAAGCCGCGCGGCAGACGCTCGAATCTTTTTACAAGGTGACCAGCCTTGACGGTATGGGTGATTTTAGCCGACCGATGATATCGGCAGCCGGTGCCTTGCTTGCCTATATCGAAACCACGCAGATTGGCAATATGCCGCGATTGCTGGCGCTGCGTCATATTACTGATAGTGGGTTGCTGGAAATTGACGCGGCGACGCGGCGTTCACTGGAACTGACACGCACCCTGACCGGGGAACGCCGCGGCAGCCTGCTGCATGCTGTTGATCGCACCTTGACCGCGGCTGGCGGCCGCTTGCTTGGCGAACGTCTGTCGGCACCATTGGCTGATGTTGCGGCGATTGAGGCGCGGCTTGATCTTGTTGATTGGTTCCGCAGCCATCAGCAATGCTGTGATGATGTGCGGGCGCAATTGCGGCTGCAGCCGGATATGCAACGTGCCTTGTCACGGCTTTCGATGGGGCATGGCGGGCCACGTGATCTGGCCGCACTTGCTGCCGGATTAAAGGGTGCCGCCGGTATCGTGGCGTTGGTGCGGACGGTGCTGGCATCCGGCTTTGCGACGGTCGGGCAGCCAGATGATCTGCCAGCCTGCCTCGATCAGATGCATGCGCCAACAGCGCTTGCCGACGCCTTACAGCCCGCATTGGGTGATGATCTGCCATTACTGGCGCGCGATGGCGGTTTTGTCCGTCAGGGCTATGATCTGGCGCTGGATGAATTGCGCGGGCTGCGTGATGAAAGCCGCCGGATGATTGCGGCGCTACAAAGCCGATATTGTGCCGAGACAGATATTGCCTCATTGAAAATCAAACATAATAATGTTTTGGGATATCATATTGATGTGCGTGCGGCGCATGCGCATAAATTGATGGAAAGCGCAACATTCATTCATCGCCAGACGACGGCGCAGGCGGTACGTTTCACCACCACTGAGCTTGCCGAAATGGAACGCGATATGGCCAGCGCGGCGGATCGTGCGCTGGCGCATGAGCTGGAGATTTTTGGCCGGCTTTGCGCGCTTGTGGCTGAGGCTGCCGATATGATTGCCGCCGCTGCCCAGGCGCTGGCGGCGATTGATGTTGCGACGGCCGCTGCGGATCTTGCATTGTCAGCCGATTATTGCCGGCCGGTGATGTCCGATGATTGCGCCTTTTCAATTACCAATGGGCGCCATCCGGTGATCGAATCGATGCTTGATGCCCAGACCCAGTTTATGCCGAATGACTGTGATCTGGCGGGGGGGCAGATCTGGTTGCTAACCGGGCCTAATATGGCCGGTAAATCAACATTTTTGCGGCAAAATGCGCATATCGCCATCATGGCGCAGGCGGGCTTATTTGTGCCAGCCGAACAGGCCCGTATTGGCATTATCGACCGCTTGTTCAGCCGCGTTGGCGCGGCAGATGATCTGGCCCGCGGGCGTTCGACCTTTATGGTTGAAATGGTCGAAACCGCCGCCATTTTGAACCGTGCAACCAGCCGGTCTTTGGTGATTCTGGATGAAATTGGCCGCGGCACAGCGACGTATGACGGCTTGGCGATTGCCTGGTCAACATTGGAACATTTGCATGATGTCAGCTTGTGTCGGGCATTGTTTGCCACGCATTATCACGAGCTGACACATCTGCAAACAGCGCTGGATCGTCTGCACTGCCATGCCATGCAGGTGCGTGAATGGCAGGGCAGCATTGTGTTTTTGCATAAGGTCATTGCCGGCGCGGCGGATCGGTCTTATGGGGTGCATGTGGCCAGGCTGGCCGGCTTGCCAGCCAATGTGCTGCATCGCGCCGAACAGATTTTACAACAGCTTGAAGCCGGCCAGCATGGCGCCGCCGATGCCGCAGAACTGGCCAAAAGCCTGCCGTTATTTGATCATTTACAGCCGCCGCAACCGGCTGGCCTGCCAGCCGCATTAGACGCCGAGCTTGCGGCTATTCGGCCGGATGATCTGACACCGCGCGACGCAATAGAGCTTCTCTATCGCTTAAAAGCGGCCTATGATGATGTCCATTAATCTAAAAAATTAGTCTCACTTTAATGAATGACGCATAATGGGTATCAAATTGTCAAAAACCCAACCGCTACAAATTGATTTGTCTGACAGCCCATTATGGCATCGCTGGCTGCAACCGCTATGGGCGGCCAGCCAGTTTTTGCCTGCGCCATTTGATGCGTCGCAGATTGCCAGCGATATGGCGGCGTATGATGCGGCTGATGCGTCAGGCTATCGGGCAGAATTACTGACTGTGCTGCGGCGCCATCTTACGGCTGCAAAACACACAATCGAACAGGATTTTTTGGCGACCCATGATGGCGCGGTTTATGTCGGCCAGCATGCCCGCTGTATCGATGCTTTGCTGCGCCTGTTGCACGATGAAGCGTGCAAAATTATCCCGCAAAGCGATGCCATTGCGGTGATCGCGGTGGGTGGTTACGGCCGTGGTGAAATGGCGCCGTTTTCCGATATTGATGTGATGTTTCTAATGCCTGCCAAAACCAGCAAAAAACATGAAGCGGCGATTGAGTTCATGCTCTATCTGCTGTGGGATTTGGGGCTGAAAATCGGCCATTCAACGCGCAGCATCACCGAAGCCATCAATGCCGGGCGTGACGATCAAACGGTGATGACAAGCTTTCTTGAAATGCGGCTTGTCTGCGGTGATGCGGCGCTATGGACAAAATTGTCAGATGCTCTGCGGCTTGAAATAGCCAAGAATAAACCGCTTGTTTTCGTTGAAGAAAAACTTGCCGAGCGTGATTTACGACATAAGCGGTTTGGCGATACGCGCTATGTGGTCGAACCAAATGTCAAAGATGGCAAGGGGGGGCTGCGGGATCTGCACAGCCTGTTCTGGATTGCCAAATATGCCTATCGGGCTGACAGCATTATGGATGTTCTGGCGCAAGGCGTGTTGCGCGATGCCGAAGCCCGTCGTTTTGCCTCAGCCCAGCGGTTCTTGTGGACGGTGCGGTGTCATTTGCATTTGCATGCTGGTCGCGCCGAAGAACGTTTGGATTTTGACGCGCAGATGGCGATTGCACCCCGCATGGGATTTGCTGATCGCACTGGTTTGCGGGCTGTTGAACGTTTTATGAAACGCTATTATCTGGCGATCCGGCATGTTGGCGATTTGACCCGTATTTTTTGTGCGGTGATGGAAACAGATTTTCGTAAACAATTGAGCTTTTGGCGGCCGGATTTTTTCCGCGCCAAAGATCTGGATCCCTTCACCATCGAAAGCGGCCGTGTCAGGCTGCTCGAAAATTTGCGGTTTCGGGATGATCCGCTGCGTATTTTTAAGCTGTTCACAATCGCCCAGACGCATAGCGCTGATGTGCATCCACATAGTTTACAGCGGGTCACACGGGCCTTGCCAACGGTTGGTGCAAAAATCCGTCAGGACCCGCAGGCAAACGCATTGTTTCTCGATATTTTAACAGCCAGCAACAATTCCGAACGGGTCTTGCGGCTGATGAATGAATGCGGTGTTTTGGGTAAATTTCTGCCTGATTTCGGGCGCATTGTGGCGATGATGCAATTTGACATGTATCACAGCTACACGGTTGACGAACATACGCTGAAAGCGATTGGTATTTTGCACGCCATCGAGGTCGGAGATTTACAACAGGCCGCACCGGTCGCCACCGAAGCTATGCCGGAAATTCAGTCTCGCCGGGCTTTATTTGTGGCGATGTTGCTGCATGACATCGCCAAGGGGCGTGGCGGCGATCATTCGATTTTAGGTGCCGAAATTGCCTTGCTTGTCTGTCCGCGTCTGGGGTTGACGCCGGAAGAAACCGAAACTGTCAGCTGGCTGGTGCGGCATCATTTATTGATGAGCAAAACCGCGTTCCGCTATGATTTGAATGATCCGAAAACCATTCAGGATTTCGCGGCGATTGTGCAGTCACCTGAACGGTTGAAATTATTGCTGGTACTGACAGTGGCAGATATTCGTGCGGTTGGGCCGAATATCTGGAATGGCTGGAAAGCCGCTTTGATGCGTGATCTTTATCATCGCTGTGACGCTGTTTTGCGCGGCGCCGATCCGGAAGCTATCGCATTTGGCAATGCGCATGAGGCGCAGAACAATGCCCGCACAAGGCTGCCGCAATGGAGCGATGCTGAATTTGCCGCGCATATCAGCCAATTTCCAAAGGTCTATTGGACCGGGTTTGATTGCGACAGCCATGTAAGGCATGCCGAATTATGCGCCAAATTCCGTCAGCAGGATATGCCGTTGCTGATTGATTTCCGGCCCGATACGGCAAAACGCATGACCGAATTGACGATTTTGACAGCCGATGATCCGGGGCTGTTTTCGCGGATTGCCGGTGCCGTTGCTGCCGTTGGTGCCAATATTGCCGGGGCGCGGATCACCACCTGTCATGATGGCACCGTGCTTGATGTGTTTTTCCTGCAGGACATGCATAACGCAGCGATTGATTCACCAGCCGAGCTGGAAAAGCTGAGGACTATTCTGGAAAGTGCGCTTCGCGGTGAGTTCCGGCTGGAAAAGGCACTTGCGGCGCGTTGGCAACAGACACCGCTGCGGGTGCGCCAATTACCGGTGCCATCACGGGTCATTTTATCCAATAAAATCAGCACTACCCATACTGTCATCGAGGTGAATGGGCGCGATTTCCCCGGGCTGTTGCATAAGATAACAGCGTGTCTGGCAGACCGTGGTCTGCAAATCCAGACGGCCAGCGTTTCGACCTATGGTGAACGGGTTGTCGATGTATTTTACGTCAAGGATATTTTCGGACTACAGATCCATAATGAAGGACGGCTACAGGATATTCGGCAAAAGCTGTTGCATATTTTTGACAGCACTGACGAGGCGGCTGCATGAAGGGTCTGTCACTGGGCCGGGCATTTCGGCAGATTGGCAGCCTCACCGCTGTAAGCCGCATTATGGGGTTTGTGCGGGACATTGCCTTTGCCGCATTTTTAGGGGCTGGCGGTGCTGCGGATGCGTTTTTGGTGGCGCTGAAACTGCCCAATATGTTCCGCCGGCTGAGCGCCGAAGGCGCGATGACCAACGCATTTTTACCAAATTATGCAGCCATTCGTGAAGAACATGGCCGGGCGGCGGCATTGCGACTGGCGGCAGAAGCCCAGATATTTTTGATTATTGGCTTGTGCCTTTTGGTGATTATCGCCGAAATATTTATGGCCGAATTGATTTTGTTATTAGCGCCCGGCTTTGCCGACACACCAGAGCGGCTGCGCGCGGCGATTGATCTGGCGCGCATCACCATGCCCTATCTGCCGCTGATTTCGATCGTTGCCCTCTGGGCGGCAATCGCCAATGCGCATGATCATTTCAAAGCCGGCGCCGCCGCCCCGATTATTGCCAATATCTGTTTCATCGCCGGGGCCTTGCTGATTCCGCTGATCGCCAGCCAGATGGGGATGATGCGGGCGGTGCCGGTTGCTGTCGCGCTGTTGGTTGCCGGGTTGGCGCAGCTGGGTTTTTTATATTGGACACTGGCCAGAATTGACGCGGTGCCGGCGCTTGTCTGGCCGCGCTTATCAGATGCTGGTCGTAAGATGTGGCGGAATTTTTTGCCGGCAGCGGCTGGCGCAGGTGGCATGCAGATCAATTTGCTGATTGATCTGATTCTGGCGTCGTTGCTGCCGGTTGGGGCGATTTCATGGCTGTATTATGCTGACCGGGTGGCGCAATTGCCGCTTGGCATTGTCGGCATCGCACTTGGTACGGCATTACTGCCACGTTTATCTGCGGCCGAGGCTGGCAGCCGGCCGGCCGAGGTGCGGGACAGTCTGGCCGAGGCCGTTGGCCTTGCCGGGTTTTTGGTGATCCCGGCGGTGGCTGGTCTGGTGCTGTGTGGTCTTTCGATTATGCAGGGCCTGTTTGTTTATGGCGCCTTTGATGAGAATGATGCGCAGATGGCGGCGCTCGCACTGACAGCCTATGGGTGCGGTCTGCCCGGCTTTGTCATGGTCAAGATTCTGCAAACAGCTTTTTATGCCGCCGGACAGCCGGGCATTGTGTTGAAAGTGTCATTGACCACAGTCGCCATCAATGTCGCCGGATCCTTGTTGTTGATGCCCATTTTGGGACATGTTGGTCTGGCGCTGGCCACGGCTATTTCAGGGATAGCGGCGGCAACAATCATGGTTGTTTTACTGGCTCGGCAAAACCGGGTGTCAGCTGCGTTCCTGCCGGGGCTTGGCAAAATCATTCTGGCGACGGCGGTCATGGGCGCGGCGGTGATGTCCCTGCAATATGGGCTGGATCATTTTCTGCATGTGCCGGCGGCCTTTGATCTTGTGATAATTGTTGGCGGCGGCGGCGCGGTCTATGCGCTGATGTGTTACAGCATCGGTGCTGTGCCGGCTGGTCTGATGCGCCGTGGGAAGGCGCGAAACACTTGACCGATACCGCCGCAAAAGAGATAACCCCCCATATAATCGGCGATAAAACGGGCGCATGACATGTGCGGGTGGTCAGGAAAGTAGAGATCATGACTGAAATAAACAGTAACAAACCGACCAATCGGATTTTTTCAGGCATTCAGCCAACAGGTAATTTGCATCTTGGTAATTATTTGGGGGCGATCCGCAATTGGGTGACGTTGCAGGATAGTTTTGAATCTATTTATTGCGTCGTCGATCTGCATGCCATCACCATTCCGCAAGACCCGGAAGCGTTGCGCGCCAGCACCCGTGAAGTGGCCGCCAGCCTGATCGCTGCCGGCATTTCCACCGAACGTTCAATCCTGTTCAATCAGTCCTGCGTACCGCAGCATGCTGAGCTGGCATGGGTGTTTAATTGCACCGCACGCCTTGGTTGGCTGAACCGGATGACACAATTTAAGGAAAAGGCCGGCAAAAACCGGGAAAATGCGACAGTTGGCCTGTATGCCTACCCAAATTTAATGGCAGCGGATATTTTGGTATATCGGGCGACGCATGTGCCGGTTGGTGAGGATCAGAAACAGCATCTTGAACTGACCCGCGATATTGCCCAGGCGTTTAACTCATTTTACGAAAAAGATGTGTTTCCGCTACCCGAGCCGCAAATTTTCGGCAGCGCCACGCGGGTGATGAGCCTGCGCAACGGCACTGCCAAGATGAGCAAATCTGACCCGTCGGATTATTCACGGATTAATATGACCGATGATGCCGATATGATCGCGCAGAAAATTCGCAAAGCCAAAACCGATGCTGATGCCCTGCCATCCGAAGCGGCTGGCCTTGCCGACCGGCCTGAAGCTGAAAATCTGGTCGGTATTTATGCGGCATTGTCAGACAGTTCGGTGGCGGCGGTGTTAGCCGAATTTGGTGGGCGGGGATTTGCCGATTTTAAACCAGCTTTGGCCGATCTGGCCGTTGCGCAGCTGTCACCGATGGGGCAAAAAATGCGTGAATTGCTGGAAAATCCGGCTGATATTGACGCCATTCTGGCCGATGGGGCAGAACGTGCGGCGGCCATTGCCCGGCCATTGATGGCCGAGGTGCGTGATATTGTTGGCTTTTTAGGTGCCAGCACCGATCACTAGCCGGATGACTGGCCAGATCACTAGCCAGATGACGGGCAATATGCGATAAATAGAACGGGTGAGCCTTGCCATAGTTGGGCCATGATCCCATGTTTAGGTCACACCAGTGGGCGTTGCGTGAAGCACGGCAAGGCTGGTGCGTGCAATAATGGCGAGCAGGAGAAATTAGCGATGTTTATTCAAACTCAGGATACGCCGAATCCGGCGACTTTAAAATTTATCCCGGGTGTTCCTGTCATGACGCAAGGCACAGCTGATTTTGCCGATTCGGATGCGGCCAAACAATCGCCTCTGGCGCGTCGGCTATTTCAGATTGATGGTGTCACAGGGGTATTTTTAGGCGCAGATTTTGTCGCCGTGACAAAGGCTGAAGCGCTGGAATGGTTTGCGCTGAAACCTGCCATATTGGCCGGTATTATGGAACATTATGCGTCTGGTCTTCCGGTTATGGAAGCAGATGCGACGCTCGATGATCCACATAGTGGTGCGGCAGATAGCGAAACGGTTCAACAGATCAAACAGCTTCTCGACACGCGGGTGCGCCCGGCAGTGGCGATGGATGGTGGCGATATCGTATTTCAGGGGTTTGATGATGGCATTGTGACCTTGCAGATGCGTGGTGCGTGTCAGGGTTGCCCAAGCTCAACCGCGACATTGAAGATGGGCATTGAAAATATGCTGCGCCATTACATCCCGGAAGTACGTGAGGTACGCGCCGCGGAAATGTAAGACAGGTTTTGCGCCAAAACATCGATTGTTGTTAAAGGTTGATTACTGTCAATGTTGCTGCCACGCCAGATTGAAAACCGCCATATATTATGGTCAGCGTTGGCGATGCTGGCGCTTGGGCTGATTGTGCCGGGTGTTTTCGGGGTAAAACCACCGCAATGGTTTGCTGTGCCGCAACAGCAGGAACCGGGGCAAAATCTGGCCGCTGGCAGCGCCCCAACCAAGGCACAGATACCCGCCACAACAACTCCAGACGCAAAAATACCAGATGCAGGGGCCACTGCCGGCATCACGTCCGCCCGTCCCGATGCCGCGATGTCCGAACAATCATCTTTGTCGGCCAATCCGGCTATTGTCATGGTTCCGGCAGATTTTGCGAGACGCATTCCGGAGCGTCATCTTGCGCTGTCCGGTGCTGACCAAAAACAGTCTTTTATCAATCTGGTATTACCATTGATTGTCGCATCAAATGATGAATTGGTGCAGCGCCGCAATGCGGTGAAGGCGGCATTTGATGCGAAAAACCGCGCCATGCTGGAAAAATGGGCAGTGCTGTACCGGGTTGACCCGGAAAAGCTCGATGACGCCGAACTGGCGAAGCAGTTGTTGCGCCGGGTCGATACCATTCCGGTGGCACTGGCATTGGCGCAAGCGGCCATCGAATCAGGCTGGGGGACATCAAGATTTGCCCTGCAGGGCAATGCATTATTTGGCCAATGGGCCTGGACAGAATCAGCTGGTATACGACCCTTGGCCGCCAGTAATGAGCGCGCTGTGGTTCGCAGCTTTGGCAGCTTGTTGGAGTCGGTACGGGCCTATATGCATAATTTGAACACGCATCCGAACTATCAGCGTTTCCGCTTGGCGCGCCAACGGCTCTCGCCACAAAATAAAACCATCAAAGCCGGCACGCTGGCCACCTATCTCGACAGCTATGCAGAGATAGGCACGGCATATGTGGACAAATTACGCGCCGTTATGTCGTCAAATAATTTTGACCAATATGCCAGAGCCAGATTGCGCTAACAATCTCGCGCTAAATAGGCGGCGCTAAGTAATTGGCTATGGGATCAGGAACTGGCGACCAAACCAGCGCCAGCGACCATCCGCCCCGGGCATGGTACAATTAATGCGTGCGCGGCCTTGCGCAAACGGCCCGGGCAGACGTATTTCAGCGCGCGGCCCAAGGATATTCACCTCAAGCTTGCCATAGCGGCTGTTAAAACAGCGTAATTGCCGGTCATTGGCAATTTCCGGGGCCAGTGTGAAGCCATAATTTGGCGGGTTGGTGCTGTCATCCAAAACAACATCGTCCGGCACAATCTGATTGACCTTAAGCGGCAGCCCGTCAACCGCCAGCTGCAATCTTTCAAGCGTGCCATATTGTTCATTCATGGCAAAACGCGGCAATTCAAAAAACCCGTTATAGCTGTGAATAATTCCCGAATTTTGTCCAAATGCGGCAGTAAAACCGGCTTGCTTCACAACATCAATAATATCCAGATTATACTCGCCATACGGGTAGGCAAATAATGTCGGGCGCTGGCCGATCTCGGCGAGGAATCGTTCATTTGACGATGTTAGCTCGTCCTCAGCCTCGGCTGTGCTGATCAGATGCATATGCGGATGCGACGTGGTCTGGCTGCCGATCAGCACGCCTTCATCCTGTAAAATCCGGATCTGATCCCAGCTCATATAGTTTCGGTGTCCACGGTCAACAGGCTGTGTGGCAATGAATACAGTATAGGGGAAATTAAGCGCTTTCAGCCGGGGTCTGGCTTCGGTAAAAACCGACAGATAGGCATCATCAATGGTGATCGCGATGGTTTTATCAGGCAGCTCCAGCCCTTGCTGAAGATGCGCAACGATCTTATCAAGCGGCCAGATGTTATAATCGCCATTTGCCAGCACATCCAGATGCGCCTCAAATTGATCAAGCCGAATATTTGTGCTGGGGTATTTGTCCTCGCCAAAGCGATGATACATCAAGACAGTGGCATAATCAGCGGCAAACGCGCTGCCGCTGGCGAAACAACAAAAGGCCAACGCCAACAAAGCTGCCTTCTTTACATAGCGACGGCAAATAGAGGCTATCATGCCGCTCACCGGCTGTGGTAATCCAAGATGCAGAATGATCATGTTCAACTTCCAAAACTTCAAACATACATGATGATGCGGTCGTGTTTTGTGTAAAATCCGTTTAACTAAGGATGATTCAACCAACAACTGCCGATCATTAATGCCGACTTCAATGCAAAGAGACAAGATGAAAAAGTCACTATCTGCTGATCTTCCATCCACCAGTGCGACGATTCTGGCGTTAGAGGCAAGCGCCAGTCAGCTTTCGATTGCGCTGATGCGTGATGGTCATCTGCTGGCGACACGCCAGCATCTGGCCGCACATGGTCATGCTGTCGGTATTGTTCCCCTGACAATCGAAACGCTGCATGAAGCAGGTGAAACTTTTGACGCCATCACCCATGTCGCGGCAGGCTGTGGCCCCGGCTCGTTTACCGGCATTCGCGTGACGCTGGCGGCGGCAAAAGGCTTTTGTATGGCGCATCAGGCGGTTGGTGTCGGGATTTCCGGCTTGCAGGCGTTGGCGGGTGCTGCCAGTGATGCCGAGCCGCATGCCACAAGCGCCTGTCTGACAAGTGCTTGTCTGACACTGGCCGATACAAGGCGGGGGACGCTTTATGCGCAGATTTTTGATGGTGATGCGCAGCCACTCGGCGATATTTTTGAATCGTCTGTCGCCAATGTGCCGCGTCTGATCGATGGTGATTTATCGGCATCTGGCCTAACTATTTCTGGCCTGCGGATTGTTGGTGCGGAACGCGCGGCTGTTGCAGATGCGCTGAACACTGCCGGTGTCTCCACAACGCTACCGCCGGTCGAAGATATGCCGACAGCCAGCATGATCGCGCAATTGGCGGCAGCCCAGATCAAACGCAGCGAGATCACACCTCTTGAGCCGCTGTATCTTGCCGATCCGCGGCTTGGGCCACAGAAAAAATCCGGCTGATGACAACGCGCCCGTTAAACCCGGCACGCCCGTTGAACTTGGTACGCCCATTAAATTTAGATGATTGCCAGGCTGTTGCCGATTTGGAAACACAGCTTTTTGCCGGTCGTTTCACGGCCCAATCTTTACGCGATATGCTGAACAAACCGGCATTTTACGGCGCTGTTTTGCCAGCAGTTGGACAGGCAGTTGGACAGGCAGCGGCGATCCACGCCTATTATTTGTCGACGATCTCCGCTGATTGTGCTGATATCATTGCGATTGGCACGCATCGCGACTGGCAGCGCCGCGGATTTGGCCGGATTATGTTAGAGCATTTGATCGGCGTCACCGAACGACAGCATGTTGAGAAAATTCTGCTGGAGGTTGCGGCTGACAATATGCCAGCCAGACAATTATATGATTCCTGCGGCTTTGTTGAAATTGGCTGTCGCAAAAATTATTATAAACGTGGTGAAACCCGCTGCGATGCGGTCATTATGGCGCGGCTGCGGGGCTCGGCTTTTTCTTGACCAAAGGCTTATGCACCGGCTACAAACAATTTAGTAAGTTACAGCGCAAACATGTGATGCATCGCACTTGACCAAAAAACTCTTTATCAAAACATATGGCTGTCAGATGAATGTCTATGATTCTGACCGCATGTCGGATGTTCTGGCACCGCTGGGATATGCCCCAACCGATATGCCCGAAGGCGCGGATATGGTGATTTTGAACACCTGTCACATCCGTGAGAAAGCCTCAGAAAAAGTATTTTCCGAACTTGGTAGATTGCGCCAGCTAAAAGAGCGTGCCCGCGACCAGCAAGGCCGGCAGATGACAATTGCTGTTGCCGGCTGTGTGGCGCAGGCGGAAGGCGCTGAAATTACCCGCCGTGCGCCCTGGGTTGATATCGTTGTTGGCCCGCAAACCTATCACCGGCTGCCGGAACTGGTCACCAAGATCGATCCGATGGCGCGAAACCGGGTGATCGATACAGAATTTCCCGAAGAAGTGAAATTTGACTTTTTGCCGGGTGAGCATGCGCCACGTGGCCCGGCAGCGTTTTTGAGCGTGCAGGAAGGCTGTGACAAATTTTGTGCTTTTTGCGTCGTGCCTTATACGCGTGGCGCGGAATTTTCCCGGCCAGCACAGACCATTATTGACGAAGCCCGCCGGTTGATTGCCAGCGGCACATGTGAGCTGACCTTGCTCGGGCAAAATGTGAACGCTTATCATGGCGAAGCCAAAGATGGCAGCGTCTGGTCACTTGGCCGGCTGATTCGCGAATTGGCCGAAATTGAGGGGCTTGAGCGGTTGCGCTACACCACCTCGCACCCGCTTGATATGGATGATGAGCTGATTTCGGCGCATGGTGAGGTGCCACAGTTAATGCCGTATCTGCATTTGCCGATCCAATCGGGCTCAAACCATGTTCTTGCCGCGATGAACCGGCGTCATACCAGCGATGTATATCTTGCGGTGATCGATAAATTACGCGCGGTGCGGCCGGATATTGCCATGTCTGGTGATTTTATTGTTGGGTTTCCCGGGGAAACCGACGGTGATTTTGCTGAGACCTTAAAACTTGTCAATCAGGTGGGTTATGCGTCGGCCTATTCGTTTAAATACAGCCCACGCCCGGGCACACCGGCAGCAACCATCGAACAACAGGTGCCGGAACATGTGAAAGCCGAGCGGCTGGAGAGTTTGCAGCAGCTTTTGAATGCCCAGCAATTTGCCTTCAATAAGGCAACCGAAGGCCAGATTGTTGATGTTCTGGTCGAGCGCAGTGGTGGGCGGGCTGGTCAGATGGCTGGCCGCAGCCCCTATATGCAGGCGGTCAATTTTGTCGGTGATCAATCGCAAATCGGACAGATTGTGCCATGCAAATTATCGGCGGCACGACAAAATAGCATGAGTGGTGAAATTATCGCGATCAAGGGGGCAGCGTGAACGCCGATAAAACGACGTCAATTCGCATGGATTTCGAAGATAATGATATTCTTGCCCTGCTTTCTGGTGAACATAACCACTATCTTGCCCATATCGAAAAATCACTGGATGTGTCGCTGGATTCATTTGGTAACAGCATCAAAATTTCAGGCCCGGTCAAATCGACAAAAACTGCACAGCGGGTGATCGAAGATTTATATAAAAAGATCCGCACCGGCGGTGCCGCCGATTTTGACAAAACGATGATTGATGACGCGCTTCGTTGGGTGATGACAGGCCAGACCCCGGCGGCCCCTGCCAGTGTTTTAGCAATCGACACCTGGAAAAAGAAAATTGTCGCCAAAACCAAAGGCCAGCAGGACTATCTGACATTGTTACGCGCGAATGAGGTGGTGTTTGGACTGGGCCCGGCGGGCACCGGAAAAACCTATATGGCGGTGGCACGCGCCGTTGAAGCGCTGAAAAAACGCGAGGTTGAGCGTATCATTCTGTCACGTCCGGCCGTTGAAGCTGGCGAACGTCTGGGCTTTCTGCCCGGTGATATGAAGGAAAAGGTCGATCCGTATTTGCGGCCGTTATATGACGCGCTTTATGACATGATGCCGGCTGATAAGGTCGATCGTATGCTGGTCAGTGGTGAAATTGAAGTGGCGCCGCTTGCCTTTATGCGTGGCCGTACCCTAAGCAATGCGCATGTCATCATCGACGAGGCGCAAAATACCACGCCGGTGCAGATGAAAATGGTGCTGACCCGGCTTGGCCAGGATTCGCATATGGTCATCACCGGTGATCTGAGCCAGATTGATTTGCCGGATGCGCAGCCGTCTGGTCTGGCGGAGGCTGTGCGTATCCTTGATGACATCCGCGGTGTCGGTATTATTCACCTGTCTGGCGAGGATGTTGTACGGCACCCGGTGGTGGCGCGCATTTTGCAAGCGTATGAGGCTGGACAAAAACCGCAAAATGCGAGCAAATAGACAGATGCTTTCGATCTGAACATGACCCAAAGGACTGGTTTTAATCGTCATGGCACATGACACACATGCAACCGATACCGCACCGGAACCTGACAGTCCGGGGTGTGATGACATTTTTTACAGCGATTGGGTGAGTGCTGCCGGTGCGACAATCGAAGCCAGCATCAATACCAAAATATGGCCAGATCCGCTGGTTGCCGGGTTTCAGCAGGCAGCGCTGACAATGCTTGATGATATTCTGTCCGAATTTGCCAACACCAAGGTCAGTACCAAGGCTAGTGTGAGCCTATGGCTGTGCGATGATGCACAGATGCGACAATTGAACCAACAGCACCGGCAGATTGATAAACCAACAAATGTGTTGTCTTTTCCTGCCTATGACATGGCGGGTGACATGGCCGGGCCGCAGACTGACGGGGATGTACCAGCGCTGCTTGGCGATATTGTCATTGCTGCTGAAACGGTGATGCGCGAGGCAGATGACATGCAGATGCCGGTGGCTGATCATCTGATCCATTTATTTGTACATGGCATGCTGCATCTTTTTGGCCATGACCATATCGACGATGAGCTGGCCGAAACTATGGAAACATTGGAGGTTAAATTTTTGGCAAATATTGGTGTGCCCAACCCGTATCAAGACACACAAACCGGGGCTCTTGGCTAATGGCAGCTTTACTTGGTAAATTATTTCCCGCCTTTGCGCGCCCGGCTTCACGGCGTGAAGAGCTCACCGAATTGCTGCAGGAGTCAGTTGGCGACAAAGCCAGCTTCGACAGCCATGAGGGTGCGTTACTGCAAAATTTCCTGAGCCTTCGTGATTTGACAGCGGCTGATGTGATGATTCCGCGGGCTGATATTTTTGCGGTATCATCGCAGGATAGTTTTGACGATATCATTAACCAGATGAGTGCGGCCAATCACAGCCGCGTGCCGGTCTATCGTGATACGCTTGACGATGTTGTCGGGATTATTCATATCAAAGACCTGTTTGCGCATCTGCGGGCTGGTGACACCCCGTCAGTTGATAAATTATTACGCCCGGCACTGTTTATTTCACCGGCAATCAGATTGCTGGATTTGCTGCATGAAATGCGGCTGCGGCGGCGTCATTTGGCGCTTGTTGTTGATGAATTTGGTGGTGTTGACGGGTTGATCACGATCGAAGATCTTGTCGAGCAGATTGTTGGTGAGATTGAAGATGAACATGACAAAACCACAACGCCGCGATTTGAGGTCAAAGATGATGGTACGGCCATTGCTGATGCCAGACTTGAGGTTGAGGATCTCGAATCGGTGGCCGGTAAGCTGCTGGATGATGATGAGCGTGACGAGGTTGATACTGTCGGCGGGCTGGTGTTTGCGCTGGCCGGCCGGGTGCCGGGACGCGGTGAAGTGGTGCGTCATCGGGCGGGTATTCAGTTTGAAATTCTTGATGGTGACCCGCGCCGGATCATATTGCTGAAAATTCGGGGATTGCCGCGTGCAGCTGCTAGACAAGCTCAGGACTAAGCATCGGTTTTGGGGGGTCTCTATTGATGTTTTGTCCGGTGCCGGTGCCAGTCTGGCATTGCCGCCTCTATTTATCCTGCCCGCTTTATTTTTGCTTGGCATACCTGTTTGGCAGGCGATTCATGCCCCCAGCCGGCTGGCCGCGGCGCGCATTTTTGGCGCGGCCGGGTTGGGCTGGTTTCTGGCCTCGACATTCTGGGTATCGCATGCGCTGATTGTCGAGGCGTCTTCGCTGTGGGTTTTGACGCCCTTTGTGGCGCTGGCTCTGGCCTTTATATTGGCATTGTTCTGGGCGGTTGCGGCGGCGCTAAGCTGGACGCAAAACGGTTCTGCGGTGGTGCGGCTGTTATGTCTGATTGCGGTATTCGGCGTGACCGAATGGAGCCGTAGCTTCGTCGCGACAGGCTTTCCATGGAGTCTGATGGGCGGCTTGTTTGCGGTGCATCTTGGCAGTTTGCAAATGGCCAGTGTGATGGGTATTTACGGGCTCACTTTGCTGGCTTTTGGCGCTGCGATGGCGCCGCTATTCTGGATATTATCGGCTCGTGGTCTGG
>Ga0255779_1002255_pt1 | contig 20724 bp, 22 predicted proteins | sample 011ome_21_FD_179977 | JGI IMG/M metagenome (GOLD analysis project Ga0255779, IMG submission 179977) | Coastal salt marsh microbial communities from the Groves Creek Marsh, Skidaway Island, Georgia - 011508AT metaG (version 2) | ecosystem: Environmental > Aquatic > Marine > Intertidal zone > Salt...
ACGATCTTCTCGCCAGGGCTCTTCGGTGTCTTTCTCATCGTCCACTCCTCAGTGATTACGATGAGCCAGAAACACTCTCTTAGCAAATAACCCTGTTTGGACCCATAGGCGCTGACCTCAGACACATGATTACCAGGAAGATGCCAAACCAGATGGGATCGAAACCAGCAGCGATGACAACTGGAAGAGTAATTGGAAGACTCATCACGATAATTGATATCCCATCGAGGAAGAAACCGAGCACCACGTAAAACACAGCGAGGAAAGCGATCAACACAAATGGCGAGAGGTTCAAGCTGTCAATCGCCAGTGCGATATTGCGAGGAATGTGCATATAGCCGATTGCAGAGGATAAAAAAGCCGCACACATCAAAATTGAACAAACCATACAAGATGTTTTTAATGCATTTGCCATGGATTCCTTCAGCATGGGAATTGTGATTTGCCGGCTGAATCCCGCGAAGAGCAACGCGGCGAACACTCCAATGGCAGCGGCTTCAGAAGGCGTTGCCCAGCCAGTATAGATCGACCCCAATACAATGCCAATCAAGCCAAAAACGGGTGCAAGGTTGCGGATAATCGACGAGACCTTGGCGTCTTTGGGGTCGATGTCGCCCTTTGGGGCCATTTCAGGTGAGATCATGCTGCGGCTCGCAAGATAAAATGCGTAGAATCCCGCGATCATCAAGCCTGGCATGACGCCTGCGATAAACAGTTTGGCAATCGAAACTTCAGCCAATACACCGTAGATAATCAGCACGATCGAGGGCGGGATAAGCAAACCTAGGCTACCTGCACCAGCAAGTGAGCCAAGCGACAGGCTGCGCGCATAGCCACGGCTTTGAAGCTCGGAGGTTGTGATGCGGCCCACGGTGGCAGTCGTCGCCGCACTTGAGCCGGACACTGCTGCGAAAAGGGTCGAGCCCAGTACGACCGTGTGCAACAAGCCCCCCGGAACACGTGCAACAAGCGGTGAGAGGCCTCGATAAAGTCGCTCCGAAATATCAGTGCGGAACATGATTTTGCCCATCCAGATAAACATTGGCACGGCGGCAAGCTCCCAAGACGAAGCGCTGCGGACGATGATCCGGCTCGCAATTGCGCCAATGCGATCTGGCGAAAAGCCCATATACGCAAAAAGGGAAAGCGCCGCTGCTGGATTGACTTTGGATGAGTGGCGTCCGTTCTTTAACGAACGACACACAGGCGACAATCAAGCTTCTAAAAACACTGCGTTCGCTCGTGCTAGAAAAGAGTTAGTAGACAAGGGCTTACTAAAATGTAGCGATGATATTTACCGTTTGGGCGACAAGGCGACATGAGGGCGACATTGTAAATGTCGTCAAATGCCATCATTCACATGAGGCGACACGACACACCCCTATAGGGGTGTCGGGTGTCGTCGGTGATGTTGCTCAAAGATTCAAAGCACTTTTACATGCAGGCTCACGTTTACACGCTCGTATGAACCGGTTCATCTTTCCCTCAGCACCAGCTGCACGCATGTCGAGATTATCAATCTCCTTGTCCAAACCATCGATAGTCAGTTCCAATGCAAACACTTGGTTACTTACATTTTGGAACTCTAGAAGGGGCTTAAACTCGCTCGACATTTGCGATCGAATGGCGGTGATGTCTTGATTAGCGGCATCGACCCGTTTCTGCAGCGCTGCGACGCTTTCAGTATCTACAGCTATTTGGTTGTCTAATTGTGCAATCCTTATGGGCCTGCTCAACTTGCTGGGTCAGCTCTGGAGTGACTTCATCAGACACAATACAGCGCTAAGCTTCAACGTTCATCTTTTTATTAGCAGCACCCATAAGCGCATCATAAGAGCCACCACGATAAACTATGCGGAACTCAAATGTCTTCTGCCCACAGGATGAACATCGTGCCTTGGCTCTGACGTGATCTACTGTCGTTTCGCCACCGTAAAGCCTAATCATATCCTGCACAGGTATCAGTGGAGAATGACCACACGGACACTCAAACGATAAGTGGTTCATGGTGATGTGCTGTAGCTGTGTCATTCCCCTATGACAGGGCCTTCAATCGGCGCACAGAGTGAGCAGACCATTGCCCCCTGCCCGACACTGTTGGGATCCCGTTGGCATTCAACGCCTCAGCGATTGCTCTGAGGCTCATACAACCGTCTGGATCAACCCTGTTAAGCATTGGCAGCTTGTCTGAGGCTCTGATAAGAGATCGTGCTGTAAGGGCTTCTCTGGCTCTCTGAGCGTCTTCAGGTGTTCCTTTGCGCCCAACAAACTTTGTCTTGTCGTTCTTGTCATATGCACCAAGCTGACGCCCATTCACGATTTGCGCCACAGCTTTGCCAGCACGCTCGTCAACAATGGGGCAACACTTTACGAGGTCCAAAAGCTCCTCGGACATTCGCGATCAGCCACCACAGAGCGCTATGCGCATCTTGCAAACCACAGATTGCAGCGTGCTGCCAGTTTGATCGACAAAGCCTATTCGTGAAAATTGCAAGGCACAGTGCCGCACAGCCTATTTGATGGCGTAAAGCTTCAGCACGACGGTTGACGCTTCTCGCGCGCCAACGCCGACAAACAACAAATTGTTCATCCAGGCATATTGTGCATCCCCGGTCTCCAAACGGGCATGGGTGCGCATGTAGTATTGGTCCGGTGCAACTTTCTCTCCCCGCCCAATCGCTGCAATCACCTCTGGCGGTCCGTGGCGAAACCCGTAATTGACCACTTCAATCGTAGCACCATCGTCCGTTTCAATCGCATAGCGCGTGTCAAGCTCGGCGAGGCCATCGGCAAAAATCGTTTGCCAATCAGCGCCCAAGTTCAGAACCTTACCACTGAAATGAGGGCCAGAAGCTCGGCCACCAATGATCGGAATTATGCGCCGCTGCCCAGCACGACCCGCTCCCAGCTCACGAATAGGATCAAGTTCAACTTGCAGATCACAGAAAAACTCTAACTTCGGCTCTGGCAACATCCTATGAACTTTCTCTTGAAAACTGTTTACCAATATAACAATTTATTATACATGTTTGGCAATAATTTTTTGGCCAGGCATGACGAAGATACCAGAACACCATCCGAGCCCGGATCTTGAAGGTCTGATCGGTTACAATCTCAAACGAGCCTATGTCACGGTGAGCGATGATTTTCGCCGCGCCCTTAAACACGACAATCTCTCCCCGCGCCTGTTCTCGGCTTTGGCCTTGGTAAAAGCACATCCCGGCCTGTCCCAAAGCGCTTTAGCGCGTCAATTGGGTATTGAAAGATCCGGCATCGTCGCCATGATTGATGAATTGGAAGGTCGAGGCTATGTCATCCGTAAACCTGTGCCGCAAGACCGGCGCAGACAGGCGCTTCAACTGACGCCGGCTGGCGAAGAGGCATATAAGATTGCCCTTGGCAAAGTCCAAGCCCATGAGGCCCGCCTGTTGGGCGGCCTTGATGCGGGTCAACGAGACGCATTGATATCGATTTTGCAAAAAATCCGATATCAAAAGACATAAAGTGCACCTTTTGGGCGAGGGACCCAGCCGCCCCCTCCCAAAACTAGCGCGATTGGCAAGAGGTGTATATGGTGAGTGATTTTTGGACGCCAGAGTTTAACATTACGCATCGCCCCGATGGCACAATTCTAATGGCCAATGCTGATCCCTTGATGGGCTATTTGCCGACCCTTGCGGATTACCTCGACAAATGGGCGGCGGACACGCCGGATACGATTTTTCTGGGATGCCGCGATGAGCAGGGGCAATGGGAAACCATCACCTATGCTGAGGCACTTCATCAAACCCGTTGTGTGGCATCCGCTTTGCTTGCACTGGGGCTTTGCGCAGACAGACCACTCGTGATTTTGTCAAAAAATAGCTTGGCCCATGCGGTGATGGGATTGGCCTGCCTCTATGTTGGCATTCCCTATGCGCCGGTGTCTCCAGCCTATTCCCTGCTGTCGCAAGACCATAAAAAGTTGAAGGATATTGCACAGCTCCTCCTGCCAGGCGCCGTGTTTGCCGATGATGGCGCAGCTTTCGCACCCGCCATTTTGGCCGCATTTCCCTCAGAGTGTCAGGTTATAAACGTCACGCCTGGTCAGCCCAACGCGTTGCAATACAAAGACCTGTTAAACTATGATCCGAAGGGGGCGGATGCCGCGCGCGCTGCCATCTGCGCAGATGATGTCGTGAAATACCTCTTTACCTCTGGCTCCACCGGCGCGCCCAAAGCGGTGATAAACACCAATGGCATGATCTGCGCCATGCAGGCGATGGTACGCGATTGCTACAGGTATTTGGAAAAAGAGCCTCCGGTGGTGCTCGATTGGGCGCCATGGAACCATACAGCCGCGGGCAATAAGGTCTTTTATCTCGCGCTCACAAACGGCGGATCCTATTACATTGACCATGGCCGTCCCGTTCCTGGGCAAATCGATCAAACCCTGCGCAATCTGAAGGAAATTGCCTGCACTTGGTATTTCAACGTACCGATTGGCTGGGACCTTTTGGTGCCAGAACTGGAACGTGATGCAGATTTGGCAGCGACGTTCTTTTCCAAATTGGGAATGATGTTTTACGCCGGCGCCGGCTTGTCACAACAAACATGGGACCGGCTGCAAGCCATTGCGCGCAAAACCACTGGGCGCGACGTGCTGCTCGCCACCTCTTTGGGTGCCACTGAAACCGCGCCCTTTGCCCTTGCCTGCACGCAAATTCAGGATAAATCTGGCAATGTTGGGGTGCCTGCAAGGGGCCTGTCGATGAAACTTGTGCCCCATGGTGGGACACTCGAACTGCGCCTCAAAGGCCCGAGCATCACCCCCGGATATTACAAAAATCTTGAAAAAACTGCAGAAGCTTTTGACGAGGAGGGTTATTACTGCATGGGCGATGCCTTGCGTCCAGCCGATCCAGAAGACTTAACCCAAGGGTTTTTCTTTGACGGACGATTGGCGGAAAACTTCAAACTCAGCACGGGGACCTGGGTGTCTGTCGGTGCGCTGCGTACCAGCCTGGTGAATACCATGCAGGGGCTCGTGCGCGATGTGGTGATCGTCGGCGAAAACAGGCCAGAATTGGGCGCGTTGTTGCTTCTCTCACAGACGGGGAAATCTCTCAGTCCGACGGAACGGGACCAGCGTATTGCCGCTCTATTGAGCGATGCGGCACAGCGCGCAACTGGATCGGCCAGCCGGGTGACACGCGCCACGGTTTTGCCGCAAGAGCCGAGCTTTGACCGAGGCGAGGTGACCGAAAAAGGTTCGCTGAACCAGCGCGCGATGCGCCGCGCTCATGAGCAGATCATAGAGGCTCTTTACCGAGGCGCCGGCGAAGTTTACCTGGCAAAACTCTAACCGCCCATCACCCAAACGAGCCAGAGGGTGATCGACGGGAAACAGGTCAAAAACACAACCCGAATAAGGTCCGTAACAACAAAAGGCAAAGCGCCCCGATAGGTCTCCGAAATAGGTGTCGTTTTGGCCATATTGTTGATGATAAAGAGATTCAGCCCAACCGGTGGTGTGATCAATCCGACCTCAACCACAATAAGCACCAAGATGCCAAACCACAGGCCGAAATCATTGTAACTCATGCCAAAATCGAGAACGGAGACAATGGGAAAAACGATAGGCACCGTGAGCAAGACCATCGACAGGCTATCCATGATGCAGCCGAAAAGCAGGTACATCAGCAAGACAAGGGTCAAAACCAACCAAGGCGAGAATCCTTGCTCCCCCACCCAGGCCGCGGTCGATTGCGGCAATTGGGTCAAGGACAGGAAGTTGTTGTAAATTCCCGCTGCCAGAATAATGAAAAAAATCATTGCGGTTGATGAGGCCGTAGACAGGATCGCCTCTTGCAAACGTCCCCAGCTCATCTGACCGCTCGACCATGCGATGAGCCCTGTTCCCGCGGCCCCAACCGCGGCGGCCTCTGTCGGGGTGAAAATACCGCCGTAGATTCCGCCAACAACGCCGGCGAAAATCGCCACGACCGGCCAAACAGTGCCCAGCATTTTCAAACGATCCGGCCAGGCCACCCGCGGGCTGACCGCAGCCGCATTCGGCCAAACGCGCATCCAGATTGAGATCGCCAATATATAACCAAGCGCAGCCAAAATACCGGGAATAAGGGCAGCAACAAAAAGTTTCGCAATATTTTGTTCCGCGAGGATCGCATAGATCACCAAAATGACAGAAGGCGGGATCAAAATGCCCAACGTACCCCCTGCCGCCAATGCGCCGGTGGACAGGGAATCGGGATAGCCGAAGCGGCGCAATTCAGGCAAGGCCACCTGCCCCATTGTTGCGGCTGTCGCGAGCGAGGAGCCACAAATCGCGCCAAACCCAGCACAGGCCCCGACCGCTGACATCGCCACACCGCCTTTGCGATGGCCAAGAAAGCTCTCAGCGGTCTTGAACAAAGAGGCAGACATCCCCGACAGGGTTGCAAACTGTCCCATCAGCAAAAACAACGGGATAATTGAAAACGAATAGTTTGAAAACGTGCCATAGGTGAGCGTTTTTAGTTGGTTCAACGTCATCGCCGTTGAGCCGATGACCATATAGGTACCCGCAACGCCCACCCCGATCATGGCCAAGCCAATTGGCGCGCGTAGGAAAATGAGAACCAAAAGAACGGGAAACGACCAGAGTGCGAGGTCAAAGTTCGTCATCATCTACTCCTCAAACCCGGCCAAACGTCGGGCGGCGCGTATCACGCAAAATATGGCGACCAGAACAAAACCCAAGGCGCCAATCAAGGCCAATGCATAGCCCTGCCAAACGGGAATCTGCGCAATAAGCGTCGTCTCACCATAGGTGATTTTGTCCTGCATACCCAAGTAAAGCCGCTGGGACCCGACTGTGGCGACAAATGCCATGGCCAGGTTGAACAGCAAATCCAACCCCTGGTTGATGCGGCGCGGAATGGCCCATTGGAAAAGATCCACCCGGGCGTGAGTCTCGCGCAATTGCGCCAAGGGCAGAAAGGCAAAGACAGCCGCCGAAATTCCAATTTCGGTAATATCATAAATCCCACGAATGGGGCCGATGCCGATATCCAAAGGCACAAAGACGCGACCAATAATTGACAGGCATGTAAGTACGATCAAAACTATGAGCGCACCGCCGCCGGCGAGAGCCAGAGTGCGGGCAATGACTTGAGCTATGTGTTGCGATTGCGCGTACATTTCAATTCCTCATAAACAAAGGGGGCCAGACGGCCCCCTCTTATATTTCAAGTTGTGACATCAGCCACCATATTTTTTGATGAGCTGTTTGGCCTCATCAATCAGACCCGCGCCATCGATGCCCTGTGCATCCATGTCGGTGACCCATTGATCAACCACCGGCTCCGCAGCCGCTTTCCAGCGCGCCACTTCCGCATCATCCAACACGGTGATCGTATTGCCCGCATCTTGTGCAATTTTGCGCGCACCAGCGTCCATATCCCACATAACTTGTGCCGCGAATTTTGATAATTTCTCACCAGATTCCGCATCCAAAATTGCGCGCAGATCGTCCGGAAGTGCGTTGTATTTATCCTTGTTCATCACCAGGATGATTGCTGAGGTGTAGAAGGCCTCATCGCCCGAAAATTCAGTGTGATTGCCCACCAATTCCGACAGCCGTATCGCGGTTGTCACCTCCCATGGAATAACAGTGCCTTTGACGACGCCTTTGGACAGCGCCTCAGGAATGGCAGGCAGCGGCATGCCCACGGGCTCGGCACCCAATTCTCCCAACAAATTGTTAATAATCCGAGTTGGGCCGCGCAGGGTCAAACCCTTCATATCTTCCAGACTGTTAACCCCGTCTTTAGAGTGAATTTGACCCGGTCCATGCACCCATGCGCCAAGCACTTGCACATCCTTATATTCGTTGGATGACCAATCTGTGTCCACTTTTTGCCAATAAGCCGCAGAGGTCGCCACCGGGTTTGTCATCATAAAGGGCAGCTCGAAGACTTCCGTGCGTGGAAACAATCCGGGCGTATAGCCTGCGACGGTCATGGCGAGATCCACCACCCCATCGCGGGCCTGCCCCAGAAGCTCAGGAGGACGCCCGCCCAGAGACATGGCATCAAAATGTTCGATTTTAATCCGGCCGCCCGAGGCTTCCTCCACATTCGCCGCCCAAGGCTTCAATATGAGCTTCGGCACAGGCGCCGGCGGCGGTAAGAATTGGTGCAACCTAAGCGTTACGTCCTGCGCAAGCGCAGCGCCACCCACGAAGGCCAGAGCAGCCGCTCCAAGCAGTGCTGTTTTTAGTGTGTGTATACGTTTCATGTATTCCTCCCAGTTGAAACAACGGACTTTATGTCCTTTAGTTATGTCAATCCCGAAACCGTGGCGGTCTTTTCTCCAAAAACGCCCGCAACCCCTCTTTTGCACCTTCTGTTGTTTGCGACATGGCAGCCGCGAGGCTTTCTGCAAAAAGTCCATCATCGGCGGACATATTGGCCACCCGTGGTATGGTTTGTATCATGAGATAATTCGAAAATTCAGCATTTTGAGCAATGCGCCGCGCCAAATCCTGCGCGCGGCTTAAGGCTTGACCCTCCCCAACGCTATAGTGGGACAATCCAAGGTTCAGCCCTTCCTCTTGCCCATAGCTGCGGCCCGTCAGCATCATCTCGCGCAACCGATCTGGGCCTAAAATGCGCCCTACGCGCACGGTTGCCCCGCCACCTACGAAAATACCGCGCAGACCCTCGGGCAGTTGAAATCGCACCGAAGGTTCTGCGACGCGCACATGGCTGGCCGCTGCAATCTCAAGCCCACCGCCAATCACCGCACCGGTCAAAGCCGACACCACGGGAAGGCCACCGAATTCGATTTGATCCATCACGCGATGCCAGTTGCGCGAATGGTACACATTATCAATGGACTTGCGTTGTTCATGTTCAGCCAAGTCGAGCCCAGCACAAAAATGCCCGCCCGCACCGGCTAGAACCACCGCATCCACATTTTTAGGGGGCGATGAGAAAAACCGATCCAATTCTTCTATAAAGCTGTCGTTGACCGCATTGCGTTTGTCAGCCCTGTTAAAGGTGACTGTTGCAATCCTATCGGACAGATCAACCTTTAAAACTCTTGGGGTTTGTCCACCATCGGGCATCAGATCACCATCTTTTCTTGAACTCTAAAATTGTTTTACGATGAAACAGTTTTCCTGTATAGCAATTTCTACATTGTGTTTGATGTTGGAGGTCCCATGGTCGATTTTTCAAAAGTTACCGCGATTGATTTTCACACCCATGCCGAGGAACCCTGCAACACCTGTAGAGACGATGGCTATAATGAATTTCAATCTTCAATGGCGGCCTATTTTAAAAATCCAGCCGGAGCGGAGGGCATGTTGCCAACAGTTCAGGACACAGCCGATTACTATCGCGCACGCAATATTGCCGCGGTGATCTTTCCGGTTGATGCAGAACGAGAAACCGGCTTCAAGCGTTATTCCAACGAAGAGGTTGCGCAGATCTGCGCTCAAAATGATGATATATTGATCCCTTTCGCCAGTGTGGACCCCCACAAAGGAAAGGCCGGCGCACGAGAAATACGGCGCTTGGTCCGCGATTTTGGCGTCAGGGGCTTTAAATTTCACCCGACCATGCAGGGATTTTATCCCAATGACCGAGAGGCCTGTTACGCGGTTCTAGAAGCCTGTGCAGAAGAAGGGGCTATTACACTCTTTCACACCGGACAAACGGGCGTGGGCTCTGGCATGCGCGGCGGCATGGGGATGCGATTGAAATATTCAAATCCGATGCACCTTGATGATGTGGCCGTAGATTTCCCTGATATGCCAATTATTTTGGCACATCCGTCATTTCCTTGGACCGAAGAGGGTCTCGCAGTCTGCCAGCACAAACCCAATGTCTATTATGATATGTCCGGCTGGTCGCCGAAATATTTTCCTGAAACTTTCATACGCTACGCAAATTCCATTCTGAAACACAAAATGTTATTTGGGTCAGACTGGCCTGCCATTACCCCGGACCGCTGGCTCAAAGACTTCGCGGAGGCGCCCTTCAAAGAGGAAGTGCGCCCTCTCATACTCAAGGAAAATGCCATGCGATTGCTTGGAGAAACGGAATGAAACGCAGGATGACCCAAGCGCAGCTAACTGGCGCGGTTTTGGCTTTCGCAAGCCGCTCAACCTGCCGGTGCTGTTAAATTAAGATGAAACGGACCACTCATACCAACGCGATGCCAGGTAATTTTCCGCATCCAAAATACCCACGGGGAAGCGCCTCATGAAAGATGTTGATGTTGTCATTGCCGGCGGCGGGATCGGTGGCTTAACCCTAGCGCTCACGCTGCATCAAATAGGGGTGTCTTGCGTGGTGCTGGAAACGGCCAGAGCCATGCGGCCCCTGGGGGTCGGAATCAATATTCAACCCAATGCCGTCCGCGAACTCTTCGCTTTAGGGATTGGGGCAGATTTGCTGGATCAAGTCGGCCTTCCCGTACAAGAATGGGCCTTACTTGGGCTGAACGGCAAAGAGGTTTACGCCGAGCCGCGCGGCACATTTGCAGGCTACAACTGGCCACAATATGCCGTGCATCGCGGCAATCTGCATATGCTGCTCTATCACCAAGTCATTGAACGAATGGGCCCCGATGCAGTCAAACTCGGTGCAAGAGCCCTCGGATATGACAGATCAAACCCAAAGCAGCCAGTCTGCCATGTTCAAACAGGTGACGGGCAGGAACAGAGCTACAAATGCACACTATTGATTGGAGCCGATGGCATCCATTCGGCAATCCGCGCCCAAATGCACCCCGATCAAGCGCCCATTCATTGGGGCGGTGCCATTATGTGGCGCGGCACCCTGCGCGCAAAACCAATGCGCAGCCCCTCATCTTTCATAGGGCTCGGCACGCATCAACGGCGCATGGTAATTTATCCAATCTCCAAACCCGACGATCAGGGGCTATCGCTCATCAACTGGATTGCTGAGGTGACAGTAGACAGCAGCGGCGGCTGGCAACAAGACAGCTGGTTTCGCGAAACCAAGTTGCATGAATTCGCGCATCACTTCGAGGATTTCAATTATGATTGGCTCGATGTTCCAGCGATGCTGAGGGCGGCAGATTGCGCCTATGAAAATCCAATGATCGATAGGGATCCTATCTCATCATGGGTTGATGGCCCGGTCGCGTTGATGGGCGATGCAGCCCATCCTATGTATCCAACTGGCTCCAATGGTGCCAGCCAAGCCATCATGGACGCGCGCATCATTGGGGCAAAGTTAATCGCGCATGGAATTGGCCCCCGGGCCCTGTCAGAATATAATGCGGAACTTTGCGAGCCTATCTCGCAACTTGTGTTGCGCAATCGAAGCGCGGGTCCATTTGGCCTCTTAAACCTGCTTCATGATCGTTGCGGCGGGGTATTTGACGACATTGAAACCGTCATTCCTGCTCAGGAACGTGACACGTTTATGGGCAAATATAAGCAGGCGGCAGGATTTGCCAAAGACATGCTAAATGCAGCTCCAGCAACAATAGCGGTGGGCGCCACTGTTTAAGCGCCTGGGTGGCCAGTGACCCTACTTATGCAGCCCCAAAAATAGCGTAACTCTGCGCGCGCAGCGGCGATGTGCTCAAGGTCGCCCTTGGGGCGTGAGGGAGGAGAAGGGTTTGCCAACAGCATCTTGGTATTCCGCCTCATCCCAAAACCCAATCAGAATGCCTGACTCCGCCGCGATCTTCTGGCGCGCCAGCACCTCGGGGGTCGCCGTTATTCGCGTGTGATGGCGTGTCGCCCATTTCAAGAGGGCAGATTCCATGCGCGCGCGGGTTTTGACGCATAATGGGTCTTCAGACGCGCCAAGATCGACCAATTCATCGGGATCGTTTTGCAAATCCCACAAGACGGGCCTGAAGCCCTCACATCGGATATACTTCCAACGCCCGTCGAAAATCATCGTCGTATGGGCGTCTTCTTGCGGCTGCCCAAGGGCGACGGCCATTTCAGACCAGTGGTAATCATGTTCACTGATCACATAGCGGCGTGAGAAGCCATCTTTGCCGTGCAGGATCGAAGTCAGATCGCGACCTTCGATCACATGGGGCTTGGGTGCACAGCCCAGTGCTTGCATAAAGGTTGCAGGCAGGTCGATCATTTCAACCAACGCATCGCTGACCAAGCCACGCGTTCCGTCGGCCTCAGGGCGCGGGTCGGCGATGATCAACGGCACTTTGACAGCGGCTTCATGGTAGAAATCCTTGTCGCCCATCCAATGATCACCCAAGTAATCACCATGATCCGAGGTAAACGCGATGATGGTGTTCTCGCTGAACCCTTCGGCATCCATCCACGCGAACAGCCGCCCTAGATTGTCGTCCAATTGTTTGATCAGGCCCATGTAGGCCGGAATGACGTGTTCACGCAGGTGATCTCGCGAAAAGCTTTTACAGACTCGCGCGTTATGGTAGGCGCGCACTAAGGGGTGATCGGTCTCACGCTCCATGTCAGAACGCACCGGCGGAAGAATGTGCCGCTCGTCATACATTTCGTGATAGGGTGCCGGCACGATATAGGGCCAATGCGGCTTGATATAGGACAGATGGCACATCCACGGTCGCCCGTCGGTCCGCGCCTCGCGCATAAAGTCCATGGCCCGATTTGTCATATAGGCGGTTTCAGAATGTTCTTCGGGCACATTTGCCGCCAAGCGCGAATTCTTCAACAGCCATGCCGAGAGCAATTCGCCGTCCGAATCCAACCCGGAATTGGCGAAGTCTTCCCATGGGTTATCCGAGGCAAAACCATGCGCCACCAGATAGTCGTCATAGGCGGACCAGTTCTGGCGCGGGCTATCAGGATGCAAGCCATCGTCTCGTTCGAAAGGCTCGAACCCGCATTGGGATCGGGCCACGCCAATCTCACTTTGGGGATCAATCCCAAGCCATGCCATGCCTTCCAGGTCGGCCGTCATATGCGTCTTGCCCACCAGCACCGCCCGGGCACCAACCTGCCTCAGGTGATCCCCGAGCGTGGGTTCGCCAACACGCAGAGGCATGCCGTTCCATGTTGCCCCATGGCTGCGCACATAGCGACCCGTATAGGCGGACATCCGGGAGGGACCACAGACAGGCGATTGCACATAGGCATTTGTAAATCGTACCCCACGAGCCGCCAACGCATCGATATTTGGCGTGTCCAGATGCGGGTGACCGTAACAGCTGAGATAATCAAACCGCAGTTGATCCGCCATGATCCACAAGATGTTCGGCTTATCGGTCATATTTGTTCCTTCGCAACAATGTCTTCAATCGGTGCCCGTAAAAACATGTCGAGGCGATCAAGATAATTGACAAACTCCACCAGTTCCTCCTCTGAGTAGACCTCCTTCAAGGCGGCGCGCCGACGGGCCATAACAGGTGCGGCTCGATCATAAGCCGCGCGCCCAGCCTGCGAAACTTCGACGATGGTTTGGCGGCTGTCTGTCTCGCTTCGCCGCATGGTGACAAACCCTTTACGGCGCATCTCGGGCAAGGCACGACTTAGCAAGGAAGGATCCGCGCGCTGCATTGATGCAAGGTCTTTGATCGTCATCTGCCCGGCCTCGCAGAGATCCCATAGCACGCGCCATTCGACAATCGATAGCCCACCTCCTATTTGCAGCAAATGCTGCCCTTGCTTGCGAGAGGCCGCATAAATCGCAGGCAGGCGCGCAAATAAATTGAAGTGTTCTCGAACACGCCGCGCCGCGATTCGTTCTTTATCGCGTTCATTTAGATTGGCCATCGCGCCCTCCTCTAACCTGTGGACTAGCCCGAAGACTTAATGCGTGACAAGTCATATATTTTATGCCAGCTTTTTCAGAATGCGCCTCGTTGTCGGGGTAATTTGCGCTTTGGAGGTAGAAAAACAATGTTGAAGAAAACACTTTTGGGCTGCGCACTGTCGCTCGCGCCGCTGATCACAAATGCTCAGACAACCCTGACGGCTGAGACCACCACACCCGGCTCAACACCGCATTACATCGACTCGACTTTGGCTGCGGTCCTTGCCAGCGCCGGTGTGGCAACGATGCAGATCACCGAGGGCGCGACCCTTACCAACTCGGTTCAAGCAGTCGCCGAGGGGCGTTTGGATATGGCCCCTGCGCCGCTGATCTTGCCTTTCCTGATGTCGCGGGGGATCGGCCCTTATAGCGGCATTGGTCCTGACAAGGGTGCCGAGCTTGCCGCCAATATTCGGGTGATATTCTTCAATGCCGGATCTGCACAGATACTTGGCTACTATAATAGCAATCCAATCGAAGACATCCGCGACCTGTCAGGCAAGCGCATCTGGAACGGTCCGCCCCGCGGCGCGGCGCTGACCTCTGGTCGTGCCATGATCCAACTATTGTCTGGCATCAAGGATGGAGAGGGCTATGAAGGTATTCAGAGCCCATGGCCGGATACGGTTCCAACAATCACCGGTGGCGGTGTCGACGCTTGGACCATTCCCGAGGGCTTGCCCTCTGGTCGCGAGATTGCAATCGCGGCCTCGGGCGGCATCACAATCCATGATGTCCCGTCTGATCTTCTGGCGAGCGAGCTTGGACAACAGATCATGAAGGCACCGGGCCACGCCCCCTATTCGGTTCCGATAGAAGCGTTCCGCAAAGCCTATGACGGCAACGACATCACCGTTGTGGTCGACGACGATAGCTTTGACAGCTTCGCGACCGCTTTTGGTCAGATCGTCCCAGCGGGCATGGGCGAACAGCTGGTCTACGACATCGTGACGGCCTTTCTTGCAGGCGAAGAGCGCTTCCTCACAGGATCACCGCGGGGGCCGTTTGTGCGGATGAGCTTTGGTGATATCGATGGGGTGAGCCAAGGCGCCTGCGGTGCGGTTCAGATCAAAATGCATCCTGGCGCCATTCGCGCATATGAAGACGCCGGGCATACGATTGCCGACTGTCTGCGCCCCTAAACGCGCATTCCCGCACGGACGGGGCCGGCCCTGCCCGGCCCCCATCCTAACGAATGGCCCCCAATGTCAGATCAATCGCCCTCGAGAGACAAAGGCCACTATCTGGCCCTCGTGTTAGCCTTCATCCTCGTCATGGTTGGGCTGATCAACACCATGCCGGAAATACCAGGACTGCAAGACCTCGCGAGAGATCTGACAGGGCGTCCCTTTTTTCGAGTATCTGGCTTCCCTCCGGAATTCTTCTACCCGCCTATTTTTCTTGTGATGATGGTCATTGTCGCGCTTGATGCTAGTGTCTATCGTGCCTTGAAGAAAGACCGGCCCCATTTGGCATGGCTTGGTCTGTTACTAGACGCTGGGCTGATTCTTGCCGCGTTCCTAGCCGCCTTAGGGTTTCTGGTTGAAATCGATTCATTTTGTCTCATCGATCAGATCACGGGAGAGCGGGCGCGCCTGATCCAAGAGGCATCGGAAAGATCAGCGGGGCTTATACCAGGCATCTCATTCGAGGCGGAAGTCCCATCCTGTCAGGCGCGGTTCGGCATATGGATCATTCCGCTACTCTTTACGATCATTTCACTATTTTTTCTTTACAACGTGCGGGTTTGGGGTTTGCCGCTCGTCATGGTCGCCACTGTGGTGGTGGTCTACACCGTTGGCACCGCGCTGCTATGGATGTTCGATCTCAGCGACAACAATTTCTTACTGACCAAGTTGGGGGCCGATGGTGGCGACGCGCGCGCCGCAGCAATCCAAAAGGCAACCAATGTGTTCATCACCCCCGATGGCTTTATGGGCCGGTTCATGGATATCGTGGTCAATCAGGTGTTCCCCTATGTGATCCTCGGCGCCCTCTTCGGAACCTCAGCTGGCGGAACCTCGTTGATCAAGCTGGCGGTCCGTGCCACACGCCGCCTGCGCGGAGGCCCAGCCCATGCGGCCATCGTGTCGTCGGCGATGTTTGGCACCATCACAGGCGGGCCGGTCACCAATGTGTTATCAACAGGTCGGCTCACAATCCCGATGATGCGACGCAACGGATTTAGCCCGCAATTTGCTGGCGGCGTCGAGGCCGCGGCTTCATCTGGTGGGCAGATAATGCCGCCGGTCATGGGGGTGGCGGCCTTTGTCCTGGTTGCCTTGACCGCAGTCCCTTACACAAAAGTCATCACAGCCGCGTTTCTGCCCGCGATGTTCTTTTTCTTCTCGATCTTTCTTGCCGTCGTGTTCCAGGCTCGGCGTGAGAACGTCAAGGCAATGCGCGAAATCCCGGGCGACCTGATCATGTCGCGACAGGACTGGCTGAACCTTATCATCATCTTCGCTCCGATCTTTACGATCCTGTCACTTTTGCTCGGGAATAAAGACGTCATTAGCTCTGGTTTTGTCGCCTCTGTTTTACCCGCCTTCGTAACACAGACGCTTGTCAACGCGACAGGTGATGCTGTATCTGCTGGATGGTGGGCTGTGGCCGTCCTTGTTCCGCTGCTCTTTCTTGATCCCGAAACCCGTGCGAAGCCCAGCAAGATACTGCTGTCCTTGGCGGATGGTGGAATCCTAGTCTCGCGGTTGTTTCTTTTACTCTTCGCAGTTTCCATCATTTCGGCGTTCCTGAACGAAAGTGGCCTGACCGGAGAGCTAACCCGTGCCATAACCACATGGTTAGAACAGGCCCAGGTACTCAGCCTCTTTGGGTTTGATATCAAAATAGTAGGTGGCGTTTATCTGATGCTGGCACTGACCTGCGCCATGGGCTGTGCGATTCTTTTGGGAATGGGCATGCCGACTGTGCCTGCTTATGTGAATGTCGCTCTGCTTCTCGGCCCACTTCTCGCCAACCTTGGTGTAAGTTTTTTTACAGCCCACATGTTTGTCTTTTACTTTGCCGTAGCCTCTGCGATCACCCCACCCGTGGCAATTGCTGCGTTCGCGGCGGCCTCGATCACACGAACTGAACCGATGCGCACCGGTTTGGCAGCAGTGCGTATCGGCATTGTCATGTTTACGATCCCGTTCGTCTTCGCATGGTACCCGGAACTTTTACTGATCGAGGAAGCGGTGACCATTACGAATGATCAAGGCCAACGCGCCCTGATAGATGGGTATTCCGGTTCTGTGGACTGGCCCAGCCTTTCCGCACTTGGGTTGCGCATTGCCGTTGCGCTTTACCTAATGGCATCGGCTCTGGCCAAGTTTGACAAGGTTGCGATGAACATCTTGGAAGTTGCGCTTCGATTGTTGGCGGCTGTTTTGATTTTGTGGAAATCGGCAATGATCATGTGGATTGGCCTGGCCCTTGCTCTAATGCTGATCCTAGGCCACTACTTACTCCCTTTACGGGGTGACCGCGCCGCTTGATTGCAAGAAAAATGGGTGCTGTCAGACGAATGAGAACTCACATCTGATTGCTGGCGCGGCCTGACTCTATGCGCTCAATAATTGGCGCCACGCAGCGAGAGCAGCGGCTCGGTTTCGCTTTAAATTGGTGCGTAAGTAGACGTGGCTTTAGGGCAGCCCTACGCAGCCAATCGGTCCCCTACACCCGACCCGTGTAGCGCCTTAAGCGGTTCGGAGTGGCCTCAGTGGGAAACAGCATACCGTAAGGCGGATGATTTCTGGGCTCGATTTAAAGTATCTGAATGGAGAGTGTTTTGTCATATGGCGAGGCTTTGAAACCGCCCGCCCCGTCTCAAGTTTGTTTTGTTTGACGGTGCCTTCTCAAGTGTTAATCACGCGATCACGCCTTTTGCGCGCCAGTCATCAAAAATTTCCAGCGCTTTATCGGCAAATTCCGCGTCATTGATGTGGCATTCTATCCGGTGAGCAATCACATTGCCTGGCAGTGTCTGTTCCAGTTCCAGCAAAAACGCGTTGAGTCCGGCCTGATTGTGTAAATCAGCACCCGCTCGGTCCCATTCTCCCAGACCCTTCTCAGGCAATAGCATGGCCACTGGCCCGGTTGCTTTGGCCAATTGCGCGCCATGCGCATGCGCCACCAACCGGCGTTCATCATCATTTAAGACAATCGAAGTCAGCAAGCGATTGTGTTCGTGTTTCAAGTGATCTGACCATTTGTCTGGCAAAGGTTGCCAACCAACGATATCCACAAGATCATAACATCCCGGCGCCACGATTTGCGGAGTGCCATTTAAGCCGGCATTGGTCAAACGATCCGCTCCAGCAGATATATTGGATCCGTGCACATGGTTGCCCAATTCCTGTGTGCAAAGATCGAAAACACAAGCAAACGCCCCCTGTCCTGCGAGGCTTTCAAATGCGCGCCCCCCCATACCGGTTGCGTGGAACACGGCGACCTCAAAACCACGGGCCTCAAGCGCAGGCTTCAGCGGAATGACGTATTTTAACGCAGAGGTTCCCAGCGACGTCATCCCAATCAAGGGTTTATCTGGATCTGGCATTTGCACCGCGCGTGCTGCGCCTAGAACGGCGCCTGCTGCTTGACTTAAGGAGGCCTTGCACACGGAATTCAGGCCATAAAGCCCCCCGGCCCATAAAATCATTTGCGTATCCGCTGCCAACCGTTCCGCTGGAATGAGCGGCGAAAACGATACCGTGGACACAATGTATTTCGGCACCCCAAGCGGCACTGCGGAACATACATCTAACGCAAGGTCTGTCCCCATTGTGCCGCCAAGAACAATCAACCCATGAAATCGACCTTCGGTGAACAATCGCGCCGCCAACAACGCCGCTCCTGTGGCCATGATCTGCATTGCCTGGTTTTCATTGCCCGAGGCGACGGCCGCTTGGATCGAACTTCCACCTTCTTGCGCAACATCGTGTTTGGAATAATCAGTAGGCTTGGATGGGTCACCCAACACAGACACGTCCATGGTGACCACTTGACCACCTTGCGCCTGGATCACTTCGGCCAGAAACCCTAACTCGTCATCTTTGGTGTCATAGGTGCCAATTACCAAAATGGTCTTGTTCATCATTGCAAAGCCCCGACAGTTTGATCCGCTTGGCTCTCAGAAGGAAATATTTATCCATCTTATGCAAGGATTTTTCGGAGCCAATGTCACGGGGTCCGGGGGGTGCCATGTACAATCCCCAAACCTTCACTCAAAAAATGGCCTGAGACGGGACATTCTAAACAAATGGCAAATAAAAGTCGCGGATCTCGTCGACACTTTTGTTGAGGAGACGCTTGAACTCATCTCGCTTGAGGTAGAGCAGCCCATCGCAATAGGCCTCGCCTACCGCTTGGCGCAACATCACATCTTTGTCCAAGGCCTCCAAGGATTTGTCCAAACCCGATGGAATGTGGCGCCGCTCCCGCACATTTTCCAACCCATCTAAATCCTCAGCTGGTTGCAGTGGCATATTTCCCGCCACGCCTAAGCGCGCAGCTTGCAATACAGCGGCCACAGCCTGATAGGGGCTTGTCGCACAATCGGCCATTCTATGTTCAAGACGCGCCGATTTGGGCGAACTTGTTGAACAACGTGTGGTCACCAAGCGATGATCTTCCGCCCAATTTGCCCAATACCCAGCCAAGCTTCCAGCGGCCAATCTGTCATAGCTGTTCACAGTCACTGCAAGCAGGCCCGCGAGCGCCTCATGGTGATGGATCAGCCCTGCGATGCAGTGTTGTCCAAGGTCTGACAAAACGCCGTTTGGAGCAATCTGGTTTTGGTTGTCTTTGCCCACAAAACTGAAATTAACATGGAGCCCCGATCCACCACGATCCGGCACTGGCCTTGGCATAAATGTCAGCAAAAGCCCTTTTTTCAGTGCGATTTCTCTTGCCAATGTCTTCATCAGAAAGGCGTCATCACAGGCTTTAAGCGCATGATCGAACCGCAATGTCAGTTCGAACTGTCCATTGTCATATTCTCCGTTCATGCTTTCGATGGGGATTTCTGCGTGATGAGCGGCCTCCCAGATATCGTCCATGACACCCCGTGGATCATTTTCAGGGCCTGTTCCGTAAACGAAAGCTCCAGGCGTTTCATAGGGACGCCAAATACCATCTTGGTCACGTTGAAAGATATAAGCCTCGGTCTCGAGACCCACCATTGGGCTCAACCCTAGGGCTTCCCAATCTTTAATCGCACGTTTGAGCGTTGAGCGGGGGCACAGCCCAAAAGGTTCACCATCTACATGTAAATCGCCCAGCGCCACGCGGCGAAGGTCGGACGTCGTGTTCTCGGGGAGCTAAAGCGGCTTGAACGCCAGCTCGAAGATGCAGGGCTTATGCCTGATGGCGATTAGAAATCACAGCCAAGCGGATGATCTCAGGGCTCGTTTTAAAGTACCTGAATGGGAAGTGTTTTGTCATACGGAGAGGCTACGAGACCACCCTGCCCGTCTCAAGCTCGTTTTGTCTGACAGTGCCATCATCTTATTTTTGCCAAACTTAGTGATGCCCCAATGATGGCATAGGGGGTGCTGTCAGACTAATGAGAACTCGCATCGGATTGCTGGCGCAGCTTTAATCTATGCGCTCAATAGTTGGCGCCACTCAGTAAGAGCGGCGGTTCGATTGAGCTTGAAATTGTCTCGTGAGTAGAAGTGGCTTTCATTTAGGGCTGTACAAGCAACCTAACCCCACACCCAGCCCTCGTAGCGCCTTAAGCGGACCATAGCGGCCTCAGCAGGCAAACAGCTGCATAACCGCATGCCAAAGCAAACATGTTTGCAGCGATGCGCAGGCGGGCGGGCGCGTGGCGAAAATAGCGGGTATGGTCAACCAAAGGGGGGACGAAAGGGGGGACTATTTCCATCTATAATAATTAATACGTTGATATATAATATCTTTA
>Ga0255779_1002258_pt1 | contig 20708 bp, 19 predicted proteins | sample 011ome_21_FD_179977 | JGI IMG/M metagenome (GOLD analysis project Ga0255779, IMG submission 179977) | Coastal salt marsh microbial communities from the Groves Creek Marsh, Skidaway Island, Georgia - 011508AT metaG (version 2) | ecosystem: Environmental > Aquatic > Marine > Intertidal zone > Salt...
TATCTTGGCAGAACATGGGCATGTGATAACACAATTTCAGGATGCAGATCCTGATGCTATTATGGCGGCTACTATGGTTGCCTCACGTATTCAGGCTGGTGAAACAGCGGCTGATTTTCCAGCAACGCCGCATTATCATTCCTCCCCATTACTAGGCCCTAGTAAAGCAAAGTCTGGACAAGGCTGATGCAGATCAGCTTTAGCGTGATGACAGAGGCTGACCTTGCCGCGATTGATACGATCCATGATCAGGCATCAGCAAAATTAAAAGGCATGATGGATCAGCCTGCCTTTGCCGGCATGATGGTTTATTCTATGGAAACCATGACGGATTTACCAGTTGGCTATATCGCTGGGCTTTCGATTATGGGGGAAGCAGATATTATCGATCTGGCGGTGGGGATGCCTTATCGGCGCCAAGGCATAGGGCGGCAAATGGTCATGCGATTTTGTGAGCAGCATGGTCAACATATAACCCATCTTGAGGTTGCGGCATCAAATCATGCGGCACGTCAGCTTTATCAGTCGCTAGGTTTTGAAGAAACAGGCCGGCGGCGCGGTTATTATCCATCAGAAAAAGGGATGACCCATGCGGATGATGCGGTGCGGATGACGCGATCTGGACTGACAGGATAATCAACCCATCTATAGTGATGCGTCTTGACACCTGATGATGCCATGATAAAGGGATAACAGACAGGATAAATGTGATGGCCAAAAAGCTTTATATCAAAACCTATGGATGCCAGATGAATGTGTATGACTCTGCCCGAATGGCAGACACGTTGTCACCGTTAGGCTATGTGGAGACATCACATCTGGATGAGGCGGATATGGTGGTCATCAACACTTGCCATATTCGGGAAAAAGCATCGGAAAAGGTATTTTCTGAACTAGGCCGATTGCGAAAAATGAAATCCTCGCGTCAGGAACAAGAAAACCGCAATATGACCATTGCCGTTGCTGGATGTGTGGCGCAAGCTGAAGGTGAAGAAATCGCGCGCCGTGCGCCTTGGGTGGATTTGATCGTTGGCCCGCAAGCCTATCACACCTTACCGCAACTGGTTAGCAAGCTTGATCCAACATCACGCCAAGCTGTGATTAATACGGATTTCCCGGTTGAGAATAAATTTGATTTTCTGCCTGAAGAACACACTCCACGGGGCCCTGCAGCATTTTTATCTGTTCAAGAAGGATGCGATAAATTCTGCACATTCTGTGTCGTCCCCTATACCCGTGGAGCAGAGTTTTCACGACCAGTAAAAGGCATTATGGATGAAGCAAAGCGACTGATTGAAAACGGATCAGTAGAGCTGAACCTATTAGGCCAAAATGTTAATGCTTGGCATGGGGAAGCTGAAGATGGCCAAACATGGAGTTTTGGCAGATTGCTATACGCGCTGGCAGAACTGGATGGGTTAAAACGCATTCGCTATACCACGTCGCACCCATTGGATATGCATGATGACCTTTTTGATGCTCATGCAGAGATCCCTCAACTGATGCCCTATCTGCATTTGCCGGTGCAATCTGGGTCTGATCGTATTTTGGAAGCGATGAACCGGCGCCATGACCGCGATACTTATTTCCGGATTATTGATCGTCTGCGTGACGCACGTCCGAATATGGCTTTGAGTGGAGATTTCATTGTTGGTTTTCCAGGGGAAACGGATCGTGACTTTGCCGATACCCTTAATCTGATTGATCGGGTAAATTATGCTTCGGCGTATTCTTTCAAATACAGCCCTCGGCCTGGCACACCTGCTGCCAGCCATGAAGATCAAATTGATGAAGCGGTGAAATCCGAAAGGCTTGCGGGGTTGCAACAGTTGCTAGCCTCGCAACAGCAGATGTTCAATCATTCCAAATTGGGTGAGGTGATGGATATTCTGATTGAAAGACCAGCAAGCCGCGAAGGGCAAAAGGCAGGCCGGTCACCATGGATGCAGGCCGTACATTTCAGCGAGAATTCTGGTGAAATTGGTGATATAATACCTGTGAAGATTGTCGCCGCTTATCAGAACAGCCTTGCTGGTGAACGGGTCATTACATGAAATCCAACCGCGAGAAAAGAGATTGCAGGAACAGACCAGCGTGAAATCAGACAACGATACCACCGGCCGCATCACTCTGGAATTCGATGATAATCAGGTCCTTCCCCTGCTTTATGGTCATCACAACAGCAATCTGGCTCATATTGAAAAAGAACTTGATGTCAGACTTGATTCCTTTGGCAATATTATCCAAATTTCAGGTCAGCACGATAATATGGAAACCGCGCGCAACACGCTTGAAGCGCTTTATAAACGAATGTCCAAGACGGAAAAAACCATGGAGGCTTCAAAAGGCATGATTGATGATGCTCTTAGGCTAGCGAAATCCGAAGCCCCTAATGCGATGGCGCGTTTTGCTAACAATACTGGCGCCATCACCAGTTGGAAAAAAACTGTCACTGCCAAAAGCAAAACCCAGCAAGATTATGTTGAGGCTATTGACCGCCACGATGTGATTTTTGGTGTCGGCCCTGCGGGAACGGGAAAAACTTATCTTGCGGTTGCAAAAGCTGTTGAGGCGTTAAAAGCAAGGCAGGTTGAGCGCATTATTCTTTCACGACCTGCGGTTGAGGCAGGTGAACGATTGGGGTTCTTGCCCGGGGACATGAAGGAAAAGGTCGATCCGTATCTGCGGCCTCTTTATGATGCACTTTATGATATGATGCCATCAGATAAAATGGATCGAATGCTTGCATCAGGTCAGATAGAAATTGCTCCTCTTGCCTTTATGCGTGGCCGAACGTTAGCGCAAGCTTTTGTGATTATTGACGAGGCGCAAAACACTACCCCAGTTCAGATGAAGATGGTGTTGACCAGACTTGGTGATGATTCCAAGATGGTTATTACGGGTGATTTGGGCCAGGTGGACTTACCCAGCGGCCAGATTTCAGGACTTGCCGAAGCCGTAGAATTGCTGGATGGTGTAAAAGGGATTGATATTACGACATTTACTGGTGAAGATGTTGTGCGTCATCCCGTTGTTGCCCGCATCTTAACGGCGTATGATAAAAGAGAACAGAAAAAGAAAGTGTGATCCATAAGATGACCAGCACCGCTGAAAGGCAACCAGAAGGCAAAGAAGAAGACGGCGAAGCCGAAAGTTTTGACATTCCGATATCCACAGGAATATTAGCGGAATTCTCACTCACAGACCCAAGCTGGAAACCGATGTTTTCAGCCTTGAACAAAGACCATTTATCCGAAGTCATAAAGTTAGCTTTGATAGAGGGTGAGTTTCATGAAAGACCAGTTGAGATCGCTGTTTGTCTTGGTGATGACCATCATATGACGCATCTTAATGCACAATTCCGCGATAAAGCCGAACCCACGAATGTGCTGTCTTTTCCTGCGGCAGATACAGGTTCTCATCTGGGTGATATCGCCATGGGTTTTGGGATAGTTGCTCGTGAGGCCAAAGAAAGCGGAAAGCCGATTGCTGAGCATTTTTTGCATTTGCTGACCCATGGGGTTCTTCATCTTTTGGGTTACGATCATATGGCGGATGATGAGGCCGAAGATATGGAGGCAGCCGAACGGCGAATATTAGCCGCCATTGATATTGCTGACCCTTACCAATCTCAACCTGCAGATAGGATCTAAGATCATGGGTATTTGGCAAAATATCACATCGAAATTGAAGAATCTGTTGCCGGGTAATTCTACGCCTTTAGCACGAGAAGAGATTACCGAACTCTTAGAAGAATCAATCCGCGACACGGTTAGCTTTGATAGCCACGAAGGCACATTGCTTCGCAACATGCTTGGGCTACGAGATATTACGGCGGTTGATGTGATGGTGCCCCGCGCGGATATTTTTTATGTTGACCGGTCTGATGCTCTGGAACAGGTCATTGAGAAAATGATTGCTGCTGGACATTCGCGGGTGCCTGTTGTCAATAGCAATCTGGATCAGGTGGATGGCATCCTTCATATTAAGGACTTGCTTCGTGTGTTGCATGGAAAAGAGTCTGTGGATATTCAATCTCTGTTGCGGCAACCCATTTTTATTTCCCCTGCGATGCGCGTCTTGGACTTGCTTCAAGAAATGCGGATACGGCGATTGCATCTTGCGTTGGTGGTTGATGAATATGGCGGAACAGACGGTTTGATTACAATTGAAGACCTCGTTGAAGAAATCATCGGTGAGATCAATGATGAGCATGACGAGGACACCTCCCCGGTATTTGATATCGTAGGTGACGGAACGGCACTGGCAGAAGCGCGACTTGAAATTGAAACGCTTGAGGCTGTGGTTGGACCATTATTAGATGAAGAAAACTATGATGAAATTGATACCGTTGGCGGCTTAGTGATTGCCCTAGCAGGACGTGTGCCTGGTCGGGGTGAGATTGTTCGCCATCCTTCTGGGCTTGAGTTTGAAATCTTAGATAGCGATCCGCGTCATGTGTCTATGGTCAATATTCGCGGCCTTAACCGTGTTGGCGGCCCGTCTCCATCATGAAGACTCTGATGCGGCCGGTTGTGATAGTGCCTCTTTCAGGCCTATTAGCTAGCCTTGCCTTGCCGCCTCTTCATGTTTTGCCGTTTTTGTTCTTTCTGTCTGTTCCTGCAGCAATATTGTTACAGGCGAAGCGGAAACGATCTGCGTTCTTGATCGGTTGGGGGATGGGATTAGGCTGGTTTGTTGTCTCATTATATTGGACCAGTAATGCCTTAGTGACAGGTGGCCCTGCGTTTTACTGGATGATCCCTTTTGCAGTGTTGCTTTTGCCCGCAGGATTAGCCCTATTCTGGGGGGCGGCGTTTTTGCTAGCATGGGCCAGTTTTTCCAGTCCTGCTAGTCGCCTGACAGGACTATGTTTTTGGCTGATGGTGATGGAATGGCTTCGCGGTCATATCTTCACAGGCTTTCCATGGCAAACCCCCGGGATGAGTTTTGCGTTTGCGCCTATTGGATTTGACCTTGCTTCAATCTTAGGTGTTTATGGGTGCGGTGTGGTCGCAATTTTGGTTGGGCTTTTGCCATTGATGTTTTTTCAGCGGCAGCGTCTTGGCGGATTAACAATCTCTGCTTCAGTGGTTATCATCCTTAGTATCTCAATAGCGGCAGCGGTGTTAGTATCTTGGCGTCCACTTGAGGACACTTCGGCAACGGGGCTTCGTATTAGGTTAGTTCAGCCAAGCATCCCTCAACAAGAAAAATGGATCCGTTCGTTAAGGCCAGAGCATTTAGAGAAACATGTTGCCCTAAGCCTGATGGATCAGAATCTAAATAATCAGGTTTCTGAAACGCTTGACGCAGAACACACCCCAGATGTTATCGTTTGGGGCGAGGTCAGTTACGCTGGCGTTTTAGAACAAGATCTTCCCCAATTAAAAGAGACGTTTCGCACCGCTAGCCAGATGAAATCATGGCTGATGATAGGGAGCCTTTATCGCCAAGAGCTGAGCACTGGCCCGGTCTATTTTAACTCTGCCTTTTTGATGCAACCTGATGCTCATATCAGTGGCCGCTATGATAAACAGTTTCTCGTGCCTTGGGGGGAGTTCGTGCCCTTCCGTCATGTCTTCCCGTTTATCAATAAGCTTGTTGGTGGGGTGGATTTTTCAGCGGGTTCAGGGCCAGTTCTCTTGCCACTTCAACGCCAAGACGGCCGCCTTGTTCAAATTGCACCACTCATTTGTTATGAGATCATTTATCCAGCCAGCACCAGAAAGGCTAGCGATAACGCAGATCTGTTAGTTAACCTGACTAATGATGCTTGGTTTGGGAATAGCATGGGGCCGCGTCAGCATTTGGCCATGGCTCGGATGCGGTCAGCGGAACTAGGGCTTCCCATGGTTCGTGTGGCTACAACGGGGATATCTGCGGTTATTGATCCCTATGGAAACCTTATTACGAGCATTGGTTATGATGTTAGTGGTTGGCGTGATGCCGTGGTGAGAGGCCGCACCCAGACCTTTTATTCCTATTGGGGTGAAACAGGTTTTGTCTTTCTTTTAATCTTGATTTTATCTCTGGGATTTATTTTCCGGCCTAGGGATATCACATTGGGTTGACGCCCAGAAGTCTGTGGTTAGAATGGGTGAAATTTTCTAAAGGACTTGGCTCATGGCTCATCTTTTTACTAGCGAATCTGTCTCTGAAGGACACCCAGATAAAGTTTGTGATCGCATCTCTGATGAGGTGGTTGATCTGATGCTCGGCAAAGACAACGAAAGCCGCGTGGCGTGTGAGACTTTTGCCACCACAAACCGCACTATTATTGGCGGTGAGTTTCGGTGTCGTGAAACCATTGAGATGGACGAAGTGATCGCTCTTGCCAGAAAGGCCGTGCGCGATATCGGCTATGAGCAAGATGGCTATCATTGGGAAAAGATGATTGTTGAAAACTTCATGCACAAACAATCAGCCCATATTGCCCAAGGCGTCGATGCTGATGGCAATAAAGACGAAGGCGCAGGCGATCAAGGAATTATGTTTGGCTACGCTTGCACCGAAACAGATGTGCTTATGCCAGCACCAATTCTGTATTCGCACCGGATCTTAAAATCATTGGCTGAAGCACGGCATTCAGGGCAAGCTGATATCCTTGGCCCTGACAGCAAATCACAAATCACTTGTGTTTATGAAAATGGTGTTCCCACTAGGGCATCTAGCATAGTTGTTTCAACCCAGCATATAGAGGGCAGCGAAGGCAAAGTCCGTGATTTGGTGCGTGACCATGTGCTTAAAGTTCTGCCTGAAGGCTGGATGTGTGATGAGGGTGAGTTTTATGTTAATCCAACGGGCAAGTTTGTCATTGGTGGACCAGATGGTGATGCTGGACTTACTGGCCGTAAAATCATTGTGGATACCTATGGCGGTGCCGCCCCACATGGTGGCGGGGCATTTAGTGGTAAAGACCCCACTAAAGTAGATCGTTCAGCAGCTTATGCCGCGCGGTATCTGGCGAAAAATGTGGTTGCCGCAGGGCTGGCAGATAAATGTGTAATTCAGCTTTCATATGCGATTGGTGTATCAAAACCATTATCAATTTATGTTAACACCATGGGAACTGGTAAGGTTGAAGACAGCCGTTTTGCCGCCATCTTGCCGGATATTATGGATTTATCACCAAGAGGCATTCGTCAGACCTTAAAGCTTAATGCTCCAATTTATGCGGCAACAGCGGCTTACGGTCATTTTGGTCGTCACCCTGATGAGGCTGGCCCAGGGACATTCACATGGGAAAAGACGGATCTGACGGATGCGATTTTGAACGCTGTTTAACAGCAAAGCGTCGCAAAGCATGACGGCAGAATATGATAAGCGCAAGGTAGCAGAACAGCCTCAATTCTATGGCAGAAGGCGTGGGCGCAAATTGCGCCCTGCTCAAGAATTGGCGTTACATCAGGGGATGGAGGAATATGCCCTTCCCTCGGCGGAACTGAAAGCTTCATCACTTGATCCGCAGCAGTGGTTTCCAAAAAATTGCAAACAGATGTGTCTAGAGATCGGTTTTGGCGGCGGCGAACATCTTGCGGCACGCGCCTCACAAAATCCGGATCATGGTTATATTGGTGCTGAACCTTTTGTGAATGGTGTGGCCAGCCTATGCCGGCATATCAAAGAACAGCATCTTGAAAACATCCGTATCTGGAATGATGATGTGCGGCTTTTATTACCGCACCTTGCCTCTTCTTCGCTAGATGCCGTTTATATTTTATTTCCAGACCCCTGGCCAAAATCACGTCACGCGGCAAGACGGATACTGCAACCAGAAATGCTAGAGATGCTGTCTGATAAAATGCGCGTCGGAGCAGAATTGCTGCTTGCCTCAGATGACCCAACAGCGAAATCATGGTTGCTAGCTACCGCATGCCGTGATGATCGCTTTACGTGGCTGGCAAATAGCCCGTCAGATTGGCGGCAACCTCCGGCAGATTGGCCAGGAACACGCTACATGCGAAAAGCGGAAATTGCTGGTAGGATATCGGTTTGGTTTCGGTTCTGTCGGCGTTAAGCCTTGCCACTTGCTTTCTCTAGTAAAAATGGGTATATGTTCATCTACATTATCGGAAATTGGATGATGGGCCTTCCCCAAAGGAAGCGGCCCATTTTTCTTTGCCTATGATGAATGGATAGGAACGACAGAACAGATGGCGGCAACACCATTAGAGAGCAAAATTGAAACGCTGATTAGCGAATGCATCAATGCGCTGGATTTTGAATTGATCCGCGTCAGCTTTCGTGACCAGGTGTTGCAGATTATGGCTGAGCCAAAAGATCGCAACCTTGAGATGACGGTGGAACATTGCGCTAAAATTTCTCGAAAAGTTGCCCTGATTATGGATGAAGAGGACCCAATTTCATCTGAATATCAGCTTGAGGTGACCTCACCTGGCATTTCACGACCATTAGTTCGTCGTGACGATTTTCAACGGTTTTCAGGTGAGCTTGTCAAAGTGGTTACTAGTGAATTAATTGATGGTCGCCGAAGATTTCAAGGCAGGCTTGCCGGCATATCAGACCATGACGAAATACATTTAGATACTAGTTTTGGCCCAGTATCTATTGACTATGGATTAATAGAAACCGCCAAACTCGACCCAACAGAAATCATTGAACGGCAGTTTAAGTCAAAACAGAAAGGATAAAAGATGGACACATCATCGATCCCAAATGGTGAGTTGCTTCAGGTAGCGGATGTTGTTGCACGTGAAAAGGCAATCGATCGCGAAGAAGTGCTAGAGGCGATGGAACAAGCTATCCAAAAGGCTGGTCGTTCTCGCTATGGACAGGACAGAGATATTCGTGCCCTGATCGACCGAAAAACGGGAAGCATTATGCTGGAACGCTTTACTGAGGTTGTGGAAGTCGTTGAAGACGAAGCCACACAGATCACTTTGGATGAAGCTAAAAAACGCGATGCAAGCCTAGAAATCGGCAGTTTTATTCGTGAAACTTTACCGCCAATGGAGTTTGGCCGCATTGCTGCCCAAACCGCAAAGCAGGTGATTTCACAGCGCGTGCGCGAAGCAGAGCGGGCGCGTCAATTTGAAGAATATCAAGGCCGTGGGGGCGAGATCGTGATAGGCACGGTTAAGCGCGCTGAAAGTTATATGGTTACAGTCGATTTAGGGCGTGCCGAGGCGGTTATCCGCCGAGAAGATATGATCCCCAAAGAAATGATCAAGCAAGGTGATCGCATCCGTGCTCTGATTAAAGAAGTCCGTGAAGAGCCGCGTGGACCACAGATTTTCTTAACTCGCGCAGGTGATCAATTTATGGCAGCTCTGTTCACACAAGAAGTGCCAGAGATTTATGACGGCATTATTGAAATCAAAGGGGTTGTTCGCGAACCCGGCAGTCGTGCTAAAATATCAGTCTATTCCCATGACCCAAGCATCCACCCTGTTGGGTCATGCGTGGGTATGCGTGGTAGCCGTGTGCAGGCAGTGGTGAATGAACTGCAAGGCGAGAAGATTGAGATCATTCCATGGTCTGAGGATATCGTGACCTTTGCCATCAATGCATTAGCGCCAGCTGAAGTCGCTAAAGTGGTAGTGCATCAGGATGAAGGCCGGTTAGAGGTTATTGTTCCCAATGATCAGCTTAGCTTGGCGATTGGTCGGCGTGGGCAAAATGTCCGCCTCGCCTCACAGCTAACAGGTTGGTATATTGATATCCTCTCTCAATCTGAGGAATATGAACGCTTTCAGGATCGTTCCGAACGGTTTATGGAACTTCTTGATATTGACGATGTCATTGCCAGCCTTCTGGTCGCAGAGGGTTTTGTCAGCATTGAAGATATTGCTGATTCTGAGGTTGAGGAATTGATGGCGATTCAAGGCTTTGATGAAGGTATCGCTGCCGAATTGCGTAATCGTGCCATTGAGGTTGTTGAGCGTGAAAACACGCGTGTGACTAGCGAAATGGGAGCCTTCAGCATTGCTGATGATCTGAAGGATTTTGCCATGATCACGCCGGTTATGTTGTTGACGCTGGCACAAAACGGCATCTTAACCCTTGATGATTTGGCTGATCTCGACACAGAGGAGCTTACCGGATATTTGGGCGAGCACGGGATCAACAGCGAAGAAAAAGCTGGCGCTATTATCATGGAGGCACGCAAACATTGGTTTGATGATGAAGATGCCGCTGATGATGCTGAAGCAACAGTTGAAGAAAGCGAGACCCAGGCTGAATAAATCTCTACCTGTAAGGAAATGTGTTCTCACTGGCGCTAGTGGTCCGTCACATCAGCTGATCCGATTCGTTACTAGCCCCGAAGGGGTGGTGTTTCCTGATATTGGCAATCGGTTAGATGGGCGCGGCGCTTGGCTTAAGGCTAGCGGCACGGTGTTGGCGCAGGCGGTCAAAGCTAAGAGTCTACAAAAGGCCCTAAAAGCCAAAGCACTGGCAGAGGATTTGCCACATTTGGTGGAAAGGCTGTTGGTAGAACGAGTTCAGCATCTGTTGGGGTTAGGACGGCGCGGAGGCTCGGTCCTTGGTGGTGCCGGAAAAATACGGGCCGCTAGTAATCCTGTGGCTATCCTTTTGGTAGCAACCGACGCGTCTGAACGAGAAGCAAGAGGTTTGGCATCAGCCAGTGGAGCAGAAATAACCATTGGATGTTTAAGTGGTGAAGAGTTGGGAAAGGTGTTTGGGCGTCCATCTTTGGCGTTTGCAGCATGTTTGACGGGAAATCATGGTTTTGCGGCCTCATTAGGTGAGGAATTGGCGCGATTGCAAGGGGTTCGTGAAGAGTAAATTAAGGGTAAACCAACGTCTGCCCCTGCGATTTGATGAGCAATCACTTGCCAGAATGGGTAGAGGCGTTGTAAACCATGGCTGAAACTGGCAGTTGATAGATTTAAAATGAGAGGATCACATATTCATGAGTGATCAGGACAAAAAGAAAACCTTGAGTCTAGGCGGCGGCCTTGGCGGTGGTAAACTTACCCTTGGGGGTGGAGCAACCGGCAGTGGCACAGCTACGCGTACACAGACCGCTAGAAGTAAATCGGCACGCCCCGTTCAGGTTGAGGTTGTCCGAAACAGAACAGCAGGTCGGCGTTCTGCCGCTATGCCAGCAAGGGATGATGCGAAAACAGCAGCTAATACTACCCCTGATCAAGCTGGGCTGACCGAAGAAGAACGCGTCGCCAGAAATCGGGCTTTGATTGAAGGCTATAAGCCTAAAACACCGCCGCCATCTGCCCCGCCACGCTCCAAACTAAATCGGGATGAGAGCGATAATGGCGAACAAGAAGACGCCGCCGCAGAAACACAAGCGCCAGCGTTAAGTCGGCGTGAACGCGAGATGCAAGAACTGCAAAAGATCGCTGAAGAAGAAGAAGCTCGCCGCGCGGAAGAAACCCAGAAAGCTCAAGCCTTAAAAGCAACTAAACCTGCGGCCGCAACGCGTGGACGCGGCGATATTGCCAATGAAGATGGTGATGCGGATATGGGTGCAGGATGGGCATCTGCCCGCCGTAAGGTGGTGGCAGATGTGCCAAAACGCACTCCAGCTAAACGCGGCCAAGAACAAGAGCGCCGTCGTGGAAAGATTACTATTTCTGAAGCGCTTGATGGTGATGAGCGCAGTCGTCAGAGATCATTAGCGTCCCTACGTCGTGCCCGGGAACGGGAAAAGGCTAGACTGCGCGAAAATATCAATCAGCCAAGCGTCAAGCAAAGCCGTGATGTGACTATTCCTGACGGCATCACAGTTCAGGAGCTTTCTAACCGTATGGCTGAACGCGCCGCAGATGTGATCAAAGAGTTAATGAAGCTTGGCGTAATGGCAACAGTGACACAAACCATTGATGCGGAAACGGCAGAATTGGTCGTTTTGGAATTAGGACATAAACCAAACCGCGTGTCCGAAGCAGATATTGATCTGACTGAAGATGAAGTGGCGGATGATCCTAATACCCTCAAGCCTAGACCACCAGTGGTTACCATTATGGGTCATGTTGATCATGGGAAAACCTCACTATTGGATGCGATCCGAAGCACTGATGTAGCGGCTGGCGAATCTGGAGGTATTACCCAGCATATTGGGGCGTACCAGGTTAAAACCAATGCAGGTAATAGCATCACCTTTATTGATACGCCTGGCCATGAAGCGTTTACTGAAATGCGGATGCGCGGCGCCAACATCACCGATATTGTGATCTTGGTAGTAGCGGCAGATGATGGCGTGATGGAACAGACGATTGAGGCGATTAATCATGCCAAAGCCGCAGAATGCCCAATCATTATTGCTATCAATAAATGCGATAAACCAGAGGCTGATAGCCAAAGGGTTCGTAACGAGTTGCTGTCCCATAACATTGTTACTGAAGATTTTGGTGGTGAGGTGCTTTGTGTTGATGTGTCAGCCCATACGAAAGCAGGCTTGGATAAGCTAGAAGAAACCATCATGTTGCAAGCAGAATTGCTGGAGCTAAAGGCCAATCCAGATCGTGCTGCTGAAGCCGCGGTGATTGAAGCCAAGGTTGAGCGCGGCAGAGGATCGGTTGCCTCAGTTCTGATTCTCAAAGGAACATTAGAAGTTGGTCAAATCTTTGTGGTCGGTGCAGAAACGGGCCGTGTTCGTGCCATGGTTGATGATCGCGGCAACAATGTGGAAATCGCAAAGCCAGGTGACGCAGTGGAAGTGCTGGGTCTTAACGGCACACCGATGGCTGGTGATCGGCTTTCTGTTGTTGAGAACGAGGCCAGAGCACGTGAGGTATCTGAATACCGAACACGTGTCTTGCGCGAGAAAGAATCAACCGCTGGCGCACGTGGAACTGTGGAACAAATGCTATCCGCGATTGCAAGTGGTGAGGCCATGGAACTTCCGCTTGTGATCAAAACCGATGTTCATGGATCACTCGAAGCAATTAAAGCAGCTCTAGACAAATTGGGCACTGATCAGGTTAAGGCTAGAATCCTGTCTTCTGGTGTTGGTGCAATTAGCGAATCAGATATCAGTCTGGCTGCAGCATCACAAGGGATTGTGCTGGCCTTTAATGTTAGAGCTAATCCACAAGCGCGCTCTCAAGCGCGACGTGATGGGGTAGAGATCCGTTATCATTCGATCATCTATGAATTAATTGATGATGTTAAAGCTGCCATGAGTGGCTTGCTATCACCTGAACGGCAAGAAAACTTTATTGGTTATGCGGAGATACTAGAAGTCTTCAATATTACGAAGGTCGGCAAAATTGCTGGCTGTAAGGTCACCGAAGGCATCATTAAGCGTGGTTGTAAAGTTCGTCTCTTGCGGGATAATGTGGTGGTGCATGAAGGCAACCTTAAGACGTTGAAGCGCTTTAAGGATGAAGTCAAAGAGGTTCGTGAAGGCCAAGAATGCGGAATGGCGTTCGAAAACTACAGTGATCTTGTGGCTGGCGATATGATCGAATGCTTTGAGATTGAGGAAATCGCTAGAACACTCTGATCCATAATCTGTCAGGTGTCGTGATGGGAGTGTAGTGATGAGCCGTTCACAATCGTCTTCAAAAACCAAAGGAGCGAAGTCACAGCGGCAGCTCAAAGTAGGAGAAGAAATCCGGCATATTCTGTCGCAGATTTTGATCCGAGGTGATCTGCATGATCCTGATCTTGATGGAGTTTCTGTGGTGCTTTCTAGCGTTTCGCTTAGTCCAGATTTCAGCAATGCTCGTGTTTACTTTACCCCGCTTGGCGGAATTAATCCTGAATTGGTATTGGCGGGATTGATGCGCGTTGCCCCGGTGTTGCAACATGAATTATCAAAAAAACTAACCACCAGAAGATGCCCACGGTTGCGCTTTCTGCCTGACACTAGTTTTGAAATCGCAGGTCGGGTGGCGCGTTTGATAGATGAAAACCGCCGCAATGACCCGGAAAAGCCAGACACAAGTCCAACGGCAAAAACAGATCCGGATGAAAACTAAAATACCAAAACACCCGATTTCGGGCTGGCTTGCCCTAGATAAGCCTCTTGGTATTACTTCATCGCAGGCAGTTGGTGTGTTGCGGCGAGTCTTTCGTCCCCAAAAAATAGGCCATGGCGGCACCCTTGATCCATTAGCGACGGGTATTCTTCCTATTGCTATGGGGGAAGCAACAAAAACGGTTCCTTATCTGATGGACGCGACCAAGGATTATGATTTTTCCATTCGCTGGGGTGCAGAAACTGATACGGATGACACCGAAGGTAAAGTCACGGTGACATCTGATTATCGTCCGGATGTGCAGGACATTAACAATGTTCTAGATCAGTTTCGCGGCCGTATCATGCAAGTGCCGCCAAAATATTCAGCCATTAAACTCGAAGGTCAGCGCGCTTATGATCTGGCACGGCAAAACAAAGAGGTTGAGTTGGCCTCAAGACCAATTGATATCCATGCGTTAGAAATGCTATCGCATGATGGGAATGAAACTCGGTTTTTGGCTACCACTGGCAAAGGGGCTTATATCCGCTCTCTTGGCAGAGATATTGCAAGAACATTGGGTGGGGCGGCGCATATTTCCACCTTGCGGCGGAGTAGAGTTGGGCCTTTTGATGAAAAAAAAGCGATTTCGCTAGATTTTCTCGAAGGAATCACGCATAGTGCCGCCCTTATGAAGACCTTGCTTCCACTGGAATCGGCACTGGACGACATCCCGGGCCTTATTCTTAGTGATGATGAAGCAGAACGGCTGCAACGCGGCCAGCAGATTGATGTCATATCGATGCCTGATAATCAGACGCGTCTTGGAACTTATCAAGGTGTGCCTGTTGCCCTTATTCGATGCGAACAGGGGAAAGGTCAACCGATACGGGTGTTCAATCTGATGAATGAAGCAACGATCCAGACAAAGGAGATGGATGATGTCGATTACAAAGAGCCGAAAGGCTGAATTGATTGCCGAATTTGGCGGCAACAACAAAGACAGTGGTAATCCTTCAGTTCAGGTCGCCATTCTGACAGAACGGATTGTCAATCTGACTGAGCATATGAAAACTCATAAGCATGATTTTGGTTCACGCCGCGGTCTGTTGACAATGGTTGGTAAGCGCCGCCATTTGCTAGACTATATCAAGCGTAGGGATGAGCCTTCTTACCAAGACTTGATCCAAAAACTGGGTCTTCGCCGCTAGGCTTCGCACCAGTTACCAAAAATGAAAGATGGCACCGCTGTTCAGGCGGTGTTTTCTTTTGGTGATGAGTTTTCTTGACTTTATCAGTGATGTTCACTATTGACGGACGTACATTGATGAAACTAAGGAAAGGGGCATCAGGATACGCTGATGCCGACGGGGAACGCCCCCGGTGATGCGCGAATACCCAGGCAGAATCCTGTTCTGGAACCCATCTCCCCAAAATTTCATGAATGATGATGATAACCTGGCCTTGTCTCGGAATGGTCCGTGGTGGTCAGATTGATGGAGATAAAAAATCAATATGTTCGAAGTATTTAAAAAAGAAATTGAATGGGGTGGCAGAACGCTAACCCTTGAGACAGGCAAGATCGCTCGTCAGGCTGATGGCGCCATTATGGCTACACTTGGTGAGACAACCGTGCTTTGCACGGCGGTGGCCGCAAGCAGTGCAAAGCCGGGGCAGGATTTCTTCCCTCTCACAGTAAATTATCAGGAAAAGACCTTTGCCGCGGGGAAAATTCCCGGTGGGTTCTTTAAGCGTGAAGGACGCCCTAGTGAAAAGGAAACCCTTACCTCACGTCTGATTGACCGCCCAATCCGTCCGCTTTTTCCGGCTGGGTTCAAATGCGAAACACAAGTCATCACCACTGTGCTGTCGCATGATATGGAAAATGATCCTGATATCGTGGCGATGATTGGGGCTTCTGCGGCTTTGACCATTTCCGGCATTCCGTTTTTTGGACCGATTGGTGCCGCACGGGTGGGCATGATTGATGGTGAATATGTGCTTAACCCTTCACTGTCACAGATGAAGGATAGCAATCTTGATCTGGTGGTTGCGGGCACGCGTGAAGGCGTGTTGATGGTCGAATCTGAAGCTAGTGAGCTAGACGAAAACATAATGCTTGGGGCTGTGAACTTTGGTCATGAGGCTATGCAAACGGTCATTGACGCGATCATTTCGCTCGCCGAAGTTGCTGCTAAAGATCCTCGGCCTTTGCCTGAAGAACCAGCAGAAGCTGACGCCATTAGCAAAGCTTTCAAGAGCTTTGGTAAGCCTCTTGCAGAAGCTTATAAAATTGCTGATAAGACTAGCCGTCAGGCAGCTATCGCAGAAATTAAAGCTGAAGCCATGGCCAAACTGGATGAAGACACAGATTCCGTTCTGGCAATGGACCTCTTTAAGAAACTTGAGGCAGATACCGTTCGTGGTGCCATTTTAAAAACCAGCAAGCGTATTGATGGCCGCGATCTTTCCACCGTGCGCCCGATTGTTGCCGAAGTAGGCGTATTGCCGCGTACCCATGGCTCCGCCTTGTTTACCCGCGGGGAAACACAAGCATTAGCAGTGGCAACCTTGGGCACAGGTCAGGATGAGCAGATCATTGACGCGCTTGAAGGTGAATATCGTCAGGATTTCATGCTCCATTATAATTTCCCTCCTTATTCTGTGGGTGAGGCTGGCCGTGTTGGCTCTCCTGGACGCAGAGAAGTGGGTCATGGGAAACTGGCATGGCGTGCTGTTAATCCTGTTCGTCCTCCAAGGGATGAGTTCCCTTACACCGTTCGTGTCGTGTCTGAAGTAACAGAATCCAATGGTTCATCTTCAATGGCTACGGTTTGTGGCACGTCGCTGGCAATGATGGATGCTGGTGTGCCTTTGCCGCGTCCAGTGGCAGGGATTGCAATGGGGCTGATCAAAGAAGGCGATAAATTCGCCGTTCTATCAGATATCCTTGGTGACGAAGACCATCTTGGTGACATGGACTTTAAGGTGGCTGGAACATCCGAGGGCATTACTGCCTTACAAATGGATATTAAGATCACTTCCATTACTCCAGCAATTATGGAACAGGCGCTTGATCAAGCAAAGGGTGGGCGGTTGCACATTCTGGGTGAGATGAACAAAGCGCTTGGTCATGCACGCGATTCTCTGGCGGATACTGCGCCAAAAATCACGACCATGACTATTCCGGTGGATAAAATCCGCGATATCATTGGCCCGGGCGGCAAGATGATCCGTGAGATTTGTGAAACCACTGGCGCTAAGATTGATATTGAAGATGATGGCACAGTTAAGATTGCCGCTTCTGATACCGCATCTGGAGATGCTGCCTATAAGCGTATTCATGATATTGTCGCTGAACCGGAACTTAATGTCATTTATGATGGCAAAGTGGTGAAGACTGTCGATTTCGGTGCCTTTGTTAATTTCATGGGTGCGCGTGATGGTCTGGTTCACATTTCGGAATTGCAAGAAGGCCGCACTGGTAAAACCACCGATGTTGTCCAAGAAGGCGATATGGTAAAAGTCAAAGTGATCGGTTCCGATGATCGCGGCAAGATCAAATTGTCAATGAAGCGTGTTAATCAGGAAACTGGCGAAGACCTTGAAGCCTAAAGGCTGATCTTCTTAAAGAAAAAGAAAAGCGGGGCATCATGCTCCGCTTTTTTATTGGCGTTATTCTGTTTCTGCTGTTGGGACACCAATATGGTGGTAACCGCCATCAACATAATGCACTTCCCCCGTAACGCCAGATGACAGATCAGAAGCAAAATAAAGCCCAGCGCGACCAACTTCATCCATATCAGGGTTTTTCTTCAGTGGGGCTTGGCTTTCGCTATGACGGAAAACATGGCGAGCACCACTAATGGCTGCCCCAGCAAGGGTTTTAACAGGCCCAGCAGAAATGGCATTCACCCGAATATTATGCTTACCCAAATCTACCGCCAGATAGCGAACTGATGCCTCAAGTGCGGCTTTAGCAACACCCATGACATTATAATTTGGCGTAATGCGGTTAGCACCAAGATACGTCAAGGTTGTCATTGAGCCGCCATTTTCCTCCATCATTGGTAGCATGGCGCGCGCCAATTCCGTCATGGAATAGCAGGAAATCAGCATGGCATTATTAAAATTGTTACGCGAAGTGTTGAGATATGGCCCTCGCAATTCTGACTTATCAGCAAAGGCAATAGCATGGACAACGAAATCTATTTGTCCCCATGATTTAGCAAGCGTTGCGGCCATTTCATCAATGCCGCCTTCGGCCCCTACATCGCATGGCAAAGTAAGGTCAGAACCAAGAGATTCGGCAAGAGGAATAACACGCTTAGCAAGCATTTCATTTTGATATGTTAGCGCGAGTGATGCTCCGGCTTCTGCACATTTCCGCGCAATGCCATAGGCTATAGAGTGGTCATTAGCCACCCCCATAATAAGTCCGCGTTTGCCAGCTAAAATGTTCATACTAATCTCGTTTCATCTTCTTCGCGTTCACTGATGCCTCATAATGGCAAGGGTGGAATTGGTGCCGCCAAAGCCAAAGGAATTGCTGATCGCCAGATTGATCTGATGGTCGATGCTTTTTCCAACCACTGGAATATCGCCAATCCCCTCATCGGGGTTATTCAGGTTAGCATTTCCAGCGATAAATCCATCGCGCATCATAAGAAGCGTATAAATCACTTCTTGAACCCCTGTTGCCCCAAGCGAATGACCCGTCAGTGACTTGGTGGAAGAAACACGCGGCAGATATCCCTCAGGGGAAAACACTTCATGAATGGCTTCCAGCTCTTTGATATCGCCAACTGGTGTGCTGGTACCATGGGTGTTGATATAATCCACTTGCTGATTAAGGCCGTTGCCGTCATATCCGGCCAGAGCTAATTTCATACATCTCACCGCACCTTCACCAGAGGGGGCAACCATATCATGCCCATCGGAATTTGCCCCAGAGCCGACAATTTCACCATAGATTTTTGCCCCACGTGCGAGGGCGCGATCCCGATCTTCGAGCACCACCATACCGCCGCCACCAGCGATGACAAATCCGTCACGATCCTTATCATAGGGGCGTGATGCTGCCTCAGGGGTGTCATTATAGGACGAAGACATAGCGCCCATCGCATCAAAAAGAACCGAAAGCGTCCAATGCAATTCTTCACCGCCACCAGCAAAAACAATATCCTGCTGGCCATAACGAATGGCATCGGCCCCAGCAGAAATACAATGCGCACTGGTTGAGCATGCTGAAGAAATCGAATAATTCAGCCCTTTGATTTCAAAGAAAGTAGCAATACAAGCAGAAACAGTGGAGGACATGCAGCGCGGCACCATATAGGGTCCAATGCGCTTAGGGCCTTTTTCGCGAGTGATATCCGCGGCCTGCATCAGGTTATAGGTGGATGGTCCACCTGATCCTGCAATCATCCCTGATCGGGGGTTTGAAACCTCATGCGGCTCTAGTCCGGCATCGGCAATGGCTTGCTGCATGGCAAGCACAGCATAAGCCGCACCATCACCCATAAACCGCATTTGTTTGCGATCAATATGGTCTTCGAGGTTGATTTTAACCGTGCCATGAACTTGACTACGAAACCCAAGTTCAGTGTATTCAGGCGCAGCAACAATGCCAGACCGCCCAAGGCGCAGAGATTCCGACACTTCGTCTGCGGATGTGCCGATGGATGAGGTGATCCCAATTCCTGTTATGACAACGCGTCGCATATCAATCCTTTAATTGTTTTCAATAGTTTTGCCGATATGGCTTTGTGTTTTGGTCTTATACTCTTAACGCAACTTTAGGCTTTGGCGTCATCCTTAAACAACCCCACTCGGATATCATTAGCGGAAAACACAGATACACCGTCGCAAAGCACCTCACCATTGGCAATACCTAAAACCAGTTTACGCATAATAAGACGCTGGATATCCAGCTTAAAGGTTAGTTTTTTTGCTGAAGGCTGAACCTGGCCTGTGAACTTAACTTCACCAACCGAAATCGCACGGCCGCGCCCTTCACCGCCCATCCAGCCGAGGAAAAACCCAACCAACTGCCACAGCCCATCCATGCCTAGGCATCCTGGCATGACCGGATCACCAACAAAATGACAATCAAAAAACCACCGGTCAGGGGTAATATCAAACTCAGCTTCAATTTCACCAAGCCCTTTGCTGCCGCCATGATCATTTATAACAGTAATACGATCCATCATCAGCATAGGGGGCATGGGAAGTTGAGGATTGCCGGGGCCAAACATCTCACCCTTTGCGCAGGTAATCAGCTCATCATAAGTGAAATGATTTTTTTTGTTTGTCATAATGATTCCCATTGTTGTTAGCGCTAACAGAATAGAGGAAAACAACCTGCTTTCACAAACGCATTTTGCATAACTTGACTTTATTATTGCAAATTTCTATGTAAAATGAAGAAAAGGCAGGAATATGACAGCTTCTCAGACAACAGATTTGCTTCGCCAGCACGGTCTGCGGCCAACCCGCCAACGCATAGCTTTGGCCTCATTGCTGTTTGATGGTCATCCCCGTCATGTCACTGCTGAAAGTTTAAAAGAACAGGTCAAGGCCTCAGGCATCAAATTGTCACTGGCAACGATTTATAATACCCTTCATCAATTTACAGCTGCTGGCCTCCTCAAAGAAATTAAGGGTATTAGTGATGTCACCTGGTTTGATACCAATATCAACAGCCATCACCACTTTTGGGATACTTCAAATAACCACCTCATCGATATCCCGGCCTCATCTATCACCATTAGTAATTTACCTAAAACTCCGGCAGGT
>Ga0255779_1002259_pt1 | contig 20708 bp, 16 predicted proteins | sample 011ome_21_FD_179977 | JGI IMG/M metagenome (GOLD analysis project Ga0255779, IMG submission 179977) | Coastal salt marsh microbial communities from the Groves Creek Marsh, Skidaway Island, Georgia - 011508AT metaG (version 2) | ecosystem: Environmental > Aquatic > Marine > Intertidal zone > Salt...
CCGTGAGTAGCGACGTATCCTCATACCCAGCGGGCATTGGTAAAATTTCTCCCGTATCATACGTCACATTCGCAAAAGCAAAGATCGGCTCGTCCAGCGCCAGCACAGGACATTTGCCGATAAAATCCCTTCCTGACTGAACCACCTCTGCCGAGTGCCAGAAGCGAACTCGAGGATCGCGTTCGTAGCCATAAAAAATTGAGACCTTCTTGATCGGATACGGAACTGATTGATCCGGCTCCACAGACACGTAGGGAGTACCGTCGTCAGTGTTCAATGTCATCCCGAAATCCGGTGTTTTTGGAAACACAAACTCGCCTTTCAAATGAGTATCGAACCACCGAACTCGCGCCGCGAAATTATCAGCTGTGAATCGGTGATTCATATGCGGAGTGAATGAGGCCCGGCTCCTCTCCGGGTTCGGCAAATTTCGAAACCCGCGAAAAACCAGTTCCATCGGCGAATTGAAATCATTCGTCGCCCCGAGAAACATCACCGGGCAGGTAATGAGCGGCCAGTATTCCTTGCAGTCTATGGTTTTCAGATAGAGGTCCCGAGCCGGCCCTTCGGGCATTCTCCGAGCTGAACCCGGAACACCCCGAAGGTCTTCGTAGAGATAACCACTCCCCCCAACAGAAGGAGACGCCGCCTTCACTCTCGGATCAATCGCCGTCAGAACGGTGAGACGACCACCCATGCTGTGGCCCTGCACGCCAATACGGCTTCCATCACACTCCGGCTGCTCTTCAAGAAATGTGATCGCCCGTCGCGCTGCAGCTGAGTAGAGAAGCCACGAACTATTCCAGGGGTGAGGCTTCTCATGAAGAGTTCCTTTATCCGGATCGACTTCGTTATGATGCGTCGGCTCAAGAAATCCGGCAGGTATGCCAAGCCACTTGGTATTGGGATCATCCTTCTGATCGATCGTTTTTTCGCCCCAGTTCACCGCGATTGCAGCGTAGCCAAGCCCAGCATAATAGCGAACCAATGCCTTGCGCGCGAATTGCCCTCCTCCGTGAATCTGAACAATCCCCGGCAAATCCTCCCCGCCTTCGGGAAAGGCATAGAAAGCCGCCACCCGGGGCTTCTTCCCTTCAAAAGTTCCCACGACATATCGAACATAACGAAGGACAATCCCCTCTTCGATTTCCTCTCGGATCACTTCCGTCTCCAAGGGCTCAGCCTGCGGATCAAACGCTCCCCACGTTTCCTTAACCGTATCCGGCACTTCAGCCGCAACCCGGAAACAGAGAAAAAGAATCAGCAAGATGGATTGAAATCGAATCATTGTCAGGACACTTCGATGAGGTTTGACAAAAACGCAAAGCTCACCCTCAGGAAACTAATTTCCATAGCCCGTTTCCGGTATAGAGCGATTGCTCCAAGTTTGCTATCCTTCTCTGATGTTTTCCCTATTGCGACAAATCCCCGTGGCCTGCCTGCTCTTGGCATGTTCGGGATCATCGTCGCTGGGCGAAGCTTCTCCCCGTTTCGATAAGGACGTCGCTCCTCTTCTCGAAATGCGCTGTCTTTCCTGCCACAATGAGGTGGAGAAAAAGGGCGAACTCGATTTGTCTCAAAAGGATTCGGTCATAGGAAATGTCATTGCCCCCGGTTCCCCTGATGACAGCAAGCTGTTCCATGCCATCTCGGGCCCAGAACCCGAAATGCCCAAGACAGGCAAGCAACTCACTCCGGAGCAGGTCTCCATCGTTCGAGACTGGATCGCCGCCGGAGCCAACTGGCCGACTGGCCGAGTCCTCATCGACAATCCCGAACGCGATCTCGATTGGTGGTCCTTGAAATCCTTGATTACCAAACAGGCTACAGTGGAAGACTCAACAGGGTCAGGTCCCTCACCCAACCCTGCTGGGCACCGCCCTGTTGGGCACCGCCCCGTCGACCATTTTGTAAATTCAAAACTGAAGGAGAAAAAGCTGACCCCGGTAGAAGCTGCCGATCCAGTGACCTTACTGCGACGGCTCACCTACGATCTCACGGGGCTTCCACCAACACCGGAGGAACTCGCCACTTTCACCCATGACCCGGACTGGGAGCGAACCGTGGACAGGCTTCTCGACTCTCCCGCCTTCGGCGAAAAGTTTGCGCAGCACTGGCTTGACCTGGCCCGCTACGCAGAAACGCATGGTTACGATAAGGACAAGCCTCGCAACAATGCGTGGCCCTATCGCGATTATGTCATCAAGAGCTTCAACGAGGACAAGCCCTTCCCGCGTTTTGTACAGGAACAGGTCGCCGGTGATGCGCTTTTCCCGAACAACCCGGATGCGATCACCGCACTCGGATTTCTCGCCGCAGGCCCCTGGGATTTCATTGGTCACTGGGAGGTGGGAGAAGCAAAACTTGATGGCCGCATCGCCAAGCATCTCGATCGAGACGAAATGGTCTCTGCCGTCTTCAACGTATTTCAGAGCACCACTGTCCAATGTGCCCAATGCCACCATCACAAATTCGATCCAATCCGCATGGAGGACTACTACCGACTTCATGCTGTCTTTGCAGCAGTGGACCGAGCTGACCGAGTTTATGACGGCCTCCCACCGGAACAGCAAAAGCGGAAGAACGAATTGCTGAGCCAGATCACCGAAAGGAAAAAGGAGCAGGAATCCCTAAGCACGACGATCAATCGTATCATCTCCGCAAAGACCTCCGGACTCGATCGACGTATTGCTGAGCTGAAGGACAAATACGGAACCGGTTCGGTTCAGAAACCGCAATTTGGCTACCACAGCAACATCACGAAAAATCAGAATGAGGAAAAATGGGTTCAAGTCGATTTGGGAAAACCTCGTTCCGCTACACGGATCAATCTGATTCCATCCTTCGACAACCACGCTGGGATTGGAGCGGGTTTTGGATTTCCGGTTCGTTTCCGTATTGAAGTCTCCAACGACGCATCATTCCAGAGGGACGTCCGCACCCTTCTCGATGCCACCAAAGTGGACCATCCGAATCCAAAGTCTCGGACCATATTCTGCGAAGGCGACGGCAGGCCGTTTCGCTTTGTCAGGGTCACCGCCACCAAATTGCGCGAGCGAAAAAACGATTTCATCTTTGCACTCGCGGAGCTCGAAGTCTGGCCCGAGCAAACTGACAACAACTTTGCCGCAGGAGCCGTGGTTACCGCCAAAGACTCCATCGAGCAAGGCACACGCTGGGGAAAGAAAAACCTCGTCGACGGAATCTATTTCAAGGAAATCACCAACCCTGACGCGGCCACAGAACTGGAATCACTTGAGAAAGAGCGCGCCGCCCTCGCGGAATCCCTCCGCCCACCGGAAACTGATAAACGTCTTGCCGAAATTGCCGGCGAATTAAAAAAACTCGAAGACGAGCGCAAGACTATTCCAGCAGGCAAACTCGTCTACGCAGCAGCGACAGACTTTCCTCGGGGAGGGCGCTTCACCGCCACTGCCGGAAAACCTCGCCCCATCCATCTACTGCACCGAGGCGACCTTAGCACTCCCGGCGATCCAATGCGCCCGGGCGCGCCTCCACTCTGGCCCACCGTGAAACCAGAGTTCTTTTCCGAGAAAGAATGGGATGAAGCAAAAGCACGCGGAGAACTGGCCCGCTACCTCACCCGGAAGGATAACCCGCTCTTCTGGCGGTCGATTGCAAACCGGGTCTGGCAATGGACGATGGGAGCACCTCTTGTCGGGACTCCGAACGACTTCGGACGCGGCGGAATGGAGCCGTCTCACCCTAAGCTGCTCGACTACCTGGCTTCGAACTTGCGAGACGATCCGAACCATTCGCTGAAGGCTCTCGTCAGAAAAATTGTGATCAGTGATGCCTATCGCCGCTCCAGCAGTGGCAACGCAGAAAACGCCGCGATCGATGGAAGCAATACCTATCTCTGGAGAGGGAAGCGCCGACGCCTCACCGCTGAAGAGTTCCGCGATTCCATCCTCGTCATCAGCGGGCTGCTCGATAGAAAAATGGGCGGTCCCAGCTTTCAGGATTTCGTAATCGAGAAACCGCAGCATTCTCCTCACTACCAGTATCACCTCTACGATCCAAACGATCCCAAGTCGCATCGAAGGACGATTTATCGTTTTGTCGTTCGCTCTCAACCGCAACCCATGCTGACAACGCTCGACTGCGCGGATCCCAGCTTGAGCGTTCCGGCAAGGGACGAGTCGACAACCGCCCTGCAGGCGCTCACCCAGTGGAATCATCGATTTGTGGAAGCCATGTCAGGACAATTCGCAGATCGCCTTCGCAAAAACACCACATCCTCTGCCGAAGCCAAAGTCCTATCGGCGTGCCAACTGGCATTGGGTCGCCTCCCTTCTGAAGAGGAAAAACAAATCCTGACAAATCACCTATCCGAACACGGCGATGAAGCCTTCGCCCGGGTTCTCTTCAACCTGAACGCTTTTGTGTATGTCGACTGAATTCAGAACATCGCGCCGCCATTTCCTGGGCGCCTCGACGAGTGCATTTGGCAGCCTCGCCCTCGGCGACTTGCTCGCACGCGACGGTGTTCTCGGGCAACGCTTGCATCATCCGCCGAAAGCAAAGCGGGTGATCCAGCTTTTCATGGCCGGCGCGGCGAGTCATGTCGACACCTTCGATCACAAACCGCTTTTGAAGAAAGAAGACGGCAAGGCCTGGGATCCCGGCGAGGCAGTGGAACTTTTTCAAAGCACGCCCGGAGCCACCTTCGCCAGCCCATGGGAATTTCGCCCATATGGCAAGAGCGGGAAAATGATGAGCGACATCGTCGCGCCTCTTGGAGAAGTCGTCGATGACATCGCTTTCGTTCACAACATGGAGGGAAAGACCGGAGTTCACAGCCAGGGCACACTCCTGCAGACGACAGGCTTCAACTTCCCCGGCTTTCCGAGTGCCGGTTCGTGGGTTTCCTACGGTCTCGGAAGTGAAAATGAAAACCTTCCCGGCTTTGTGGTTTTGCCCGATCACCGCGGCTACGCCTCCAACGGAGCGAAGAATTGGGCCACGGCTTTTCTTCCCGCCGAGCATCAGGGCACGGTGATTCGTCCCGGATCGGAAAAGCCAATCGCTGATCTTTTCGCACCGAAAAGCCAATTTATCACTCCCGAAAACGATCGAGCAGGACTTGAGGCGCTCTCGAAACTCAATGCGCTTCATGCCGCCGACCGTCCCGGAGACGATCGACTTTCCGCTCGCGTCCGCAGTTACGAATTGGCAGCAGCGATGCAACTCAGTGCAACCGATGCACTCGACCTTTCGCGGGAACCGGAATACATCAAGGACATGTATGGCCTTTCTCCCGATGGCCCCGGTGTCGACGATTCCGGAACGATCAATGAGAGAGCAGAGACCGAGTTTTTCGGAAGGAAGTGTCTCGTTGCCCGTCGGCTTCTCGAGCGCGGCGTTCGATTCGTGCAGGTGTGGAGCGGCAATGACAACGGCTTTCCTCGACGTAACTGGGACAGCCACGGGGATGTGAAGCGAGACCATGCGCCACTCGCATTGGGAATGTCACGAGGCGCGGCAGCCCTGATAAAGGATCTGAAGCAGCGCGGCATGCTGGAAGATACGATCATTCTCTGGACGACAGAATTTGGGAGAATGCCATGCTCGCAAGGCAGCAAGGGGCGAGATCACAATCCTTTTGTATTCACCAACTGGCTTTGCGGTGGCGGAATCAAAGGCGGTACCTATGGAGAGTCAGACGAATGGGGTTTCAAACCGCTCGACAGAAACCGCCCCACTCATGTCTACGACATCCACGCGACAATTCTTCATCAACTGGGTATCGATCACGAACAACTCACGGTGAGACACAATGGAATCGATCGCCGCCTCACCGATGTACACGGCCATGTGCTTGAGGAGATGCTCGCGTGAGTTTTCACTTTGCCTGCTCGAGCAACTCTCCGATTTCTTTTCCACTCCACCGCGACAATTCCTCCAAGAGATATTTGTTTCCCAAAAAACCAGGGAGAGTCGCTTTTCGCGTCTTTCCGTTACGCGTTTTGATAAGGAGATGTTCGGTTTCGAGGAGTTTTTCACCTCTTAGCGCCCGTCGCTTTCCATCGCGGGGGCTCACCTAGAGTGTGAAGGCATCGATCGAATCAATATCATCGTAGCGAAACTTCTGTGCCCGGAAAAATTTCCGAATCACCATCCGTCTTTCATCGAGGATGAAATTGGGGAGGAAGACGAATCGGAGAAAAAAGAAGATCAACGTGAGAAATGCGATTCCGAAAAGGAGCATGAGCCATTCATCAGGCCAAATGCGTTCGATTCGATCAAATAAAAGATGCTCACCGAAATAGTGCTTTTCACCTTCCTCTGTAGCAACTTTGTGTCAGTGGTGGTTGGGATCCTTGAGTGCTCGTTCAAAGACAGCATGGGCGTGCTGCCTGCCGAAAATTCGATAGCGATATCCATCGGTTTCCTCTTCGTCAATGTAGACACCTCCGCCTGAGCAATCGGCGGTGAGAAGATGTTTGGGTGCCAACTTTTCCCCTTCCAACGGCAGGTCGGGCACGTTCACGGGTTTCCAGGAAATCCCATCATGACTCTCGGCCGCCACCATAGTAAACGGCGACCATTTCACATAGTGAACCAGACGAAACTTCCCAGCCTCTTTATCAATCCAGACACTGGAAAAATTGACACATCGATCCAGAAAGGAAGGATCACGGTATTCACATTATTCAACCTATTCCGGCTCACCCTGACAAAACTTCAGGTTATTCTAATGATCAAGTTTCCACAGATCGAAGAATAAACCTTTTCGAGCACGCGCTTATTCCCCAAAGGAAAGGAACAAAGTTCCGAAAACCAGCAGCGCTGCATCAAGGGCAGCTTTCATTTTTTCTTTTCCTCTTTCTTCAGCAAGTATCTGACACGGTCATATTCCGGGTTCACACACTTGTCTTCCCAGCGCTTCAAAGCAGAAAGAAGTCCCACATCAGATTCTGGGGCCTGCCCCTTGTCGCCGGTTTCCTCAATCCACTCCGCGAGATATTCGCGATGCTGATCCAGTTGCTCCGCAAAGTGCGGGTCTTCAGCAAGGTTGTGCAGCTCGTGAGGGTCGTTTTCCAAATCGTAGAATTCCTCCGGAACTCGGTCCTCGCCAAAGAAAATCAACTGAGTCTCATTCATTTCCCCGTTCGCCATCATCTCGCGAAACTTCTTCGTGACCGGCCAGCCGTCTTTGTAGGTCGGCTGCATGTAGGGGCGATCCGTCAGGTAGTTGCGGAGATATTTGAAACGCGGAGTTACTACCGCACGGATTTTTTCGATCGTGTAGTCGCAGCGATCGCGCGCCGCCACGAGATACTTTCTTGGCTGGTAATCTTCGACCAGAAAATTGAGCCCCTCCATTTTTTTCGGAACACCGATTTCAGAAACCGCAAGCGATGCCGCGGAAACGTCGATCCCGCTGACGAGGTCATCCCGAACCGCTCCCGCCTCGATCCCGGGACCGACAACGATAAGCGGCATGTGGATCCCTCCTTCGTATAGCATCTGCTTGTGGCGGTGAAGCTTCATGCCATGATCGGAAAACATGAAGATAAAAGTATTCTCGTAGAGACCATCTTCCTTTAACTTGGCGATGACCTGCCCAACTTGCTCGTCGGTTTTTAGGAGGCAATCGTAGTGATGGGCAATCTCCTCACGAACAATCGCGACGTCGGGATAATATGGAGGAACCGGGACGACAGATGGATCAATAACTTTCTCCGCGCGCTTCCCGAGCTTGCCACCACCCAGTTGAATCTGGCCAAAGAAGGGCTTTCCATCCGGCTTATCTTTCAGGCAGTCCCCCTTCAAAAACGACCCCGGCCCCCAGCCGCCTTTGCTTCGCTCGAAATCATAGAGCTCCTCCACCGACCACTCGAAATTGTAGTCGTCTTTCCCTCCTTCATTGAAGGTCCAGAATCCAGCTTTACGAAATCGGATCGGCAAGGGAGTCGCCCACTTCGGCAAAACATTTTTGTCATATTCCCCCATCGATTTTCCCCGGAAATCAGACCGGCAACTCCGATGGTTGTGCGCACCAATCGTCGTTTGCATGTAACCCGTCACGATGGCCGAGCGCGTCGCCGAGCATACCCCGGCCGGAGTGTAGAACCGCGTAAACTTTGTTCCTTCCTTGGCGAGGGCATCGATGTTGGGTGTATCGATCACTTCATCGCCGTAGCAACCAAACCAGCCACTGACGTCCTCGAGATAAATCCAGAGAACATTGGGCTGTTCAGCTCCGCGAGCTGAAGAAATTCCAAAACAAACGCTTACAAAGAGGGCAACAAAACAGAAACGAGATAAAAAAGTCATCATTCCTCTATACAGCAGGCAGCCAGCGTTCGCGACCCCCTCGGTCCGGCGGGATTGCGGCTGAGTCATAAACATTCGATTTTCGCACGAAAGTATATCAGTCTGGAGCACAGTAATTCCCTCCCGATGGCAGGTAAGCAAAAAGACATTTCCCAAAAAACTCATTTTCGCGGATACGCCATTCCCGGCAGCCCCGCCCCCGGCGATTCCGAGGGGGATCCAGGTCTTGAAATTGGCGAAAACGAAACGCTCGACGTTCTCTGTGGGCACCTTCGCATCTTTCAACTCAAGGATGGGCACCGTTATTCCACCGACGATCTGCTGACGGCCTGGTATGGGACAACATGGTGCCCCAGTGCTAGGCGAATCCTCGATCTGGGAAGCGGCATCGGAACCGTTGCTATGGTAGCCGCGTGGCGTCTCCCGGGAGCAGAAATCGTCACTATTGAAGCTCAGGAAGAAAGCACTCCTCTCGCAAAAAAATCAGTTCGCTGGAATGGATTTGAAGACCGTTTTGACATTCGTCAGGGTGATCTGCGAAGCCCCGATGTTTTAGCAAAGGAGGAAAAGTTCGATCTCATTCTGGGCAGCCCGCCGTATTTCCCACTCGGAACCGGCGTCGTCAGCGACCATCCCCAAAAGGTTGCCTGCCGCTTCGAAGTGCGTGGAACAATAGCTGACTACTGCTCTACCGCTTCTCAACATTTGGAAAACGGGGGCATCTTCGCCTGCGTCTTCCCCGTCAATCCGGACGAGCAACGAGAGCGTGTCACTGAGGCTTCCAAAGCTGCCGATCTCACCATCGTGCGAGAGCGACACATCGTCCTTCGCGAAGGAGAACCACCTTTACTCGGCCTGTTTGTCATGTCGAGAAAATGCGACCTCCCGGAGTCCATGCACGATCAAATCTGGGTCGAGCCTCCGCTGGTGATACGCGCAAAGGACGGCACGATTCACCCGGAATATTCTGCGGTGAAGTTGAGCTTCGGCTTTCCACCCTGAACGCCCACCGTTTCACTCCAGCTCTTTTTCTGGATTCTCGACTTCCTTGCTTACATCATCGAAAACAATGCGACATTCTGGAATCGCAACATCCGAGCTCGTGATTTCCTCTGGGCCGGAGACAACACGTTCCTGAGCGCGTTGCCGTTGGAATTTCCTGTGGCAGAGTCTGGCAGACTAATGACGAAGGAGAAAACTGGGAGCAATCCGCTCACGGAATGAAATACGACTTTCTCCCGGAGGATCAGGGCGGATACGATTCCGAAAGCAAGGCCCCCACTGCATGGTCCAATGCCGCAGTCAGCCCGACCGATTCTGAGTCCAGCATCACTCTCCGATCTATCGCTCTGACAACGGAGCACGGGCCTGGAATGAGATCGAAAATGTGGCTCCCTCGAATTTTGGCTTCGTGGTTGCCGTCCACCCAAATGATCCCGACACGGCTTGGCTCGTTCCCGCGAAAAAAGACGAGCATCGCTATCTCGTGAATGAAGAATTCGTCGTCTCGAGAACGCAAGACGGCGGGAAAACTTTCGAAACTCTGCGCAAAGGATTGCCGAAAAAACCGGCCTTCGACCTGGTATATCAACACGCTCTCGCCGTGGATACGGGAGGTAAAATGCTGGTCATGGGCTCCACAACTGGTTCAGTTCGGGTGAGTGAAGATTCAGGTGAAAGCTGGATTCAGCTTTCGACTCACCTTCCATCCGTTTACGTTGTATCGAATTCATGAAACCTATACTACCAACATTTCTCATCGCTGTTCTACTGCTTCAGTTTTCGCTCCTTCCCGCCGACCCCAAATACCCGGCACCCAAATTCGAACCAATATTTAACGGCAAAGACCTCGAAAGCTGGGACAGTAAACCCGGCGCGTGGGAATTACGTGATGGCGAAATTTGGTGCACAGGAAAGTCAGAAGAAAAGAACTGGCTGATCTGGCGCGGCGACGAACCTGACAACTTCAGACTCCGCCTTGAGTTCAAATGGGAGAAAGGAAATTCCGGCGTGCAGGTTCGCAGTGATGATCTTGGCAACTGGCAAATTTTTGGATACCAGGTCGAAGTGGCCCAACAAGACAAGATGGGCCTGTGGCATCATTCTCTTTTTCCGGGAGACCATCCGAAAAAGAAAGCTCGGCACCTCATGACGACAGCAGGAGATACGGCAGTCATTTCCGAAGACGGAAAACGGAAAAACACCTCGAACAAAGAACCCGCAAAAGTGCAAGCTAACTACAGAGAGAAGGAGTGGAACACCATGGAGATTATTGCCAAAGGCGACACTCTCATCCAGAAAATCAACGGCGTCGTTTTTGCAACGCTTACTGACAAAGACACCGAAATGAGCCGGAAGAAAGGTTTCATCGCTCTTCAGGATCACGGTAAAGGATGCATCGTCGCGTTTCGGAAAATCGAGTTGGCGAAGATTGTAATGCCGAGCATTGCGAAGTGATAGGCAAAATGAAGCTGTCGTTTTTCTTTATCCTCTCCCTGCTCGCGTGTGCGAGCCTCGCTTCATCCGCACCCAATCCACCCAACTTCGTCGTCATTTTTATCGATGACATGGGCTACGGCGATATTGGCCCATTCGGTTCCGAGCTTAACGAGACTCCGCATCTCGACCGGATGGCTGCGGAAGGGAGAAAGCTGACTTCCTTTTATGTGGCATCTCCCGTCTGCACTCCGTCGCGAGCGGCCCTCATGACGGGATCCTATCCGCAGCGAGTTGGATTAGAGCGCGGATCCGATCACGCAGTTCTCTTTCCCGGAGACCCCCACGGGCTGCATTCTGACGAAATCACCATTGCGGAAACGCTGCAAAAGGCGGGCTATGCGACGGGGTGTTTCGGCAAGTGGCACCTCGGAGATCAGCCGCAGTTTTTGCCTACCTCGCAGGGATTCGACACCTACTATGGGATCCCCTACTCCAACGACATGTGGCCTGGCCTCAAGCGATGGAAGTTTCCCGATCTCCCCATTCTTCGAGACACCGAAGTGGTGGATGTCGTCGAAGATATGGACGAGCAGGCTGAGCTGTGTCGTCTTTTCACGGAAGAAGCCGTGAAATTCATTCGAACCAACAAAGACAAACCCTTCTTCGTCTATCTTCCCCATGCTTTCGTTCACGGCCCGCGACAGGCGTCACCAGAATTCATGGAGGACGGAAAAACAGTGGAGACGTCTCAAGTGGAGGAAGTGGACTGGAGCGTCGGCCAGGTTCTGGACACACTGCGCGATGAGAAACTCGCGGCCGACACGCTGGTCATCTTTACCTCCGACAATGGGCCTGCTGGCGGCTTATCTGCCGGGCCGCTCCGAGGCCGAAAAGGCTCCGCATTCGAAGGCGGACATCGCGAACCAACAATCGCGTGGTGGCCGGGCACGATTCCGTCGGGCACGGCATGCGACGAACTCTGCACGGCAATGGACCTGCATCCCACTTTCGCGAAAATGGTTGGAGAATCCATGCCCTCGGATCGCGTAATCGATGGAAAGGATATTGCGCCTCTCCTGCTTGGTGAAGAAGGTGCAAAAACTCCGTACGATCGATTCTTCTATCAGCAAGGAGGGAAACTCGCCGCGGTTCGATCAGGCAATTGGAAGCTCTTCACCAATGGGCAACTCTATAACCTTGCTGAAGACATTGGAGAAAAGAGCAATGTCGCAGAACAGAATCCTGACAAAGCCGCAATGCTCCAATCGATGCTGGAGGCATTTCGAAAAGACATTTCCGAAAACTCCCGCCCCGTCGGAACTGCTCCAGATTCTCGCACGCTCGTTCCACGCCCCGGCGTGAAAGGAGATGAAGGTTTTATCCCGACCTTACAATTGGGAAAATCCGGGTAGCAGCCGGGCTAGCTAACCGCCACCCGCAAAACATCGTATCCGTTGACTCGAGTATATTCCGCCTCGTGTTCGACGTGCTCAACTTCCTCCTCGATCGTCAACGAAACACCGCGGTCGCAGAGCTTCTGGAGCAAAGTCCGAATGATGAGTCGGGCGTGAGGCGCACCGAGGCAGAGGTGCTTTCCAAATCCGAACGCGACATGAGGATTCGGCTTTCGGTCGAGTTGGATATCGTGCGGATTCTCAAAAACCGTTTCGTCGTTGTTGGCCGAAGACCAGCAGAGCGATACGCGACCTTTCGGCTTTACTTCAAATCCGTGCACATCGGTCGTCACCGGACAGGTCCGCCCAATGTGAGTCAGCGGAGTGACGACACGGAAAAACTCCTCACTCGCCGCCACAATATTTTTGGGACTCTCCCGCAAGTAATCGAATGCCTCGGGATGCTTGGCGAGATAAGCAATCACGCAAGAGATGGAATGAATGATCGTGTCGCGCCCACCCGCGAACGTGAGATTTCCAAATCCCATCATCTCGTCGCGAGTCAGTTTTCGACCCTGGTATTCTGCCTTTGTGAGGGCACTGAAAAAGTCTTCTCCTGGATCTGCCTCTGCCTTGTCGAAAGCTTCGTCCAGGTATTCTTCGAGCACATTTCCCCTCTGCTCGCAGTCCGCTTCATCCTCTCCGTCTTTGAAAACGTGTATTCCCCAGCCTGTCCAGATCTCAGCCTCTTCTTCCGGCATATCGAGTAGATAGGTAAGCGCACGTGACTGAATCGGGAGAGAAAATTCGCGGACGATTTCGATAGAATCCTGATTTCTCGCTCGATCAATAAATTCGTTTATGAGAGCCTCGACCTTTGCGATCATCTCCGGGTCTTTAGGGCGCTTAAAGAATGGCTCGACGATTTTCCGGTATTCCGTGTGCTCGGGCGGATCAACCTCAATGGGGAGCTGTCGCATTCGGCGTAGCTCCTCCTCCGAAGGAATCGGAACGCGGAAAGGAGCGTCGGAGCTGTATCTCTCCCAGTCTTTGCAAGCCTCCCGAAGATCGGCGTGACGAAGAATCATGGGAACGGTTTCACCCTGAAAATCACATGGAAGAACGGGGCATTTTTTCCGCTGCTCGTTAAAGGGGTCACTGGTTTTATCCATGAGGAAACCCTAGAGAGTTTCCCAGCACTGACAAATCGCCTTTTCCGATTTCATCAAGATTGCATGGGAGATTCATAGTAGGTTCACATTCGAGAGCAAAATTTGCTCATGAATATTTCACGACGAAAGAGTATCGCTCGCATTCTTTTCTATGGCTCACCACTAGCCAGCTTTGGCTACGGGAGTCTGATTGAAAAGCGATTGGTATCGGTCACAAAAAAGGAGATACCGCTGCAAGAGGCTCATGGCAGCCTCGATGGTTTTCGCGTCGCAGTGATGGGAGACTTTCATCATGATGACTTTGGCGACAATGACCTGATTCGACGAGCCGTTGAGGAAATCAACGCGGAGGGCGTCGACCTTGTCATGCTGGTCGGTGACTTTGTTTCGGAAGACCCACGCGCTCTTTCGCCACTCTGCAATGAACTGCAAAACCTTCGCCCACGACTCGGATCGTTTGCAGTCCATGGCAACCATGATCGCTGGCACGTCGGCAGCGTTCTCGGAAAACACCTCATTGACGCTGGGATTCGTCTGCTCTCCAACGAGTCGGTGGAATTCACCGACGTCGTCGTCGCCGGGCTAGATAGCATTTGGGGTGGAAATCCTGATCTGCCCGGCACTTTCAAAAATGCGGGAAAGGACAAACCGATTATCGCAGGCTGGCACGAGCCCGACACTTTTAACCTCTACCAAGATCCCCGTGTCGCCCTTCAGGTTTCCGGACACACCCATGGCGGACAGATCTGCGCACCAGTGAAGGGTCCCATTCTCCTGCCCCGTTACGGCAAGCTATACCCCTACGGACACTACCAGAAAAACGGCAACTCCCTCTTTGTTACCCGGGGGATTGGGACATTGACGATTCCCGCGCGCTTTCTTTGCCAACCGGAAGTGGCGATATTGACTCTTCGAGGAACGAACCGAACTCCTGTGTAGTATTACGTTTCTGCGAAGCGCACATCGATCACGTAATTGCTCTCGCGATGAATTTTTGGGATATTTCGGAGTTAAATGATCGAATTGGCCGATAGATCACGACGCTCCGTTCTCAAGATCGGTGCGCTCGGACTGGGAGGAGGGGTTTTCACCCTCCCGCAGTTTCTTGCGGCCAAATCCATCCAGCCCGGCCTCGTGAAGGATCGCTCTGTCGTTTTCCTGTTTATGCATGGAGGGCCCTCTCAGACAGAGACCTTTGATCCGAAGATGGATCAACCATCCGGGATTCGTTCTGCTACGGGAGAGATCTCGACCTCTCTTCCCGGAGTCACCTTTGGATCTACATTTCCCAAGCTTGCCAAGCTGGCTCACAAGCTAGCCATAATTCGCTCTTTCACCACGGGAACGGGCGCGCATGACATCAAACCCATCGTGGGGAAAAACTCTCTCGGGGCTAACATTGGCTCTCTCTACGCTCGAGTTGCCGGAGCGAATGATCCCACCAGTGGAATCCCGAGAAATGTCGCGCTCTATCCAAAGGCCGTTGATCCGGAGGCCATGCCGATGATCAAGAAATTCGGAGACTTTGCAGACCCCGGCCCACTTGGCGCTGCCTTCTCTCCGTATGAAGTTGGGGAAGGCGGGGCGATGCAGTCGGACATGACATTACGAATGGCGCGCGACCGGATGGAAAACCGAAGAGCTCTTCTCAAAGACCTTGACCGGGCCAAGCAAAGCCTCGACTCGGGAAATGCGGAAGCGATGGGAAACTACCAATCGCAAGCTTTCGACATGATTCTCGGAGGAATCTCTGACGCGTTTGATCTCTCCAAAGAAGATCCAAAAACACTGGCAAGATACGATACTGCTCCGCTCGTGAATCCGAACTCGATTCGAAAAGTGTGGAACAATCATCAACGCTATCGGGATCACAGTCAGACTATCGGAAAACTCATGCTTCTCGCCCGGCGTTTGTGTGAGCGAGGTGCTGGATTCATTACCGTGACGACGAACTTCGTCTGGGACATGCATGCCGACAAAAACAACGCTACCGTGACTGAAGGCATGGACTATGTGGGCGCGCCCTTCGACCATGCCGTGAGCGCTTTCATCGAAGATGTCGAGGCACGAGGGCTCAGTGAGAAGATCCTACTCGTCTGCTGCGGCGAGATGGGGCGCAATCCAGTTATCAACAAAAACGGCGGCCGTGACCATTGGGGAAAACTGGCCCCGCTGATTCTTTACGGTGGCGGCCTGAAAACAGGGCAGGTCATTGGACACAGTGACCGAAAGGGAGGAGAGCCCGCATCCAACCCGATCCTGATGGAAAACCTGACTGCAACCCTCTTGCATTCCCTTCTCGATCCGGGAGAAGTTCGTCTCGTGGATGGCCTGAGCAATGATGTAGTCACGACCATGACATCGTCTCAGCCAATTCGGGAATTGATCTGAGCTCAGTCTTTGGTTTGGGATTTCGCGAGAGCCGAGAGAACACCGTGAAGCAGTTTGACCTCCTGATCATTAGGCAAGGCACGCGCGAAGATGCTACGCAGTTGTCGGACACTGTGAGGTTTCATTTCTTCGGTCAGGAAAAAGCCAGTCACTTCGAGTTGTGATTCGAGCCGGGCGAGGAAGTTTGAGATTTCGGCCCGGGTTGCTGGCGGCTCGTGCTCGACTCCCTCGTCGCCTGCAAGCTGCTTCTTCCATTCCCAACCAAAAAGCAGAACGGCCTGGGCCAGATTGAGGGATGGAAAATCTGGATTAGTTGGGAAGCGCACGAGAAGATCTGCTCGCGAGATCGATTCTCGATCCAGGCCCGACGCCTCCGGCCCGAACAATATCCCAATGCGACTTCCCGAGTGACTTGCAATTTCTGCGGCGGCCGTGTCGACTGACGCGACGGGTGTGCCACCTGCCCGATCTCGGGCCGTTGTTGCGAACACACGCTGGCAATCAGCAATCGCATAATCGAGCGTTTCGAAGACCTCAGCATTTTCAATGACAACATCTGCGTCCGCCGCAGTCGCCTTTGCGGATTCCTGCGGCCATCCGTCTCGCGGTGCAACGAGTCGCAACTGCGTTAGACCACAGTTCAGCATCGCACGCGCACACATTCCGATATTTTCTCCCATCTGCGGATGGACGAGGATGATCACAGGCTGTTCGTTGCCGGACATGATTCAATGTGCGAGGTTTGAGCGAAATGGAAGTTCCTGAAGAAATTATCTGCGTCGATTGTGGCCAATCGGCCCATCGTCTTACCTACCCACCCGAGGAAGGCTGGGAAGTCGGCGATATCGTCGCGTATCGTTGCGCAGGCTGCAACGACCGATGGGACCTGATTGTCGAAGAAGACGACGGTCAGACTCCTGACCACTTTGTTTCCTACGCCGCAGAAGCAAGAGCAATCCTGGAATCTCGCCGTGACCAAAAGGGAGATGCCAAATGAAGCGGGAAAAACACATTCTCCTTTTCGATAGCGATTGCCCAATGTGCACTTTTCAGAGCCGCACCCTGGCCTGGCTCGATTGGCTCAACTGCGTCGAGATGGTCGCTCTGAAGAGTGAACGAACAAAAGAGATCGCTCCCGACATTACGCGAGAGGATTTGCTTGAAGCAATTCACTGCATCACCCCCGATGACGAGATTCATCGCGGAGCCCGAGCGTTTCGCTTTCTCGGCATGCGTATCCCTTTGCTGATACCCGTTGGGCTCTTCCTCTGGCTACCCGGCGTGATCTGGGTTGCCGAAAAAGTCTACGCTTTCGTTTCCCGGAACCGCCACTTTTTCAGCAAAATATTCGGCTGCAAAGGAGCCTGCGCAATCATGCCCGAGAAGAAAAACGAAGGCTAAGGCGGTAGAGCCGAGTTGACCCAGAAATTTGCGCCCATTCGCGAGTCCGCAGGCCATTCGTTTCAATTCGCGCTGCCTTCAGAGCGCCTAACAAAAGTCTTAAACGCGAATGAAGCGCGAATACCCGCGAATGAAAAAATCCCATAGCCTTCGATCTTTTCAGGGCTGTGAAGCGGTAGTTTCTGGATCAGATGACTTCGATTCTGCCTCTTTCGGCTGCGAATCTGCCTCCGGCTTTTTCAAAGTCGCCTTCACCATGATGGCGGAACGCCCCTTGTCGGGATCCTTCGCTCCGAAGAACTGATTCGCGAACTCGTCACTGGCACCCTCGAACCCGTAGAACCGGCCCGTTTTATTTCGCGGAATAGAAATCGTCGTTCGGAATTGTCCCAGATCAACCGACTCGGGCTCGCGCTCTGATTCAGCGACCTGCTCCGGGTGAACTTCCAGTCGGGGAATCACATCCAATTCAACGGCACCGAGGTGAACCCGCGGACGAATCACAATTGAGGTCGTGATCCTGGTCGTGGAAATGATCGGAAAATTGATCGAACCCGCGTCGATGAAGGGATTGAAAAAAACAGGGTTGGCGACATTCCCGTTTACCGGGACGGTTCCCACACCGCCTGCTGGAAGAATCGCGGAGCCATAGTTGATGAATCCCTCGAACTCGGTGTGCTCGGTATTGATATCCATGGTGATCGTGCCATCCGGATTGATTGTGCTCGTTGTCTCGCTGGTCACGCCAATATTGCGTTTTTGAAATTTCGTCGGCGTTGCCGGAATGACGGTGTATCCACCACCCGGTTGGACAATAATCGTCGGGGGGGTGTATGCTGTTGGGAACGGCACTTCCTGCGCTACGGTGATCGATTTCCTCCGGGGTAGCCCAGTGACAAATTGAAAATCGAGCGCCACATCGGCCTGAGGAAAAGCCGCGACCGCGATGGCCTGCTCTGCCGCGAGAATTCCCTGCGGGGTATCAATCACGAGAACCGCGCTCTTGGCAGGGAGAAGAACAAACTTTCCCGCTGGAGAAAGGGCTGACTTCAGGACCGGGCGAACCGTTTCGAGATCGGCAAAACCAACGTCGATTTCTTTTTTGATCGTGCTCTGGCCAAAGCTGGACATTCCAGCAATGCTCCAGAATACGACCACGAGGAAGAGTCTGACCGGATTCATAGACACAGTGTGCCCCCGAAATACAGTTTTCGGAAGAAAAAAGGGGGAGCCTAAAAACGAAAAAGGGCGGCCCGAAGACCGCCCTTTTGAAGAAGGTTAGGTAAAATAATCGTTACTCAACAGCGCCTTCCAAACCGCCGGTAAACTTCTCACGCCTCGGCATCATGGCCTGCGAGAACTTCCGCTTTATATCCACCTTTAGATCGGAAGTAGAACCACATTCCGAGATAGCAGATCAGCATAAATGCTGGGAAAACCGCAATCTTGGCAAGTGCGTCGAACTGACCAGCCTGATTGGCAGTAGCGATCGCTGCAGTTGCTGTCTCATCCGCAATCGCAGCCGCCTTTTCGGGGTCGATTGCCTCGTAGTCACCTAGAATGTATTTCTTCCCGACGAGAACAGATTCAGCAATCTCAGGTGTCTCGGCCTGAAGCTTTGCACTGGAAGTTTTTTCCTGCACAGCCCCAATGAAAGGAAAGCCAAGGACGCCAACTGCGATCATCCCGATTCCGGAAATCGCGTTCAAAGTAAGCGCGCCACCTTTCGGACACTGCTCAGCAGTAATACCCAGCATACAAGGCCAGAAGAATGTCTTTCCAAATCCATAGAGAGTTGCTGCAGCGAAAATCACGCCAAGTCCAGCCCCTCCCGTTTTGGAGAGCGCGAGCAGACCTGCAATAGCGAGCACCGCACTGATAACGAGAACGCCAACCGGAGAAAGCTTGTGAACGATAGGTCCAGCGAAGAAGCGAAGAACCATCATGATTGCTGAAGTGTAGACAAGTACCCAGCCAGCGTTGAAACCAGCTTCTTTCATTGGGTGCTCCATCAGACCACTAATCCAGCCATCCGTTCCGATCTCAGTCGTGGCCAAAGGCATCATGATGATAATGACGAGTGCCATGATGGGGCGACCGATGCTCTTCGTGTAAACGCCGAAGAAGATTGTGAGAATCGCTGTCAGGGCGATAACGACAACTTTCGACCATCCGAATACTTCGCCGAGCTGCCAGAAAATCAGGCCAAATCCGACGAGAGCTCCGAATGCTCCGAATTCGGCAAGCATTTCCCGATAGGTAACACCAGCTGCTTCTCGCTCATTGACCGGGAATTCCGCACGGATCAGCATGACAAGATAAATGACTGCAGGAACTGCGATCACACCAACGACGAGACGCCAGTCGCCACTCGAGGCGACATCAGCCATCGCGATAGTAATAAGTCCCGCAAGAACAAGACCGCCGGGCCATCCCGCGTGGAGAATGGTGAGCCATTTCGTTTTCTCCTTGTTGAACATCGTGGCAACAACCGGGTTGATGAATGCTTCAACCGTTCCGTTACCGAGGGCAAGAATGATTGACCCCCAATAGAGGAGCGCATAACCCTTTTCCTGAGCCGCAGCAAGTGCCTCGCCTTCGACTCCGTTAATGGCACTGTATGCCATGCATGCCATAACTACGTAAATCGCATAGCAGGCGAAAGAAAAGATCATCGACACGCGGTATCCGATCTTGTCGATAATAAGGCTGAAAAGGATAATCGAGATGGCGAAAGGCCAAACTCCAGCACCTTTCAGGGCTCCGACCGTTCCTTTGTCCAAGTTAAAGTCTCCAGCAAATCGAACGTCACAGAGATACATTCTCGTGAAGAAGGCGAAAGCTGTCGCGATCAGGGCAATGAAACAACCCCAAAACAGGGTCATGGATGGTTTTTGTTCACTCATAATTGGTTCAACTAAAGAATCCAGCTCTCGGGGGTTAGGTAAAATGACGGAGCGGGGAAAGCGTTTCTTACCAAACCGGCACGGTTCCACAAGCATAAATCGCAACGAAATCGCGCATTACCCGACCCAACCCCGTCGAGTCACGCACCTGATAGGGTTGTCTCATCAATCTAACCCTGTTTATCAAAATTATTAATTCTTGCAATTATGAGATTTCTATCTAATAATTTCAGTCGTTACCGCGATTTATCTCATGCGTGATCAAACTTTGTCCCATTCTGGAATCGAAATTCCGGAAAATCCTTTCTCCGAAGATGTTTTTGACGATCATTCGGAAAGTTTGCCGGGTGTTGCGCAAATGCACTACCAGACCTTCTCGAAAATTGTGGAGGATGTGGAGTCACTCGCGATTCACTCCCACGAAAGTCGGGAATCTGCTCAGTTAGGGAAAACGATTCTGGTCACTGCCCCACGCGCTGGATATGGAAAGTCGCACCTTACTGCACGCCTTCGGCAGCATCTGCGTTCTGCTGCGACCACTTTGACTCTTCCACTTGATCCGTCGCGGCCTGTCACCTGGCCTGTCGGGCTTTCGTCGATTCTCCGACAGTTCTACCAGGAGACCGGAACTCGATCGGGAGCCAATTCACAATTCGAAGAGGCGGGTCGCTTTCTCCTCGCCCAAGTAGTGCTGAGCCAGC
>Ga0255779_1002278_pt1 | contig 20603 bp, 17 predicted proteins | sample 011ome_21_FD_179977 | JGI IMG/M metagenome (GOLD analysis project Ga0255779, IMG submission 179977) | Coastal salt marsh microbial communities from the Groves Creek Marsh, Skidaway Island, Georgia - 011508AT metaG (version 2) | ecosystem: Environmental > Aquatic > Marine > Intertidal zone > Salt...
TGGCCAAGTCGAAAACATAGGTTTCGTTTGAAATGGTCTTGCCCATAGCAATGGGCAAAGCCGCTTTTGAATGATTGAATTTATCCGAGGCGATGAGCGCTCGCATGGATACCACGTCTGGATTGGAATTGGGAACTTCGATGCCGATGGTTCCACGGCCCGGAATTGGTGCGATGATTCGGATGCCCAGCGCTGCCAAACTCAAGGCGATATCGTCTTCGAGGTTTTTAATTTTCGAAATGCGAATTCCCGGCGCTGGTACAATCTCATACAACGTCACCGTGGGGCCAACTTCAGCGGTGATGCTCGACACCTCGATGCTGAAATTGCGCAGCGTGTCGATGATGCGTGTCTTGTTTGCACCCAGTTCTGCTTCGCTGACTTGGACTTTGCCGTCTCCGTGTTGAACGAGAAGATCGAGATTGGGCAATTCGAAACGGCTCAGGTCCAATGTCGGATCGTATTCCCCAAATTCCTGAACTTTTTTATCGATTTCATCGTCGCTCAACTGCGCCTCTTCGTCGGCCACCTTCACAGCAAATGAGATGTCCGAATCCGATGATGGTTCGCTAACGGTGGTCGCCGGTGGAGGCGTGGAGGTGGACAAAGGTGGCGGTGGTGTGGCTTCGGTTTCACCGGTCAATTCATCCAACAAATCGTCCAGGACGTCGTCTGATTCGGATTCCCATTGTTGGGCATCTTCATGGGTTAACTCGAAATCTTCATCCTCGTCGGAGCTTTCTTCAGCTTCTGAGCGCTCATCCGCCGCATTTTGCTTCCAAACACTGGCTTCTCCATCCTCGGAGATGAACCATGCCTTGATGCCATCGAAGGAAAAACGCGGGAGGTGTTGAAGTTGAGGTTGCAAGTAGAATATGGCAATGGCGCAAATCACAGTCACAATCACCAGCCCACTTCCGAGGGTTCCCAAATACAACAATCCGAGGTCGGTGGAGAATCGTCCCGTGGCGCCGACCCAATGGTCCCAGGCACTATTGCCCCAGTTTCCGGTTAAGGTAGCCATGTATCCACCGACCCAAGAAGTGAAAACGAGCCAGAAAACCGAGAAACGAATCCACTTACCGCGCGATGGAATGGGGCGTTGTGTGAGCATGGGAATCGCGAACAGGGCGAAGACAACGGGAATCGCCAGCGATCCCAGGCCGAATCCCTGTCTTCCCAACCAAAATGCGAAATACGCTCCCGCGCCTCCGAGCCAGTTTTGAAACGGTTCGCGCTGCGTTGCGCTTCCGGTGACATCGAGTCCTTCTGATACCAGCACATAGTCAGCAGCTCCCGTAAACAAGCCGGATATCAGAGCCAACGTTAGAAAAAGAGAACCGGAGAGGATCAAAATACCAATAACCGCCTGTACCCGTGCGTCTTTGAAGAATTGGCCTAGCGCTTCAAAGCGCTGTTTGATCAAGCGGGGCTTCTTTTTGGGTGATTTAGCACCTTGCCCCGACTTGTTCGCCAAGCGGTTTTTGGGTTGAGCGGTTTTTTTGGATTTGAACATGTGGGGTTAGACCATTGCCAAGGGTTAAAGCTAAAACGGCAAGGCATTGGAAAACGTGTATTTTCGGGAGCTTTTCCACGCGAGATTGTTGGGTTTGCAAAAAGGCCTTGTTAGCTCGGCAGGATTCGTTATATTTGCACCCCAATTCTCGAAAGATGGCCAAGAAAGGCAACCGCGTACAAGTGATTTTAGAGTGCACCGAGCACAAGGACTCTGGCATGCCAGGAACGTCTCGCTACATCACCACGAAGAACCGGAAGAACACGCCGGATCGTATCGAAATTAAGAAGTACAACCCGGTGTTGCGCAAGTACACCGTCCACAAAGAGATAAAATAAGCTGAGCCATGGCAAAGAAAACAGTAGCATCGCTCCAGACAGGTGGCGGAAAGCAACACACGAAAGTGATTAAAATGGTACGTAGCGGAAAAACGGGTGCGTACACATTCAAAGAAGAGGTCGTCCACAATGACGACGTCAAGGCGTGGTTGGATCGCGACTAAACCGCTGGACCCGCAGACGATAGAATTGGGCCGATCTCCAGCGGAGGCGGCCCTTTTTTTATCCTGTATCTTTCGAACCATCTCTTGACTCATGAGTTTTTTCAAGCGCATTTTTTCTGGCAAACAAAAGGAGAGCCTGGACAGCGGACTCGAGAAGTCACGAACCAACGTTTTTCAAAAACTCACCAAGGTGTTCACGGGCCGTCGTCGGGTCGATGAAGACTTGATGGATGAATTGGAGGAGGCCTTGATTACAGCTGATGTCGGGGTGGAGACGACCATGAAAATTTTGGACCGTCTTCGCAAGCGGGCGCGTTTCGAGGCGTATGCCGAGGTGGATGAGCTCTATACCATGTTGCGCGAGGAAATTGCGGGGCTGTTCGCAGATTCTGCTCCATCGGGGTCTGTCGATGTGAATGGCTCCAAACCGCATGTTGTCATGGTCGTTGGGGTCAACGGTGTAGGAAAAACCACTTCCATCGGTAAAATGGCGTGGCGTCATCAACAAGATGGGAAAAAAGTAATTCTCGGAGCGGCCGACACATTCCGCGCTGCAGCCATCGATCAATTGAAGATCTGGGCCGAACGAGCGGGTGTGGACATCATTGCCCAGCACATGGGAGCGGATCCAGCAGCTGTGGCGTTTGACACGCTCGAAGCTGCGGTTTCCCGGCAGTCGGATGTGGTCATCATTGACACCGCGGGACGATTGCACAACAAACGAGGATTGATGGAAGAGTTGACGAAGATTCGGCGTATCATGGATCGCATTGTTCCGGGTGCACCGCATGAAGTGTTGCTGGTATTGGACGGCTCAACGGGGCAAAACGCGGTGGAACAAGCGAAACAATTCACATCCGCCACAGATGTGACGGGTTTGGTGCTGACCAAACTGGACGGCACCGCCAAAGGGGGCGTGGTGCTCGCGATTTCGGATCAATTGAGTATTCCCGTGCGCTTCGTGGGCATCGGTGAAAAGATGGAAGACCTTCAGGATTTTGAGATGATTGAATTCATCGACAGTTTGCTGCCGGCCAATTGGGAGGACGGTGCACAAGCAGCCCAACATTGAAGCAACACCCAAAATGAGAACCCGTACCACCCGCGCTCGCAAAGTGAATGTAGTCACCCTCGGCTGTGCCAAGAATATTTTTGATTCTGAGGTACTCATGGGCCAGTTGCGGGCGAATCAATTCGAAGTCGAGCACGAAAGCAAAAAAGACGACGCGGGCATTGTCATCGTGAACACATGCGGTTTCATCGAAAGTGCCAAGCAGGAAAGCATCGACACCATCATCCAATTTTCCGAAGCGAAAAAGGCCGGATTGGTCGATCGAGTCTACGTGACCGGGTGCCTCTCGGAACGTTACAAAGACGAGCTCAGCGAAGGGATTCCTGAAGTTGATGCGTGGTTCGGAACGCGCGATTTACCGCGTTTGCTCAAAACCTTAAAGGCGGACTACAAAAAGGAATTGGTCGGAGAACGTTTGCTCACCACCCCTGCACATTACGCGTATTTGAAAATTGCAGAAGGCTGCGATCGTCCATGTGCCTTCTGTGCTATCCCATTGATGCGCGGTAAGCATGTGTCCACGCCGATGGAGGATTTGGTTCAACAAACAAAAAGTTTGGTAGCCAACGGGACGCGCGAATTGATTCTCATCGCGCAGGATCTGACTTACTACGGTCTGGATTTGTACAAGAAGCGCGAGTTGGCACAACTGGTCGATCGATTGAGCGATGTTGAAGGATTGGATTGGATTCGCTTGCATTACGCGTTTCCCACGGGCTTCCCGATGGATGTGTTGGACGTCATGGCGGCGAAGCCGAATGTGTGCAACTACCTCGATATGCCTTTGCAGCACGCGTCAGATGACATCTTGAAATCCATGCGCCGCGGCATTACGCAAGAAAAAATGGACCGGCTCATCGGCGACATTCGGAATCGTGTTCCTGAAATCGCGTTGCGCACGACATTAATATGCGGATTTCCCGGAGAAACAGAGGCGCATCACGAGGACATGTTGCGTTGGACCGAGCGCATGCGTTTCGAACGCGTAGGATGCTTTACCTACTCGCACGAGGAAAATACGCACGCTTACACCCTGCAAGATGATGTTCCGGAAGAGGTGAAAAAGAAGCGCGTTGAGGCGATCATGGAGCAACAAGCGGGAATTTCGTTCGAATTGAACCAAAAATTCGTCGGCACCGAACAGCGGGTGCTCATCGACCGCTTGGAGGATGGCGAATGGGTCGGGCGAACGGAATGGGACTCTCCGGATGTCGACAACGAAGTGCGCATCCAAACACCCGAAGATGTGCATTTGCGCATGGGCGATTTTGTCACGGCGCGCATCGAGTCGGCCACGGAATTTGATTTGCATGGAAAGCTGGCGTGATCGCACGTACCCGGTGATGGAGCGGTTTCTGACCGTGCAAGGTGAAGGGGCGTACACGGGTACATCGGCTTGGTTTATCCGGCTGGGAGGTTGCGATGTAGGTTGCGCTTGGTGCGATGTGAAGGAAAGCTGGGACGTCGAGGCTCATCCAAAGCTGGACGCTGGAACACTCGTTCAAGAAGCGAAGTCTTCGAAGGCACCCATCTGCGTGGTGACCGGGGGAGAACCGGCCATGCACGATTTGAAAGCATTGACCGAAGGGCTTCGTGCCGAAGGGTTGCGAACACACATCGAAACATCGGGAACGCATCCGTTGACCGGAGATTGGGATTGGGTCACCTTTTCTCCAAAGCGATTCAAAGCTCCGCTCCCGGAATTCTATGCCGAAGCCGATGAATTGAAAATCATCGTGGTGAACCGGCATGACCTGAGTTGGGGCGAAGATCACGCCGCGCAATTGTCCGATGCGTGCGCCCTTTACCTTCAACCCGAATGGGATCGCCGTGATAAAGTGCTTCCCCACATCATGGAGCATTTGAAGCAGAGCCCGAAGTGGCGAGTGAGCCTGCAGACACACAAATATTTAGGGTTGCCATAACGTTCTCGCTGAGGAAGAACGGCTCAGCTGTTTGCCAACCGGAGTTTTAGGTGGTCGGATTTAGGTTGCGCCCGACAACAAAGTACCATTCCCTTGGCCTTCTCCTCTTCCGTCAATCCGCTGATGCCATGGCGTTGCACTTCGCCTTCGATGATTTGGGCTTGACATGACAAACAAATGCCTCCGCTGCAACTGCTTGGAACATCGATGCCGGCCTGGTGCGCTGCCTTCAATATGGATTTGCCTTCACCATACATTTGGAATGATTGAACGCCACTGTCCTGTTCGATTTCGACGAGGCAACTGGGACGGAGTGCTTGCCGCGAGCCCATGGGTGGTTCATCGAGGCCCGGAAGCTTTCTGCTCGTGAAATACTCGGTATGTCGCTGTGCATGAGGGATGCCCAAAGCATCCAACGCCGCATGCACTTCCTCCATCAAACCGTGCGGGCCGCAGATGAGGTAGGTAGCGGTGGCAAAGTCGTTTCGCATACGTAACCAACTTTCCACCTGGTTACGGTTGATGCGTCTGGAGGTCGATTGCGTGCTCATGCGATCCGTGTGCAACTTGAACACCGTGCCGCGCGGATGGCCGCTGATCCCAGATAGCTCAGCACGCAACAATTCACGCCGCTCGGATGGGCTGCTGTAGTACAAGCTGCACTGGTGTTGAGGCTTTGAAAGCTCCAACGCATGAATCAAACAGCTGTAAATGGGTGAAATGCCAATGCCGCCTGCAAAAGCGATGAAGTGTTGAGGATTTTGATTCCAATGGCTTTGCCACAGGTGATTTCCTGAATTCACCATTTCGAGGGTCTGTCCAGGTTCTGCTTCTGTATGGAAAAATCGGCTGGCCAAGCCACCCCGAACATTCTTCACCAAAAATTCGATCTGAGGTGCTCCGGGCTTCGAAAGCACGGAGTAGGTGCGTTTGATTTTAGGCTCAGTCGGAAGTAAAAAAGCACAATACCCACCCGGACCGGGATGGTGAAAGGCGTTTTCGGCCCCCGAACAGCTCGCCTTTACCCGGACGGCTTCAGGTCCTTCCCGCTCGATTGAATCGACGTTCCAAGCTGTCGCATGTTTCAGACCTTGAACCTCCTCCATAGCTGCATAAGCAGTTGAGTCCAGCAAAAGTTCGCCACGGAATTTCAGAAGCAGTGTGCCATGGGCCTGAGTGGTGAGGAATTCAGCCTAAGCCACAGAGGTTGGTCTATTCTCTTGAACGGTTATCCAAGCGCGCGAGCAGTGCTGCCAGGCTCATTTTGTCCATGGGCTCGTACCCTTCCGGCAAATCAAAATGTCCTTTTGGCCAATTTCTTTTCACCACGGCTTGTTGTTGGGTTTGCACCATCGTGTATCGAGCAGGGCCATCGGTTACGGTCATTTCTTCTTCGAGGACAGTGAGCGTTCCGGATTGCCAAGGACAGGGTGCTGGTATACCCTTGAAGTCAAAGGAATCCGAATGCGTCATGGTCGGGCAAGATTCAAGTAGTTCGACAGCATGGCCGAGGAAATGAAACAAGACATGGAAAGATGTGGCGCCATGTTGCCCGAGCCAAATGCGTTCAAAACTGGTGCCTCGTTCATGGATTCGCCAATGCGTTCCGTCGGTTTGGTACGTGATGGTTTGAGGTAGGTAATCCCAAGTGCTCCGTTCCATTTCTCCAGGGCTCACTGCATATTCTATGCTTCCACTCCATTCGGAAAGGGACTGTGCACAGGCTAGCATCGATGTCATACTCGCCAGGAGGCAAACGGAAAGGGCACGCCCCCACGTTTGAGCCGAGTGGGAATTCAATAGGCCAATGTTTCGGTGAGACATGCCTGAACTTTTTCCGCATTGACGAGCACAAACCGTTCCAACCCTTCATTGAGCGGGATCGCTGGTGTTTCCATCGAACCCACAACGCGCACGGGCGCATCCAATTCCGCGAAGAGTTCGGCGGAGATTCGTCCCGCTAACGCCTGCGCGAAACCATTCAGAACCGGTTCTTCTGTAACAACAATGGCGCGGTGGGTGCGCCGAATGCGTGCCGAAATCAAATCAAAATCGACCGGGCTGATGGAACGTAAATCCAAGATTTCTGCGCGTCCAGAAAAGGATTGGGCAGCTTCTTGAGCCCAGTAGACTCCGCGTCCATATGTAATGATGGTGCATTGGCTTTGGCCGTCATTTCCGGCTTCCAAAACTTCGGAGACCATGCGTCCGACACCAATGGGAACGCGGTAATCCGCGTCCGGCTCTTTCACTTTCGCATTCTCCGTCCCCGGAATTTTGGACCAATACAGCCCTTTGTGTTCGAGGACCACGACGGGGTTGGGATCGTAGAATGCCGCTTTGAGTAAGCCCTTGAGGTCCGCTCCGTTCGATGGGTAGACCACTTTGATGCCGCGGATGTTGGCCAACACGGACTCAATGCTCGAGCTGTGGTAAGGTCCTCCTGAACCGTAAGCTCCGATGGGCACCCGAATCATGCTGTGCACCGGCCACTGGCCGTTCGATAAAAAGTAGCTGCGGCTTAATTCTGTGAAGAGTTGGTTCAATCCAGGCCAGAGGTAATCCGCGAATTGGACTTCGACAATGGGGCGCAAACCTGCTGCAGACATGCCGGCCGTGGAACCGATGATGAATGCTTCTTGAATGGGGGTGTTGAACACCCGCGAATCGCCGAATTTTTGAGCCAATGTGGCAGCTTCCCGAAACACACCACCAAGCCTTCCGCCTACATCCTGTCCGTAAAGCAGCGCTTCGGGGTGGTCTGCTAGGATTTCTTGCATCGCGTGCAATGCGCAGTCCACCATCAAAGTGGGTTCGGCTGATGTGCCTTCTCGATTGCCCGTTTCGCGAGTGACCGGGGTGGGGGCGAGGAGGTGTTGTGCGAGATCCGCAGGATCGGGTTCAGGATGTGCTTGCGCCCTTTCAAAAGCGGCTTGAACCTCCCCCTCGGCTTCTTGCTGAATTCGCTCCAGTTCTTCCAAATCAATCCCAAGAGAAACAAGCCGCTTGCGCAACTTCACCAATGGGTCTCGCTTGCCGTGTTCTTCCAAATCATCCCGGTACCATTCTTTCCGCACTCCGCTTGTGTGATGGCCGAGCAACGGCACGTGGGCGTGAACGAGGACCGGGCCCTGGCGATTGCGCACGTGATCGAACGCTTCCTGCATGGCGTGCATGCTGGCCTCTGCATCCGAACCGTCCAATTCAATGGCCTTGATTTGAGGGAAAGCTTTGACCAGGGTGGAAGCATCATGCGACCGAATTTCGGATGCATGTGCCGAGATATCCCACTCGTTGTCTTGAACCAGCCAAATGATGGGCAGCTTCCGCAAATCGCTCATGTGCAGGGCTTCACTCACCTCACCCTCTGTCATGGCTGCATCCCCAATCGAGCAAACGACTACCGGTGGACGGCCGGGCCGATCGTGCTCGATCCCTTGGATTTCGCGGTATTGGATTCCCATGGCGACACCGGCTGCTGGAATGGCCTGCATGCCTGTGGCGCTGCTTTGATGGGGAATACGTGGCATTCCCTCCCTGTTCAGCGACGGGTGGCTGTAGTAGGTCCGCCCACCACTGAACGGGTCATCTCCTTTGGCCAACAACTGCAGCATCAATTCTTCCGGCTGCATGCCCATTGTGAGTAACAAGCAGTCGTCCCGGTAATAGGCGCTGAGCCAATCTTGCGGCTCAAGCAAGCGACCTGCAGCCCATTGGATGGCCTCGTGGCCTCGGGCGCAGGCATGGACGTATTTTGAAGTCAGGCGCGCATGATTTTCATACAGGTCACTCATGGCGCGGGCTGTAGCCATGGTTTGGTATGCCTTGATCAAAGCCTTGACGCCGAATTCGATGGTGGGTTCGTCCTTCATTTTTCGATTACGGGGTAAAGATAGAGCAGGCAGGATGGGCTACCTTCGCTGGCATGCGCATCACCTTTTGGAAATGGGAAGGCGCCGGCAATGATTTCATTTTATTCGACCGGCGGGATTGGGAGGAATTGCCCGATGCCCAAGCCATTCATTCGATGTGTTCGAGGACGGGAAAGGTCGGGGCGGATGGGGTGATTTTTTTTCGCCCTGTGAGCGCATGCGATGCCGCTGGGCGAGCGAACGAATGGGAGATGGATTACCTGAATGCTGACGGTTCTCGTTCTTTTTGTGGCAATGGCAGTCGCGCTTTATTTGCGTTTTTATTGGCTCGGGGGTTGATGCCTGCAACAGGTGGGAAACTGCATGCATGCGATGGAGAACATGCGGTTCGTTGGCATGAACATTTGGATCAGCCGGGTGTCCAAATGCGTTCAATCGCACGTCCGCGCCGGGTGCTCAGCCAGACAGGTCGCTTGACGGCTCACTTCGTCGATACGGGTTCTCCACATCACATTGAATGGATTGATTCAGGTTTGGAGGTGTTGGATGTAGCAGATTGGGGCCATCGGATTCGCATTTCTGATGCTTATAAGCCGGCGGGAACAAACGTTGATTTTGTTGAGGTTTTAAACGCTGAGACGCTTCGTATGCGCACTTTTGAGCGCGGAGTAGAGGCAGAAACCAAAGCCTGTGGTACCGGAGCGACGGCAGCGGCGCTGGCCGATTACATGGAGCGAGGCGGGAATTGCCAGCGTCAGATTCAAATGAGCGGAGGGACGCTGCATGTGGATTTGGGCGACGCCCGTCGCGAAGATGCCACGTTTCATGGGGTTTGGCTTTTCGGTGCTGCCCGTGAGATGCTCAGTGGGACGTGGAGCCATGCCAAGGGATTCATGTGCGCAATGCTTTTGGCTTGGATGCTCCCGATGATGGGATTCGCGGGCAGTTGGACGGATGAAGTTCAGGTATCTGTATTGACCGGGTCGCCTGGCCCTGATTTGTACAGCGCATGGGGACATACGGCCATCCGCGTGCTGGATATGGGGCAAACGCCTCCTGTAGATTGGACGTATAGCTACGGGACGTTTGAATTTGGCGAAGGCTTTTACCTGCGTTTTTTGCGCGGAGAATTGAATTATCGACTGTCGAAGTCGCCTTATGTTTCGCTGCAGCGTGAATACGCGCATTTTGGTCGGGCGATTCTCGAACAGCCGTTGGATTTAAAGCCTGAAGACGCGCGCGCAATGGTGGACTATCTGGAATGGAATTATTTGCCGGAAAACCGGGTGTATGCGTACCGATTTTTTGAAGACAACTGCTCGTTTCGCGTCATTCACGTCATGGAGGAAGTCTTCGGCGAACGTTGGAATGCACATTGCGACGAGGATCCGGCTTCGGGCGTGACCTATCGCGAGGCACACCGGCCGTATGTCCACGAGGACCCATGGGTTGAAGCGGGTATCGACCTGATCTTGGGTCCGCGTGCCGACCGCGTCATGCCGCCCTGCGGCTCCAGTTTTTTACCGGACGGACTCATGCACCAACTCACCCTGGCGACGCTCGACGGGCAGCACATTGCTGCAAATCCAAAAGAATTGTTACCGCCTCAGCGAACGTGGTTTCGGTCGGTCGGAAGTCATCCTTTTCTGCATCCTCAAGTGGTGGCCGGATGGGTGTTGGTATGGACGTTTGTGTGGGCGTTGCGACGCTTGATCCAGCACCGCAAGGGGCAGCGTACTCCGCGATGGGAACGGCGAATGGGGAAGTGGCCGTTGGTGCTAGCGGGGACATTGGGTGTGCTGTTGTTTTTGATGTGGGGTTTTACCGATCACCGGGATACATGGGGCAATTGGAATTTGATTTGGGCATCGCCACTGTTGCCCTTGCTGGTGACCCGTCAGGGAAGTCGGGCACCCTGGCAAGAGGTGCTGCGTGCGGGGCTTGTATTGACCATTCCGTTGTTTTTGTTGCTTTTACCGTTTGCTCCTCAATTCGTATCTTTAACTAATGTGCTGTTGGCTTGGGCTGTTTGGCTCAGTTTGGACCCTTGGCAATTGCCTCGCGGACTCCGGCCAAGGCCCCAAGAAAGATGAACGACAGCTCCTTTTCGAGATGCAAAGCACCTAGGCTGGTGTGGCTGGCAGGTTTGGCTATGGCTGTGCTTGTGGGCTGTACCCGCGAGGCGACCCGATGGGAGGTGGAGGTCGCGCTGCCATTGGTGGATGATCAATGGACGTGGTCGGATGTCATCATGGATCTGACTTCAGATAACGGCCTTCAAGTGGAAACGGGAGCTCCCGGAGTGATTCGCTTCAATGGTCCCGTGGCCGAATGGAATATTGCTTCATTGACGCAACTCCCAGACACGATTGTGGAACAGGAGCTGACGCCTGAATTCACGGGTGGCCCTTTTCCGGTGCCGCCCGGTGCAGTTTTGTTGGACACAGAGGAAGACATTGTTTTTCAAGGCATTGACCAGGCATTCACGAGCATTGTCTTGGAGTCGGGTCGAATCGAATACCTGGTGGAGAGTTCGACCGATGGGTACGTGGACCTCCAGTATTTGTTTCCGAGTGTGACGATAGCCGGCGTTCCTGTTGAATTGAAGGTGGTGCTGCCTCCCAGCAATGGCGTGGATTTTCAAATCGAGGAAGGAACCCTGGATCTCGCTGGGGCAATCATTGATTTGACGGGTGTTTCTGGCAACGAAATCAATCGAATTGCCAGCCAACTCATCATCGGGACCCCCGCCAACATCGCGGACACCGCGCAAGTTTATGGGACGGATAGCATCCGCGTAAGGATGCACTTTCAGGAGCTATTTGTTCGCGAGGTTGCCGGGTATTTCGGTCAAGAAATCGTGAGTTTCGATGTGGAACAATCGGTTTTTAACCCCGCAGACTTTCCTGGCGGCTTCGTTCAAATTCAGCCGACACGTGCGATGTTGGAATTTCACAACACCATTGCGGCAGATTTGCGCTTGCAGCTCGATCAATTGGCTGTCGACGGAATCCAAGTCAATCACCCGGTGCTGGGAACCCCGCAGCTGATCACCCGCGCGGCCTGGAATGGGGAAGAGGTGGAGCCGGCGGTTTGGCAACTGGACTTGCTCGAGACCCAGCCCGCTATTTTCGACCTGCTGAGTTATTTGCCTCAATCCGTGAGCCTCGAAGGCGAAGGCTTGCTCAATCCGCTAGGCGACGTTTCTGGCGGCCATGATTATTTCGATACCCGTCAACCTCCTGCACTCTATTTGGATTTCGAATGGCCACTGTCGGGTGCTGTTGAAAATTTTGAAATTCGACGTGTCCTTGATTTAGAAGGAACGGATTTGGCGGGTTTCGACGGGGAATTGGTGGTGCGGCTGACGAACGGGTTTCCAGTGAACTGGGATTTGGATGCGGAATGGATTTATGCAGATGAAAGTCTAGCGCCTTTTGATCTAACCGGAACGTTGGGAAGTTTTCCGAATGATGGACCGCTTGAGTTGCGCATTCCGATGGATGAGCAACGGGTGAAGTCGTCTGCGGAACTGTTGGTGAGCCTGCGGATGCGATCGGACGGTCCTGTGGAATTTTCGGGCCGCGAACGGATTCGATTGCAAATGGGTTTCGAAGGTTTTTATCAAGTGGAAGTGCCATGAAGGATATGAAGAGGCGTGTGGTTTTACTCGGGTTGTTGGCCGTTCCTTTTTTGGGCTTAGCTCAATGGGATTCCATACCATGGTCCGTGACCGTTTGGGGACAACATCGTTCGAATACGCTGGATCACGAATTGGGCCGAAAGCTCGTGCGCGGGGGATTCATTGACCAACCCTTGATCGTGGCGGCTGGTGAAACTCAAGGGGGTGACATGGGATCATTCGGATACGCTACAGGACTCGACTTGAGGTGGAAATTGAATCGAATGTGGAAGGAATCGGGTGCCCGTGTGTGCGGCTCCGTTCAAGTGAAATCCGTTGGCGATATCCGCTGGACGCCGGAGTTGTTTGATTTGGTTTTTACGGGGAATGCTGGTCATTTGGGGCGTTGGGATGTGCTGGATGGCTCGAGGTTTCGCTATGCGACATGGGTTCATGCGGCGATAGGATTGGAAGGCAAGTATCAAAATCGATTGGAAGCGGGATTGGTTTGTCAACCTGCAGGAATCCATGCCCGTGTGCATAACGGATATTTTTACGTGGATTCCGAAGTCGACTCTGTGCTCGGATATGTGCGCGCCGAAGCTGCTTTTAATGAGAAACCTGCATGGGGAATCGCGGTCAATGCGGAATGGCATTTCTTGCGCGAAGATGCGCCGTTTGCCTTTCATTTGCGGCTACAAAATGTGGGAGTCACGTTCGTTCCATCCCAAAATCAGTTCGCCGTAGACACCATGATCCAAACGTCGGGATTGACTTTTGCTGGGGAGTCTTGGTCCATTGAAGCATTGGAAAGCGGAGACTTCGGTCAAGGGTTGTTGGTGTCCAATCCGGCGCAGTCGGCCTGGTCGTTGCTACCGGGACGATTGGACGCCTCGTTCGAGTACCCCATCGGACCGCGCTCTGGGTGGGACGTGGCAGCCCAGGTCGGAGAATGGATGCCGTTTCCACGAGCCATGACCGGATACCGACGCGCGATTGGCAAACACTGGCAAGCAGGCATTCAAATCATCACGGGAGGATGGGGCAGAACCCGTCCGGCAGCGTGGGCACGTTACCGCATTCCCGGAGAACACGCCTGGATGTTGTACATCGAAGATCCATTCGGTTGGGGAACCGATGGCGCTTACGGCAGAGGCGTTACGCTTCGATATCAAAGTCTATAACCGGCCCAATGGCCATGACACCTCCGAATTTTGACGAGAAGTACCGAACTTTGAGCAACCCACATCGCCAACATTCATGAATGATATTTCCCAATTCGAACACGCCGGCTGGACCGCAGGCAATCGCCTACAAATCATTGCCGGGCCCTGTGCCATTGAAGGGGAGGAAATCGCAATGCGCGTTGCCGAGGGTGTAGTAGAAGCGTGCGGAAAGCTGGACTTGCCGGTCATCTTCAAGGGTTCCTACCGCAAGGCGAATCGTTCACGTCTCGACAGTTTTACGGGAATTGGCGATGAAAAGGCGCTGGGCATCCTGGCCAAAGTGGGTGAAGCTTTCGGGGTTCAAACCACGACGGACATCCATGCAGCTGAGGAAGCCGGGTTGGCGGCTAATTACGTCGATGTCCTTCAGATTCCGGCCTTCTTGTGCCGGCAGACGGACCTTCTCGTGGCCGCGGCGCAAACGGGCAAAGTCGTCAATGTGAAAAAGGGGCAGTTTTTGGCGCCTGAATCGATGCAGCACGCCGTCCGGAAGATTCACGAATCGGGAAATCCAAAGGCTTGGCTGACCGAACGGGGCACGATGCTCGGATACCAAGATATGGTGGTCGATATGCGGGGATTTCCGGTGATGCGGCAATTCGGCCCGGTCATCGCGGACATTACGCACAGCTTGCAGCAACCCAACCAACAGTCGGGCGTCACCGGCGGCCGACCTGAACTCATTGCAACCATAGGGCGCGCGGCTGTGGCTGCGGGGGCCAACGGCGTATTTATCGAGACGCATCCTGACCCATCGAAGGCGCTTTCAGACGGAGCTAATATGCTTCCGCTCGATCAATTGGAAGGATTGCTCAGTCAATTGAAGCGCGTCCATGAAGCCGTCCAGCATGCCTAAACTGCTGAACTTTCTGTGGGCGCTCTCGTTTGCCTGCGCATCTTTTGCCCAAACGAGCACTGTTCAAATACGCGTTTACGGCGGCCAACAAGACGACCGCGGTCGCCGCGTGGTCCAACTCAGCGACGGCGACGTGCTGATCTTGAGTACCACAAACAGCACCGATGACGGGACGCCCCACGCATGGTTGCATCGAATGGACTCGACGGCTGACCTGGTTTGGTCGACGACCATTGAGGACGAGCCGCTGCTCCAACCCATGGACGCCGTGGAACATGGGGATGGGTTGATCACGGTGTTGGGGATGCGGTTCGGCGGCGTAGCACAAGCGTACGATTGGGGGTGGTACACCTTGAACAGTGAAGGAGATTTTCTTGCCGAAACGCATTGGGGGACGGATTCATGGGATTTGCCGGTTCGGACGATGTTGCGCAATGACACGCTTTGGTCTGTGGGAACTTCGTACAGCAATGGAACCGGCGCCCCGTGGGTGACGGCTCACGTTTGGGTGGATGATTCATGGTCGCTGGTGCATGAAGGAGTGGCAGGGGCTACCGGCGAAGAGCTGAATGTGGTAGACGCGGCATTTTTGGGCGAGCAATTGTTGATTTTGAGCACCGTGATAGAGGGTTCTCGAGTGCATTGGATGGCGGTTAACCCGCTGACCGATGAGTCCATTTGGACGTACGAAAGCGGTTGGGCGGATGCGACCACTGCAGTTGCGTTGGATGTCCAGGGTGAGTCGGCGGTAGCGTTGATGAACGTGGAGACCGAAGCGGGGATGAGGTTGGCGTTCGCGGTGGTGGACCTTTCGGGTGTGATCACATTGGAACATTTACCGGGTTCGGGTGTCAGCGTTGCAGGTTGCGATGTGCAGTGGTACAGCGACGTGGATTTTGCCACGGTAGCGTCCACCGAGGAATTGGGATTGGGAGGAGATGAAATTTTATTTTCCCGTTGGTCTGCAGCTACGGGAGCTTGGCAAGGCGGCCCAACATTTGGTACGCCGTGGGATGAGATCCCGGCAGCGATGCTGTGTGATGAGGACGGTCGCCTGTGGATTGCCGGGGCAACAGACGGTTATTCCAACGGCCGCGATGACCTCTATGTGCTGCAAATTCCTGATGCCGGTATTTCAGATTACCAAGGCGACGTAGTAACCGATATCGTGGAGACCCTGCTTCAGGTGCCTTTCGAGGCATCCCCGATGACCGCATCGGTATTTCCCAATCCAACAAACGGGCCTTTCCAATTGCATGGATTTGCTGAAAGTGCAGTTTGGCATGTGTATGACACACGTGGATCGCTGGTGCTTCGAGGGCAAGGATCCACAGGTTCCCTGCTGGGGATGACTCCAGGTTTGTATTTTTTGCATCTGCACGATCTGGCAAGCACCGCATCCGTATGCCTGCCGGTGCGGCTAAACTGACTTGAAGGGTTAAAATTGGAATGTTTTTTGAACGATGAGCTTCCAGTGAAGCTACTCAATGAAATTCAGCGATATGATGAAGGTAAACTTTAGCGTTTCAGGTTTGGTGGCTATTTGCGCTTTAGCTCTGTGGATAGGTTGCCAACCTGCACAATTGCTTATCGGCGAACGTTCGTGCGAGGCCGCCAAGTGGGAGCGGATAGCATTTTCAACCCAAGATGTCTTACCCGGTGTAGAAAGTAATTTGCGGGCTACACGACTTTACGTTGTGCGCTCTTCCGAAGCGAATGATAACCGCCTCCCGGAATCGAATTGGTTGTTGATGACGGATTCTGTGCAAATCCCGATGGGTATGCGCTTGAACGCGGAGGGAGAGGTCCAGTGGTCCGGTTCACGAAATTTTTATGGGGAAGTGAGGCCAGGGGTGCCCGTTCTTGAAAATGAGGGTCCGGAGCCATCCGGGTTGAATCTTCAGGGGGAATCCTGGTTGATTGGAACTCACGAGTCAGGGTGTCTGGCCGTTCCGCTGCCAGCCGTCCAAATTTTGGAGACAATCGCAGCACCGTGACAGCAGATGATTGAGAGAAATAAAGTATCTTTACATCCGCCCCAGTAGGGGCAATCAGATGGGGGATTAGCTCAGCTGGCTAGAGCGCTTGCATGGCATGCAAGAGGTCATCGGTTCGACTCCGATATTCTCCACCAAACTTCCAAGAACGGCGTTCCGCAAGGGATGCCGTTTTTTATTCAGCGTTTTTTGCCTCCAAAATTCGGCGTAGATAATCCAATTGACCCCGGTGCCGCTGGAAATGGCACACCAACTGAATGAGGAAGAATCCAATGGTGCGGCCTGCATGTTGGGGCGGTGTGACCGGCATTTCTTCAGACAAGCGTGCGGGATCCAGTGAGCTCAGGGCTTTTTCGACCGCTGCAGCCGTCGCTTCAATTTCGGCGACAAGGGTATCGTGGGTGAGGCCGCAATCCGTGAATTCGGCTTCCCGTTGGCGCACGTACCCATCTTCTCCGAGCACGGCTCCAATGAAATGGCGCAGGTTTCCGCACAAATGCCAGGCCAGCGTGCCGACAGAATTGGTGACCCCCTCGTGCGCAACCCAGAGGCGATCTTCGGGCGTTTTGCGAACTTCTTCAGCCATAACATGCAAGTCACGGACCAAAATTTCCGAGATGTCTTTCGGAAACTGGGCCGATTGTTCGTTCGCCGCATCGGCATCGAGACGCGAAATTTCCGAACTTAAGCTCGGAAAATCATTCCAATTTGGCCCGCCGGCATACCGATCTCCCCACAACCTTCTTGACTTTTCGTTGATGCGTTCCTGAATAGCTGCGGGCAATTCATCCTCCCATTCATTCGTTTTGCCCTTGCGAAAGAAGACGTTCGGATTGAAATGAAAGCTTTGCGGATTTTCCGCAAGGCTTTGCTTCATGGTGTCGAATTCGGTGGCAGCAATGACGCTTTCGAGCACGCTGTCCGGGACGCTTTGATTCGGAGCGAGGAATTTGGCCAACAACCGCGCAGCACTCAATTTGTCCTCGACCAATTCTTCGTAGCGCAAGAACACCGCCTGCTCAATATTGATTTCCGAACGGGCTTTGTTCATCCAGCTCAATGCGTGTTCGTGGTAACCGCCGAAATACAGCGAGCCGGCGATAAAGTGCTCGGAAAGGCGATCAAGCGATAAGTCGTCATTCGCCCCGAGCAAGGGATGGTTGCGGTAAAAATGGTATTGGCTCAAGATGGCCGCGCGGGGATCACGTACGACGATGATGAACCGGGTTTTCGGATGAATTCGATGGATGGGCAAGTCTTCCCGGCTGCAGTGGGTGTACCAAACCCGTGGGTGGCCTTTGGTTTTTTCTACCCATGAAAGCATGTGGTCGATGCCATGTTGCGAGGCGATGACTTCCGGCCAAGGCACCGTGTCGTGCCCAATGTCGCCTTTTGCCATTCCGGAATTCTCTGGAAATTCATGGGTGGCGCGGAGGAGCTCCACAACGAATTTTTTGGTGAGGTGCGTGCCTACTTTTTGATGAGTGCAGATGATGATATCGTGCTCGTCTGTGTCCCATTCGTTCATCAACCGACGCGTGCTGTCGAGGTTGATGAACGGCGGATAGCGTTTTCCTCGAAAGTTTTGGTAAATCAATCCGAGCCCGGGAATCCGCTCAGTGGGGCCAAAGACAGCGAGCCCTTTGCTCTGATTCGGGTATGCGCTCTCGTTGCTCATCCGTTGAAGTTTTCCGGGAGCCGGCAGACCAATAGTCCGCATTCGGTGGGCACGATCCGATGGAGGAGTGCGCTTTCGTGAAACCAATCAAGGAAACCTTGGCACTCCGTTTGGCGGTCGGTGACGTTGTCGGCGAGCAGGACCGTTCCCGGACCGATCAACCCGCGCTCAATCAACGCCAATAGCTGTTCATGATACAAGCTTTTTTGGGCATCGAAAAACACCATGTCATACCGGCCGTTATCCAATTTCTCACGGATTACAGCGCCGGCTTCTCCACAAATCACACGGACCGGAACACCGAGATGGTCCATGCGCTCCTGCGTGGCAGCAGCGACTTCTTCGTGGAATTCAATGGTGTCCATTTCTATCGCATCCCAATCTTCTGAAGCGGCGATGAAGTATAGCGCAGACAAACCGTGTGCCGTGCCGATTTCCAAAATTCGTTGCGGTTTTTGGGCCATGGTGATGGCTTCAAGGATGGGGCCGGTATCCGCTCGAATGGGGTTGCGCCAGCCGTGTCGGCCATCCGCATTTGCATAACTCTCCCCGTGTTTTTCGAAAGTTTCGAGGTTTTCGATTTCTGTGCGCACAGCAGCGCGTTGAGATTCTTGCTTCATTTCGTGGATTAAGTCAGGAAATGAAAGTAAGAAAAACAGGGTAATTATCGTCCCTCTACGTGCAGCACACGCGTATATCGCTTCAGACTGCGCAGCGTGAAAAAGATGATGAATGTAGCAGCGAGGGTGTATTGCCAAAACGGCTCGAACGCCGTATTCCATGATCCGGCAGTATGTGCGAGATTTTTACCAACCGAAATCAAGGCAAGGCTCACAAACACAGCAAAAAATCCATTGTACTCGCGCTTCAATACATTGCGCAGCGAGAACGTCGCATCGGGCTGTTTCCATTTCAAATTTCGTGGCCAAAACGACGGTACATCCACGGACCAATCCAAATATGCTTGACCGAATTTTCCGCGTAAAAAGGATTCTTCTGCAAACATGATGCGCTCGTAATACAGCCAATAGAGTAAGCTGCAAACCAAAACGAACCAGGCATTTCCGACGTAAATCATGATACCCAACCACATGAAGTAATTGCCTAAGTACAGCGGATGCCGAACGAGGCTGTACATCCCTCGTGTGTTGAGCACTTCCGCGATTTGGCCTTCTGCGGTGTTGCGTCCAGATGTTCCGCGTGGGGTGTAGCCAATGGTCAGGGCGCGGATGAATTGACCAAACATGGAAACAGCAATACAGCTCCACGTTACGCTGGCATCAAACGTCCGAAAATACGGATCCCAACCCATGCCTATGACCAGGGCCATCAACACATACCAAATCAAGGGGAAAAACGATCGGCCTTTGAAAAGCCAATTGCCCGTGCGCTCAAATTCTTCTATCATCGCCATGTGCGGAGTCGATCAGGGGGTTGAATCGGGCCGCAAGATAGCGAGTGAATCCGGAACAGAGTCAGTAGCGAATGACGAGCCGTGAGCCCGTGTCCTCGGGCAAAGGCTCAGTATTCAGGATGGTCACCCAGCCCGCACTTGAACTGAGAGAGCCGTTTGAGCCTGCATTTCCATTGAAACACCCGTCTCCTTGGCAACCGATGCAAGCACCGGTTCCGCCTGTGCCACCGCTGATTTCTGCAATTACTTCACCGTTCAATACCAGTTGTGTTAGGCCGGCATCAGTTCCACTTGATGAGGGTCCACAATCCCAATTGTTCCAACCGTTGAATCCGGGTGAACACGTAATGAGCTCCTCGCTGTCGGCTCCGGCTTCCGTGCTGATCAGTTCCAACACATCCCCAGCAGCCAGGTTGTAAATCATGCTCATCACTTTCAGTGCGCGTCCTCCCTGCCCGCCTGTTGCATTGCACAAGTTACAGGAGGAAGCTCCGGATGTTTGACCACAGACATCTCCGCCTGTTCCTCCTGACGCTCCCCAAAGCTCGATGGAAAGGGTCGAAACGGCATTGCTGATTTCGAAGGTGTTCCCATCTGTTGCACTGTCAAATACCCCATGAATGGATGGTGAAAAATTGGTTCCTCCAGCTGCTAGGTATGTGATGAAGTCTTCCTCTGATCCCACATTGCCTAATGCGAGCCATGTTTCATATGCACTCAATCCGGGCGCTCCATCGGCTCCGGCGGGACCTTGAGGCCCTTGCGCTCCATCTGCTCCGGCAGGACCTTGAGGCCCTTGCGCACCATCTGCTCCGGCAGGACCTTGAGGCCCTTGCGCACCATCTGCTCCGGCGGGACCTTGAGGCCCTTGCGCTCCATCTGCTCCGGCGGGACCTTGAGGCCCTTGCGTTCCATCTGCTCCG
>Ga0255779_1002287_pt1 | contig 20557 bp, 20 predicted proteins | sample 011ome_21_FD_179977 | JGI IMG/M metagenome (GOLD analysis project Ga0255779, IMG submission 179977) | Coastal salt marsh microbial communities from the Groves Creek Marsh, Skidaway Island, Georgia - 011508AT metaG (version 2) | ecosystem: Environmental > Aquatic > Marine > Intertidal zone > Salt...
ACAACCCTATCCTGAATCTCAAATCTCCGCCAGCTTGAGCAGTCATGAAATTCTTTTGGCGCTGATGCAACAAGCTGAGCCTGCCTTGGCCCCTGAAAGTGCTAAAGCTAGGATCAGCGCTATGACCTATCCTGAGATCGCAGACTTTTTAAGGACACGGACCCCCTCTGAGATCCTCAGCGCCGAGCGTAAAGCGCGGCCCGAGGGCGTTGGCATGACCCGAGTCTTCCCGGATGGCTACGTCATTCCGGAAGGTGGCATTACGGGCGCGTTTGAAAATCCAAATAGACCGCAGATTCCCCTGCTCATCGGTACCAACCGAGACGAGACCAAACTGTTTAACGCCATGGATCCCACGCTCGTAGATTGGGGCCAAGGAAGTGGTCTCTGGGCCTTTATCGATCGAATGCCCCTTAAAATTAAAGACCCCGCGTACTATGACGCACTGAGTCAATATGGCTCAAGATTTTGGAAACTGCGCGCTGTCGATCAGATCGCGAGACTGCTGACAGAACTTGGACAACCCGTGTACGCCTATCGCTTTGACTGGGACGACTTACCCGCCTTCGGTGAACTTGATTACCAGAATTTAATTGGCGCGGGCCACGCCATCGAACTATTGTTTTTATTCCCTCAGGCAATGGAGCAAACAATCGTTGCAAATTTGGTAATTGGCGACAACTTCGACGAAGCGCAATTGTTATCCTCACAGTTGCGCAATTATTGGGCCGAATTTGCTTATTTTGGAGACCCCGGACAAGGGCTTGAGCACAACCAAACAAAATGGCCTAAGTGGGACAGCGATGCAGGACAGGAGCAATTTATGGTGCTCGATGCAGCATCTGATCAAGGATTGGTGGTGTCGACAGATGCGCTGACTGAGACTGACATCGTTATGGCCATTATTAACAACCCCGCTCTGGACCAAAACGGCCGTTGCCGGCTCATAAAAGCTCTAACGGAACGAGACGGTGACGGCATCTCAGAGGAGGCTTGGCAGTTTTTTGGGTCAGATCAATGCAGAGACGGGAATCCAAACTAGATTCAGCTATCGACTTGCCTAGCCATCGCCTAAAATCAAGCGATCTCTAAAGTGCCTGCTTACCGGCCTTTGAATTGGGGCTGCCGTTTTTCAAGAAATGCTTCTATACCTTCAACCTTGTCTTCGGTCTGCAGCAAAGCGCTCTGGGCGAATTTCTCCATCGCCAAAGCTGCAGCCGAGCTGCCTTCTAAGCCTTGCTGAACCATCATTTTCATAAAATGCGGCACAAAGGGCGCAAAACCTGCTAAGTGTTCAGCCATTTTTTCTACTTCACTGGGAAGATGCTCTGCAGCCACCAAACGCGTCACCAAACCAATATGTAACGCTTGATCGGCCGCCATGGGTTGACCCATGAGCAGCATTTCCAAAGACCAGCCTTTACCCACAAGCCGCGGTAATCGCGCCGTCGCACCGCCACCAGGAATAATGCCTAACTTGCCTTCTGGCGTGGCAAAACGGCTTTGCGGCGTCGCAATACGCAGATCGCATCCTAGCGCCAGCTCTAGGCCACCTCCCATACAAATGCCATCAATGGCGGCGATGGTAATTTTCGGAAGCGCTTCAAGCTTAGCCGCTAGACCTTGGACAATGGGTTCCATACCCTTTTTTAAATCGCGCTCGGCGACCTCCGATAGATCTGATCCCGAGGCAAAGGCCTTACCGCCTGCACCCCAAAAACTGAGCACGCGAATATCCTCGTCTTCTGACAACAGGTCCACCGCATGGTGCAACTCCTGCAACGTTTCTAGGGAAATCGCATTATGCTTATCTGGTCGATTCAGCGTAATGAGCCCCAGAGGAGGACGCCGCTCCACCTGAAGATTTTTGAAAACTGTCATAGCATTCCTAGCAAGACGAATCAGCGGCGGGCAGCTTAACCAAAGTCGGAAGGCGATGCCAGTGTCGATGCCAATCTGAAGTACTTTCTTAGGCGTGTGGAGACTAGCGCGAAGTATTTACGGGGCGGGCTAAAAAGCCCACGTTCAGACAACCTGCTAACTTGGGCCTGGTACCGAGACGGGCTCAAGCCCCATATACCCCCAACAAACGAGGCCGGTGGCATCCTCAGCGCAGCTGTAATTGCCCCCAACACTGACTTGTTTAGGCGCATCTAGCACCGGAACATCGGTTTGACCTTGAGTATTTTTACCCCAACAGTGCACGCCAGATTCATCCAACGCGCAGGTGTGCTCATAACCCACACTGACATCAATCGGTCGTACCAGCGCCATATTCTGTGCCTGACCATGTTCGTCGTCACCCCAGCACACAACGCCGGTATCGTCGACCGCGCAGTTATGGTTACCCAAACCACTGCTGATAAATTTTGGGTTTGTGAGCGCTGGCACTTCGGTTTGACCATAGGCATTTGAGCCCCAACAGCGCACCCCCACATCATCAAGGGCACAACTATGATAGAGCCCCGTCGTGACCTGCCTTGGGTTTCTAAGGTCATCCGGGACCTTGGTTTGTCCATTAAAATTCCAACCCCAGCAGGCAACCGTCGCGCCATCAAGCAGACATCCATGACGACCACCTGTTGCAATCTGAATTGGGTTTATGGTGAAAGGCGGTTCTGTTTGATTCCGAGAATTATCGCCCCAACAGACAACCCCTTCGTCGGCGATCGCACACGAAAAGTCGAATCCCGCACTCACCTGGCGTGCGTTGGTCAAGCTAGGTACCGCAATCTGCCCTGCATCTTCATCACCAAAACAGGTGACTTTTCCCTCAACCAATGTGCAACTATGGGTGCTACCCGAGCCAATGATCATATTCCCTGCTAGCACAGCTCGAAGCACAGGCAACTCATCGGCAAAATCTTCTGGCGTAGTCTCTTCAACTAAAACCGGCTTGGGGCGCTTGAAGTAGTCATACAAACTCACCGTTTCGGGTTCAACAGGCGGCGCAACCCCGGCAACAAACGCCATATCCCCCTCGCCATTTAGATAACTGCGCTGACGCCCCCAACAGACAAGGCCATTATCGCCGACGGCGCAGCTATGCCCACTGCCTAGCGCCAGCAATCTCGGATACTGTATTGCTGGCACCAATAACTGACTTTGTAACCCGAAACCCCAGCAATTTACCCGGCCCTCAGAGATCGCACAACTATGCAAACCGCCAACGCCAATGTCAGTGATTTCGCTAAAGGGCGGCGCTAGACTTTCACCAAAATCATTCGGTCCCCAACACACGAGGCGATCCCTGCTCGCGGCGCAAGCATGGGTCGATAGCTTTAAAACTTCGGGATTTTGGATCGCGGGTGGCGCAGTCCTGCCATCTTCATCGTTTCCCCAGCAAACCACCTTGCCTTGGGCAATGGCACAACTAAAATCATCGCCAGCGGCAATCTCAGTCACATCAACTAAACTCGGAGGAGTCGTCTGCCCGTGATCATTAATGCCCCAGCACTGAATGCCTTGTGCGCCAAGTGCACAAGCATGCCGAAACCCGACGGAGACCCTCGATGGAGACGGTACATCTGGCACTTGCAATAACCCGTCAGACTGTCTGCCCCAACAGCTAATGCCCTTGGACGATATCGCACAGACCGTACCGCGAGCCCCTGCGCTCAAATCAGTCACATTTTCTAGCAACGGTACATCAAGTTGACCATCGGAGTTTTCACCACCGCACTCTACCGCACCATCAATAATGACGCAGGTGTAGTTATTGCCGGCGCTGACGCCTGTAATGTCTGCAATGCTCGCTTGTGTACAGAAAGCGACACCAATTAAGAGCACCTTTATCCAGTAAACCTTTGCGGTATTCAGCATCCAACACTCAGTTTTCTAATATTTTACACGAAGCCTATGACGGAACCCCTCGATTAGGCTACCCAGATGGTAGGAAAACGAAGGCATCTCACATCTCTGGACTCTTTACCCAAGTGAAGCCCCTTCCTTGTGCGTACTTTACTTACTCAAGCGGGCATGACTTGCCTGAGCGTGCTTTACTTACTCGAGCGTGCTTTATTACTCAAGCGTACTTTATTACTCGAGCGTACTTTACTGACTCGAGCGTACTTTACCGGCTCAGTTGAGAGCCTGTTTTGCTCGCAGCGTTCGGGAACAAACCTCTTGGACGGCCTGCTCGTAACACTTGACGCTCAAGGAAAAACTAGCGACATTTAAGCATGTCAATTTCCCTTGTGCCACAGCAAAATGAATCAGGCGATCCAAAGCTCGCGGCTCAGGGCTTCGGTCGACTTGCCGCAAACGCTCCGGATGCTTTTACACCGACTGTTTCATTAGCCATCGCTCAGGAGTTTTTCCTGAAAAACGGTTACCTAGTGCTCGAGTCAACCCTCAACCGAGAAGAATTAAGCACCTTAAACACTTTTTTTGACCGTACCCAGAGCGAACGACCTGATCTCTGGGGGCTTGGCGACAAGCGCAAACCCCATCATCGCAATCAAGGGCTGATTCTCAGTCAACCGCTCTTGGACTATCCAGAACTCGACACTTTTCTCAGACATCCTGCGGCCTTCCGGTACGTGGCAGCACTTTTAGGAGGGCCTAGCGCAGTGCGCTGGAGCGAATTTAACTTTCGAGAGACCCCAAGGCATGCTGGTGCTGGGACTATGAACTTTCATCACGACGCGGTGGTGGAGGACCGATTTATGAGATTTCCGTATGGTCCCCCCGACTATCTGTGCAGTATCCACTACCTCACAGACGTTAATCCAAAAACCCCCTCTTTCTGCGTGGTGCCTGGAAGCCATCAATTTCCTTCACTTCGGGCAACCTTTGAAGCGAAAGGCGATGACTACCTAGAGCAACCCATCTACGGCCCAGCAGGCACTTGCATCATCTATGATACTGGCTTGTTCCATACCCGTTTAGATGGCGATGGCATCGAAGGCAGAAGAACTTGGCACCAATACTATGCAAGAGGTGGGCACCTAAGAAGCAGTCTTCCGACGACAAAACGTTACGTGCGAGCGCCAAGCCCTAACCTTACTGACTGGAATTTAATTCCAAAGCGGCTTGCATTGCACCCAGACCCAGAGATGCGGTTGTTTTTTTCTCACTGGAACAGCGCCCAATGCGAATGGGCAGCGCAAAATTTTGATCCTGAGATTAGAGCTTTGATGCCTAGGGGCGATCCCTGACCGATTGCGAGAAGTCCCCGACTAATAATTTGAGTAGGCCTTGGTAAATTTTTAAGGGTTAAACCTAATTATGTCCCTAACGAATGTCTCGAACAGGATCTTCGACCCAAGATGACCGATTTGATGCAGCTGGCGACTCTGTCTCGACTGGCGCGCGCCCGAGTACTACCGCCCGAGCCTTATAACGAAAGCCCCCTTGAAGCGCCGAACGTGCTCCGACTAATAGACACAAACCCTAGCGCACGAGCCACTGATGTTGATGAATACACGCCTAAGGCCCTGAGGATAAAGCCCTTCCCTAATTGTTGAGCCCCCAAAGTTTGATGAGACTTTAAGCTTGATGGGTTTCTAAGCTTGATGAGCCTCTAAGCTTGATGAGCCGCGATGAATAACGAACGGTATCATGCCCCCGGATATTCCCTTCACAGTTCTACTGATGACGCATCGTGCGCGCTGCCGATCGCAATCGCTTGGCGGCGTTATCGCAGGCCATCAAACCTTTGTTAGCACAAAGGCTTGCTCAGCCGGATAATCTCTCGCCCAGCCCCACGGCACGCCAAACTGAGCAGGCCCCTGATCAACCGGCGCTCTAATCTCATGGTACTCGTCCAGCCGAAAGCCATTGGTCTTGAATAGCCGTAACCATTGGGAAAAGGGCAGATTAAATTCAACACCACCAGGATCTACTTCTAACTTCGTCCAATCGAGTCGATGTAAACCGAAATAGCTGCGATTGAGATGGTGCGTGACCAAATCACCCTCTTCTCCTATGGACAGCATCGCCAATGGGTGATTACCTAAGAACACCAGCTGTCCACCGACTCGAAGCAAACGCGACGCTTCCGGGATCCACACATAAGGATCGCACCAAATAGCCGCACCATATTCACTAATGACAAAATCTGCGCACTGATTTGGTAACGGGGCTAGCTCTGCATTGCCGAGCAGGAATTCGACGGAAGACTGGTATTCCCTAGCCAAGCGACACGCTGTTTGCAGCTGATCTCTAGAGACATCGACCCCTACAACCGTTGCGCCGCGCACTTCCATCCATCGAGACACGTAGCCAGTCCCGCATCCAAGTTCAACCGCTCGAGCACCGCTTAAGGATTCTGGTAACAAATTCAGAGCCGTTTCCGGCGTTTCCCAAATACCCCAATAAGGTGCTCGTGATGCCCAGGCCGCTTCGCCTCTAGTCACCCAAAGATGTGCTTGCGCGTTCCAGTATCGCCGATTCTCTTGCACATGATCAGCGGTCAAACTGCAGCCTGAAACTTACGGGTACAGTTGTGCTAATCGCCGCCAACCCAGCGATGACTCGCAACTGTTCGATGCCTGGCCCATAACCAAATTTAGCAACATCGATCTGCGTTTCACCACTCACGACAACCCCGCCGCCATCCGAATTGGTGCGCACAGCAACAGGTACCGACAGCTTGGTGCCATTAGCAGTTACCGCAGCCGGAAGCGTTACCGCCGATGATTGCCCTGCCATCAACTGCTGAAGCTCGCTAGGGGTCAAAGACATCTCAATGATCGCCTGGGGTTGATTATCGAACAAATACTTTCGCATGCGTTCATTACGAATCGGTATATTGGTTTCAATACTTAAAAGGTCAACCACGAGACGCGCCACACCTTGCTTTGTAATCGCGCCTGACTGAAAAGATAAATTGTGGCGTTCGGTGATTTGACTGTTCTTGGTAGATGCGATCACCAACTCCGAGGTATCTTTGTTTAATCGCCAGCTCTCATCGGCAGCGGCGACACCGGCGCTAAGCAGAGTGCTAAGACCAAAACTCAGAATCCACTTTACGCTTCGATAGCTTTTATTCACGGCACATTACTCATCGTTAAAAATTATGATTTGCTAGCGTTTTCTTTGATCTATTGTACGCCGAGCCTACATGCTTGGCCTAACGCATGACGCCAAGGCGGTTAAGCCTTTTCCCTAAGTGCCGATGCCTTTACAGCTCGTACGTGCTCTGACGCACTGCTTAACAGTGCGCCTGCGGACTGCGACGACACGTGGCACCACATTACTGACCCGACCATTGAACGAGCACAGCGTCTTCATACCCAGTCTGAACGAGACGCAAGCCCGATAGGCTTTTGTCCAGCGCCAGATCCCCAGTATCGACGATTACACCATGGGGCAATGCCTCCAGTTTCGATTTTGTTGCTACCGCGATAATATTCTCAAGCCCTACGGCACGAATTACGGCCGGTCCGATCTGCTGATTACCTCTGCCAAAAATATGACCCTGGCCGCCAATCACGGACACCACAATGCTCGCCGGGCCTTGTTCAGCCCACGCTTTGAGGGAAGTCTCTGAGCAATTAGCGGCCACGAGCTGGCCGCCCTTAATAACGTCAACACCTAGAAGACTATTCGGCAATCCTAAAGCCTCCATAATCGTACCGACCGTACGCCCTCCGCCCATGAAGTACAGCCGATCGTTATCCATATGATCTATAAAGTCCGCTGCTATCTCTTGTAATACCAGAGGCTCCGACTCAGTCCCGCCCACCTTAGTGCTCTGCACATATTGAAGATCATCCGGTACCAAAAGATCTCCATAATATCGCGTTATGACCCGATCCTGCTGAAAAGCCGCCTCGTCGATATCTCGCACTTCGGCTAATCGCGCTGATACCAACGAGCAGGCTCGCAGTTTTAAAAGAATATCGCCCACGGCTGCAGGATGGCGAGCAAAAACCCCAGAATGCATTTTGACACCGCATGGAACGCCCAGTGCCACTTGTTGCTCACCGATCACGTCTAAAACATCTCTTGCCGTACCGTCGCCACCAGCAAATAACAGTACGTCAACCCCGATAGGCTGCATCGCGAAGACCGCATTTTGGGTGTCTTGGGCCGTTGTTGTTGGAGCGGCAGTTTCATAGACGATTTCGATACAATCAAAGCCCATCTCCTGCAAGTAGTTTGCCCCCATGGCACCGCTGCACGTAAACCAGTGAAAACTCTCTGCAACGGGCTTCAGTGGCAACAAGGCCGCGTGCAAACGACTAGCAATTTTAGACGCATAGCCTTGCGCCTTTGCCTGCATTTCAGCCATAGGATCATCGCTACCTCGAAAGCCTGCAGGTCCCCCAATGCCAGCGGTGGGGTTGACGACGAGGCCGACTTTAATTGGCGAAATCGTGCGGCTCAAGAGCGGATGCGATCCAGGCTCAGGCGTTTAACTACAGCGCTATAACTGAAGCAGGCCTCACCTTCAACAAGACATTCACCGGCGACGAATACCAAAGATCCGGTTTTACGGTTAATTCTTGGCCGACTTAAAATGACTTGCCCTAAGCTCGCCCCTGTCAGAAACTCGCACGCAAAACTCACAGTGACACAAGTCTCAGTTTCATAATGGTCAGTCGCGGCCATACACAGCGCAAAATCCGCAAATGTCATCAGCACACCGCCATGGACAGACCCCATGGCATTACAGTGATGATCTTTGAGTTTAAAGCCATAGACCCCGACCTCGGAGCTCTCCTTAGGCGCATAGTAAAAGGGTCCTATATGGTCTTCTGCTGGGTCAAAGCCAGACTGCACGATCATGTTTCCTGGAAAAGTCATCTTTTTCTCCTCAACGAAGTTTTTAACCTTCGTAAACCTATTCGTACCGACAACGCTAAATCGACTACCCCGTGACGCGCAAGCGTTGTCAAGGACCCTCCAAGGGATGAAGGCCAAGCGCTAATAATCCTTTGCGAAAAGTCTCCGCCCGGCGGGGTAATCGGTTTATCAATTCGCATTTCGATCGTCGTACTTGCTCAACAAACGCGTCACTCGGCAACCGATCAACCTGGTCGGAACTGACTCGAAAGGCAACACCGGCTGCCTCGGCAAACAACCATTCAAGGGCTTGGGGTTTTGACTCGACTGCTTCAAAAGCTCTTTGTTGCTGCGCCGAACGCTCAGAGATGTACCAGTAGCCGTAATCATCCTGCTGTCGTCTTTGCCAACCGGCCAGGCACCAATGAGCGACTTCATGTAGGGCACTGGCTGGATAATCAGCCCGAAAGATAATTTCAGCAGGTTCGCCCTGCCTGCTCGCCCGATAAAATGGCTCCTCTCCGCCCGGCACCAGTCGCACTTGGTAGGCTGATGCAAAGAGATAATGAAAACAATTGACGATTTGACAGGTCTTCGAACCTTTAAGCGTTTCAATCACCTATGCACCTCAATGGCCTGAAGGGCTGCAACATATTCCGGCGTCAGTAGGTCATCGCCCGCTAACAAATGTGCCAAATAGTCCTCGCTGGGTTTGAGCCCCTCCTGGACATACTCAGGGTTTGCTATATATACCCATGCAACTGCCACATGCTCCGCCGCTTCGACCGCAAGCCGTTCTCGGTTGTAGCGCACAGGATACCCCTCAAATGGATCCATCATCTCGATGGCCCGAGCATCAGGTAGGCTATATAAAATCCCTTCCACGAAACCTTCAGGCGATGCCACAACATTGGCGTGCCCGCAGCCTGGGATATTTTTGGCGCGTTTGTTAAATCTGAGCTTATAACCCTTAAGCCGAGCCCGCACACGTCGGGTAAATGGCATACCACGGCTTCGCACTCGCTCAGCGTTCATATTGCTACCATAGGCAAAATAATATTGTTGCTTTGGCGTTTCGGTCATCCCTTTCGGATCCAATAAGACAGTACTGAGTCTGCTTCTTCCTTCGCCAACATTTCATGATTCATGAAACGGCAAAAATTTTCGAAATCCCAAGACGTTGATGGATCAGTCGCTATCACTTTGATCACTTCACCCGATGACATTGAACGCACTTGGTTACGCAGCATCATCAGCGGTTCTGGGCATCTAAGCCCCTTTGTATCTAATTCGTAATCCGCGTTATTGACCATAACCACCCCCGTCCAACATTATGCCATAAAGCTTGAGTCAGCCTTTGCTACCGCTACAATGCCAACTCACATGCAACAAAAGCTATCCCATGATCAAGGTACTCATAGAAAGACAAATTGCTGAGGGTATGGACCATTACTACGACAGTACCATTCGTCGGGTGATCCAGTCCGTCAATCAGGCTCCAGGCTGTTTAGGCGGAGAGTCTCTAAAAGCCGCTCACAACCAACATCGACGAGTCGTTTTATCCAATTGGGAGAGCCTGTCACATTGGCAGCGATGGTATGCGTCTGCCGAGCGCCGGCGCGTGTTGGTTGAAATCAATCCGCTCCTTGAAGGGAGTGAACGGGTAACGATCCTAGAGCCGACGCATTAACCCTTAGCGATTGGTTCTTGGAATTGGCAGGATCATGACAGCTTCGCTCTCGGCATCAAACCAAATTTCAGCGCCCCCTCGATCAAGCGCCAGACGCACTTCGGCACACTTATCAGCAAAACTAAATTCTTGATGACCATAGTCGGTGCCCTCCCGCAAGACATGGGCTTCAATCAAGCCTTGAAGCGCTTCAGCACTTAACTTATCCGGAGCTATCCTCATCAGTCGCGCTCTGCCTCTTCTGCTTTTTGAAAGGCGCGATTTACGACAGCTGAACCCAATTAAGCGGCTGACTTTGCTCGACCGACAGCCCCTTAAAATCAAATAACGATTGATCAAGCAGATGACTTGGTGCCACGTTACAAAGCGCCTTAAACATCGTTTCTATTCTGCCCGGGAACTGCTTGTCCCAGGCTGTCAACATGTCTTTGATCACCTGACGCTGTAAATTATCCTGAGAGCCACACAAATTACAGGGGATGATAGGAAAGGCCCGCAACTCCGCATAACGCGTTAAGTCCTTTTCTTTACAATAAGCTAATGGCCTTATCACAATATTCGTACCATCGTCTGAGCGTAATTTAGGTGGCATCGTCTTTAAGGTACCGCCGTGGAACATATTCAAAAACAGCGTCTCGACTAGGTCGTCGCGATGATGGCCTAGCGCAATCTTGGTAAAGCCTTGCTCACGAGCGAAACGATACAAGATGCCCCGACGGAACCGCGAACACCAACCGCAGTAGGTTTTACCTGCTGGCACCATCTCGGTCACTAGCGAATAGGTGTCTTCCTCTAAAATATGGAATGGCACACCCAACTCACTCAGATAGGCCGGTAACACTTCCTCTGGGAAGCCTGGCTGTTTCTGATCTAGATTCACGGCCGTGATGGAAAACTCAATAGGTGCCCTCGCTTTGAGGTGTAACAAAAGATCCAACATGGCGTAGGAATCTTTTCCGCCGGACAGGCACACCATGACTTTGTCCCCTGCCTCAATCATATTAAAGTCACCGATTGCGCGCCCCACTTCCCGGCGCAAGCGCTTTTCTAGCTTGAGATTTTCTCGATCGATTTTGGCACGAGGAGACTGATCTGGCATAACGCGCTACTCTAGGGAAACCCTTTAAGTTTACCATCGAGCCTTGCGATCTGAAATGATTAAACTCTGGACCCGCATTTTTTGGAGCACTGCAATCATCGCTGTCTTCTGCAGCGCTAGCGCTCAAGCGCTGGTCATTTTGCAGTACCACCATATAGCCAACGACACTCCGGCGATCACCAGCACCGACCCGTTAGTCTTTGGCCAGCAGCTAGACCATTTAATCGAGGCAGGCATCGCCGTCGTGTCCTTACCAGAGGCATTGCAAGCGAATCCGGCTAGCAATCAGGCAGGACGACCGATCCAGGTAGCCATCACCTTCGATGATGCCTACCCAAGCGTATTCGACACTGCCCTACCAATGCTCAAGGCTCGCGGCATGCCATTTACCCTATTCGTTGCCACCGATCTGGTCGGGGCAGCAGGTGGCGGCTATTTATCTTGGGATCAAATCAAGGAACTAAAGGCAGCTGGCGGAACAATCGCCAACCACAGCACCCAACATCAGCACTGGGCTAGGATCCCGTCAGATACCTCAGTCGATGAGTGGATTGACGCTTTCGTCGACGACACACTCACCGCGCAAGCAACCCTCGACGCTCGGTTGGGTGAGGGACCTAAACTATACGCGCTGCCCTATGGCGAATATTTTCCTGCGCTCGCGGAGGCTCTGCGGGCCCTTGGCTTTGCCGTTTTTGGACAGCAAAGCGGCGCCATGTCCTTACCGCCGCAAGCGGTGATTCCTAGGTTTCCAATGGGGGGGCGTTACAGCGACATCGCCCAATTCAAAACCAAGGTTAAGTCTCTGGCTTTCCCAATCCAACCGGTTGCCCATGACCCGCGCTTAACGGCCTTGGAAAGCCGCCCGATCGTGAACCTTAAGCAAATCGCCAAGACTGATTTGTCGACAATCACCTGCTTTGGTCCTGAGGGCCGGCTGCATTCCGAGGCTGTTGGTCATACTGTCCTTGTGAGCGCATCGACGCCGATCCCACCAGGCCGAGCCCGCTACAACTGCACCCAAATGAGCACCCAGCCAGGCCGCTTTTACTGGCATTCCTTCTTTTGGATGAAACTCCAAGCGGATAACACCTGGTACCCAGAGCGCTAACCCTGACTGCCTTGAGCATTGACCTGGGCCACCTAAGCCAACGCCCTTAGCACCGTGACCGGTGGCTGGTCGACGACTTTCCGCGTTGCAATCATACCAACCACACAGATCAGTGCGGCGCCGAGCAAGGGCCCTATCAGCCACAGTATCGGTGTTGGACTATACGCTAAATCGAAAATTTCTCGCTCTAAACCGTACACGGTTGCTTCAGCCCCTAACGTTGCCAACAAACCCGCAAACCCGCCCAGAACCGCGAACTCGATGGCAAGGCTGAAACGCACCAACCGATTAGATGCACCGATGGTACGCAAAATGGCAAACTGCTGCATGCGTTCATCTAGACTGGCCTGAATACTCGCAAGTAACACCATCGCTCCTGATAACAAGATCAGCACCAACATAAACTCCACGGCAAGGGTAACTTGGGCGACAATGGTTTGAATCTGTTCGATTAAGGCATCGACTTCTAGCACCGTCATCGTCGGGAATTTACGTAGTAATGCGCTAAGCAACCCCTTTTGATCTTGGTCTAGATAAAAACTGGTCATAAATGTCGAAGGAAAATCCTCGAGCACTTCTGGTGAAAAAATCAGATAAAAATTGGGTTGAAGGTTATCCCAGGCTACCGATCGCACACTGGTCACTCGGGTTCTAAGCGCTCGCCCTTCAATTTCGAAAGCCAATTCATCGCCCAAAGCCAGTCCGTTGCTCTGAGCAAACTCACTTTCAACGGACACTTCATAATGAGCATTATCCCCAAACCAGGCACCTTCCAAAATCTCATTGTCCGCTGGCAGCGTGCCGATGGCCGTTAGGTTTCGCGTCGAGCTTAGGCGAGGCGCGCTACGATCTTCACCCGGGGGCCGCGCTTTGGACAAAATGGCAACCCCGTTAACCTCAGTAATCCGGCCACGAATCATCGGGTATTCTGGTGCCAACGACACCGCCCCTGCTGCAAGGAAGTCGCGGATGTCATCCCTTTCATCAGCCAGAATATTCATCGCAAAATGGTTAGGTGCATCCTCGGGAATTTGATTCCGCCATTCATCCAGTAACGAGGTACGGACTAAATACAGAGTAAGGAGCAGCATTAAAGCCAATCCAAAGGCCAATATTTGCAACGCACTCTGAAGTTGTCGCCGCCGCAGCCCGGCCACTGCCAAGCGCCAGGCACTACCGGCCTGCAATCCAACTTGGCGGCTCGAGCGCACCAGCGCGAGCGCAAATAACCCAAGCACCAAAACTGCCAAGAGACCGCCGGCGAAGAGTAAGCTGGTTAACCACAGATCCTGGCTATACCACCACATCAACGCAAAAGTCCCGCCACCGCCAAACCCATAAGCGAGCATCGCAGACGGTTCCGCACCGACCAGGTCTCGCCGAATCACACGTTGAGGCTCCACGTTCCTCAGGGTTAGCAAAGGCGGTAAGGCAAAGGCTAATAGACAGATCATGCCAGTTGAGAGCCCAAGGGCGATAGGCCAAATACTCGGTGCTGGCAGCGCGACCGGTAGGAGCGGCGCTAATATTCTGCCGACAATTTCTTGCACACCGAAACCCAATAGCGCTCCAAACAAGGTTGCCGAAAAACCCAACCCAAGGAAAATGGTGATATACAATTGATCGATCCTTCCGGGGGTTGCCCCTAAGGTCTTTAAGATCGCAACGTGATCAAAATGTCGAAGGGCGTAGCGATTGGCTGCTAAAGCAATCGCAACTCCAGCTAAAATCACCCCGAGTAAACCACCAAGCAATAAAAATCTTTCGGCTTTAGTCAGCGCTTCACCAATTTCTTCTGCGCCCTCTTTGACGCCATAAATTCGCGTATCTTGAGGCAAGTCTGGTTTGATCAAGGCTTCCCACTCAGCTAGGGCTTCGGCACTACCCGCAAATAAATAGCGATAGGTCACCCTCGACCCTGGCTGAATAATTTCGGTTGCGGGCACATCCGACAAGTGCATGATGACCCTAGGCGCGACCGTATCAAAACCACCGCCTCGATCAGGTTCCTTGAGCAGCACCGCTTTAGTGGGCAAGGTGAGCGCGCCTATATCGATGCTCTCGCCAACCGCTAAGTCTAGAGATGGATACAAGCGGCTCTCCATCCAAACCTCGCCGGCGCTCGGACCACGCGTTTCAACCCGGCCATCACCAAACGGTGCTGTCGCGGTAATGAGTTTTCCCCGAAGCGGATAACGATCATCGACTGCCTTCACGGCGGCTAATTGCGCCCGCTCTTCAGAGAACGCCATAGACAAAAAAGAAAGGGTTTCACTCCTTTGCAGGCCCAATTGATCAGCGCTTATTTTAATGGCTTCGGGAATGGGACGACTCGAGGAAATCACTTTGTCAGCTGCGATAAAGGACGAAGACTCCAGAAGCAGCGCCTGCTGCAATCGGTCAACGAATAGCGTGATGGTGGTAACTGTGCCCACCGCAATGATCAGCGAGGCTAAGAGCAGTGTTAGCTCCCCGCTCCGCAGATCTCTCAGCAGCAGCTTTAGTGCGAGCATCATGCGAATTAGCTCCCAACCCCTGCCACACCTTGGGTGGGTTCATCACGTATTAATTGTCCGGCCTCAATCAATAACTGACGGTCACACCTTTCCGCCAACCGGGCATCGTGAGTCACTAAAACCAGCGTCGTGCCAAAATCAGCATTCAAATCGAACAACAGATCGACCACTTTAGCGCCAGTATTGGCATCTAAGTTCCCAGTAGGTTCATCGGCAAATAAGATTCGCGGATCCGACGCAAATGCCCGTGCAATGGCGACTCGCTGCTGTTCCCCGCCAGACAGCTGCCTAGGATAATGACCGAGGCGATGACCTAGGCCTACTCTCTCTAACAAGTCCGAAGCAGCCGATGCAGCCGACGCATCGCCTCTTAACTCAGAGGGCAGCATCACATTCTCAAGGGCTGTCAGACTGCCGAGGAGCTGGAAAGTCTGAAACACAAAACCGATGAGCTCACTTCGCACGCGCGCTCGGGAAGATTCGCTCATAGTGGTCAGTTCATAACGGCCATCAATCAGAATCGACCCAGCACTGGGGCTATCAAGACCGGCGAGCAAACTCAACAACGTGGTTTTCCCCGATCCGGATGCGCCAACGATGGCCGCTGACTCGCCTTGGTTGATTTCGAGATCGATCCCTTCCAAAATCACGAGCTGACCTTCACTGGTAGTAACTTGTTTTGTCACACCTGTCGTTTTAATCATGTTTCCTGTTCCCACATTCGACCTCATCCCGGGCTCTGAGCGTAAACACACATCCGTGTCTTGGATGCTCGGCGCTTACCTTCTAATGGGATTACTTTGCTTTATTCCTACGTATTCTAGTCATGCTCAGGCCATCTTGATTTTTGGTGACAGCGTAAGCGCGGGCTATGGTATGACGCCTGAAGAGAGCTGGCCAACCCTGCTAGCTGACGATTTCAAACAAACACATCCACAGTTCCGAGTGATCAATGCCAGCGTCAGCGGTGAGACCACGTCAGGCGGCCTAACTCGTTTCAATAAAGCGCTCGACGTCCATCAGCCTGCGCTTGTGATTCTCGAACTTGGCGGTAACGATGGGCTGCGAGGATATCCGATTAAACGCATTGAAGCCAATTTAAGAGCTATGATAGCTCACGCACATAACCGGTCTATACCCGTTATTTTAGTTGGTATCGTGCTACCTCCGAACTATGGCCGACGCTATACAACGGCTTTTAAAACTATCTTTCAAGACCTTGCCAATGAGCTTTCGCTTGCCGGATTTTTACCTCATCCCTTGCAAGGACTTGAAACTGATCCAGCTTTGATTCAGTCAGACGGTATTCATCCCACCGCCGAGGCACAACCCATAATTAAAAATCAAATTAAACCACTCGTAATGCACTGGTTCGACCAACGTTAAACTAACCGGGCTTTACGTTGTCTCCAATCGGGCATGAAGCCGGCTAGGTACTGATAAAAAGCCGGCGTATGATCGAAATGTTTGAGGTGACAAAGTTCATGCAGAATCACGTAGTCTATGGCCCGCACATCTTGAGCGAATAACCAAAGATTCAAGCAGATCACGCCTGACTCGCTGCAGCTCCCCCAACGAGCCTTCATCTTTCGGATTTTTAGCTCTCGGGGCCCCTTAAGCCCATGCAAAAACATCAATCGTTCGAGTCGATATTCGGCGATTCTTACAGCCTGCTGCCGATACCATCCATGAAGGCATGACTCTATGCGCTCCGGCGTGCTCGCTTTTGTCGGCAGGCATAGCCGATCGTTTTCTATCCGAACGCACTTTTGATCATCCGATACCGTTAAGACATAAGGCTGGCCTAAAAAATAGTGCTGACTGCCGGGTTCGAACTGGGGCCTTGGATGTCTCGGCTTGTTGGCTTGCTTGCTCAACGTCTGCCTTAACCAATCTTTGTGGGAGTCTATAAACTGCTCGATCTTGACTCGAGAGCACGTCAAGGGGGCTCGACACTGCACCATGCCATCGGCTTCTACAAGCAAGGAGAGGTGCTTTCTGCGACGCTGAACAATCCTTATGGCCAAGGGACCGTCTGAGACACCGTCGATCATCTGGATCGAGAATCGAGTTTTAGCCATAGCACTAGGACGCTGACCGAGCACCGCCGAGACAGTTAGGAGACAAGGGCGGCGCTTCACCTTTTGAGCGCCATTCCTCCGGCGTATAAGTATGAATCGCCAGCGCATGAATGTCGTTTGCTAAATAGTCTGCGAGCAGTTGATTCACGGCCTTATGCCGCTGTACAAGCCGCTGCCCGGCAAACCCTACAGCAACCACGACAACCTTGAAATGACTCTCAGACCCAGGCGGCACATTGTGATTCCCGCTCTCGTTAGTTACGACAAGGTAATCTGGATCAAAACCAAGGGCTAAACGCTCATGTATGCCGGTCTGAATTACGCCAGTCATGTTTAACCTTTTTCTTTAAGTTCCAACACCCCATCCCAGTCCACCGGAGGCGGCGTCACCAAGAACGCTTCACAACGCGCCAGGTGCGTCTTTGAGGGACCATCCTCTGGCATGAGATCCAAGCAAGCCCTAAAAGCGGCCTCCGCGTCAACGAAGTTTCGGTCCCGAATTAACGCCAATCCTTTGTGATAGCGATCAACCACATCAGCCAAGACGCCGGTGGTTTGATCTTTGCGCTCTAACAACTGGTAAACCCGGATAGGCTCTGCCTTACCAACCACTCGAATGACATCCAACTCTCGAACATCAACAGCATCGGCACACTGCAGGTACGTCGACTCCGAAATCATCAAATCGGACCCGAAGGCTTTGTTAGCGCCTTCTAATCGAGCCGCCAAATTCACCGCGTCTCCCATAATGGTATAGTTAACCCGTTGGCTCGAGCCCATGTTCCCAACTACCATCCGGCCAGTGTTAACGCCCATCCGAACAGACACCCGAGGCAACCCCCTAGCCACCCATTGATCCCTAAGGCCACCTAAGGCATTGTTCATATCGATACTGGCGTAGCAGGCTTGACGCGCATGCGCTGGCTGATCGATCGGCGCACCCCAAAAGGCAATAATGGCGTCCCCTTCAAATTTATCAATCGTGCCATCCGAGGCGATAATAACATCACACATCTCAGTCAAATATTCATTCAGCAACTGCACCAATTCGGTCGGCGTCATACCTTCTGAAAACGTTGAGAATCCCGCGATATCAGAAAAATACGCGGTCATCTCTCGCTCTTCGCCACCTAACGTTAACTTATCTGGGTCTGCAACCAAGTCAGCTACCACTGTTGGCGATAAATACTGCCCGAAGGCCTCTTTGATATAAGCCTTTTGGCCCATTTCGTTCAAATAGAATCGACCGTTGACAACGATGATCGAGAGCACCCAAGCGCCAAGGTTTGGCACCATTGATAGCACGAGCCCCTGTCGCGCATAGACCCAGAAGCACACAAACACAAAAATCACAAGACCAACCACACTAAGACCGTTACGTAGTAATGGCGCGGAAATGGTTGTGCTGGCAAGAATTAACGCCATCAACAGACCCGCTGACAAAAGTTCGACCCAAAAATCAGCTGCCTTCAGAGGACCACCTTTAATCAACGTGCCAATTTCACTTGCAATGATATTGACCCCAAAAATGTTACCTACCGGCGTCTCGAACTGATCATGAGCCACTTCAGCGACTTCCCCGATCAGAACAATCTTGCCTTCGATGAGATAAGACAAATCATAGAGTTCTTCTTCGTCAACAAACAAAATATCTCCAGCGGGAATCCCGACGATCTCATGACGCGCTCGATAACCCGCTCCGTCCAGCGTTCGGGGCAGGCTAGGGTAATCCAAATAGAGATCATGGTGCTGATCAAGGGTTGCGATCTGGCGCTCTCCCAGATAAAGCGCGTGATTCTTCAGTGACGGCGCTTCTCCGGTGAACATCGACAGCGCTTTAACTGCAAACGGCCAACCGTTGTCAGTTGCCGCGATATCCGGGTGGATACGTAAACGAACCATCGTCTCCGCGAGATCGCTGTTAGAAGAAATATTGGAATAACCACTTTCGGCAATAGAGGAAAACTTTGGAATCGCAAAGTTGGTTTTTTGGTAACCCCGGTTATCATCAATTTCTGCCTGGGACACCAGAAGTACATTGTCAGCCTCTTCAATGGCACTGATTAATGTTGGGTCCTCGTTATAGGCACTATTGAAATCGAGCAACATATCCACCCCGATGACTGCTGCTCCCATCTGGCTTAAGCGCTGGATAATGGTCGCCAAGTCAACCCGGCGGAGCGGATAAACTTCGTACTCATCATAAAAGTCTTCATCGGTGTAAACGACAGTAACATCCTGACTCGGAGCAGTCAGGTCTGGGTCGCCGTAATTCGCTCGAACCAGATGTCGGTAGGACAGAGTCTCGTCTTCGACAATGGTGACACCTTCCTGGTATTCAACCAACAAGGCCAAACCGAACAATACAACAACAACCGGGAGATCAAACTTGCTCTTTAACCAAGAGGGAAGGCTCATAAAGACGAGCCTTCATGCTTGCCAAACGGCCTACTCCGAGATGAAGTCATTGTACTTCTGAGCCTCGGCAGTTTTTTCAGACATCAATTGCAGCGCCTGCAAATTCGCGATGTACAGCGGTTTCATCTCAATATCATCAGGATAGGTTTCGAAATAAGCCTGATAGGCATCCATTGCCGGCACCAGTAACCCATGCTGTTCTAACACGTCTGCTTGTGCAAAATAATCATCCCCTGCCGCAGCGATAGCAGCCTGAATGCCAGCTTCTTCTTCGGCGCTCAACACCTTTAGCTTGCCTGGTCGACGAGGCGTGTAGACAACCTCATCTCCCTCTAGGACATCGAGCCGCAAGTCATACTCTCCGGCAGCTGGAACGGGTAGTTTAAACCTGATGTGATGACCGTCAGCGTCACTGCTGGCTACTTTATGAGCAGTATCACCCAGCATGACGACGAACGAATTGGTCGGACAAGCTTTTTCCCAAACTAAATCCGCAAACCCTTCAGACACCGTGATTTTGCGTGCCATTCTGACCTTGACTTCACAGTCAGGTTCTCCGGGCTTTTTCACTGCTCTACGAACCGTGGTATAACGTTGAGCTGATGCGAATTTATTGGCTAATCCATCCATCAACCCAGCTTCGCTACTGAAAGGGTCGGATACATCACCCGCTGCGACTTCAAGCCCGGCTTCAGCAACGACCGCTGTTACATTATTGCCTAGGGACTGAGCCAATCCCGAGGTTTGATTCACAAAATTGCCAACGCCATCGGCCCCTGTACGAATGTGGTATCCGGCAAACAAGTACTTTGCTCGAGTAACTGGTCGCCATTTTTCGCCATCTCGGCTGTACTCTACTGTTCCATCGGGATCCATGAGCTTACCAACAGGGCTTCTAGGGCCGCCCTC
>Ga0255779_1002303_pt1 | contig 20468 bp, 16 predicted proteins | sample 011ome_21_FD_179977 | JGI IMG/M metagenome (GOLD analysis project Ga0255779, IMG submission 179977) | Coastal salt marsh microbial communities from the Groves Creek Marsh, Skidaway Island, Georgia - 011508AT metaG (version 2) | ecosystem: Environmental > Aquatic > Marine > Intertidal zone > Salt...
TAGCTTCACCGCCACTAGCTTCCGCCATCACCTTCGTGATCGCAGCCGTCAATGTCGTCTTACCATGGTCAACGTGACCAATCGTGCCGATATTACAGTGCGGCTTATTACGCTCAAACTTTTCCTTAGCCATCTTCGTACGTCCTCGTTCTCAGTTAGCCCGCGAGCCGTTCTTTGATCTCCATAGAGACCTGGTTCGGCACTTCCGCGTAATGATCAAAATGCATAGTGTATTGGGCACGACCCTGCGACATAGAGCGCAACTCGTTCACGTACCCGAACATGTTCGCCAAAGGCACCATCGCCGACACGACACGTGCGTTACCGCGTTGGTCCATATCGTTAACCTGTCCACGGCGAGAGTTCAAATCACCAATGATATCGCCCATGTAGTCTTCTGGGGTCACAACTTCGACCTTCATCATCGGCTCAAGGAGAACCGGCTTTGCACCCGAAATACCTTCACGGAATGCAGCGCGAGATGCGATCTCAAATGCCATCACCGAACTATCGACGTCGTGCGACGCGCCATCAAACAAGGTTGCTTTGAAGTCGATCATTGGGAATCCGCAGATCACGCCATTCTCGGCAGCGGTGCGAATGCCCTTTTCGACGCCAGGGATAAATTCACGTGGAACGTTACCCCCCACAACGGTGTTGTCGAACTCGATACCAGACCCAGGAGGCAGCGGCTCAAACGTGATTTTCACACGAGCGAACTGTCCTGAACCACCGGTTTGTTTCTTGTGCGTATAATCAACATCAAATGTCTGGCTGATCGTTTCACGGTACGCCACTTGAGGTTGACCCACGTTCGCTTCGACTTTGAATTCACGCTTCATACGATCGACAAGGATGTCGAGGTGAAGTTCCCCCATACCGGCAATAACTGTCTGGCCAGACTCTTCATCACTAGATACACGGAATGAAGGATCTTCAGCAGCCAAGCGTTGCAGGGCTACACCCATTTTTTCTTGGTCGGCTTTGGTCTTCGGCTCGACAGCCACTTCGATCACAGGATCCGGGAACTCCATACGCTCCAGGATAACCGGCGCGCTTGGAACGCAGAGCGTGTCGCCCGTTGTCGTATCCTTGAGGCCAACAAAAGCAACGATATCGCCTGCCGATGCTTCTTCGATTTGTTCACGTGAGTTGGCATGCATCAAAAGCATCCGACCGATACGTTCTTTTTTGCCTTTGACCGTGTTCTCAACTGTCTCGCCCTGCTTCACTGTTCCGGAGTAAATCCGGACGAATGTCAGGGAGCCCACGTGCTGGTCATTCATGATCTTAAATGCGAGCGCAGAGAATGGCTCGTCATCAGAGCTTTCGCGGACCATGGCAACTTCAGGATCGTCAACAGACACACCTTTAATCGCTGGCACTTCAAGCGGAGACGGCATGTAATCAACCACCGCATCAAGAAGCGGCTGCACGCCCTTGTTTTTAAACGCAGAGCCGCAAGTCACTGGAACAAACATGTTGCCAATACACCCCTTACGGATGCAGGCCTTCAATGTCGCCTCGTCAGGCTCGTTACCTTCAAGGTACGCTTCCATGGCATCGTCATCAGCTTCTACAGCGACTTCGATCATCTTCTCACGCCACTCAGCGGCTTTATCTGCCATGTCAGCAGGAATATCGAGATATTCGAACTCAGCACCCAGCGACTCATCTTTCCAGATGATGGCTTTCATCATGATCAAATCGATCAAGCCGACGAAATCGGACTCAGAGCCAATAGGAAGCTGCAACACACAAGGTGTCGCTCCCAAGCGGTCAATGATCATATCCACACAGCGATAGAAGTCTGCGCCGATGCGGTCCATTTTGTTAACGAAGCACATCCGCGGGACGTGATACTTGTCAGCTTGGCGCCAAACAGTCTCGGACTGAGGCTCAACACCAGCAACCGAGTCAAAAACGGCAACCGCACCATCGAGAACACGCAACGAGCGCTCAACCTCAATCGTGAAGTCTACGTGACCCGGTGTGTCGATGATGTTAACGCGATGATCTTTCCAGAATGCTGTGGTTGCAGCAGACGTAATCGTAATACCACGCTCTTGTTCTTGTTCCATCCAGTCCATGGTGGCGTTGCCGTCATGAACTTCACCGATTTTGTAAGACTTACCGGTGTAATACAGGATACGTTCTGTTGTCGTCGTTTTACCGGCATCAATGTGCGCCATGATACCAATATTACGATAACGATTTAGGGGTGTTGCACGGGACATGGGAGGCTCCTACTCGATCACCAACGGTAATGGGAGAAGGCTTTGTTAGCCTCTGCCATCCGGTGCGTATCTTCACGTTTTTTAACAGCGGCACCGCGATTGTTTGCAGCGTCCAGCAATTCTGACGACAAACGTTCCATCATAGTGTTTTCAGAACGCTTACGCGACGTTTCCACCAACCAGCGAATGGCTAGGGCCTGACGGCGATCATTACGAACTTCAACTGGAACTTGGTACGTTGCACCACCCACACGGCGGGAACGAACCTCGACCGACGGCTTCACGTTGTCGATGGCTTCGTGAAACACTTTCAATGCATCGGACTGGCCTTTTGATTCGACGATATCAAAGGCGCCGTAAACAATACGTTCGGCAGCCGATTTTTTACCATCCAACATCAAAGCATTCATGAACTTGGTAACAACCAAATCCTTGTACTTCGCATCGGGAAGAACTTGACGCTTCTCAGCAGCGTGACGACGAGACATAAACCCGCTCCCTTACTTCGGCCGCTTGGCGCCGTATTTCGAACGACGCTGACGACGGTCGCTAACACCTTGGGTGTCGAGCGTGCCGCGAATAATGTGATAGCGAACACCGGGCAAATCCTTCACACGGCCGCCGCGGATCATCACGACAGAGTGCTCTTGGAGGTTGTGGCCTTCACCTGGAATATAACTTGTGACCTCAAAACCGTTGGTCAAACGGACACGAGCAACCTTCCGAAGCGCCGAGTTCGGCTTTTTCGGGGTCGTTGTGTAAACGCGGGTGCAAACACCACGCTTCTGCGGGCACGCTTCAAGAGCGGGCACTTTGGTCCGCTTTTCTGGTGCCTTACGTGGCTTACGAATCAATTGGTTGATTGTCGGCATTCGCTCAATCCAACTCCTAATGAACCCAACCCAAATACGGGCGTTCCAACATGAATTGAGCCGTTCCGCCGCGTGCCCTCGCGAGACGCACACTGGCTGGCTCAAAATGCAGATAAACGGGGTCCGTCGCCCATCTGCCGTCTAAATTTTTTTCCGTCACTCAAGTATTCTGAGTGCGTCTAGCCGGGAACGACTACCACCACCCTCTTGAGTGGGGCGGAATATATGGGTGGACCCGACTTAGGTCAACAGCAAATTTACGAAAAAAAATTACGCGGAATCAAAGATATAGTCATTATGTTGCGTTGCGGTATATAAAAGTCACTATATGTTGATTCAGTAGACCCCCATCGGCAGCATCCCTGATTCTTTTTGATGACTTCTGACCGAACTGGGGTCGTTTTCGACAGATTCTAACGACGATTCTAAACAAAAAGGGCGCGAACCATCTGGCCCGCGCCCCAATTTGATCGTTTGATGATTCGTTAGTCAGCGTCGACGGTCGCTGGACCTTCGATCATTTCAGCGTCTTCGGCTGGCAAGGTCTTCGCCATTTCCTTGTCACGATCAGCAGCGATTTCACGCATGCCGTTCATGATGGCCCCTGTCCCTGCTGGGATCGGACGACCGACAATGACGTTTTCCTTGAGACCGATCAGGTTGTCGACCTTGCCGGATACGGCGGCTTCGGTCAGGACCCGAGTGGTTTCTTGGAACGATGCTGCCGAGATGAACGACTGCGTTTGCAGGCTTGCCTTAGTGATCCCTTGCAGGACCGGCTCTCCAACAGGTGGCTGGCCGCCTTCTGCAATAGCCTTCTCGTTGATGCCATCGAACTCGATCTTGTCGATCAGTTCGCCGACCAACAACGTGGTGTCGCCACCCGACATGACTTCGACCTTCTGCAACATTTGACGCACAATGACTTCGATGTGCTTGTCATTGATTTTCACGCCTTGCAGTCGATACACGTCCTGGATCTCGTTGATCAAGTATTCGGCCAAAGCCTCGACACCCAAAACACGAAGGATATCGTGTGGAACAGGGTTACCATCCATCAACGCATCACCGACTTGAACGTAGTCACCTTCTTGGACCGACAAGTGACGACCTTTTGGTACAAGGTACTCAGACCCTTCACCATCTTCGTCAATTGGCGCAACCATGATGCGGCGCTTGTTCTTGTAGTCTTTACCGAATTCGACGCGGCCTTCGCTCTCGGCGATGATCGCGTGATCTTTCGGACGACGGGCTTCGAAGAGTTCTGCAACTCGTGGCAGACCACCGGTGATATCCCGTGTTTTCGCACTTTCGCGCGGAATACGGGCCAACACGTCACCAGCGTGGACTTCCTGGCCGTTTTCTACAGACAAAATAGCATCGACGGACAAGAAGTAGCGGGCTTCGTGGCCAGCTTCCATGGTGATGACTTCGCCTTTTTTATCACGAAGTGTGATACGTGGACGCAAGTCACTTCCCTTGGGTTGAGATTTCCAATCGGTCACAACCTTATAGGAAATACCAGTGGCTTCATCGGTACGTTCTGCCAAAGACATGCCGTCAACCAGATCAACGTAGTTGGCGATACCTTCTTTTTCAGTGATGACTGGAAGTGTGTATGGATCCCACTCAGCCAACTTGTCACCACGGGTGACTTTGGCCCCGTCTTTAATCAACAACTGCGAACCGTACGGTATACGGTGCTTTGCGCGATCACGACCTTTGCCATCGACAAGGATCATTTCCGCATTACGGCTCATGACGATCTGTACACCACGGGAGTTCTTAACCGTCGTGCAATTGATCAATTTGACTTTGGCTTCGGTCACGGACTCGATGTACGAACGCTCTGTACCCCGTTGAACAGCGCCACCGATGTGGAACGTCCGCATCGTCAGCTGTGTGCCAGGTTCACCGATGGACTGAGCCGCCATAACACCGACAGCCTCGCCCATGTTAACAGGCGTACCACGGGCCAAATCGCGACCGTAACACTTACCGCAAACACCGCTTTTAAGTTCACACGTCAAAACTGAACGAATTTTGATCTCTTCGACTTCGGCTTCTTCAATGATCAAGCAATGCGGCTCTTCGATCAGTTCGTTGGCTTTGATGATGACTTCACCTGTGAGCGGATTGATCACATCTTCGACAGTTGTCCGACCGAGAACACGTTCCGACAATGGTGCCACCACGTCGCCACCCTCGACAACAGGTGTCACTGTAATGCCCTCTTTGGTTCCGCAATCTTCTTCGACGATGATGCAATCCTGCGCAACATCAACGAGACGACGGGTCAGATAACCAGAGTTCGCCGTTTTCAACGCCGTATCAGCGAGCCCCTTACGAGCACCGTGCGTGGAGTTAAAGTATTCCAACACGGTCAGGCCTTCTTTGAAATTTGAAATGATCGGCGTTTCGATGATCTCACCGGAAGGCTTGGCCATCAGACCGCGCATACCTGCGAGCTGTTTCATCTGGGCCGCAGAACCACGTGCACCAGAGTGAGCCATCATAAAGACCGAGTTGATCAAACGACCGGGCTCAATCTTAGAGATTTCTTTCATCATCTCGTCAGCAACGCGATCAGTACAATGTGACCAAGCATCAACAACTTTGTTGTACTTCTCGCCTTGAGTGATCAGACCATCTTGATACTGCTGCTCGTATTCTTTGACCTTCTCTTCGGTCTCGTTCACGAGTGGCTCTTTCGAGTCTGGAATAATCAGATCGTCTTTACCGAACGAAATGCCCGAGCGACATGCGTGGCTAAATCCGAGCCCCATCATGCGGTCAGCAAAGATAACCGTCTCTTTCTGACCACAGTGACGATAGACTTCATCAATCACATTAGTGATCTCTTTCTTCGTCAACAGTTGGTTGATCAGGCTAAACGGCACTTTAAAGTGCTTTGGCAAAACTTCAGATAGAAGCATCCGACCAGGAGTGGATTCGACGCGAACCACGATTGGCTCACCTTCTTCGTCGACAGTGTGATACCGAGCTTGGATTTTCGCATGGATCGAAAGAACTCCTGCGTCCAATGCCTGTTGGATCTCACCCACGTCAGCAAAGATAGAACCTTCGCCCTTCTCGCCTTCGAGTTCCATCGTCATATAGTACAGACCCAGGACGATATCCTGAGACGGCACGATGATGGGCTTACCATTAGCAGGGCTGAGGATGTTGTTTGTCGACATCATCAGAACCCGTGCTTCGAGTTGTGCTTCAAGCGACAGAGGCACGTGAACGGCCATTTGGTCTCCATCAAAGTCAGCGTTGAACGCAGCACAGACCAATGGGTGAAGCTGGATAGCTTTCCCTTCGATCAAAACTGGTTCAAATGCCTGGATACCCAAACGGTGCAACGTTGGCGCACGGTTCAGAAGGACCGGATGCTCGCGGATAACCTCTTCGAGGATATCCCAAACCTCTGGGCGTTCTTTTTCAACCATCTTCTTTGCGGCTTTGATGGTCGTTGCGCGACCGTACAATTCCAATTTCGCGTAAATAAACGGCTTGAATAGTTCCAGGGCCATTTTCTTTGGCAGACCGCACTGATGCAGTTTCAGTTCCGGACCCACAACGATCACCGACCGGCCTGAATAATCGACCCGCTTACCCAACAAGTTCTGACGGAAGCGACCTTGCTTACCCTTCAGCATGTCAGACAGCGATTTCAATGGACGCTTGTTCGCACCGGTAATCGCGCGACCACGGCGACCGTTATCAAACAACGCATCGACAGATTCCTGCAGCATCCGTTTTTCGTTACGGATAATGATGTCAGGCGCACGCAATTCGATCAGACGCTTCAAGCGATTGTTGCGGTTGATCACGCGGCGATAAAGGTCGTTCAAATCAGATGTCGCGAAACGACCACCATCCAATGGCACCAACGGACGAAGCTCAGGTGGGATGACCGGCACTTGTGTCAGGATCATCCATTCTGGGCGTGCGCCAGATTCCATGAACGCTTCGATCAGCTTGAGACGCTTCACAAACTTCTTACGTTTTGCCTCGGAATTGGTTTCTTTCAGGTCTTGTTTGATGATCTCGCGTTCTTCTTCGAGATCAATTGCGGACAACATTTCGCGCAGCGCCTCAGCACCGATACCGACGCTGAACTCGCTCTCGCCGTAATCATCCATGGCCTGCTGATATGCTTCTTCAGACAGCAACTCGTGCATCTTCAGCGGCGTCGTACCCGGTTCTGTGACGACATAGTTTTCGAAATACAAGACGCGTTCCAGATCCTTCAACGTCATATCGACCAAAAGACCGATACGTGACGGCAAAGACTTCAGGAACCAAATATGCGCAACCGGCGAAGCCAGTTCGATATGGCCCATGCGCTCGCGGCGGACCTTTTGCAAGGTGACCTCGACGCCACATTTTTCACAGATGATGCCTTTGTACTTCATCCGTTTGTATTTGCCGCACAAGCACTCGTAATCCTTCACAGGACCAAAAATACGTGCGCAAAATAGTCCATCGCGCTCGGGTTTAAATGTCCGATAGTTAATGGTTTCTGGTTTTTTTATCTCACCGAAAGACCAGCTGAGAATTCGATCCGGTGACGCGATTGCGATGCGGATCTCATCAAAGCGTTGCGTCCCTGGTTGTTGACCGAAGATTTTTGAAAGCTCATTCATAGCTATTTTCCTTTTCCGGGACGTTCCGATTAGCGAAGTTCAACGTTGAGGCCGAGTGCATGGAGTTCCTTCACGAGAACGTTGAAGGATTCCGGTATACCCGCTTCGAACGTATCGTCACCGCGAACAATGGCCTCGTAGACCTTTGTCCGACCGGAAACGTCATCCGACTTAACGGTGAGCATTTCTTGCAGCGTATATGCTGCACCGTAGGCTTCGAGCGCCCAGACTTCCATCTCACCAAAACGCTGACCACCGAACTGGGCTTTACCGCCAAGTGGCTGCTGGGTGACAAGAGAGTACGGACCAATCGAACGTGCGTGGATTTTATCATCCACCAAGTGGTGCAGTTTCAGCATGTAGATGTAGCCGACGGTCACATCACGGTGGAACTGTTCACCGGTACGACCATCAAACAACGTCACCTGACCAGAAACATCCAAGCCAGCTTGATCCAGCATTTCAACGACGTCCGGCTCACGGGCACCATCAAATACTGGTGTTGCTATCGGCACACCATTACGAAGATTGTTCGCCAACTCCATGACTTGATCGTCTTCGAGTGACTGAATCTCATCCTTGTAGTTCTTTTCGCCGTAAACTTCTTTGAGTTTTGAGCGAACGGTTTGAGGTGCTTTGCCCGTATCCAGCATATCGCCGATCTGCAGACCAATACCACGGCACGCCCAACCCAGGTGAGTTTCAAGGATCTGCCCCACGTTCATCCGCGACGGCACGCCCAACGGGTTCAACACCACGTCAACAGGCGTTCCATCTTCGGTGTATGGCATATCTTCGGCGGGGATGATTTTGGAAATCACACCTTTGTTGCCGTGACGACCCGCCATCTTATCACCAGGCTGCAGCTTACGCTTCACTGCGACGAAGACTTTGACCATCTTCATCACGCCGGGGCTAAGATCATCGCCGCGTTGCAGTTTCTCGACTTTATCATCAAAGCGCGCTTGCAACAATGCGATGTCGGACTCGAATTTGCCTTTGAGGGCTTCGACGTCACGCATGACCTTTTCGTTAGCGACAACGATCTGAGCCATCTGACCGACAGTATATTCAGCCAAGACTTCTTCGGTAATCGTTGTGCCTTCTTTGAGGCCTTTCGGTCCGCTGACAACCTTCTTCTTCAAGATCAGTGCCTGCAAACGCGAGGAGAAGGAACGTTCCAGGATGGCTCGTTCGTCATCACGGTCTTTTGCGAGACGTTCGATCTCGGACTGTTCAATCGCCATGGCACGTTCATCTTTGTCGACACCGCGACGTGAGAACACACGAACCTCGACCACTGTTCCGGCAACACCCGGTGGCAGTTTCAAGGATGTGTCACGAACGTCAGAAGCTTTCTCACCAAAGATCGCACGCAGAAGTTTTTCTTCTGGTGTCATTGGACTTTCGCCTTTTGGCGTGACCTTACCGACCAAAATGTCGCCCGGCTGAACCTCGGCACCGATGTAGACGATACCGGCTTCATCCAAGTTTTTCAGGGCTTCTTCACCTACGTTTGGAATGTCGCGGGTGATTTCTTCCTGACCCAACTTGGTATCACGAGCCATGACTTCGAATTCTTCAATGTGGATTGACGTGAACACGTCATCACGGACGATGCGCTCAGAGATCAAAATCGAATCTTCGAAGTTGTAGCCATTCCAAGGCATGAACGCGACGAGCACGTTCCGACCCAATGCTAGGTCACCCATTTCGGTGGATGGACCATCGGCAATGGTTTCACCAGCTTCGACCCGGTCGCCCACTTTGACCAACGGACGCTGATGCAGGCAGGTGTTTTGGTTCGAACGCTGGAACTTCAACAAGTTGTAGATATCGACACCGGTTTCCGATGTGTTCGTCTCATCGGTGGCGTTGACCACGATCCGTGCACCATCGATTTGATCGACGATACCCGAACGGCGAGCCACGATGGTCGCACCTGAATCACGTGCAACTGGTGCTTCCATGCCGGTCCCAACAAATGGGGCTTCGGCGCGGAGCAACGGCACCGCTTGGCGCATCATGTTCGAACCCATCAATGCCCGGTTCGCATCATCGTTTTCCAAGAATGGGATCAATGATGTTGCCACAGACACCAACTGTTTCGGTGAAACGTCGATGTATTCGATGTCTTCTGGTCGCGACAACAAGAAGTCACCACCCAAACGACAACTAACCAACTCTTCGACGAACTGACCTTTGGCGTCCAGTTCTGCGTTGGCCTGCGCGATCGTGTAACGACCTTCTTGCATCGCTGACATGTGGACGACTTCGTCAGTCACTTTGCCGTCTTTGATCATACGGTACGGCGTTTCGATAAAGCCATACTTGTTGACCCGCGCAAATGTCGCCAACGAGTTGATCAAACCGATGTTCGGACCCTCAGGTGTCTCAATCGGGCAGATACGACCATAGTGCGTTGGGTGAACGTCGCGAACTTCAAAGCCCGCACGTTCACGTGTCAAACCACCTGGACCAAGCGCTGAGAGACGACGCTTGTGCGTCACCTCTGAAAGCGGGTTCGTTTGATCCATGAATTGGCTCAACTGTGATGAACCAAAGAATTCGCGAACTGCAGCTGCAGCCGGTTTCGCGTTGATCAAATCGTGTGGCATCACAGTGTCAATCTCGACCGAGCTCATACGCTCACGGATCGCACGTTCCATGCGAAGCAAACCAACACGGTACTGGTTCTCCATCAATTCCCCGACGGAACGAACACGGCGGTTACCAAGGTGATCGATATCGTCGATCTCGCCTTTGCCGTCTTTCAGTTCAACCAGAGTTTTGACGACTTCCAAGATGTCTTCACGGCGAAGAACACGAACGGAATCTTCAGTCTCGAAACCAAGACGGGCGTTCATCTTCACGCGCCCAACGGATGAAAGGTCGTAACGCTCTGGGTCGAAGAACAGGCCATGGAACAAGTCTTCTGCTGTTTCCAAGGTTGGCGGCTCGCCCGGACGCATCACACGATAAATATCGATCAGTGCTTCATCGCGGCTGGTGTTTTTATCGATCGCCAATGTGTTGCGAATGTATGGACCGACGTTCACGTGGTCGATGGCCAAAGTCTCAATGACATCAACCTCAGCTTCGGCGAGCATTTCCAGTGACTCTTCGACGATCTCATCACCGGCTTCGAGGTAAATCTCACCCGTTTCCATATTGACGATGTCACGTGCAACATAGCGACCGATCAACTCTTCTTCGGCCACAACTTGCTCTTCCATGCCCTTTTCGCCTAACTGGCGCAAAAGACGTGGTGTCATCTTGGTGCCGGCTTCGGCAGCGACACGACCATTTTTCGCATTGATCAGATCAGCCGTCAGCTTGACGCCACGCAGCAATTCTGGATTAAAAGGTGTTTTCCAGCCACGCTTAACACGCTCAAACGGGACTGAGTCATAGAAGTAGTTGAGAACCTCTTCGGGAGACATGCCGGAAATTTCGGCTGGATCGATTTCCATGTCATTGGCCGCCGCATCGATACGCTTTTGCGCCGACTCGTCATCATCAAGTGCCAACAACAATGTTGTGACGGGTAATTTACGACGACGGTCGATACGAACGTAGGCCAAGTCTTTGGCGTCAAATTCGAAATCAAGCCAAGACCCACGATATGGGATAATCCGTGCAGCAAACAGATACTTACCCGAAGAGTGTGTCTTACCTTTGTCATGATCGAAGAACACGCCAGGCGAACGATGCATTTGCGAGACAATTACACGCTCTGTTCCGTTGACCACGAAAGTGCCCTTTCCGGTCATCAATGGCATGTCTCCCATGTAGACATCTTGCTCTTTTACATCGCGGATCGAACGCGCGCCGGTTTCCTCGTCGATGTCCCAAACAACCAGACGCAACGTCACTTTCAAAGGTGCCGCATAGGTCATGCCGCGCTGTTGGCATTCCTCAACGTCATATTTTGGGTCTTCGAATTCATAGGAAACAAATTCCAACGTACCGCGCTCGGAGAAATCTTTAATCGGGAAAACCGACTTAAAGACTTCCTGGATGCCCGTATCGGTGCGGTCGGCGCGTTTGGTATCGCGCTGCAGGAATTGTTCATAAGAGGTGCGCTGAACCTCAATCAGGTTCGGCATGTCGACGGCGGCTTGAAGCCGACCAAAATATTTGCGTACGCGTTTGCTGCCCGTAAAGCCGTTAGCCATTACGTCCCTCGATCTTTCGTATCGTCTCTGGACCCTACAAAGAATGAGAGCCCGAGAACCGTTTCAGTGTGGAGGGTATCTGACAGCTTGCCGCGCTACCGACACCCAACCTGCGATAAAAGCGCCTTCACTTTCCCGGCCGCGGCAAGGCCTATTCGGGTAAAAACACTTTGTATTTCGTGCCTCAAAATATGGAGGCTATGTATTCACTCTGCTACGGAGTGATGTGGTAATCCGACCACCCGGTCTTTTAAATCAACAAACAAATAGAAGACGGGGTGCAGCCGAATAGGCCGCACCCCACTCAAGATTACTTGAGCTCGACAGTAGCACCTGCTTCTTCGAGTTTCTTCTTCAGCTCTTCAGCTTCTTCTTTCTTCACGCCCTCTTTAAGCGGCTTTGGCGCGCCTTCGACCAAGTCTTTGGCTTCTTTCAAACCAAGACCGGTGATGGTGCGAACCTCTTTGATGACGTTGATCTTCTTGTCGCCTGCAGCGGCGAGAATGACGTCGAATTCGTCTTTCTCTTCTGCAGCACCGGCATCGCCGCCAGCAGCAGTAGCAGCGCCAGCAACAGCAACAGGTGCTGCGGCGGAAACGCCCCATTTTTCTTCAAGAAGTTTAGACAGTTCAGCAGCTTCAAGAACAGTCAACGCAGACAGTTCGTCAGCAATTTTCTCTAAATCAGCCATTGTTATCTCCTAGGCTTGAACTTAACGACCTTATTACGGCGTCACGCCGCTTCACTTTGTTGGGCATGGGCACTGATAACCCTAGCAACTTGACCACCAGGTGCTTGAAGCACTCCAGCAATCCGTGTTGCAGGCGTATTCAGCATTCCTACGATCTTACCGCGAAGCTCATCAAGAGACGGCAGTGTTGCGAGTTGTTTGACGGCGCCTTCATCAAGACGAACGTCACCCATCGCGCCACCAAGAACAACGAGCTTGTCGTTCTTTTTCGCGAAATCAACGGCCACTTTTGCCGGGCCTACAGGATCATCGGAATATGCAATGGCTGTAGGGCCAGTAAACATGTCGCTGATAGGTTCGTAGGGCGTGCCTTCCAAAGCGAGACGCGTGAGCCGATTCTTCGTAACTTTGAAACTCGCACCGGCAGTCCGCATTTGCGTCCGAAGGTCGTTCATATCAGCCACTGTCAGCCCAGAATAATGAGCGACAACAACGATACCCGTACTTTCAAACGTGCCACGGAGTGACGAGACCAGTTCCGTTTTTTCCGATCGGTCCACAGATCGTCTCCAGTCAATGACGGTTCCTTATTGAACCGCCGTTGCACAATGACCCTCTGATAAAGGGGTTCAACAGAACCCCGGCATCCAGAGGGCCGGCTCGCCCTGTCCTATGCAACAGTCCAAGCCAACGTATTGAAAAACAAATCAAATTCGTTAGCGTCGACACTGTCTATGTAGGTGGAAATCCTTTAAAGGCTGATCAAAAATCAACCTACCTACAGTCTTGGACAGGTGGAACGGCCCGGAACACGTGTCCTGGGCCGCCCCTTATCGGACGGTTCAATAAATGCTCCGCCCGAATTTCGCAAGACCTGATTGCTTAAAGCGCAGCCAAGTCCAGTTTCAAGCCAGGGCCCATCGTCGATGTGACACTGACTTTTTGCATATATGTACCCTTGGCACCCGTCGGCTTCGCCTTTTGGATGGCCTGTACAAATGCAGAAATGTTTTCGGCCAATTGATCTTCAGAGAAGCTCGCCTTACCCACACCCGCGTGGACAATGCCCTCTTTCTCAACACGAAATTCGATTTGACCGGCCTTGGCAGCTTGAATGGCGCCTTTAACGTCAGGTGTAACGGTGCCCAACTTCGGGTTCGGCATCATGCCTTTTGGGCCCAACACTTTCCCCAATCGACCGACCACACCCATCATATCAGGTGTCGCGATGCAGCGATCAAAGTCCATTTCACCGGCTTGGATTTTCTCGGCCAAATCTTCGGCACCAACCAGATCTGCCCCTGCTTCGCGGGCTTCATCGGCTTTGGCGTCCTTTGCGAACACAGCAACGCGCAAAGATTTGCCCGTTCCATGCGGCAATGAAACCGTCCCACGGACCATTTGGTCAGCATGACGTGGATCAACGCCTAAGTTCAACGCAACTTCGATTGTCTCATCGAACTTGGCTTTGGCATTGTCTTTGAGGATTTTTACCGCATCGGCAATGCTGTACTCAGCTGTGCGATCAATTTGGCCCATGGCCGCGGTATAACGCTTACCTTTTTTAGCCATTATTTGCCCTCCACTTCGATGCCCATAGAGCGCGCAGAACCAACGATCATCTGCGCCGCAGCATCGATGTCATTTGCGTTCAAATCTTTCATTTTCAATTCAGCGATCTCACGGCACTGTGCCATGGTGACCTTGCCGATTTTGTTCTTGTTTGGCTCACCAGAACCCTTGGCTACTTTCGCTGCTTTCTTCAGAAAGAAGCTCGCAGGTGGGGTCTTGGTTTCAAACGAGAATGTACGATCCGCATATGCCGTAATAACGACAGGGATCGGCATGCCTTGTTCCATGTTTTGGGTCTGGGCGTTAAACGCCTTACAGAATTCCATAATGTTCAGACCAGCTTGACCAAGGGCCGGGCCGATCGGTGGTGACGGGTTTGCTTGCCCCGCCGGCACTTGTAGCTTTACGTAGCCAGCGACTTTTTTTGCCATTTTTTCCTCAGTTCAAAATGCGGGCCGAAGCCCATTGGTTTTTTGAGGGCCATTCCCTCAGTTCTGAGTGCGTGGTCCGGCCTTGGCGGGCCTCCCACACTGCACCCCAGTCAAATCAGAGTTTTTCGACCTGCGAATACTCAAGCTCAACGGGGGTTGCCCGACCAAAGATGCTGACAGCAACCTTCAGACGCGCGCGCTCTTCGTCAACTTCTTCGACGTGACCATTAAACGAGTTAAATGGACCGTCGCAGACGCGAACCTGTTCACCAACTTCAAAGGTGACGGATGGCTTCGGCCGTTCAACGCCTTCTTTGACCTGGTAGATAATTCTTTCAGCTTCCGAGTCACGAATTGGTGAAGGACGCCCTTTGCCACCCAAGAAATCCGTCACTTTCGGTGTGTTTTTGACGAGGTGCCATGATTCGTCCGTCAAATCCATACGAACAAGGACATAACCTGGGAAGAATTTGCGCTCTGCATTGATTTTCGCGCCACGGCGCATCTCAACCACTTCTTCCATGGGCACCAAGACTTCTTCAATTAAGTCTTCCATACCAGCTTGCTGGGCCTGCTCTTCGATGGATTGAGCGACCTTCTTCTCAGAGCCAGAATAAACGTGAATGACGTACCAACGCATCGCCATGAGATCAGCCTCCGAGACCAAATAAGAATTGAACACCCAACTGGAGCACTTGATCGACCAAGAAGAAGAAGATTGCAGCGATCATACAGAAAACAAAGACCATCGCGGTAGACACAGCGGTCTCGCGACGGGTTGGCCAAGTCACCTTCGAGGCTTCTTGACGCACCTCACGTACGAACTGTGCTGGATTGATTTTTGCCATATTTCTAAATCGCTAACTTCTAAACTTTGAAAATCATCAACATCCCATAATGATAAGATGTCTCTAAAAACGATAAGTGCAACTTTCGACCATCGAGCGGTGGATGGCAGGGGCACCAGGGCTCGAACCCGGGACCTGCGGTTTTGGAGACCGCCGCTCTACCAACTGAGCTATACCCCTAGCGCAGCAACGGCACCCTGAAATCAATATGACTGCAGGGTGCCGGAACCCCGTTACTCGATAATTTTAGCGACGACGCCGGCGCCGACGGTACGGCCACCTTCGCGGATCGCAAAGCGAAGACCTTCGTCCATCGCGATCGGGGCTATCAACGTCACGTTCATCGCAACGTTATCACCCGGCATCACCATTTCCGTGCCTTCTGCAAGCTCAACCGTCCCCGTCACATCCGTCGTGCGGAAGTAAAACTGTGGACGATAGTTACCAAAGAACGGTGTATGACGACCGCCCTCTTCCTTCGTCAGGATGTAAGCCTCACAAGAAAACTTCGTGTGCGGTGTGATCGAACCCGGCTTCGCCAATACTTGGCCGCGCTCAACGTCCTCACGCTTCGTACCACGCAACAACGCACCGATGTTGTCACCCGCCAACCCTTGGTCAAGCAACTTACGGAACATCTCAACACCCGTGCAGGTCGTCTTCTGCGTGTCCCTAATCCCAATGATCTCAATCTCGTCACCGGTGTTGATGATGCCGCGCTCTACACGACCCGTCACAACCGTACCACGACCAGAAATCGAGAAAACATCCTCAATCGGCATCAGGAAGTCCTGATCAACCGGACGATCCGGCTGCGGGATGTACTCATCAACAGCCGCCATCAATTCCATGATCGCGTTCTTGCCGATCTCGTCGTTGTTGCCCTCAAGAGCAGCCAACGCAGATCCTTTGATGATCGGAATATCGTCACCTGGGAAGTCGTAAGAAGACAACAACTCACGGATTTCCATCTCAACCAGTTCCAACAACTCTTCGTCGTCAACCTGGTCAACTTTGTTCATGAACACCACCAACGCCGGAACACCAACCTGGCGGGCCAACAAAATGTGCTCACGCGTCTGTGGCATCGGGCCATCAGCTGCAGAACATACCAAAATCGCACCATCCATCTGCGCCGCACCCGTGATCATGTTCTTCACATAATCCGCGTGACCTGGGCAATCGACGTGCGCGTAGTGACGTGCATCCGTCTCATATTCAACATGTGCCGTCGAAATCGTGATACCACGGGCCTTCTCTTCAGGCGCCTTGTCAATCTGGTCAAAAGCCATAGCTTCACCGCCACTAGCTTCCGCCATCACCTTCGTGATCGCAGCCGTCAATGTCGTCTTACCATGGTCAACGTGACCAATCGTGCCGATATTACAGTGCGGCTTATTACGCTCAAACTTTTCTTTGGCCATCTTCGTTCTCTCTATCCTAACCAGCCCAACCGACGCTCGGTATGGGTATCCAAAATTCATTTATGTGCCGATTCCGGTCCTCACTCGTGCGTTGACGCTGGAGCGGGTGGAGGGAATCGAACCCTCGTAACCAGCTTGGAAGGCTGGGGCTCTACCATTGAGCTACACCCGCCTGCACCGCGTCACCGGACCCCAGATTCGCCCAACATTAGGGACAAAAATGGTGGAGGAGGTTGGATTCGAACCAACGTAGGCATAGCCAACGGGTTTACAGCCCGTCCCCTTTAGCCACTCGGGCACTCCTCCCCGAAACGGCACGACCCACCCCTGGGGGTGGATCGAGCACGCGGAATATGAAGATTTCAGCAATATTGTCAACGCTTAAACGCGCCATTTTTAACAGTTAATTCAGATCAATACCAATGCTTGCCTAACATGACCTCGGCATATGATAAACATGCCCATGAGCAAGCGAAAACGACCATCCAAGCAATCATCGAAACGCCCGGGCAATTCTGCGCGTGCTGGCACAGCCAGGGAACGCATCGCCCACACTCGGCCTCCGACGATGAATCGACGCGCTGGCAGCGTCGGTGGTTCTCAAATGCCGCCAAATACGCTGTGGCTCTATGGGACACACGCTGTTGAAGCCGCACTCGCCAATTCGGGCCGACGTAAACATCGACTGATCTGCACCAGCAAAGCTGCAGAATCACTTCAAATCCCTGAAGATGCCACGAAATCTGATCTCAAAGCCGAGATATTAGAACGCGCAGATATCGATCAAATTTGTGGTGAAGATGCGGTTCATCAGGGATTAGCCCTGCTCGTCAGTCCATTGAAAGATATTCATGTCGAAGACTTGATCAATCTGGTGCAGGATCACACCCTCAGCACAATCGTCGTTCTTGATCAAGCAACCGACCCCCGGAATATTGGCGCTGTCATGCGCTCTGCCCGCGCCTTCGGTGCCGATGGGATTATTATTCAAGATCGCAATTCGCCACCAGAAACCGGCTCAATGGCAAAGGCGGCGTCAGGAGCGCTTGAGACGATCCCGTTGGTTCGTGTGACCAATTTGGCACGCGCACTATGGGCATTAAAGGACGCGGGATATTGGGTTTCAGGCTTGGACGGATATGCCGAGATATCCATCGAAGACGCCAATATTTCTGAAAAATCGGTGATTGTGCTAGGTGCCGAAGGTACGGGATTGCGCAGACTGACACGCGAAACATGCGATCAAACAGTCAAAATCCCCATCAATCCAGAAGCCGAAAGCTTAAACCTATCGAATGCTGCTGCGATTGCGCTTTACGCGCTCACGCGGCGCTCGCAACCATAAACTTTAATCCTCAGCAGAAACCATGCCCCACCCCTCAACACTGAGTGGGGACTGACGCCTCGCCCAATCTTCGAATTTCTCAACTTCTTCTTTGCTGAAGCCAAATTCCACGGCGAACTCTTCGATAATGGGACGTTCTGTTACGTGATATTCGTCGTCAGAATAGGCGAGAACCAGCAGTTCCATCACCACAATGCGTCGGGCTTGAGGCGTATCAAAAACAGAGAAATTAGCCTCGCCAAAAATCTCTTCGGGTGGGGCCATGATGTTGCCCCCCATTTCGGCCTTCCGAACGTCGAGCGTCACATTTTCTTCGGGGGACAACGCCACCATCTGCCATGACGACTTTTGTCGCCAAGGCCAGGAAAGATTGCTTTTGGCGATCTGTCAGAAGATTAAGAAACATATTCCCCCCTTGGAAGATGTACATAAATCACAATTAGACACCTCAGAATGCTGGCACAGATATCACGCGCTGCAAAGATCAAAGGCGCAAGAGTTATGGAGGAAACAAGACCTCAAGTGTCAGGGTCTGACTTTTTGTCCTGAAGTTGAGATTTCAATTCAGAAACCTGATCATCAATAGGCTTGGGAGCCAGTTTCTTCGAACCACTTTGACGAGAGGCCTAAACAGGGCCGCCCTGCATGCGTTGAAGTTCACGCGTGATTTAATGCATTTCCGTACGTAGGGCATCCAGCTCCTCATGAAGCACATGGGCTGTCTCGTGATCCGATTTCTCTTGAGTGTAAGAGTTTTGAAGCACTTGCATGCTGTCGACCAGCACCGCAGTGAATAGGTTTAGGATCGCGAATGCGGTCATCAACATGTAAGGGATGAACAAGAAAACTAAATATGGATGCGTTTCCATCACGGGACGCACCACTTCTGCCGCCCATCCTTCAAGCGTCATCAATTGGAATAGTGTCAGCATCGACAAGCCAATAGAACCAAACAGTTCAGGATAAGGCTGGCCGTACAGATGTGTCACAATAACCGCAGAGATGTAAGAGATAATGATCAGCAACGCGACGATCGATCCAATCTGCGGCAGCGACTTGATCATCGCTGCAACCACATGACGCATACGCGGCACCAAAGAAATCACGTGCAAGACACGCAAAATACGCAACGCCCGAAGAGCAGAAAACGCGCTTCCCGATGGCAGGAACGAAATCGAAATAATGACGATGTCGAAAACGTTCCATGATTCTTTAAAGAAGGTCTTACCCCGTGCTAACCAGCGTGAGCCGACTTCAATCACAAAGATGATCGGAATGATCTGATTAATACGATCAATCAGTTCGCCATACTTCTCCATCACCTCGGGAGATGTATCCAAATCGAGCGTGATCGCATTCAATAGCAGCACAAATACAATGAAGCGCTAGACGATCGGGTGATCGACAAGATTACCTAGTTGTTCGCGCACGCAGTTATAGCCCTCAAGGTTTCGATCCAATCTTATCATGAATCGATGGAATTCTTATAATTCGACCAATGTGTTATGAAATCTATAACCTTTATGCAACTTGTATTGCGCTATTCGTATTCCAGTGTTTGACGAGAGCTGTCTTGATGCGGATGCCAACCCCAATCAATTGAAGCAACAACATGTCGAATAAATTGATTGATAAATTGAATGTTTGATTTCTCTGAAAAACCGAATAAAAGGCGTATTGTCGATGTTCAACCGCATTTACAATGATTGTTCGATAAGGTCGTGCCGGTATAGCTCAGTTGGTAGAGCACCTGATTTGTAATCAGGGGGTCCCGGGTTCAAATCCTGGTGCCGGCACCATTTCCCAATATAAATTATTATTTACATCAAAGGCTTAACATATCAGTTAACCGGATAATAGTTGACAATTCCTCGTTCATTGTTTCCGTATCCTGGATACGTTTACAGCCTGATCGCCCTACTTCTGATAATTGTTTCGCCCTGTTCACACCGGTAACGGTTCGTTACAAATGAACACTCTTTTTTCACTGAATAGATGCGGAGAAGCAGATAATCTGACCAGTATGGAAAGCCAAAAAACACAAGATTCACGAGCCTCAAAGGCCATTCGGATACGTGACGCAAAAAGAAATCATTGACCTGCCCCCGTTGACTGGTCCAGTTTGAATGTTAGTGCATCATCCGCTTTTCCTTCAAGGGGATGATGCTTTCTGGTGCTGGCGGTCTGTATCCTAAAGCTGAGTGTGGCCGCTTCG
>Ga0255779_1002322_pt1 | contig 20357 bp, 15 predicted proteins | sample 011ome_21_FD_179977 | JGI IMG/M metagenome (GOLD analysis project Ga0255779, IMG submission 179977) | Coastal salt marsh microbial communities from the Groves Creek Marsh, Skidaway Island, Georgia - 011508AT metaG (version 2) | ecosystem: Environmental > Aquatic > Marine > Intertidal zone > Salt...
GTCTTTCGACACTTCCCTAAGGTCACTGTTGTTATAGGAGAGAAAGACGGCACGCTGGACAGGGAGAGCATGAAAATAAGCGCCGAATCAGGCCGCACAAACAGCACAGGTGTTTCTATCCTCGAGACAACCGGCACCAACCACCTTATTAGTCTCGAGCAACCCGAGATCTTGCGCGCGTTGGTGCAATAGAGAAGCCAAATACGAAAGGTCGCCAACAGCCATCTACCGTCGGTTAAATCGTGTTTTCGGGTGCTCCTTGGTCAGTCATTACCTTCGATGGCAGCGCAACCACGCCACTACAAACTGACTGACGGCAATCGACGCTACGGATAAGAGGCAACTCCGCTCTTCATCACTTGCCATGAGGCAATTCATTCATTAGTTTCAATGCGTCCATGCGTGTCTTGGTGCGGCCAATCGGCCTTGACATGGTAGAGGTCGGCGGTTCGACCAAATGCGACCCTGGGAGCATTTGCCACCGAGCGCCCATGGCGCGAAGCCCTTAGGGACGAAACAGGCTTTAGCCTGTTTCGGGTAATCCGCCTGGTCCTACCAATTTTTTAAGCTTCTGTTTTTATTAGCCTTTATGTCTTCTGAATCGCGCGTTTTGACATGTTCCGGTGTGCAGGCACTACCGCTAACAAGCAGTAATCAGTGATTCGCTCTCCTTCCCGAGGCTAGTGTGTGGCCTATTTGGCTTTTACAGATGGTTACGAAGGCAGTTGGTGCTACACTACGAGATGTCGCTTCTATCTGACTCTCTATGTGCGGATGGTTATCATCATAGGAGTCAGCGCTATCACTGTTTCCCTTCAAAGTTTTGTCTCCTCGCTAGAGCCTCAGCAATGAGGAAGACCAATTATTCTTTTGAAAAAAGGCAGCGCGAGATTGCCAAGCAAAAAAAGAAAGAAGCTAAACGCGATAGGAAAACTGAGAAGGCTGTGCCAAGTGATAAAGAAGAAAACTCCAAAAACCTCGACTGAAGCGAAGCGAAATGAGATCGCTGAGGAAACTGAAGTGTTTCTGAGGGCCGGCCACGCAATCAACCATATACCAAGTGGTGTATCAGGCCTGGATCCAATGGGCCGCGGTAAGCCCACAACACATGGGCAACATAAAAAATAGGCCTATGGGGTTCTGCCTCTGGCGGAGACTTGTCAAAAATAGGTCCATGAGGTTCTGCTCTGACAGGCTAAATGGACTACTGTAGCGCTCACTTAAACATAACTGCACCAAGACGCAGTGGGGGACATCATGAAATCTGAAGAACTCTGCGAGAAATTGCTCGCGGCTGAAGCAGTATTTATGCGCAACCAAATCGTCAATCAGCTTTGCCGTTGGCACCGTTGTCGCGACGATAGAGATCTGCTGCTAGCCCTAGGTACAGTAGGCGAACTGGTTGACATTGAAGATCGCAAAGCCCTCGCCTAGGAAAAGCCAAGTGCAAGATGAATTGCTGGGCAAGATCATCACGTCTTTGATTCAGTTCAAACTGACCAATGAATCAAAACATTATCTCGATACCATCGATCTTCTGGATGAGCTGGTGCTGGAAACTACGGGGCCTCAAGACGATATTCTAAATAGTTGGGAGCCGGCTTTGATGGGAGTGGTATTTGACGAAAACGGCGACTCAATCCCTTGCTACAGTTCTTCCAGGGTCGTTGAGCAGTACCTAGCTGAGGGTTTCTCTAAAGAGGAAGCAGCATCAGCGCTTTTTTCTGTTAGCGAGGGCCTCAAGATGATGTGGATACACCCAGCCACGTCAGCGGGAAAAGAACCGCCTGCAGAAGGTACACACCTCAGACTGGTTTAAGCGGTGTAAATCTTTTTCTGCCCGCTGCATAACTTGGCCTTTACACATTATCAGAGCAGTCGCTGTGACAGCTTTCAAGCCGAGCGCGGCTGATCTCACTCACCACAAGCTTATTTCCTGAACCTCAGTTGCCGGTGTAGATTTTCTCTGCACGTGGTCGCATTTCAGCGCCAATGCGGCACACTACGCCGATAAAAATTGACGATCCGCATCGCTAGCGCGAACAGGCGCTGGTTGTCTTTAGGAAGGGGGCATAGGCGAGATGACAGATTCAAGGACAACAGAGGTTCTCATTATTGGGGCTGGTGCAGCAGGCCTGAGTGCAGCTGTCGCTGCTCGCGATAGCGGCGCAAAAGTGACTGTCATTGAGAAAGGCGCAAAACTCGGCGGCACCGCCGCCATCTCCGGCGGTATCGTCTGGGTGCCCAGCAACCCCCGTATGCAGGAAAAAGGCATTTCAGACAGCCGCGAAGACGCGCTGGCTTATTTTCGGTCACTGGATCATGGCGAAATGAACGATGACTCCTTGGAGGCATTTGTCGACGAAGGCGCCAACGCACTGCGGTATCTGACCGAACGCGGGGCGCTAGATCTTCAGCTTCTGGAAGGTTATCCCGATTACTATTTGGACAATCCGGGTGCAAAACCTGACGGCGGGCGCGCACTCGATAACGCCTTGTTTGATTTCAGATCCTTGGGTGATTGGGCTGATAAGGTCTACAACGGCGGTGAAATCGTTAGGATGATGCTGCTTGAGACGCCCTTGGGCGGCGGCAGCGGCATCGTAGACCCAGATGAAATGAAGCGGCGCGTTGAAGGTGACTTGAGAGGTTGGGGTCAGGCCCTGATTGGCCGGTTACTCAAAGCGTGTCTGGACCGTAACATTGAAATCCTGCTGGAAACCACTGCGCGCAAATTAGCGCTTCAGGACGGTCGCGTTGTTGGTGCAACCGTGACTTGCGGTGGCGCGGAAACGGCGATCCACGCGCACCGGGGTGTCGTCTTAGCGACTGGCGGCTTTGAGTGGGATGAGGAGCTTAAAACAACCTTTTTAAGGGGACCCCTGACTTCGCCCGCATCACCACCGACCAACACCGGCGACGGGTTGAAAATGGCGCTGACTGCTGGCGCAGGCCTGGGCAACATGACCAGTGCGTGGTGGATACCCACTCTTTCAGAAAGCGGTGCGCGGTGGCCAGATAATGGCGCTCCGACAAAAGACGCACAGCGCTCTGTTCCGGTTCTGATCGAGCGGACGCTGCCGCATAGCTTGATGATCAATGGTCAGGGCAAACGGTTTTGTAACGAGGCAACGAACTATTCCGCTCTTGCTGGCGCGTTTCATAGCTTTGATCCTGCGACTTACGGATACAACAATCTGCCTGCCTATCTGATTGTGGACAGCCAGTATCGCGGCCGGTATCCCATTGCATCCGTGATGCCTGGCGATCCATCGCCCGATTGGATTGTTGAGGCGCCGGATCTGGCGGATCTGGCAAACGCTATCGGAGTCGATGCGGCTCAACTCGAAGCAACGGTGTCCCAATTCAATACGCACGCAGAAAACGTCAATGATCCCGACTTCGGGCGAGGGGTCAGTGCTTACGACCGCTTTTACGGCGATCGCTCTCGCGACGGGGCCGCAGCCACCCTGGGGAAAGTAGAGGTTGGGCCCTTCTTCGCGGTACGGATCGACCTGGGTGCGCTGGGTACAAACGGGGGGCCAAGAACGAATGGGATGGCGCAGGTGCTTGACGTTTACGGAGACGTCATTCCGGGGTTCTATGGCGCCGGCAACGTCATTAGCAACCCGACAGGTAGTGTTTATGCAGGCGCGGGCGGCACATTGGGGCCGGCGCTGACGTTTGGTTACATCGCGGGTCAGTCGGTAGCTCGCTCGGAGGCTCAATAGTGGCCCGCATTTTGGTGTTGGGGGCAACCGGTGATCAAGGCGCACTCTAATTGCCCGCTTGGTAGAGGCAGGGCTGACGCCTGTTGCGGCCTGGGCATTTTTCACCGAGGCTTAGTGCACCACTCAGGGACTGAAGCGCTATGCAATTACGCACTCGAGTCGACGGCGGCGGCACCCCCCGCCCGGCAGAATGGGGTATCGATAGTGAATACGGCCGCCTGCGAGACCTTCTGATAGGCCCCATCGACAACTATCACTGGACACCCGGTAACGCGGTTGCCCAGCGCAGTGAGCGCCTCGGGCTCGCTTTCGATAGCGAGGTAGTTCGCGCTCAATACCAGGAAATGATCGCCGCCTACGAAGAGGCCGGCGTCAACGTTTATCAGATACCCGCCGAGGCAGGTCTGCCCTATCAGGTCTATGCCCGAGACAGCAGCGTGATGACTCCCTGGGGGGCGATCATCATGCAAATGGAGAAGCCCTACCGCCGGGGCGAGTATGCCGCCGTGCTGCGCTTCTACCTTGAGCACGGTATCCCTATCTACGACATGGTCAATGCGGGCAACGTCGAAGGCGGCGATTTCATGGTGTTGAAACCCGGTGTGGCAATTTGCGGATACTCGGGCGAGCGCAGTATCGAACCTGCGGTCAACCAATTGAAAAACTGGTTTGAGGCCGAGGGCTGGGAGTTCATGACCTACGCCTTTGATCCGCACTTCCTTCATCTTGACGTGCAGATGGGAATGATCGCCGAGGACCTTGCGGTGGTGTGCGTGGAGGCCGTAGAGCCGGCGCTGGTGCACTGGCTGAAGAGCAAGCAGATCCGCATCATGGAGATTTCCTACGGTGACACCATGAACATGGGCACCAACATCGTTGCCCTCGGCGATGAGCGCGTGCTGATCCCTGCTGCGGGAAAATCCCTGATCGAAAAGTGTCGTGCCGAAGGGCTGACCGTTTTCGATCCGGATGTTTCGATGATTGCCGCCGGGGGCGGCTCCGTTCACTGCATGTGCCAGCCTTTGCGACGCGATGCAGTGCCCGGCAGCGTGTAGGCCCCAGACGATGACACCCAGAAGATGACAAAAGACATCAGAATCAATGGCGAGCGGCTGTGGGATACCCTCATGGTCATGGCAGAGATCGGTGCCACCCAGCGCGGCGGCTGCAATCGGCAGGCTCTCACCGACGAAGACAAACAAGGGCGCGACCTCTTTGCCCAATGGTGCCAAGACGCCGGCTGCACTGTCAGCGTCGATGAAATGGGCAATATGTTTGCGCGCCGCCCGGGACGCAACGCTGATGCCCCGCCGGTGATCACCGGCAGTCACCTCGATACCCAGCCCACCGGCGGCAAGTTCGATGGGGTGTACGGAGTGCTGGCGGGTCTTGAAGTGCTCCGCACTCTGGACGAGGCCGGCGTTGAAACCGACGCGCCATTAGAGGTGGTGGTCTGGACCAATGAGGAAGGCGCGCGTTTTGCCCCCGCTATGGTCGGCTCGGGTGTGTGGGCCGGCGAGATGCAGCGGGATGAGGTTTACGCCATCAAGGACAAGGCGGGCAAGCGTTTCAGGGAGGAATTGGAACGCATTGGTTACCGGGGCGACCTCCCCGCCCAGCCAAGGCCGATACGGGCCGCCTTTGAGGCTCATATTGAGCAGGGCCCTATTCTGGAAGCGGAAGCATTGCAGATTGGCATCTTGACCGGCGTGCAGGGCGCTCGCTGGTACGACCTGACCATTGAGGGTCAACCCGTGCACGCCGGGCCAACCCCCATGGCCGTGCGGCGGGATCCCTTTATGGGCGCCCTCCCCATCCTCGACTACTGCTACAAACTGGCGGCGAAATACGCGCCCTGGGGGCGGGCCACCTTTGGCGACATCAAGGCTGAACCGGGCTCGCGCAACACCGTACCGGAGAGGCTAATCGTCAACGTCGATCTGCGCCACCCGGACCCCACAGTACTGGACGAGATGGATCACCTCTTCCGGGCCTTTGTTGCCGAGACGTGTGAGGCTAAAAACCTGCAGGGTCGAGTGGAAGAGCTCTGGCACATGCCAGTGACCGAGTTCGATCCTGACTGTGTGGACGCGGTTCGTAGCGCAACCGCGGAGCTGGGCTATTCGTGCATGGAGATGGTCAGCGGGGCCGGGCACGACGCCCTGTACGTGGCGAAGGTCGCACCCACCAGCATGATCTTTGTACCCTGCAAGGACGGGGTCTCCCACAATGAAGCGGAAGACGCCAAGCCGGAGGACCTTGAGGCAGGCTGCAATGTCTTACTGCACGCTATGCTAAAGATGGCAAGCGCTTAACAGCCTATCTCTTGATCCCCGCCACTGACCTTAATCATCGCCATGAGTAGCCGCCAAGTTAATCAAGGTCTACCAGACAATCCTTGCAGGTTAACAATGCCTTGGGTTCATTAAGGTCTACCAATGTTTCATAGAGCTCGGCTACACCATCAAGCGCTGACAACACTGACGGCTCCGCGAGCGAGACATCAAAATTTTCGAGTAACTCCTTAAGGAACATCTCCTCTGGCGAGAGTGTTTCGCGGTAGTACTCGACCTGATAATCATCCAGGCCTTCCAGGTTGGCCGCATAGGCAATTGCGTCTTCAATGCCGCCAATTTCGTCGACCAACCCTATTTCTTTGGCGCTGGTAGCAATCCAGACTCGGCCACCTGCAATCGCTTTGATATCTTCATACGACTGAGATCTGGACTCGGCGACGAAAGCAATAAAACGGTCGTAAGCCTCGGCACCCCAGCCGGCAAAAATCTTGTCCAGATCCTCATCGATGGCTTGCGTTGGATCCCAGCCACCGTGCTTGGAGGTCACGACACCGTCGAAGTTGACCCCGATGTAGTCCATGGCGTTTTCAAAAGTGGGCAGCGCAATGGCCACACCAATAGAGCCTGTAATGGTGGTCGGCTCCGCAAAAATATAATCGGCCGGCGTTGAGATATACACGCCGCCCGAAGCGGCGTAGTCGCCCATCGAGACGACAACTTTGAGGCCCTTTCTTTTGGCCGCCAATAGCTCATCTCTCATCATTTCACTGGCAATGATTGAACCGCCGGGGCTGTTAACCCTGAAAACAATCACCTTTGTGTTCTCGTCTTCATGTGCGGATCTGATCTGCTGCACGATGCCGTCTGCACCTGCCACACCCTGAGAAATCTCACCCTCTGAAATGGCACCCTCTGCAGTAATAACCGCAATCTGGTTGGCACTTTCTGAGAGGTCATCGTCTATTTGCTCTGCGTACTCTGCAGAAGAGATTGTTTTGTAGGTCTCTGTTTCAGCCTCCTCGTCTTCACCGAATTCTTCAATCATGTACTGACGGAATTCAGGGAATGATTTAGTGCCATCAATCAGATTGTTTGCCTGAGCGTAGGCGATATTGCCGATAGCGGCCTCACCGAAGAAGCCGACGTAGTTGTCTGCAAAAGATTGAATGTCACTGGGTTCAATCCCACGCCCCTCTGCCATAAGCGCCTTCATTTCATCCCAGATAGGAAAGAGCAAGGCCTCTCTCTGCATCCGGTCATTCTCGGACATGTCTGATCTCCAACTTGGCTCAGTGGCAGATTTAAAATCTCCCTGTGAGTAGTTATGTATGGTGATCTTTAGGTTCTCAAACAGGTCTTTGTTGTAATTCCGCATCCCGCCGATGCCCCTAACGCTGATGCTACCGACAGGATGAACCCAGACCTCTGATGCTTGAGAGGCCATGAGATACGAAGCCGTGGATAAACGGTCGCTGAAAGCAATGACTCTTTTGCCGGAGTCGCGCAGCGCTTTTAATTCTTTTGCGATATTGATTGCCGTCGTGGGTCCGGCAAAGCCTGCGGATGAGAAATCGACAAACACTGCCGGTATGCTCTCATCTTGCGCAGCTGCTCTAATGAGCTTTATGAGATCTCTTGTTTGAATTTGTTCGATTGAGGAGTCTGTGGCCACATCAAGTAGCGACTCAGAATTGAAGACCTCTTGGTCAACTACCACTCCCTGAGGATTGATAAAAAGCACTCTGCCGCTGGGATCCACGACTTCGGGTTCAGAGGACGTCAGCGCGCCTATGATCGCCATGGCAAGAAAAATGACGACGAGTGCTGTACCAAAGTCCAGCAAGATCGTTCTTACTTTTTGTAAGAACCGACCTATCCAGGAAAAAATAGCTTTTATCGTATTCATCACGCTCTCCCACTGAGCTTGTTAAAAAGTGAAGTCAACTTAACGCCTTTGATGCATCGCAAAGGCAACATCATCGACACATTGAGTTACCTGAGCAATCTATCGCTGTGCACAACCGGTATGCACGCAGCTGACAAATTCATATACGCCCAATCAAACCTGCTACATCGGGCTCAAATCAAGCCTGCACTGGTGATTTTCGATAGGAGGCCCCGTGATCGGGCTATAAGGCCTTATTCAACGCAGTGCAGTGAGTGGCTGAGGCTTGGAAACGCCTCTTCGGCCTACTGCATTTATGGGCCTCTACCTTTCACCTCTTTTAAATCTTTTTTCCGCCACCTGATCGGCGACTGCCGCAGTCGTCTGACCGCTCTCGTCCGCCAGCTCGAAAATCTCGTGAAGAGTGAGCGCAATGGCATCAAGATGACGTTGCGTTGCCCGGTGGTCTCTGCCCGCGCGCTGGGAGACAATGTCAATCACCCCACCCGCATTAATGGCGTAATCAGGCGCATACAAGATGCCACGCTGTCGCAGTCGCTCTCCGTGGGCTGGCGACACTAACTGGTTGTTCGCCGCACCGGCCACCACCGGGGCGATAATTTCTTCAACAGTCTGGTTGTTCACAGCACCACCCAAGGCACAGGGGGCATACACATCTACGGCTGTACGATGCACCTCGTCAACCGAGGCGAGCTCTGCGCCCAGTTCCCGCACTGCGCGCTCGGCGTTTGCTGCATAGACATCTGCGACAACCAATGAGGCACCCGCCTCGTGTAACAAGCGAGCGAGGCGATAGCCGACATTGCCCACTCCCTGTATTGCTATCTTCATGCCACCGAGTGATTGGGTACCGAGTCGGCGCTTAACCGCTGCCTTGATGCCAACGAACACACCATAGGCCGTCGACGGTGAAGGATCACCGCCATGCTCCGCACCCTCTAAAACACCAGCCACCCAGTTTGTCCGCTCGCCCATCACGCGCATATCCGGCACAGCCGTACCCGAATCCTCTGCGATCACGTAAGACCCCCTCAGGCTGTCTACAAAATCGCCCATCGCCAGCAGCAACTCTCGGGATTTGTCACGACGCGGGTCGCCGATGATCACCGACTTTCCACCTCCGACCTCGAGGTTCGCCAGCGCCGCCTTGTAGGTCATGCCGCGCGACAGGCGCAACACATCGGTGAGGGCATCGGCTTCCCTTGCATAAGGCCACATCCGGCACCCGCCCATAGCGGGTCCAAGATGGGTGTTGTGCACGGCGATAAAACCGTTCAATCCGCTACGCGGGTCCGTGCAATGGATCACCTGTTCGTGCCCATCGAAGTCCAGGTGGTGACAGAAGTCGTCCTGCACTGTCATTTTCAAATTCATATCCATATCCCCTCAGAGTGCTCCATGTACCCCGTCAAAATCGTGACAAGCCGTTACGCTGCACTTTGGTGGACCACCTCTACATGCCGGGTGTCGCCGTGAAATTCTCTCAGTAGCTGTAATCGCGCTGCCTGTAGCGCTGCTCGATTTCGGGCTTTTACGTGACCATAGCCACGTAGTTTCTCTGGCAGCTTCATGAGTTGTTGCGCAGCGCGGTAGTTGTCCGGCGTCAGCCGATCGCAGACTGCAGCCAGGTCGGCTTGATAACGCGCCAGATCCTCTCTCTCCTGCCTGCGCTCGCTGGTAAGCGCAAAAACATCCCATCGCGTCCCGCGGAGCCACTTAAGCTTGGCAAGTACGCGAAACATCGGCATGAGCCAGGGACCAAACTCAACTTTTTTAACTTTGCCCGTCTCGGGGTCGGCTCTGCTCAATAAAGGCGGTGCCAGATGGAACCTGATTGAGTAATTACCGGTGAACTGTGCATCGAGTTTCGCGCGGAAGGCCTCATCGCTATGCAAGCGCGCAACCTCATATTCGTCTTTATAGGCCATGAGCTTGAAGAGTTGCCGAGCGACGGTATGGGTCAGCGAATCGTCCGCTTCTGGGTCGCTGTCTAGGGAACGGACCTTTTCAATTTGATCCAAGTAGCGTTGCGCATAGCCCACAGACTGATACGCCACGAGCCGTTCAAAGCGATCCTCAATCACTTGATCCAGCGTGAGGTCGGCATCGGTGTTTGACGATGCTTGGGGTAGCAGCGACACAACCAGCTCCGGTTGGTTGGCAAACCGGCGGCCAAGGAGAAACGCGCTCTTGTTGAATGCAACCGCCACCCCGTTCAATTCAATCGCTCGCTCCAGTGCGGCTTCGCCCACGGGCACCCAGCCGCGCTGCCAGGCATACCCCAGCATGAAGAGATTGGTGCCGATGGCGTCGCCTGTTAACTGCAGGGCGATATCGGAGGCGTGAACAAATTCCAGTTGCTCACCCACCTGCGCAGTGACCTTTTGCCTCATGCCCTCAGCCGGAAAATGCGCATCGGGGTCCTGAACAAATGCGGCTGTCGGCTGCTCGTTGTCATTAATGACTGCATGGGTACGCCCGTGGGCAACTTTGCCCATGGCCTCATAACCCGTGCTCACCACCAGATCGCATGCAATGAGCAGATCGGCCTCTCCCGCAGGGATGCGAACCGCTTTAATGTCGTCCTGTGCCTTCGCAACACGCACATGGCTCACTACCGCGCCGAATTTTTGCGCGAGTCCCGTCTGATTCAATGTGGCGCAACCTTTGCCTTCGATATGTGCGGCCATGGCAATCAGCGAGGTGATGGTCAATACCCCCGTGCCGCCGACGCCCGCCACAACCGTATTCCAGGGTTGATCAAGAGACGGCAGGTCGGGCTGGGGCAGCGGATCGAAGATGGGCTCCTCCGACTGCGCTGGCTGGGGTTTGCGCAGCTCTCCGCCAATGACCGACACGAAGCTCGGGCAAAATCCTTTCAGGCAGCTGAAGTCATGGTTGCAGGCGCTTTGGTCAATCTCGCGTTTTCTGCCGAGCACCGTTTGCTTTGGGAGCACCGAGAGACAGTTGGACTCGACACTACAGTCGCCGCAGCCTTCGCACACCGCCTCGTTGATCACAACGCGACGATCAGCGTGGCGCATTTTCCCTTTTTTACGACGGCGCCTTTTTTCTGCTGCGCAGGTCTGTTGATACACAATGACAGAGGTTCCCCTGAACGCTCTGAGCTCCAACATCAAGGCGTCGTATTGATCCCGGTGGGTCAGGCTAAAGCCCGGTATGGCGTCAAATCTGCCCCGCCAGTCCTGCGGTGTATCAGAGACCAGCGCGATGCGTCGCACCCCTTCGCCGCTTAACTGACGGATCAGATCGCCAACGCTCAAGGACCCATCGACCGGTTGCCCACCGGTCATCGCGACGGCGTCGTTGTAGAGGATCTTGTAGGTGATATTCACGCCGGCGGCGACCGCTGCACGAATTGCCAGTACGCCTGAATGAAAATAGGTGCCGTCGCCCAGGTTCTGGAACACGTGCGGGGTCTCGGTAAACGGTGCCTGGCCAATCCAGGTCGCACCCTCTCCCCCCATTTGGGTGAAGGTATGCGTGGGGCGATCTGGCATCCAGGTTGCCATGTAGTGGCAACCAATACCGCCCAGCGCATGGCTACCCTCTGGCACCTTGGTGGAGGTGTTATGGGGACAACCAGAACAGAAGTGAGGAACGCGCTCGATGGTCTGATAGGGAACCGCGAGCGACTTTTCTTTCTCCTCAATCCACCGGACGCGTTGCTCCAGCAGTTCACTGGAAAAGAATCGTCGAATCCGATCGGCGATGACGAGCGCGATCATGGCCGGCGTCAGCTCTCCCACATTGGGCAGTAGATCGCGACCCTCCTCATCAAACTCGCCAATCACCCTGGGCCGGCTGCCTACTGGATAGTTATAGAGCTGAGAAGTCAGTTGATCCTCAATGATGGAGCGTTTCTCTTCGACCACCAGAATCTCTTCGAGACCCTCGGCAAAGTCATGGGTCAGCCGCGGCTCCAGCGGCCAGGGCATGCCGACTTTGAAAACCCTGATGCCGATTTCGGCGCCAATGGCCTCGGTAATCCCCATGTCCTCAAGCGCCTGCATGACGTCGAGGTAAGCCTTACCCGAAGTGATGATGCCAAAGCGGGGGTTAGGACTATCCAGTACGACTCGATTCAGGCGATTGACCCTGGCGAACTCGCGAGCCGCATAGATTTTGTATTTGTTGAGGCGGAGCTCCTGCTCCAGCGGCTTGTCGGGCCATCTGGCGTGCACACCGTCAGCGGGTAACTCAAACTCTTCCGGAATGATGATGTCCACGCGGTCGGAATCAATGTCAGCAGAAATCGCTGAGTCCATGTTTTCCGTGATGGCCTTCAGTCCGACCCAACAGCCTGAATACCGGGACAGTTCCCAGCCGAAAATACCCAGATCCAACACCTCCTGCACGTTCGCCGGCGCCAGCACCGGCACAGAGGCGCCAATGAACATATGTTCCGACTGGTGGGGCAACGTTGAGGATTTGCAGGCGTGGTCATCCCCTGCCACTGCGAGCACGCCGCCATAGCGAGACGTGCCGAACGCATTGGCGTGTTTGATGACGTCCATACTGCGGTCAACGCCAGGGCCTTTGCCGTACCACATGCCAAAAACACCATCGAAGCGCGCGCCCTCGAACAGGTTGGTCTGTTGGCTGCCCCATACCGACGTAGCGGCAAGATCCTCATTCACCCCCGGCTGGAAGTGAATCTGGTGGGCCTCGAGGTACGCTGAGGCTTTCCACATGGCTTGATCGACGCCACCCAACGGGCTGCCACGATAGCCAGAGACGAAGCCGGCGGTGTTGAGGCCGCGCTTCACATCCCGTTTTCTTTGCAGCATCGGCAGGCGAACCAGCGCCTCAATGCCTGTCATGTAGGCCGATGTGTGGTCGTGAGTGTACTTGTCGTCCAGTGACACTCGCCGCAACGGCGGTCGCTCTGCCTGCCCCATCTGCTGGCCTCTCTACTCAAGCATGCCTCGGAATATTATGGGTCGCGGGGGCGGAGAAATTTATTTTAAATATTTGCCTATAGGCTATTAAATGAATAAATTATTCTTAAATAGGATTTATAGGGGCTTTTCTATTCATGGATATCGATTCAACCGACAAGAAACTGCTGAGCTTGCTGCAAGAGGACGCCAACATCAGCACCTCGGCTCTGGCGGATAAGCTGCACATCTCACAGTCTCCCTGCTGGCGACGCATTAACCGGCTGGAGGAGCAAGGGATCATTCAAAAGCGGGTCGCGGTGTTGGATCGCGAAGCGCTTGGCATGAGTGTTGTCGTATTTGCGACCGTCAATCTGACCCAAACCGGTAGACAAAACCTGATTGAGTTTGAGCAGATGATCAAAGGCCATCCCGAGGTGTTGGAGTGCTATACGATGACCGGCATTTGGGACTATGTCTTAAAGATCGTTACGCGTGATGTCCGGCACTACGAAGACTTCGTCAGGAACACCCTAACTGCCAGCGAATTAATTAGAGAACTCCATTCGCACATCGCCGTGACAGAAATTAAGAATACTTCCGCGCTGCCGCTTGCGGCACAAGTCGACTGACACAGACGGCTATCTGGCCAGCCGCTGAGTCTGCGTCACGTCACGAAGCGACGACAGACTGAAAACGCGAGAGCGTTATTGGGTGAGCTTTTGCTCAAGTTGCGCGAATAAACGTTGCACGGAAGAACTGCCCTGCTCTTCTCCAGATGCATCAAACTGCCACAACATGCCATCGAGATCCGGGTTGGCGAAATAAACAATGCCCTGGCGCACCGGGTCTGTAGATCGCTGGCTCAGGACACGGTGCGTCACCGCGCGGACCGCGCGATCAGAGTGAGCGGTAATGAAGTTAAGCGCCTCACCAAAGTTGATGATCAAATGCCCGGGCAACACCGGCACGTCCTGAAATTCGCCGTTCATTTCGATTTGTAGGCCCGGTGCGCTGGCATCGAGGATCGTGACAAAACCGTAGTCGGTATGCGGCCGCAGCCCCCAGTCAGGGGTTCGGGTGTCGTAGTGCACAAAGTTAAGAAACGCATCACCCCCGCCTGAGGCGTATCCACCCGAGGCACGATCCCACAGCGTTTCGGGAATGCCTGACTGACGAAATACCTCGCAGATAATCGCGATACCGATGGTGTCGAGCTGGCGACCGAATGCGGCGATCTGCGCTGGGTAGTGCTGACCCCAGCGCTCGCGGCGGAGCGCCAGCTTGGTCTGCTGGTTATTCTCGAGCGCAATGAAGCCCTCTAACTCGCCGTATTGCGGGACTTGCCGGTAAGGGCTGTCCGTCGCGATCAAACCCCTGCCAAATTCGCGCGCAGATTCGAGATCTAAATCGTTGGGTGTTTTGAGATAAAAAAGACCCAGCTCCCAGGCCTGATCGAGTCCCCTCGGGGCAACAAAAGAGAGATTTCCCTCGGTCGAGGCTGAATCATCTGAGAGCTGGGCAACCGGGATCTCTGAGTTCCGCATAGCCCATCTTAATCAAAACCCCTTTCATGTCGCATGCGGTCACTGCCAAACCTCAAGGTTCTCTGACCGGGCTATGCCGCGACTGAGTACTGCCGTTAGGAGACTCTTCATGCCGCATGCTTCCAGCAGTGTACTGATCTCGGTCTGCTTCTCGTCTGACAACTTGGCAAAGACATCCTGCACACGCTGCAGCAAATAAAATCGATGGGGCTGAGCGAGCGCGGTGATCGTTTCGCCCCGCACCGTGAAATCGGCCGTACCCAAGGCCTCCGCAAGGCGCCCTACTGCTCCCGCGCCCGCTTCAGGTTGATGCTCATCTAGCCAGCTATTGATGAGCTCCGCGGCCGCCAGCGTCTCGGGCACAAAATCCTCGGCCAATATTTTCAGCACCGGTATCAGCGTTTCTGGCACTTCATCATTCGCCAGAAAATCATTGCCGGCATTGAAGAATTCGGGCGCATCCTGATCTTCACGATTCATGCGCTCTACCCATCGATACACGGCGGGCGCGCGCTGTTGCATGAGCCTTGCAGGATACGGATCTCGCCCCAAATGAGCATACATTGGCGCGAGCAATCCGAAGTCACCAATACAGGGCCGCCAGCCCAAAAGGTAGGGATAGCGCTCGAAGTGCATGTTTAGCGCATCTAGGTATTCAAAGTAGAGGGCCTCAACTACCGGCTGACTCTGCTCTGTCACGCCAAAAATCATCGCTGCGTGGCGCATGCGATTCATCATCGCTTCGGTTTTTTCCTCACGCTCAGGCACATCGCGCTGTGAGTGCAAAAAGTGATAGCGCACAAATGCAAGGTTGTCGTCTGGGAAATTCCAGCGGTAGTGCATGGCCGGCCGCAGGAGGCCGTCGGTGCCGATCACATCAAACAGGGCGCTGATCACTTGCTGGCGCGCACCCGGGGGCTGGCAAGGCCGCCCACTCACCGCCTCAAAGTGCTCAATAATGGCGGCCCCATCGCGAATTACTTCACCCTCTGCCGTTACCAAGGTGGGAATGGTGGGCAATTTGCCTTTGGGGAGCACCTCGGCCTTAAAACTCTCGTGCCCTGTTGAGCGCTCCTCGAAGGGGATGTGGTTTTTTATGAGGTAACTGCGCGCACGCCCAGAGTAGAGCGAGTGCGGCATGGCATAAAGGATGTTTGATTTGTCCACGCTAGGATTTTCGCCCCATGCGGTAGGCCACGAAGAACGGCACCAGGATGAGCAACGTGAGAAGCCCCACCAGTAAAGGGGTACGCCACTGTTGGTGAAGCGTATTGATCAGTAACTGCTTGATATGGCCATACCCCGCTGGCATATCCAGCACCTTGTTCTCACGTTGATAGCGCTCGTAGGCAGACAACATCTGCTGCAGGCGCGCGGGCTCTTCTTGCGCAAGGTCTCGAGTCTCGCCCGGGTCCTTTTTGATATTGAACAGCCGCCACTCGCCATCACCAAGTGGTTTGCGATTCACAACAATTTTGTAATCGCCCTGAAATAGCGCGGCATTGCCCGCTAGCTCATAGCCCACCGCATCATCTGCGCCATAAACCTGCTCTGCCATGCCGAGCAATACAGGCGACAGATCTCGCCCAATCATAGGCTCCACGGATCGGCCACCGTAGCGCCCATCAGGCGGCTGCACACCAGCAAAGGACAGTATGGTTGGCGTGATATCGGTGACAAAAGTAAATGCGTCGTTCAGCACGCCTCGCTGGGGCAGTGATTCACCTGCCACAATCAGCGGCACTCGCATGCCGCCCTCCCCCGCATAAAATTTGTAGTAGGCCAGCGGACTCACCGCTGCACTGGCAAAGCTGGGGCTGATCGTGTTGTAGCTGCCTTTCAGGCCGAGTGTCTCGTAGTCGGTGTTGTAACCCAGCGCACTCATTTGTCGTGAAGTAATGAAGTCATCTGGGTCAGCCGGTCCCGACGCCTCAGCGCCGTTATCTGAGGTGAAGATGAAGATTGTGTTGTCGAATCGCTCCTGACTTTTGAGGTAGGAGACCAACCGCCCAATATGGTGGTCCATCGCCTCGACCATGCCCGCGTAGACCGCCATCCGCTTGGCTTCGTAGCGCTGCTGATCCGCATCGAGCGCCTGCCAGTCGCCGGTGGTGGGCATACCAACCATTTCGACATCGGGCGGAATCACGCCTAGTGCGGCAGCGCGGCGATGGCGCGCTTCACGAATCGCATCCCAGCCCGCGTCATACGTGCCCATGTAGGGATCAATGAATGCCTGCGGCGCCTGCACAGGTATGTGCACCGCCTGGAAAGGGAGGTAAGCGAAGAACGGGCGGTCGTCTTCAATATGGCCGTCAATAAACTCAATGGTTTTATCGACCAAGAATCGTGAGGAGTAAAAATCGTCGGGCAACTGGTAAGGCTCGCCATCCGCATACCAGTTGGCGTTGTCATAGAGCGGGATGTAAGGCCGCTGCTCCCAGTTGTCGGCGCCGGAATCGGCCAATGCAACTGTGCGCTCAAACCCCCGTTGGCTTGGCAACAGACCGGGCGCGCTGCCCAAGTGCCACTTGCCCGCCATATAGGTGTGATATCCCGCGCCCTCTAACAGCGTCGCCACGGTCACCACGTTGTGACCAAGCACTCCCTGGTAATGCTCGTAACGCCGCTGCTCGGGTGCCAGCATTTCTGGGATGTTGGGTACCCCAGCCAAGTGGGCATCGACCCCCGTCAGCAGCATGGCCCGTGCAGGCGCGCAATTGGCGGCAGTGTGATAGTTGGTAAAGCTGACTCCCGCCGCGGCCAGCGCCGACAGGCTGGGGGTGCTGATCTCGCTGCCATAAGGCGCGATATCAGAGAAGCCCAAGTCGTCGGCGAGGATTAAAACGATGTTCGGTGCGCGGTGTGCAGACGCAGCTTTAGCCTCGAGGGCTTCAGCGAGTGACCGCTCAGCCGCCGCGCTGGCGGGCGTAGCCATCAGTCCAAGAGAGAGCAGCACACATAAGAGAGTAAGGCGTTTCAAGCGCTCAACCCTGAGCGGGGAGTCGACGCGATGCAATCAGCAAAATCAGCGCCACAATCACCTCTGGCGCGATCAGATTCATCGCCAGCGCAGCGTCGTGCAGCAGCCAAGCCAGAACGCGACCGACGGCAGTCAGCGAGAGCAAAATCATTGGCGGGTAATACCAGATGGCGCGCCCGGTAGTGAGCCCCATCAGAATGCTCACGCCAAGCGTCAGGAAAAACGCTGACATGTCGCCGATCTGAGAGCTCAGGCCAACGCCGCTACTCAGTGCCAAACCGAATTCTGGTGCCACACCAGCGGGCGCCAGCAACCAGCGCAGGCCCGTAACGATAAAGAGCACGCCACATAGCAGCACGATCGCTCTGAGGGCGATGTTCATAACCTTTATCCGCGGTCCGCAATGACTTGCATCATGCGGTGCGCGGTCTCCAGACCTGAATTTTGGTTTTGCCCGGTCACAAACCGCTGTTCGTCATCGACCACCACGTGAGTAGCGAACAAGTCCCGGAAAGCCGTCTGGCTCTCGAAAAGTGCACCCACTCTCCGCAACTCGGCCTCCGGGTGTAGAGGCGTCATTTCGATACCCAGCTCCTTGATCTGTTTATCGGTGACACCCGTCATGCGGCGGCCGGCGATCAACGTGTTGCCCTCTTCATCTTTGGCATTCACCAGCCCCAGCACGCCGTGGCAAACACCGCCGATCACTGCCGCACGCTCGCCGTAGTAGGCCTCGCTGACTTTGGTTGCCATGACAGGTGACTGCGCCAGATCATAAGCGGCTCCCCACCCCCCAGAGATGAAGACAATGTCGTACTGACGGATATCAACATCAGCAATAGCGAGCGAGTTGCGCACTTTGGTTTGAGCAATCGAATCATTGAGGTAGCGCTCGTCTTCGGGGGTGCTGATCGGATAAGAGAGAGTCTGCGGGTCGATCGGTATTTGCCCACCCTGAATACTGGCCATATCGACCGTCATCCCATTATCGAGAAACGTGTAGTAAGGGTGCGTGAACTCGGAGGCCATGACACCGGTTTCGGGGCCTTCTGTTTCCCCGGGGAGAGCCAATACACTGTGGCTAGTCGTAATAATCAGCGCCCGCTTGCCGGGCAACGCGACACTTGGCCCCTCGTAAACAGGATGTAAGCCTGCGGCATGCAGTATGGTCGGCAACGCTGTCGCCACGACAACCAGTAACCCGAGAATCGTGCCTAACCCAATAAAGATTCTTTTCATCACTCTGTCTCCCAGGCGCTCTTAACAAACGTACTCGGCCTGCAATATATTGGCAGTTACTATGCCAAAATAATCACGGGGAGTATACCTTGGCCGTATCGCCAGAATGGAGCCTCTCCAGCCAACTAAAACGGTAGCCAGTCAGTGCTGAGCCAGCGCAGACAGTTGGGTCCTGCGATGCTAGTGTTCTAGTCGTCACGGCATAGTCGAACACGGGAGCGGTTTTTGAATTCCAACACTTCGCAAGGCCTTGCTGACACACAGTCCGTCGGCGGTGTGCTCGGCTGGATTGAAAGAAAGGGCAACCAGCTGCCCGATCCGGTCTTTCTCTTTTTTTGGTTCATTCTGTTTCTTATTGTCGTCTCGGTGGTCGCGAGCCTGACCGGTGTATCGGCCGCGCACCCCACAGAGATTGATCCCGCCACCGGCAGCCAGCGCATCATTTATGCCACCAGTTTGTTGTCGTCCGAGAACATTGCGCGGTTGTGGATCGACATGCCCAAGACCTTTACTCACTTCCATCCACTGGGCTATGTGCTGGTCGTGATGCTGGGTGCCGGGGTGGCAGAACGCTCCGGGCTGTTCGCCACGGCCATGCGGGCAGGCGTGCGGGATACGCCAAAGGCATTGCTCACTCCTCTGGTCGTGACCATCGGCATGCTGGGCAACCTCGCGGCAGACGCCGCCTATGTGGTGCTCATTCCACTGGCAGGGATCTTGTTCCATGCCGCGGGCCGGCACCCCATTGCTGGGATCGCCGCGGCCTTTGCCGGTGTATCGGGGGGCTTCTCAGCCAACTTGCTACCGGGCCAGCTCGATGCGCTACTGTTTGGCATCACCGAAGCCGCGGTCGAGACCGTCTTTGGCGGCTTTAGCGCCAACATTGCCGGCAACTGGTTTTTTATTGCGGCCATGACGGTGATCTTCGTGCCCGTCATCTGGTTCGTCACCGACCGAATGATCGAGCCAAGACTGGGTGCCTTTGATCCGGCTGGCGCATCGCTCGACACCAGCGCTGATCCCGCCGCACCGCTCACACCGCTCGAGCGAAAAGGCCTGATCAACGCGGGCTGGGCGACCCTCTTCGTGATTGGCCTGTGGCTCTACTTTGTCTTCGGGCCCGGCACGCCGTTGGTCAATGAATCTGCCTCGGCTGAGGCGCAGCTGACGCCGTTTTATCGCAGTCTGGTCGCCGCTTTCTTTTTGCTGTTTCTGCTCGCCGGATGGGCCTACGGTAAAGGCGCCGGCAGCATCGGCGACCATCGCGATCTGGTGAGGATGATGACCGGTGCGATGGAGGATCTGGCCTATTACCTGGTGCTGTCCTTTGCCGCGGCGCACTTTGTCGCCATGTTTGCCTGGTCGGGGTTGGGGCTGATCTTGGCGGTGCACGGCGCAGACTTTCTCGCCGCTACAGAGCTCCCGGCCTGGGTGTTGCTGACCGCCATCATTCTCATCTCTGCACTGCTAAATCTATTTGTGGGCTCGGCCAGCGCCAAATGGGCACTGATCGCCCCGGTAATGGTGCCAATGCTGATGCTGCTGGGCATCTCGCCCGAGATGGCCACCGCCGCCTATCGCGTGGGAGATAGCGCGACCAATATCATCACGCCACTGATGGTGTACTTCCCACTCATTTTAATTTTCTGCCAGCGCTGGCAACAGAGTTTTGGGCTAGGTAGCCTGGCAGCCACCATGCTGCCTTACTCCATCGGCCTCATGGCCGCGGGGTTACTGATGACTATCGGCTGGG
>Ga0255779_1002346_pt1 | contig 20253 bp, 32 predicted proteins | sample 011ome_21_FD_179977 | JGI IMG/M metagenome (GOLD analysis project Ga0255779, IMG submission 179977) | Coastal salt marsh microbial communities from the Groves Creek Marsh, Skidaway Island, Georgia - 011508AT metaG (version 2) | ecosystem: Environmental > Aquatic > Marine > Intertidal zone > Salt...
TTTCCTTAGGTGTATCAGTCGGAACTCCTGCTTCTATTAGCATAGCTTTATATTTTTTATAATTTTTTAATCTATCGTAATACTTTTTATCACCAGATCTAAGTTTTGAAGAACTTGCACCAGTAACAAATCTTGTAATTCTCATCTGATCTGACCAAACATTGTTAGCATACTTACGTACTCTAAAATCCCAAAATGCTAGTGCAGACATCAATGCAATGTTTGGAGTGGCTAATAATTCTGGTTGCTTTAATAATGGTAACCCTGTTGCTTTTCCAACTCTAGCATAATTGTCTCGACCAGTTACTTGAATATAGCCACGGCCTTTGTATTTGGCACCGTCGCCAGGTTTAGTGTTTCCTACATTCTTAGCAACTTGATTAGTCTGTACTCGTTTTCCGTTTATAGTTTTAAATACTGGTTCGTAACGTTTAATATATGATTCGCTACCGTATTCTTCAAGACTTGAAAAGTTATCAGTTTCTACTGCACACTGTCCTAAAAACGATGCTAACTCGTCGGCCTTCATATCATTGTTAAGACCAAAAGATATTAAAAACTTTTCTTGTTCATTAAATTTTGACAAGTCGTATCTAAAATTACCATTTTTTACTACTGGTGCTTTGTCTGGTCCGGTGTCCTTAGGAACTTCTACTTCTTGTCCTATACTTAACTTTGTATCGTTATCAAAATCATTAAGTGCATATAATTCTGACGGTTGTACTTTATATTTTCTAGCAATAGAGTATACAGTTTCACCTGCAACAACAGTGTGAATTAACGTATTACTATCAACTGGTGTAGGGCGTGCCTTAGGTCGAACTGGCGCAGATGGTTCTGGCCTTGCTTTAGGACGCTTACTTGTAGTTGGAGCAGTTGGCGGCGCCTTATGAACTTTTTCTGCTTGTGCAATTCTAGACGGATCTTTTATTTTTGTACCGTCAGCAAAATACCACCCGTCTGCACGTTTCTCAACATCGCCTAATAGCGCACCCAAACCTCCGTGCCATACACCTAAATCAGCTGTTGATCCAATGGGTGCAGCTTCGCATAATATGTCAAATACTTTCATTTCCTTTAAGCCTTGCCTGCTTTCATATTGGCAAGCCAATGTGCCATACGTTGTTTTTCACCACTTGAATTCTTAGCAGTCTTTCTTAAACTACTAACACTTGCTTTAGTATTTACGCCGCTGCGTTTTGCTAGTCCTTTCCGACCTGGCTTTTTACCGTCAGCAAAGTTTTCTGAAATACTTTCGTTTTGATACATTGCTAGGTATTGTCTATGATTAGTTCTAAACATTTTCTTTGCTTGTGCAGGATTCTGCTTAAACAATTTCTTCCATGCTTTGTATTGCGGATCAGGATTAAATGAAGATTTAAGCCAACCTACGGGATCAAAACCTTCGCCCATGTTACCCATAACTTGTTTCTTCCAGTTTGGGTTTGATTTGTATTGTGCTCTTAGTTGAATTAAATCAATTATACCATCAATCATTTCTTCTTTTTCTTGAGCACTTGCTGCTTTATACTCTGGACGCTGTTTTAAAAGCTCAGGATTATCTAAAATAGGTTTAATATCCGGGTCATTTATTAAATGCACAAAGGTGTCTTCGGCTTTACCTAAAACATAATTACCAGCTAACTTTATAAGTTTCTTTTTAATCCAATCAATAGGACCTTCATCCAATCGATCAGCAAGCTCAAGTGCTTCAGCTAATCCTATGTTAAATGCAACATTAGTACTAGCACCTTTTACTTTCTTGCTTAGTGTAGGTGGTACACCATCCTTGTCTACAGTATTACCAAACTTAGCTGCTTGAGTCTTAATTTCGTTAGGACCTACGTCAACTGTAGTGTTAACGCCTTTTACAATTCTGCCATCTTCGTTTAGTATTTCGTAGATTTTCATTTATTTTCTCATACCAGTTGCAGGATTAATGCCTTGTCTGTTTAGTTCTGTGCCTAATGCATCTCTTGCTTTATCGAAGTCGGCTTGTCCTACTCGTGTTGTACGTGTGCTGTAACTTCCAGGTGCAGTTGTTTTAACACTTGCACCACTTACACTAACTTCGCCATCGTCTAAGTTACCGATATTCATGTTTATAGTTTGTTCAATCCTGCCAAGTGTAGGATGACTTATTGTAAACACACCTCGATCTTTGTATGTTTCTAATTTATATGTTGCAGTTTGTTTAAAATCATTCCAGAACGGCTTAATACCACCCATGTCGTTAATCTTTTGTTTATCTTCAGGCGGCAATTCATTTACTTTTTGTTTAAATGTATCCATTACTCCTGGAGCAATTTCTGCATTACCAATAATATCGGCTAATTTACCAGACTTAGTTTGTATTGGTCTATCATCTGCTTCTAATAGTTCGTGTACTTTCATTTCTTGCGTCCTCTAAATTGTTCACCGGTCAAATAAGGTTTAGAAAACCAAAGCTGAAACCATTCATCAGTTCCTGGACGAATATTTTGTTCACGCTGTATTTGAGCTTTTTCAGTACCAGTAATACTTATATTACTTCCGCCGTAAGGAGTATACCCTTTGAACTCGTTAATACCTGCAAGTTTTCTAAGAGTATCTAAGTCCATTATTAGCCCTTGTGCTTAAAGTATTGTACTTCGCGTTCGTGTTTTTCTGCACCGGCTCTTGTATCAAAAGTACCTAGGTTTTTACCTTTTTTACTGTACAAACGATACCCACCTTCTACTTTGCGAATAGTTTCTTCAATACTTTCATCTGCTTCAAAATCGTCTGCTGTTAAGTTTAGAGCATATTTCAAGTGTTCGTGATTGTGCTTTAATACTTCGGCAAGTTTTTCTAAACCATCAGGAGTAAATGTTTGATCTTTATGATCCCACATACCGGGAATGTCGCTTAGTTTTGCAACAACATTCATAATGCTTCCTTTGGTTTTAGAATCAATACCAAACATTCCTTCCGCCACATCTTCCGCTGCAACTGGTTCTACCCCTAGTGCTTTATCTAGAAGTTGTACTGCGGTTTGTCCATTACCGGGATACATAAGCTCAGCAGCTTTCATTTTATCCTCAGGAGACATACTTGGCCATGCCTCTCTAAGTTGACTTGCACTATTAATAGCCATTCCGCTAAAGTCAAAATCTATAGTAGGACCGTATGCTAGATATCCGTGTGTATCTGCTGTTTCTAAATCATCATTTCCTTTGTACGATATTAGATAACCCATATTGCCATCGCTTTTACGAATTTGATCTGGTAAAGGATGACTTGATTTATCTTTTTCACTTCGTACAAATATTAGTGCAGTCTGTGATGCATCTCCTATGATATTATCATAAGATAGTGCGTTAAATGGACTTTTAACTTGTATAAATCTATTTGTAGGCACTCCTGCCATTTGTGCAAGTTTTATCTTTACATCAAAGGGAAAAGGCCGTGTAGTAGTATCGTTAGTAGCTGCAACATAAACATTTTCTTTACCAAATGTCTCTACAGCCCAATCATATAGACTTTTGTGTCCGGGGTGAAAGGGATGAAACCCACCTGGCATTACTGCTACAATTTTTTTCGCAGGTGCTTCAAATAGTTGTCTTAATCTCATTTGTAGTCTCCCTGTTTAATCTCGTCCATGCCTTCACCAAATAACTTATCAAGTAGTGCATCACGGTCTGATTGATTAAACACTTCTTCTGGAGAACCTGCTAGATTATATTCTGCACAATACCTATTAATGCCTTTTTCGACTACTGGTCCTAGATGTTTTTTACGATCAACTTTTTTACCTGCACGATGCAAGTCGGCAATACGACTCATCACTGGAAATAATTCTTTGCGATAGAATTGGGGATCGTTGCGCATCCATACACTAGTGTCATCTACTAGATCAAATCCTATTTCGTTATCGTCCTTTGGATTTAACTCAGTTACTTCATAAATCTTTACCATTTTCTGCAACTCCAATATCTTGCCTTGTGACGAGGACCTGGGTTGTCACAATTATGTCTAGCACGGAAACTTCTTCTACGTGCTGGATTTGATTTTTTAATACGCATGTCAGGATCACCAAAGTTAACTTTAACTATATTGCCTTTAGGATTCTTTACATATACTTTAAACTTCTTAACATCGCCTTGCATAGGTTTACCTAATTGCACTTTGCGACCTTGATATTCTGCTTCGTCTAATTCTTCATCTTCATTAAACCACATGTCGCCAAATTCTTCATAGAAGTCATTGCCATCTAAAGTAATTTCTTCTATAACATCTTCGTCAACGGGAAATTCAATATCGAAATCTGTATGACCTTGCTCAAACATATAGTTGGCTAAGTTTTGTGCATACTCGTCTGCTTCTTCGTTTGTTAATTGTTTTGGCAATGGAATTTGGTATACACTTGCACCTTGTGCAGTTTCGTGCAATACACTACCAGGGAAAATACTTTCGTCTAAACTTTCATTTAAACTATCATTTTTTTCCATTACTACGTATACAAAATGTTCCATGCGTTTGCCTCAATGATTTAATCTAATGCTATTAACAGTGCCATCTGTATATGTAATTACTGCTCTAACCCAAACGTAATTTCCGGTAAAGTTAGTAAGTGCTGACGTAGTTGTTCCTTCGTCACTTACAACAGGATATGCTTGAGTATACACAGTAAACCAATCAGCATCTACAGGATCAATTGCAAGAGTTGCTTGTATTGCAACTGTTCCAATAAATCCGTCTAATGAGTATTGTACCGTGTGGAAACCGTCACTACGTCCGTAGTAACCGTCGCCTCTATATTTTTCTCCAGTTACGACAGTTTCAGTACTGTCTCCAGGATGAGTATTTGCTGATAAAATTGTTTCACTGTTTGCCATATAACTATTTATCAATATTTGCATTGTACACTAATTTGTCTATTCGTGCTAATTTACTAACAAATAAGTTTAACAACTGCAAAATCTTTTCATCTCTAACATAAAAATACATACCTCGAACGTATCCGCTAGTTTCAATTGTATCTAAGCATATATTACCTGCTTTAACTTTATCGGTATTATTTTTAATCCAAGCTGCTAAGTTTTTATCACACGTATGTCCTAATGTAACTTTATATTGATATTCGACAGGGTGATTAACAAGTATAACATTTTTTTCTAATGCAGCTAAGTTACCTTCTTTAGGTTCCCAAAACTCGCATGCAGATTTAATTTTAGTTGACAACATTACAAGCCAATTGTAATCATGTGAGTATATTTGCATATACGGATTTGATACACGAAGTTTAAAATCTTCTTGCTTGCAAAATTCTATATATAAGTTTTTAGCTTCGAAAAATGTATCGTAGTCAACAGGCCTTGAGTAACCAAATGAGCCCCTAACAAGAGGCTCACCTTGGTCGTATTGTTGTTGTAGTAAATCGAGATCTGCCTTTGCATTAGCTAAGTTCTTTTCTCTAAAACTAAACGCAAGTCCGTTTACTACAACTAACTTATACGGATACTCGTCATAGAACAGTTTTGTAGTTTCACGCCTGTTCAACGACTTCATTAGCATCTACCTTGAGTGCAATAGCATTATCAACAATATCAATTGTTAAATTGCCACCGTCTTTGAGTTTTCCGAACAACAGTTCTCTTGCAAGTGGCATTTTAATTTCTTTGTCAATAACACGTTGCAACGGACGAGCACCCATCTTAGGATCAAATCCTTTGTCTACCAAGTAGTCAAGTGTTTCGTCTGTAACTTTAATTGCAACACCTTTATCTGCAACCATAACTTTGAGTTCGAGCAAGAACTTGCCAACAATTTTAAGCATAATCTCTTTGCCCAGTTTAGCAAATGTAATTACACCGTCTAAACGATTGCGGAACTCTGGACTAAAGAACTTCTTAAGTGCTTTGTCTTCGTATGAATTATCTTCAAAGTCAGTACCAAATCCAATTGAATTCTTTTCACTATCAGCAGCACCAAGGTTAGTAGTAAGGATTAGTACACAGTTACGTGCATCTGCTTCTTTACCATTTGACCCAGTCAACTTACCATTGTCCATAACTTGCAACAAGATTTGTGAAACATCTGGGTGTGCTTTTTCAATCTCATCAAGTAGCAATACACAGTTAGGATTTTCTTGCAATTTAACAATAAGTTGCCCTGCGCTATCTTCGTGACCTACATAACCTGGAGGCGAGCCAATCAATTTAGCAACACTATGCTTTTCTTGATATTCACTCATATCAAAGCGTACAAGTTTAACACCTAAGTTAGTAGCAAGTGCTTTTGCAGTTTCAGTCTTACCTGTACCTGTTGGACCCATAAACACAAAGCTACCGATAGGTTTATCAGCTGCTTTAAGACCTGCTTGTGCAACAAGAATCTTATCAACAATACTTTCAACTGCTTTGTCTTGTCCGTATACTTGACGCTTAATATTGTGCTCAAGGTTAGCAAGATTTTCAGTTTCACGTTCACTTACTTGTTCTTCAGGCAAGTTGACTGCTTTAGCAAGTTCAAATTGAATTTCTGCTGCATCAACAATTTTATCGCCTTCTACTTCTTTAAGATTAAAGCGACTACATGCTTGGTCAATCAAATCAATTGCTTTGTCTGGCAATTTTTTATCTGATTGATATTTTACACTAAGTTTAATTGCTTCATCAATTGCTGCTTCGGTGATAGTAGTTTTGTGATAATCTTCGTAGTACTTTTTAAGTCCTAACAAGATATCCTTAGTTACACTTGAAGTCGGCTCGTCAACTGTTACACGCTGGAATCGACGCATAAGAGCACGATCCTTTTCAAAGTACTTGCGATATTCTTCCCAAGTAGTTGATGCAACAACTTTAATGTTGCCTTTGCTTAATGCCGGTTTGAGCATGTTAGCAAGGTCATTTGCACTATTACCGCCACCTGCACCTGCACCACTAATCATGTGTGCTTCGTCGATGAACATAATAGTTTTACCTTTTTTCTTCAATGCTTGTAATACAAGTTTGAAGCGTTCTTCGAAGTCACCACGGTACTTAGAGCCAGCAAGCATACTACCAATGTCTAGATTGTAAACATTATAGTCTTGCAAGAATGCAGGGACAGTCTTTTGTTCGATATTAAATGCAAGACCTTCTGCAATAGCAGTTTTACCTACACCAGGATCGCCCACAAGCAACACGTTATTTTTATTACGGCGACCTAATGCAAGTGCAATGCTGTCAAGTTCTTCAGCTCGACCGATAACCGGATCAATTTTCTTATGTTTAACTTCGTCGTTTAAGTTAGTTGTAAATGAACGCAATGCTTTAGCTGCTGCGCCGCTCATTTCTTCATCTTCAACTTCTGCTTCAACTTCACTGCTTAGGTAGCTAGCAAACTTATCTTTGTCAATGCCAGCCTGATCGCAGTAGTAAGCAGCGTGAGACTTTTTCTCACTAATAATACTAAGCATAACATCGCTAAGTTCAATGTGAGTGCGACCATTAAACAATGTTTGTGTAAATGCACGATTCAAACAACGTTCAACAGTTTGTGTCTTTTTAGGTTTAAACTTTTCAACTTCCGTCTTAATATCGTCGCAACCAGTTTTTAGATAATGCTCAAGATTTGATTTTAGATAATCTGGGTCTGCGCCAAAGCCTTTGACTAGGTTATAAAAATTTTCACTACACAACATTGAGAACAACAAATGCTCTAGAGTAACATATTCATGCTGTAGTTTCTGAGCATCTTTGACTGCTTTATCAAAGACTAGTTGTAGATCTTTACTTGGTTCAACCATTTGCATGTTCCTTTATTAATTTCTTTTGTTTCTTCTTAGCCATTGATAATTTCAACTTACTTGTTCTATCAGTAAATTCGATACCTTGAAGATGATCGTATTCATGTAAGAAGCAGCGAGCATCTATCCCACTAAACTCTAGTATACACTCTTTTGCATCAATGTCAAGGAATTGTGCTACCAAACGCTTAGGTCTAGTAATATTTAATACTAATCCGATATGACTTAAACACCCTTCTTTTCCGGTCACAGTGTCTTCACTAATTTCTAAAATAATAGGATTAATTACTGCAAAAGGTTTAGTTACTTCTTCGTGTTCAACTGGTCGCATTACAAAGATTTGTGCATCTAATCCAACTTGGTTAGCCGCAAGTCCAAGGCCATTCTTTGCCATCATAATTTGACACATCTCGCCTGAGATTTGTTTAGCATCCATTTTGTCAAAATCAAATGGCTGCACAACTTTGCTTAAAAAATCATTAGGTGAGCTTATCAATTTCATCTTTTATATCCTTTATTTTCTGTAATATCGTTTGATCTTGTATGTTTGGTATTACCGATTCAACTTTAATGTGTGCATTGCCTGGCCGTCTTGTATTTACATTAGGAACACCTTGTCCTGAAATACTAAACACAGTACCTGATCTAGTTCCTTTAGGTATAGTTAAACTAAAGTGTCTACCTACAGGAGTAGTAACTTCAATAGTAGTTCCTAAAATTAAATCAAATACTGATATACTATGCTTAGTGGCAATATTATCATTATCCCTGGTCCATTTTGGATGCGGTTGAACTTTAATATTAAGAACTAGATTTCCTCTTGGAGCATGTGGAATACTATCGTCTCCCATTCCGCCAAACCGTACACTATCGTTTTGCTTTACTCCTGGAGGAATAGCAGCATCTAAGTTTTCTATTCTTCCACTAGGAAGTCTATATTGTATATTAACGGCCTTTCCTGTAAACAACTCTTCAAACGTTAACCTGTATTCTATTGTAACATCTCTATTGCGAGGTTGTCTAGTGTGTTGGCCACCAAACCCAAATGCATGTGAAAATATATCTTGAAAGGGATTTGCTCCCCTAAAGTCGTTCGCATTATAATTAAATTGAGGTTGGGGATTGTCGTACTGCTGTCGTTTTGCAGGATCGCTTAACGTGTCATATGCTGCATTTATTTCAGCAAATTTATTATGATCACCACCGCGGTCAGGGTGATGTGCCATCGCAAGTTTGCGATACGCTTTTTTTATTTCTTCTGGAGTTGCGTTTCGATTAACGCCTAACGTAGAATAATAGTCCATACAATTACTTATCGCATGGACTATTATATGTTACTAGTAGTGATTACTTGTTTGTAACTGCTTCTTTAGCGTAGAACGCTGCAACGATTGCTGCCACAGAAACAAAGTATGTAGGAGCCATATCGCCAAGTGTACCACTAGCGTTGTCTAGTCCAACGAACCCTGCTGCTACAACTGCAAATGGGTATAGTAGCATACCAAATAATGCAAACCATGCCATGTTGCGTTGTGCGTCACGCATAGCATCTTGGTCTTCTAACCGCTTGCGTTTGAATTCAAGATCCATTGCTGCTTCTTCTGCTGAGATATGTCCGTCACCGTTCTTATCCATTGCTGCTGCTGTATCAGCATCCATTGTTACTTGCTTACTTGCCATTCTTTTTCCCCTCGAGTTTTTTAAGTCTAGCGTCTAACTCTGGCCATACTTCAAATTCGTGTAACTCTTTTGAAGGATGACTGTCTTCTTCTAGTTTGGCGAGACGTGCTTCTAGCTCGTCTATTTTTTTAGTAACGTGAGGATATTTCTGACGCCAAGCATCTTCAGGTTGATCGAACCAAGTCAGTCCGTATCTATCTCTTAAGAAATCTAATACTTGATCAAACTTAGCATAACACCACAAGCCTGCTTTGGTGTCTTTGAAATAAGCAAGAAAAGCTGCACCTAGAAGAGATCCTAGTATTGCAGTGTATATCCAGAGAGTATCTCCAAATATTCTATTGATCATTTCGCCCATCTTTACCCCCTTGATAACTTATAACGCCCTCACGTTATATGCTATTATTTAGTTATTTTTAATTTCTTCTGGAATAGGTTTAACAGCTTCTTCATAGTAGATAATAATCTGTTGTTGCTGTTCAATGTATCTTCTTAGTTCAGCAAAGTTCAAACTAAGATTTTCATAGTCTTTTACGCTGATAGCAATGTATGCAAGTTCGCCGTTTTTATCTGTAAACTTTTTAACAAACTCGTCATAGTTTTCTGCTGTAACAACATAGATTTTTACGTCATTGATCTGCGCACCCTTAGGACGAGCAACGATTGGTACAGTTGTTTTTACAGTATTAGTTACTGTTACTATTTTGGGTTCCGGCATCAGGCTGCTGCACCCCATTAGGGTCAGTGATGCCGCGAAGATCATCCCATAACTTATTAGTCGCATCTTGCATCCTATCTTCAATCAATCCTGGCTTACGTTGTGCCAGTGCTGTTAGATTGTGTTTCTGTAGAGTAGCACGGAGTTCATCCCCGTACTTCTCTGCTGTTTGTAATTCTCTTTGTAGACTAGCATTAAGTTCTGCACTACGAACTGCATCTGCTTGTAGTGTTGCAACACTTGCTTCACTTACTTGCACCGCTACTTCCATTTTAGCAACATTTTCACGAGCTATTTCTAAATCACCTTGTAGCTTTTTAATCCACATGAAACCTGTGCCACCTAGTGCAAGCAATGTCAGTACAATAGCAATTCGTAATGAGCTAAACATTTAGTCGTCCAATAGTTTAGCAAGTGTCATTGGACCAGCAATACCGTCTGCTGTTAATCCGTTCTTTGCTTGCCACGCTTTAAGAGCACGTTCTGTACCAGGACCAAATGCGCCATCTGCACCAATACCTAATGCTTCTTGCATCATCTTAACGCCTTCGCCTTTTGAACCTTTGCGTAGTGTACCAATGTCGCTTACATCCATATCGTTGTCATCGTCGTCGTGTGCTTCTGCAATGCTTACTGGATTACCAAACACTTCCATTGCTTTCTTGTAACGTGCCTGACGATCAGCAAGACCAATGTTACCACCGTTGATAATTTTAGTCATTTTTACAACGTCATCTGTGTCAGCAATGTTGTTAAGTTTCTTAGTGTCCCAGAACCAGCAAGCTGATTCTACAGCACCTTTTGGTGTTGCTACATATTCTGCTGCTTCTTCAGCTGACATGCCTACAAACTTACCAAATCCTGTATAGTTCTCACGTCCGGTAAGTTGCTTTAGACCACGACCACGGAATCTCCAGCCGTCACCTGGTTGAGTGTTACCCATCTTGTACTTACGGAACTCGTCGTTGTAAACACGGTTAGCAATCTTCTCTGGATTACGTGCGTATTCTGCTGCGTTAGCTTTAGGCGCAGCACCAAAGTAACGACCGAACACAGCAAGTAATGATTTTTCGCTGTAGTTCAAGTTTTCTTCTAAACTACGGAAGTTGTTTGATTCGTGTGTTGTCTGGCTAATAAAGTGCGCCATACGTCTTTCGGTGTTAATGCCGTATTTAGGTAGTACATCTACTAGTGCATCATACCATGCATCAACATCTTTGTTGCCTGGAATAAGTGCTGCTAGGTGTTCTTTTTTTAGTTCAAAGCTCATTTGTTGTATCCTTTTGTTCTGTTTGACAAGCATCGCAAATGCAATGTTTGCATACTTCTACATCGCTTGAGTAGACAGTGTCACCGTTGTAAAAGTCTTTACGAAGACTAGCGCCGCAATGTGATTCGTGTCCGCAATTTTTACAGTGTGCCATGAAAGTATTTATTACAGCTTTTTAAGTACTAATGTAGATCCGGCGTTTTCAAATACAAATTTGTCGCCATATTTGCAAATATTGTAATCGCCTAAATATTTTGTAAGGAATAAAATCTCTGGATAGGAATCCATTACATCGATCGATTCGTTAATCCGCTTAACTGTCGACATTGTTTCACCAAAGTCTATAAATTCAAACATTATCTTCTCTGCATACGATTTCTTAATAGATAAAATATTATCTTCCATTATAATTTCTTCTACATAACTATTGTTAAAGAAGTTTTTATAGTTATTAAGATTACTTTCTGAAACAGTAACACCATAACTGTTAGGGTCTAGAGGAACTTGTTCATTTAAATTGTCCAGTGTTGTTTCGTAGCTTTTGAAGCCTTTGTAATAGCGAAACTTAAATGAATCAATATCAGCTAATTTTTTAACTCCGTCAAGGATCTCCATGATATTGTTATTTGCAGATTTTTCTCTCTGAAGTTCAACAAATACTCTATAGTTGCCGTCACTTTGTTCACCAGCAGTTACATCACTATCAAGTATAAAACCGTAACCACCTTCTAAGAATCTAACTAAATCGTCAGCAGGTGCTTTGTCTTTAACAGTAAAACTAAGTGTAATAATATTTTTATCTTCGCCCATTTTGCTTGCATAAGCATCTATTTCGAAAATATGATATACTAAATCTTTCAAGTCGCCTTGTCTAAGTCCCATTATACTACTCCTGCTTCTGGTGCTGGTGCTGCCGCTGGCATTGCCTCAGGCGCAGCACCCATTGCTGACTGATCAGCAACTTGCGGCTGTTCTTGCGCAGTAATATTGGATAGTTCTTCAATCTTATTATATCCGCCATAAATGTCAGCGATTAATTTCTTAGGCATTTGAATTTTTACTAACCAAATTGGATGACGATCGAGTTTGCCTTTTTTAGATCCTGGACGAATATCATCTGGTTTGCGAATTTTACGTGGTTTGATAACATAGTCTTTGCCCATGAATACCTTGCAATCATAATCAAGCAAACGTTGTCCGCCCATAGGGTCTGGCATCTTGTTACGGTCCCACATAAACGTACATGTGACCCAGTGACGATCAATAATTGGACCTTCAGCTAGTTCTCCGTCTTGCCAGTTAGCATAGACGTAGATGTCCAATTCGTCTAATACTCTTTCAAAATCTTTTAATACTTGGAAAGAAGTATTACTGTCGTAAATTCCTTCAATGTTTTTTACAATGTCATAGATATCTTGCATGGGTCATCCTAATTTTCTTACATACTTATTTATCTTGGTTTGCTGGTTATAAGAACATTTTATCTTAAATTCCGTTTGCTAAATACTTTCGTAGGGCAAGTGCTTTACTTGAAAAAGCATACTGCACTACTCCATTACTCATAGGAGGACACTTAATGGGTGCAAAAAGAAAAGTAGCTGCTAAATCTAGACAGCATACTAACACTAATTACGATAATGTAATTAATATCAAACCAATGGGACATTCAGTCCAAAAGAAGACGCAAGTCAACATACTTCCCCGCAATAGAAACCAAGAAACATACGTGTTAACCTTGCTAGATCCAAAGAAAGACATAGTCTTCGGAGTTGGTCCAGCAGGAACAGGCAAAACTCTTTTGGCTGTGCAAGTAGCGGTTAAACTATTTAAAGAAGGACAAGTTGATAAGATCATTGTTACTAGACCAGCAGTGTCTGTTGACGAAGACCTAGGCTTCTTACCGGGCACATTGGAAGAGAAAATGGCACCATGGACACGACCAATATTTGATGTATTGAGAGAATACTTCCATGCAAAAGAAATAGAAGGGATGATTCAAGAAGGAGTGATTGAAATTGCACCGCTAGCATATATGCGCGGCCGCACATTTAAAGATGCGTTTATTTTAGCAGACGAAATGCAAAACGCAACACCAAGTCAAATGAAAATGTTACTAACACGCTTAGGCACAGGAAGCATGATGGCTGTTACAGGCGATCTAAACCAGGCAGACAGGCTTAAGGATAATGGTCTATTAGATTTTACTAGACTATTAGAAACAAGTAACTCAGCACATTTGGACATAGTCCACTTTGAACAAGGAGACATTGAGCGCCATCAGGCAGTTAAGGAAGTCCTAAGAGTATACGGAGACGAATAATTATTAAAGGCTAGAAATGGGGGGCTGTAATTAGTCCCCTATTTTTACGACTTCAATTTTAGATTGATTAAGAAAGTCAATACCGTCTGTGCTACGATAAGCATTACGGTAGTATACAGTATTAATTCCGCTTTGATATATTAACTTGGCACAATCCATACAAGGAGCATGAGTAATAAACATATCAGCACCAAGGCCAGATTCGTTCGATCTTGCCAACTTAGCGATCGCATTAGTTTCCGCATGTAATACCTCCGGTTTAGTTTTTAATACAGGATTGCCTTTATCAAACCCTATATGATTCTCACAATTATTGTCCCAACCACTAGGCATACCGTTGTAGCCAATACTGATAATGCGATCATCCTTTACAACAATCGCTCCTACATTTAAACGCTTTGCTGAACTTAGTTGTGCAAAACGTTCAGCAACATCCATGTATGCATCGATAAATTTTTGTTTCATACAGCCATCGGAGCCTTAATTGAATCCATTGGATTATAATTAACAAGTTTATAGTCACTTGTAGTAGTTTCTAATAGTTCTGCAAGATTACTAAACTGTGGCATTTCTAGTGTAGGACCCTGCATAGGAGTACGCTCAAGTTGTTGTTTAACTTGCTCCATATGATTACTATAGATATGACAATCACCGCCAGTCCAGATAAATTCACCTACTTCTAACCCGCAGATTTGTGCCAACATGTGCGTAAGTAAACTGTAACTAGCAATGTTAAAAGGAACGCCTAAGAACATATCTGCACTACGCTGATACATTTGGCAACTAAGTTTGCCGTTAATAACTTTAAACTGGCTAAGTGTATGACAAGGCGGGAGTGCCATATCTTCAAGTTCACTAGGATTCCACGCACTTAGAATAATACGACGACTGTCTGGGTCTGTAGTAAGTTGGCGAATAATATTGTGCATTTGGTCAAATCCTTCGCCGTTAAAATCACGCCATTGGCTACCATAAACTGGACCTAGTTCTTTTACTTCGTCATCGTTACGATATCCTAGTGCAACTCCTTGTGCGTCAGCATTGGCAGTCCAAATTGTTTTCTTGTCTACAATCTCGCTACGATGCTTTTCAAATGTGCGTTCAGCTAGTCTACGCTCGTCTGTACTACCTTCTAAAAACCATAGCAGCTCGCCTACTACACTGCGCCACGCAAGTTTCTTAGTAGTAACCGCAGGAAACTCTTTGCGTAAATCAAAACGCATTTGATAACCAAATACTGTGCGTGTGCCTACACCTGTACGATCGCTTACATCTTCACCATTGTCTAAAATATATTGTAGTGCATCAAGATATTGTTTCATCTTTTTCCTTTTTAATTGGCATATCATAGTAGTCTGTTAGACCTTTGCGCTGCCGCTCTTTCTTTTCGCTAATTAGTACACTAGACATCCAAGCAAACCATCCTACGCCTATAAGAACTGCCACACCTAACAGTGTGTTATAAATTTCAAATAGTGTTGACATTACGTTTTTCCATAATCTGAAACTTAACTTCGGGGTGTTCCTCTTCCCATTTAACTTTAAACAATGAATCAATTTTACGAATTGGTAAATGTGTATCACAATCAAAGTCGCCAGGAATACGACTTAGATAAAACTCATCAATAACACCTAACGATTGTTCGATAATATTTGGTCCGCCAATTACCCAAATAATTAGTCCTGGATTTTGTTCTGCAAGTGCTTTAAGATGAATATTCAAATCTCCAGTAATATATGCGTCAGGGCGAGGATTAATGTAGTTGCTCATCCTTGTAGTTACAAGAATGTTTTGACGATTAGGCAACGGCCGAGGCATATGCGGATCTTCCCAAGTAGTAGATCCCATTACAACAACGTGTCCTGCTGTACTATTCTTAAACCATTGCAAGTCTGTAGTATTATGCGGCCAAGGCAGTGTACCGTTCTTACTTACGCCGCCTGTATCGTCGCAGGCCAGTATAGCTTTAATCATTAGTAAGATCCTTTACCAGGAAGCTCGCTAAAATATTCTTCAAACTTATTGGGAACTCCATCCCAATCTGCTGCATCTAACGGAACGTCTTCTGGTCGAGCTTGTGTGATTACTGGCCAAATTAAACTATATTTTCGATTAATTTCTTCCCATCGAATTGATTCTTCAGGATCTATCGCATTGTCTGGGACAATAGCATTTACAGGGCATTCTGGTTCACAAACGCCGCAATCAATACATTCATCTGGATTAATTACTAGAAAGTTTTCACCTTCGTAAAAACAGTCTACTGGACATACTTCGACGCAGTCCATATGTTTACATTTTACACAGTTATCAGTTACTAAGTATGTCATTATTTTTCCTCTTAGAATGGTAGTTTAGGTCTATTTCGAACGTAATTATATAAAGAAAAGTCTTGACGTTCTGCATTAATTAATTTTTCTATGTCTGGTTGTTTCATAACATCTTCGTATGTCCAAACTCCAGGTACTTTTTCTCCTGTTTTATTTTCAAATACATTGTCATAGAATGGAATATTAATTAAATTACAAAAGTTTTTTATATCTTCAGTTTGATCTTCTTTGGCAGTAATCCACCAAAACTTATTAATTAATGGTTTTACTATATCCCACAGATCAATATCCGTGTCATTCCACCATAGCCATTCGGGCAGTGTAATAGGAACATTATCTGCTGGCAACGTTTGCATTGCATGAAAGTTACCATCGTATGTTGGATGTGGTTGCCATCCGCTGCCTGATTCATCCAATCTTAAAAATGTTTTAATAAGCCATTTTGATTGTAAATTATGTTCAATATTAGCATCTTTATAATATTGCCAAAGTGTGTCATAATCAGCCGCAGATGCACTATTTGCTACTGCATTAGTATTCATTAACGGACTTGCTGAAAAGACACCAGGTTCTTGTAAAAGAATGTGCCTTGAATGCCTATGATTAAAACTACTTAAAACCCGTTTAATTGGATCTCGAACAAATGTTATGTATTTCGGATCTCTAGATACCCGTAGCCAGTGATAACTATTAACAAACACAGAGTGTCCTGAGATAATTTTAAGATTTTTTTGTTGTTCCTTTGTTCTGTGTCTTAATATTGGAATATCTTTCCAGGCGTAGATAGGATTACTAAATCCTTGACAGTAATTATAATGAGTCCAACAAGTACCGTTTTCCTTTGAATAGGCATCCCCTACATAGTTTTGAAATGCAGTGCCTGCTGTTCTTGGTATATGTACCTGAATAAAAATAGAGTCTGTATACAATTAAATTCTCGCTAAACGAATAAGAGTTGCTGCTAGATTAATCTCGGCATCAGCAACTAACGCATGATCTACCAAACCTTGCTTAATAGTTAGCACAGCAGTGTCTTGTTGCTCTTCACTTCCGAACAATTCAACATTGTCATACAGCCAACGATAAATCTCTTCCATTTCTTCTGGACGAACTGCCCCGCAAAGCAATTTACGTGCATCGTTAATTTTGCCTTGTTTAAACAATTCAACCATGTCTAGTTTCCAATCAGTAGTGCCTGCATCACCTTCATTTGGACGCAACAGGCTACCTTCCTGTACATTCATCTGTACCATGTTGATACATTTGCGCAAGTCTGGATAGGTTGCTTTTACATAAGTGTCAAGGATGTCTAGATCCGGTACCACCCCTTCCGTAATAAGAATTTCAGCCACGCGAGCTGTAAACTCAGTCTGATCGATCTTAGCAATATGGAAGCCCTGACACCGACTGTGGATAGCTGGAATAATACGATTAGGGTAATTACATGTAAGTATAAACCTAGCAGTTGTATGATATTCTTCCATAACTCCACGAAGTGCTGCTTGTGCTCCTGGAGATAAGTAATCTGCCTCATCTAATAGTACTACCTTAAAGTCGCCAAACGGAATCATTTGTACAAAGTTAACAATCTTATTACGCACATCATCAACTGAGTTTGTACGAGATGCGTTAATTTCTAAAATATCTAAATCGTTAATATCAAGTTCGTTGAATAGTAATTTAGCAAGAGTGGTCTTTCCAATACCTGCATTACCACTGAACAACAGATGCGGAATGGTTTTATCTTTAATCCAAGTTTGTACTTGTTTCCGTTGTGCTTCGTCGCGAAACACATAACCGTCTACCGTTTTTGGTCGATACTTTTCTACCCATAATTCTTTCATCGTTTTAGTCCTAACTCTTTATATGCTATTTGAATTGCTTTTGATTGAAAATATGCATCTGCCAATGCGTTGTGCAAATCAGTTTGCATTGCTTTGCGTGGATCTTGTTGGCAACAGCCAAATAGTGTTCTAGAATCCCGTATAATCCAAAAGTTCCACGGAATCGGCTTTCCGCAGCGGCGGAACATGTCTTCCAGTATGGTGTAGTCAAAACCGTAACCTTGTCCCCATAATGTATCAACACCAACGACCCATTTGCTAATTTGACGTAAAGCCTCATCTACGCTAACTGCACCAGTTTGATCAAAGGCTTCTTCCATAATCTTAGGATCTTGTTTGCCCCACCACTCGATTGTGCTGTCACTAGCTGTACGACCTAGAGCATCTTGCTCATCAATACTAATCTTTAGATAAAGTTCTGAATGTGGTTCGCTGTCATCCAGCGGATTAAACTTAACTGCACCTAATGATAGTACAGTTGCACTTGGACTAGTATCAATAGTCTCTAGGTCGATTGTGCCGTGTGTGGCCATAAAAATACTCCTTGCAATTTATATACATTATAGCAAATAAACTGCAAGGAGTCAAGTAGTTTTTAAATTATTTTACAAATTGCGCAAGTTCCGGGGCCTTCCAACCTTCTGGCTTTAGAACTTTACCATCTTCACGTTTAGTTACTTTACCTGTATTAGGATCAATCTTAGCAAAGTTAGTTTTCATAACTTCGTTCCATGCTGCTTCACCATCCCAGCCAGCTGCTCTGATAGCACCAATAGTAACAACAAGAATATCTACAAGTGCATCAAGTTGTTCTACTTGATCGCCTGCAATGATAGCGTCTTTTAGTTCGCCTGTTTCTTCTGTAATTAAATCAAGATACATAGCATAGTTGTTAATACTAGGAGTTTGATCACACGCTGTTTGAAATAAGTCTACGTCTTTAAATGGATTAGTCAATGTCTGCCTCTTAATAGCTTGGGTTTACAAATGCACTTGGATCTACGGTAGCATGTTCACCGTCAGTATATTCTTTTCCAATATACACATCGTTTGGTTTTTCTTGTGCGTAACCTAACACACTTTCTGCTTCTACCATACGAATTTCTTTATCACCGTCGTCTGTTTCTACAGAAAAACTACGTGTCCATCGGCCGTGGTCTACTAAAATCCAATGACCGATTTCGTATTCATCTTTATTATCAGGGCCTTTGTCGTATACCTTAGCCCAACGTGGATAGATGCCTCGAGTAGTGCCGTCGTCGTCTTTGATAATAAGTCCACTTGATGTCTTTTGCTCACCAAAGTACATGTCTGTTACAAGTACTCGGTTACCGACTGCCCGCGGATTGCCTTTAACTTTATTAATTTGAACGCCCATTATTTGCTCCGTGGTACAAAGTTGCCGTCGTCGTCTTCTTCCCATTCTGCTGCTTCTGTCGCAGTAGGTTGATTCCTTGCTACAGACTGTTCTTCTTTTACACCAGGGTTAGACTGATAATAGTCTTTAAGTAATTCTTCTTTTTTACGAACAATCTTACCGCCTGCACCTAGTTGGTCGCCACGTGCATTTACACGAGCATTGCCAACTGCTGGAGTTAGTTCATTGCGCTGACGTAGCATATCCATGTCAACGATCTTGCCGTTAGCACTTCTGTGGACTTTACGTCCTGGTTGTTTCATAGCCATTGCTAATCTCCTTTAATTATATACTTACTTATCTCAGGAACTCTCTCCAATCCAGGTCATATTGGATTGAATTAATTCTATGTACACCTATTAAGTATAGCACATAACTTGCTACACTACTACCTCTTCCTACGCCCCACACAATATTGTTCTCACGCATAAAGTCCACAAGATAAACCATATAGCGTAGCAAGTCTTCCATGCCGCGTTCTCTAAACGCTTCAAGTTCTTCGCAAACTCTAGTCCATTCTACTGTTTCTTGCATGTCATATGGATCGTAAATTTGCATAGTATGAATTAGGCGTGACATTATATCTGCACCTATGTCTAGAGTCTTGTATTTGTCAGGCATAAACCATTCCGACTGTAACGCACCGTCAAAGTCTTTCTGATCTACATCTAGGGGAATATATTTTGTAAGCTCGGGTAGATATTGTTCACGCATTGCTGCGTTAAACTTTTCAATATCATCACTAGGGTCGCATAACACCACATGACATTTGTCAACATGACCACTATAGATCATGTCAATAAGATCGCGATTCGTGAAACGTGGTATACCTAGTTCATCTGTTTTCATAAGCATGTAAACAGTTTAACTGATATTGATTAAACTGTCAAGCCCTTTTTCGCCGTTTTGTTCTTGTTGTTGTT
>Ga0255779_1002350_pt1 | contig 20233 bp, 22 predicted proteins | sample 011ome_21_FD_179977 | JGI IMG/M metagenome (GOLD analysis project Ga0255779, IMG submission 179977) | Coastal salt marsh microbial communities from the Groves Creek Marsh, Skidaway Island, Georgia - 011508AT metaG (version 2) | ecosystem: Environmental > Aquatic > Marine > Intertidal zone > Salt...
TTTGACTACAGCTAAGGGGTGGCGGTTTCCTGTATCGATAGGGAAAGCCGTTCGGCTGGGGTCACTAATTCTCATTTTAGAGGCCCCTACTCGAGATTGAGTTTGAAGCTCTTTTACCTTAGATGTTACGGCTTCTTTTAATTTGTTGAGTTCTTGTCCAAAAGCTTTCTTCTCTTCTACAGGAACTTCTCTAAACGAAGCAAAGAGGTCATTTAAAATTCCCTTTTTCCCTGCATAGCTAACCCGAAATGTTTCTATTTCTTGAGGATCAGTACTTGAGAACGCTTCAACCTGTTCTAAATATTCTTTTACGCGATCAATCATAGGACAAAAATAAAGGAGTTTTAGGAAATGACCCCCTGCTTAAGGAAGTAATCTACAATAGCGCTTTTTATTAAAATACTTTGTTCGCCAGACTTGAGATGAGGCAAAGCCTCTACCAGTTCAAAATGTGGCCAACCCTGTTCATCATACTGGTCAAAACGATAATACCCGTAAGGCTCTAAAACCACACAAATTCCAATGTGAATTAGGTTTACGTTGTCTTCTTTTTTAAACCGTTCGTGGGGTTTACCGTACTCTTGAAGACCGATTAAATACAAAATCCCCTCTACGTCTATTGATTCCGCATCGGAAAATTTTTCTGTCAATAGGACCACCAAACGATCCCAACGCTCTTTCAGCTGCGGGTCTCTACTATTTTGAGTCATATGCAAAGATATTATTTCGATTAGCAATCCGAAAAAAAAGCTTCTCCTTGCTGTAAAAAAACTGTACTTTGGCAAGGTGAATGTTTTAGATAGTATCGTTTTAATTCTTCTTGCCTATGGTCTAATCAGTGGTTTTATGAAAGGGCTTGTCTTAGAATTATCAGGGTTGATCGCTTTCATTTTGGGCTTGATGGGAGCTTTTAAATTTTCGAGCCTATTGAGGAGTTACCTTGGAACCTACGTCGATTGGAGTCCCAAAACCATTCAAGCAGTGAGCTTTATCTTACTTTTTTTAGTCATTATCTATGCCGTATCCCTTTTGGCAAAAATGATCACCAAAACCTTAAAGCTGATCGCTCTAGGTTTTATCAATAGAATCGCTGGAGGTCTTTTTGGATTGCTTAAATGGGGGGTTATCCTCAGTGCGTTGACTTTAGTTTTTCAGGAGGTCAACACAATTGTCACACTTTTTCCTGAATCGACCTTAAATACCTCTAAGAGTTACGCTATACTGAGTGAGTTTGGGAGTTTTCTATTTGATTGGGTCTCACAATCCGAAACCCTTCAGGAACAACAACTTATTTAGTAATCGCGCTTTCCAATTTTCTTAAAGAGGCATTTCGAATCCATCCCTCAGACCCATTGGCAATTCGTATTTTTTGCCATTCCTCGAGCTTGTCCAGCAGTTGGACTTTGGTTCCTTCGTGAAGAGTAAATAACAGATCTCCCTGTAAGTTGGGTTCTGACCAGATATCGATCTGATCTGAAAATAAAATGGCATACTGTGTGTTTTTGTCCTGTTGATCTATCGTGAAGGTGACAAAGAAACTGGTTATAAATACTACTAGTACAAGCATTGCACTAAAGAAAAAGCTGCGTTTTAATTGAGCCGATTTAAAAAAGAGATACCCTAAAAACAACCCTACAAAAACCCAGAGCAGGAGGACGGTAAGTACAGACCAAGTAGAAAAGCTGAATACCCCAAACAGGCTTTTTTGGAATTGTGCAATTTGAGACTCCGGCAGATTTTCTATGGCATCAATCGTCATATTTTGAGCAAAAGCACTATTGACTTGAATGTCTTCATCTTTGGGGTTGAGCTGTTTTGCTTTTTCAAAATAATAAATGCTCTCCGCCACTTTATTCAGTCTGTAATACGCATTCCCCAAATTAAAATACAAAGCGGCACTGTGCTGTCCCATCTTCAGGGTTTGCTCATATAACGAAATCGCTTTTTGGAAATCCCCTTCATTATAAGCTGCGTTTCCTTGTTCAACCAAAGGTTCCATAGAAGCTTGAGCAACTCCCGTTGAGGTAGCCAACAAGAGAGAAAGAAGGACTAGGGTAAATCGTTTGGTTTTAAAAAGGGTTTTAAACTGCTTCATAACTGTCTGTCTATTTGGGCAATGAGGGTACTGGCTTTTTCAAAGTCTCCTTGAATATTTACGGAGGACCCCGGAGCATAGCGCGCCATTTCACAATTTTCAACAACCGTTACAAATTCCCGGGCGATATGCTGCGCTACTTTTTTCTCTGTGAGTAAACTTTCAATTTTTGACTTGCTCAGTTCCGTTGTTTCTATTTTGAGTTTTGCTTTTAAATAATTGTGTAGTGCGCGTTCTAAGGCCTCATAAAATCGGGCTTGATCGTGGAATTCTTTTTTAGCCGAGCTCAGATATTTTTTTGCCAACTGCTGGGCTCTGCGTTGTTTTAGACTACTGGCATCTTTTGTTTTATCGAAAACAAAAAGTTTAATTAAATATGCGGTAAGTAAAAGGAAAAGAGGCAGAAGTAACAAAATCCAAAAACTGCGACTCATCCAAAACACCTCTTGATTGATTCGACTCAAAGTAGTATCTAGATTGATAAAACGAAAGGCGTTTTCATTGGTGGTTATTACTTGTTTTGGTTCTGCTCCAGTTGAAGATGTTCTTGGAGTTCCTGCTGTAGGTCCGTCAAAAACATCCACAATGAGGTCTTGTGAGGTTAACGTCTTATAAGAGGTCGTTTGTGGATCGAAATAAGAAAACTGTACTGGGGGAATTGGATATTTTCCTTGAAACTGAGGTACAATTGTATAGTTGTCCTCAATAGTCCCTTGCATACCAGAAAGGGTAATTTTGACCTGTTCGTCATGCTCGGGCTCATAGACTTCCAAGGTGTTTGGAACGCTTATGGCGGGGAGATTAAACAATTTTAGATTGCCTTTCCCTTTGACTTTTATTTTTGCTTGAAAGGACTCAGACGCTTTGAGAGCCTCTTTATCTAAAATGACATCAAAGTCAAATTGACCCACTGCACCCGAAAAGTTTTCAGGTTTATTTTTTTCAGGAAGTGATTTTACACGGATTGTATTTTGTCCCGTAGTAATCGTTTTTTGTGCCTGAGTGAGGATGCGTCTTCCAAATAAATCTCTTCGGTTGCTGGGAACATTCAAACTCAAATTTAACGTAAGTGGGGGGAGTACGAGCTTTCCTATTTTTTGGGGATAAAGCACGGCTTTTCGCCAAACGACTTCATTGTAGGGTTCTCCTTTGTAAGTCCCTCGCATATTGATCTCTGCTCGGGGAATATTAATCAAGTGACTCCAAAAATCGGCGTAAGAAGGAGATTCCAACTCAGAAACATCCGATACGGATATGGGATTTCTAAAATACAGTTTGTAGATGACTGTAATTCCCTCATTTAAATAGGGATTGGTTTTTGAAATTTCTGCAACCAAATGAATGTTTCCATCAATCACATAATCAATATTGTTCGGATCGTTCGGCTTTTTTACGGCTTCCGTCACTTCAACGGAGATCGGTGTGGTTTTATATACCTCCCCATTGATTGTAATTTCTGCTTGTCCAATTGTGATTTTCCCTTTTGTTTTTGGAGTCAGAAAGTAGGTGTAGGTTTTTGAAAAACTTTGAACGCCGTTGACCCAAGAACGACTCACAGACTGTTGAGGACCGCTGACAACCTGAAAGTTGGTAAATTGGGGAGGATTAAAATTATCCCCGTTTTCGTTCATTTCAAAATCAATACGGAGGCGTTCGTTAATGCCCAATCGCTTTTTACTTACTTTGGCGTTAAAGCTCACTTGTGACTGCACAGAGATGGCTCCTAGCATAAGGAAACAGAACAAAAACGTTACTGAATACCGTAAAATCATAACTACCAATCTTTCTTTCCTCGTACGGGTACGCCTTTTACTTTTTTAGCATTGACTTTATCTTGAACTTTCTTTTCTTGATTGTTCATCGCCTCTAACAAACTTTGTACTTGCTGGGGAGAAAGTTGTCCTTGTTTTGGAGCTTGTTTTTTGTCTTGAGGTTTCTCTTCCTGTTGGTTTTGTTTTGGATCTTTTTTTTGATCTCCTTCGTTTTTGGGTTCTCCTTCGTCTTTGGATTCCTCTCCTTCATCCCCTTCTTTTTCGGGATCTTGTTCCTCTTCATTTTCTTGGTCTCCCTCCTGATCTTTGTCTTGCTCCTTGTCCTGCTGATCCTCTTGCTCCTTTTGTTCTTTTTGATCTTTATTGTCGTCTTGCTCTTGTTCTTCTGGTGGCTTTTCCTTTTCTAGAAGCTCTTTTGCCAGAGCGTAATTGTACCGGGTTTCTTCATCGGCGGGATTATTTCTCAGTGCGTTTTTATAAGCCTCTACAGCTTTTTGGTATTCTTTCTTCTGCATGTATACATTTCCCATATTGTGAAACGCCTGATGCTTGGTTTCTTTGTTAGAGGCAAATTTTTGAGTTTGAAAAAAGCGCTGCGAGGCTTCTTCGTATTGTTCGTCAAGAAAATGGGTGTTCCCTAGGTTGTACAAGGCTTCCGCTTTTTCTGGGGCTAAAGAAAGGGCTCTCCTGTACGATTTTTCAGCCTCGGTGTAGGCTTCTGTTTCTGTTTTTTTGTTTCCTTCATAGATGTGATTGGTTATTTCTCCATTTTGAGAAAAACCCATAGACCCCAGCAGTAGGAATAAATAATAAAAAACGTTAGTTCTCATTTTCATTAAATAGATTCAATTTTTGGATCCATTTTGTTTTGGTCTCAAACAAAAATAGGTCGATTAAAAGAAAAAGTAAAGCAGCCCCTAAAAAAGCTTGAAACCGGTCTTTGTAACTCACAAATTTTTTTGCTTCAAACTCTTTTTTATCCATGGCTTTGAGTTGTTCGGACACAAAGTCCAGAACAGCTTGGGTGTCATTCCCGTCTTGATAGGCTCCTTCGGTTGCCGCTGCGATGGCTTCCAAGACTTCTTGATTGCGCTTTGTAATCACAACTTCACCTTCAAAATCTTTTTTGTAGGATTCTACCACTCCGTTTCTTTTAAGCGGAATGGGGGCTCCTTGCTCTGTTCCTACTCCAAAGGTGAAAATCTTAATCCCCAATTCTGCAGCTCTAGAAGCGGCATTGGCAGCATCGTCGGAATGGTCTTCACCATCGGAAATTAAAAAAATCACACGATTGGTTTGATCCTCATCATCAAAAAACGTTCCAGACAAATCGATTGCACTGTCCAAAGCAGTTCCCTGGGAGGAAAGCATGTCGGTATTGAGTGCTTGAAGAAACATTTTGGCTGCTCCGTAATCGGTGGTGATGGGGAGCTGGGGGACCGCTTGCGCGGCATAGGCGATGATCCCCACGCGGTCGCTTGCCAATTGGTTCAATATAGCAGAGACTAGGCGTTTTGATTTCTCGATTCGATTGGGTGCGATGTCCTCAGCCAGCATACTTTTGGAAACATCAATCGCAAAAACGATGTCCACACCTTCTCGTTTTACCGTTTCTAACTGGGTTCCAATTTTGGGATTCATCAATCCAAAAACAATAAATACGATCACAAAACTCAGAAGAATCACCTTTAAAGTCGGCTTAAACTTGGAGCGATTTGGACTCAAAAGCTCCAAAAGTTCAGGACGTGCAAATGCTGCTTGTGTCTTTCGTTTCCATCGCAAGTACAACGCATAGAACAGCCAGAGTACTGGTAGAGCACTCAGTAGGTAGATGTATTCGTAAGCGTCTATTTGGTACATTTAAATAAAACTTTTAAATAGTGTATTTCTTCCAATCCATTCCAAGAAAATAAGCCCCAAGGCGAAAAGCACTAAAATTCTGTATTTTTCCTCGTAATTGTAATATTTAAATTCTTCGATCTCTGTTTTTTCCAACTTGTTGATTTCAGCGTAAATCTCTTCGAGCTTTTTATTGTCTGTCGCCCTGAAATAAATCCCTCCCGTTTCTTCCGCAATTTCTTTGAGTAAGGCTTCGTCAATTTCTACTTTGGTGAGTCCGTATTTAAACTTTCCGTTGGGCAATATCCCGATAGGAGCTAGGGCCGTTCCATTGCTCCCCAGTCCAATGGTATAGGTTTTAATTCCAAACTCTACCGCCAATTCGGTAGCAATCTTGGGATCGATAAAACCCGAATTGTTGACACCATCGGTCAGTAAAATGATGATTTTACTTTTCGCTTTGCTGTCTTTTAATCGGTTTACAGAAGTTGCCAAGCCCATTCCAATGGCCGTACCATCATCAATAAGTCCTTGAAAGGAAATCTCTAGCAGGGATCCCTTGACAATACTCTTGTCGCTCGTGATCGGCGTTTTAGTATAACTCTCCCCTGCATAGACCACCAAACCGATCCGATCCGACATTCGGTCTTCCACAAAGGTTCCAGCAACCCGTTTGAGCGCAGTAAGCCGATCCGGTTTTAAATCTTGAGCTAACATACTGGAAGAAACATCAATCGCCATCACGATATCAATTCCTTTGTTGGTCTTGGTTCGGGTGGAGACATCTACCGTTTGAGGTCTTGCAATCCCTAAAATCAGGAACCCCATCGCCAATAACCGCAATACATACAAAAAGGGATACAATTTAGCCCAGATCGAAGAGCCCCCTTGAAACCCAGAAAGGCTGGGCATTTTTAATACTGCTTGTTTCTTTTTCCAAGTGAAGAAATGCCATACCAAAGCCACAGGCAACAACAATAGGAGCCAGAGGTAAGTGGGATTTGCAAAATAAATTCCTTCAAACATAGATTAAAGTTCTTTTATCAATTCTATACTGTTAATGATCCGTTGCTCGATTTGAGATGCATACCGATCGTCTTTTTCATACATCATCGTCAGGATGATGGTTCCTTCTTCAAAAGTAAACAGTAGCGCATTAAACGAACACCGCACCCGTTCTGAATCGCCCCTCTTAGGATAATCTAAGGTTCCATAAATTTTGGCTACAGGTACTCCAGAGGGAAGCTCAATAGCGTCGTTTTTCATTAAAATATTGACCGCTCCTTTAGATTCGAAATTGGAGATGATGGAGTTTACTAAGGCTTGTCCTTTTTCCAGGTCGGCTTGTTTGGGATCTGTAGTTGGGCTTTCAGCTTGTTGGGGATCTCTTGGTGGAAAATCAAACAACAAATCAATGTAAAACGGACTGTCAAAAGTTCCCAACCCAAATTGTTGGATTGTTTTTTCTTCACGTGAAAAACGTTCCAAAACATCTGGTGTTTCAATTTTCAAGGGAGGGGTGCCGTACTGACTCATGACCCAATCTCCACTAATCAATCCTTTCGTAGGATAGGCTAAAAGTGTATCTCGTACAGGATAATACCCGTAAACAAGCATACTGACCACCAAAGCGAACAAGCTTATAAGTCCTAACCCTGAAAGCCCCCAAATCCATTGTTCCTTTCTTGACAAGATATTCCTGATAGGCTGCTTTTTCTCGCAATTCTTCTTCTGTGGGTTCGGGCAGTGCTTCCTTGGTTTCAATCACTACATGTTCCACCACTTTTCGGTCTTCACTGGCAATGCGATATTCCGGCATGGACTTGGCAAATTTCACCAAATCTGCATTCTGAAGGACTGCCCTAAGACTTCGTAAGGTTTTTGAATCCAAATCCAAAGTCCCCGCATTTTTTCGCAATTCCAATTTGATTAATAGCTCTTCCGAAGTACTTTCCAGCGCATCGATCTTTGCTTCTTCTTCCAGATAACGACGAACCACATCTGTCAAACGAGAGTAGTACTTTTTGTATTCTTCCTGTGCACTGAGGCGTTCGTTTTCTAGGGCTTTCAGTTCCTCAATAGCACGATCAAAAGGAGGGAGTTCTTTCTCTCGAAGCTCTTTTCTTCTTTTTTGAAATAAATAGGTGTAAAAAATTCCAAACAACGCCAAGACAAGTACCAAGCTCCAAAGAATTTGAGCAATCAATGTTTCGTAGTTTTTTTCAACCTCCTGTAAAGGTTTGATGTCGTAGAGCTTTTGTTGGATCGTGTCAACAACGACGGTGTTGACACGTAGAGGTACCAGGTCTGCAATTTTAGAAAACCCATTAATTAAAACCTGTTGTTGCGGGATAAAATAGTCTCCAGAATCAAACTGTATCAGAGCGTATTTTTTAGTGTAAAGATAATGCGACTGAGTTTTTAGAGTATCAACTGGACTGGCTTCTAACAATTCAAAAGGAGCAAATAAAGGCTGTTCGGGAAAAACTACTTGGGCGGTACTGTCTGCCTTAACTTGAAGGATATAATCAATTTGCTCCCCAATTTTGACTGCTGTAGAATCTACAGCCACGATCAGTGTTCCTTCGTCCTGTGACCAAGAAAGCAAAGAAATTAACACCCCAAAAAAAGTAAATCCCTTTTTGATCATCTACACACGTGCTTTAAAATATCCCAACAATTTTTTGACATAGCTCTCTTCTACACTACAGCTCAGCTTTCCTGCTCCATTTTTACTAAACAACTCCTCATAAGCACTAACGTGCTGTCTGTACTGGGTTTCGTAGTTTTTTCGGATCTTTTTTGAAAACGTACTGATCCACTGTACCGCGCCTGTTTCTGAGTCGCGGATGGGAACAATTCCTAAATTGGGGAGTTTTGTCTCTACGGGATCATACACCCGAATCCCTGTGAGGTCGTGCTTTTTTGCTGCAATGCGAAGGGTTTTCTCATAGCCCTGATCCATAAAATCGGAGAGCATAAAAACTATGGCCTTCTTTTTTAATACCCCAGAGAGAAACTCCAGTGCGTTGCTGATGTTTGTTTTTAAACTTTGAGGTTCAAATTCCAGCAATTCGCGAATGATTCTCAAAATATGTGATCGTCCCTTTTTGGGTGGGATAAACAATTCCACCTGATCGGAAAACAAGAGTAGGCCTACCTTGTCGTTGTTTTGGAGCGCTGAAAAAGCAAGTGTCGCTGCAATTTCAGTCAGAACCTCTCTTTTAAATTGGGTTTGGGTACCAAAAGCTTCAGATCCACTTACATCTACAACAAGCATCAGGGTCAATTCCCTTTCTTCTTCGAATACTTTTACAAAGGGTTCGTTGTAGCGTGCCGTCACATTCCAATCAATGGAACGCACGTCATCGCCAAACTGGTATTGGCGTACTTCACTGAAGGTCATACCGCGTCCTTTGAAGGTAGAATGATATTCTCCCCCAAAGACGTGGTCGCTTAAACGACGGGTCTTGATTTCAATCTTACGAACTTTTTTCAGTAGCGCTTTTGTATCCATTGCGTCCTGTCGGTCTAATAAATTGGAAAATACGGCTAGGGTACTTCGACTTCGTTGATGATCTGGGTGATCAGATCTTCGGAGGTTATGTTTTCAGCTTCGGCCTCATAAGTCAACCCGATACGGTGGCGTAATACATCGTAAATCACAGCACGAACATCTTCTGGGATGACATAGCCCCTGTGTTTTAAGAAGGCGTGACATTTCGCAGCAGTTGCCAGATTGATACTCCCCCTTGGAGAAGCTCCAAAACTGATCAATGGTTTTATCGAGTCCAGCTTGTAGTTTTCAGGATAGCGGGTTGCAAAAATCAAATTCAGAATATAGTTTTCAATTTTTTCGTCCATATACACGTCCCGAACGGTTTCTTGAGCGGTTAAAATCTGCTTGGTGCTCACCACCGCTTGAACTTTTTCAAAGGCGCCTTTTAAATTGTTCCGAACAATGCATTGCTCCTCGTCCAGCTTGGGATAGTCAATCACTGCTTTGAGCATAAATCGATCTACCTGCGCTTCAGGAAGCGGATAGGTTCCTTCTTGTTCCACAGGGTTTTGAGTTGCCATGACCAAAAAAGGAGCTTGCAGCTTGAAGGTGCTGTCCCCAATGGTCACTTGTTTTTCTTGCATTGCTTCTAGCAGTGCCGACTGCACCTTAGCTGGAGCCCTGTTGATCTCATCTGCCAAAACAAAGTTGGCAAAAATAGGCCCCTTTTTGATGGAAAAGTCGTTCTCTTTAATGTTGTAAATCATCGTCCCTACGACATCTGCTGGGAGTAAGTCTGGAGTGAACTGGATCCGACTGAAGCTTCCTTTTACCGCTTGACTTAAAGTGTTGATGGCCAATGTTTTTGCAAGACCGGGTACCCCTTCGAGAAGGATGTGACCTCTCCCCAACAAGCCAATTAACAAGCGTTCTACCATGTGCTTTTGCCCTACAATGACCTTGTTCATCTCCATAGTGAGCAGGTCCACAAAGGCACTTTCCTTTTCGATTTTTTCATTTATGGCTTTGATGTCTGCCATTTCATTCGTACTGTTTTCCATAGGAATAATCTACATTTTTTTTGGATAGCAAATTTGAAAAATATATTGCCATTTGGTTGTTAACAATTGGTTAAAAATTGAACTCCCCTATCCTCTCGGAGACCTTCAAATCTTGCTAATTTAGAAGATAAAATTAATCATTTGGTATGGAGATCAACCCCTTTTCTAGAATAATTTCAGGAACCATGACTTGGGGTGCATGGGGTCGTCAATTTTCTACAAGTCAAATGCACGCTTTAATCGAAGAAACAGTTGCACTTGGGATTCACACCTTTGACCATGCCGATATCTATGGTGGTTATACAACAGAAGCGGAATTTGGAAGGGCTTTTCAACAAAGCTACGTCTCTCGTGAAGCGGTTCAGTTCATCACTAAATGTGGTATTCAATTTCCCTGTGAGGCACGGCCTCTACCGGTGAAACACTACGACTACAGTGCCGCTCATATCCGAATGAGTGTAGAAAATTCATTGCGTAGGCTGCGAACGGATTATATTGACCTGCTCTTGTTGCACCGTCCTAGCCCACTTATGGATGCGAAAAGTATAGCAGAAGAAATTTTAAAACTTCAAGAAGAGGGGAAAGTAAAACAATTTGGGGTTTCCAACTTTACAGCATCCCAAATGCAACTCCTTCAAAAAGAAATTCCCTTGGCTTGGAACCAACTGGAATGTTCCCTTACCCATGAGTCGCCCTTCTTTGACGGAACCTTAGACCATATGAACGTCCACGGTATTGGAGCCATGGCTTGGAGCCCTTTAGGGAGTTACTTCAAAGAAAATACGCCCCAAAAAGAGCGAGTAAAACAGGTGTTGCTTCCCCTTTGTGAAACGTACACTTGTTCGGAAGATCAACTGCTCTTGGCCTGGCTACTCTTTCCTCCCGCTTCGATTTATCCTGTTGTAGGGACTACCTCTGCCGCTCGACTTCAAAAATCTCTTGAAGCCACAAAAATAACTTTAAAAATCACCGACTGGTTTCTGCTTTTAGAAGCCAGTATGGGTAACCCTTTACCCTAATTCTATGAAACGACCTCTTATATTTCAAGTCATAAAGCCGAATACTAATTTGGAAGTTCCACTATTCTGCTAAGCGAAGTCGGAGTCTAACCTTTTTAAAAATACTACTAGATGAAAAATAAAATTGCATTAATCACGGGAGCTACAAGCGGAATTGGATGGGCAACAGCTGAATGCTTGGCAGAAGCAGGAGTACAATTGATCCTCTGCGGAAGACGAACTGAAAAACTAGAAGCCCTAGCCAAAGCGGTGGGAGGTAATCCCCAATTACTCACTTTTGACGTACGAGATAAAGAGGCTGTTTTCCAAGCCGTGGAAAGTCTTCCTAATGCATGGAAATCCATAGATCTATTAGTTAACAATGCGGGAAATGCTCACGGACTAGACCCAGTTCAAACGGCTAGTTTGGAAGATTGGGACGCGATGATCGATGGGAACGTAAAAGGCTTGATGTATGTTACCAAAGCAGTTCTCCCCCATATGATTGCAGCCAAAAAAGGACAGATTATCAACTTGGGATCCATCGCTGGGAAAGAGGTCTATCCCAACGGAAGTGTGTATTGCAGCAGTAAAGCGGCAGTAGACTTTTTTACACGTGGCTTGCGAATTGATCTCAATCCACTTGGAATTCGGGTGGGTGCTATCCACCCAGGGCTGGTAGAAACAGAATTTTCTGAGGTCCGCTTTAAAGGGGACCAAACACTTGCCAAAAATGTGTATGAAGGAATCGAAGCCCTTACCGCAGAAGAGGTTGCCGATGCCATTTTTTACATGGCCCAAGTCCCCGAAAAGGTAACCATCGCAGATTTGGTCATTCTCCCTACACGCCAAGCCAATGCCTATATAAACAATCGAATGAAGTAATATTGCAAAGATTTTTATAACTTTCGCTTATTATTTAGTAACCCCAAATACCTAATCCATGAGTAAAATGTACATCAAAAAGTCTTTGCTATTTCAAAAAGAAGCAAAGTTTATTTTCAATTACCTAAACGGCTTTCACAACTGGCCTCAATGGTCTCCTTGACTCATCGCCGATCCCAACACTTCTCTAAATATTGACACAGATGGGAAGTATTACAATTGGGAAGGAGACGATTCAGGGAGTGGAGACATGAGAGTCTTAAGTGAAACAAAAAACAAGTCTCTTTCTTGTTCCTTAAACTTTTACAAACCTTGGAAATCCAAAGCGGAAAATACAAAGGCTATCCTTTTCGGAATGAAATTCAGGGTACTCAACTCAAGGGCTATTCCGATCATTTTCCGGTCTATGTTGTTTTAGGAAAGGGGATCGAGTAATACGTGTTACTCCTCCTCCAAAATCTCGGGATATAAAAAGTGGTTGTAGGGGAAGCGGGTCACGTGGATTTGACGGACTGCGTCATAGACTCGGTTTCGGAATTCCTTTAGGTTCTCTTTGTTTAGTGCAGAAATAAACAAAGCTTGCCCGTTCATGGTGCTCATCCAGGTTTCTTCCCATTCTCCAAGACTGTAATGCTTTTTCCCTCGTTCTTCTACCAGTTCAGTTTCGTCCCAGGATTTAGGTTCATAGGCATCAATTTTATTAAAGACCATATAGGTGGGTTTGTCCAAACTGTTGATCTCTTTGAGAATCTGATTGACAGAATCGATATGCTCTTCAAAATTGGGATGAGAAATATCCACTACATGAAGTAATAGATCGGCCTCCTGGACTTCATCCAACGTACTTTTAAACGATTCTACCAATTGGGTCGGTAGTTTTCGAATAAACCCCACGGTATCACTCAACAAAAAAGGAAGGTTTCCGATCACCACTTTTCGCACGGTGGTGTCTAGTGTAGCAAAGAGCTTGTTTTCGGCAAAGACATCACTTTTTGTAACGACATTCATCAAGGTGGATTTTCCCACGTTGGTATATCCTACCAGCGCGACACGAACCAATGCTCCTCGGTTTCCCCTTTGGGTTGCCATTTGCTTATCAATCGTGGTCAGCTTCTTTTTGAGTAAAGAGATTTTATCACGCACAATCCTTCGGTCAGTTTCAATTTCTGTTTCTCCTGGTCCACGCATCCCAATACCTCCTTTTTGACGTTCCAAATGGGTCCACAAACCCTTAAGACGGGGGAGTAAATATTGGTATTGCGCTAGTTCCACTTGGGTTCGCGCATAACTGGTTTGAGCGCGTTGAGCAAAAATATCGAGAATGAGTCCTGTCCGATCTAGGATTTTGACTTTCAGCATCTTTTCAATATTTCCCTGTTGGGCAGGTGTCAGTTCGTCGTCAAAAATTACAGAAGAAACATCCTGAGTTTTGACAAACTCCAACACCTCCTGTATCTTTCCAGAACCGATAAAAGTCTTCGGATTGGGGGGATCAATTTTTTGAGTAAACCGCTTCAAAACTTTTCCTCCTGCCGTGTAGGTCAGAAATTCCAATTCATCCAGATATTCTTTGGACTGTTCTTCATTTTGACGACTGTTGATCACACCTACAAGTATTGCATTTTCAAGGCTCAACGATTTTTCTTCAATCATATTTTTGGGTATCCCATTTTTTGAGTTCTAGACGGTTTCCATCAAACACAGCATAGGTGTAATGGGAAACCCAATCGCCGAGATTGATGTATTTTGAGTCTGCGTTCAAATCGATTTCCAAAGGAATGTGACGGTGCCCGAAAACAAAATAATCACGGTGTTTTTGTTCCAGTTTACGTTTTGCATAACGCGCCAACCATTCGTTTTCATCTCCTAAAAAAACGGCATCCTCATCTCCTGATATCAATTTGTTTTTTACTGAAAGATAGTGCCCCAACCGCATTCCTAGGTCGGGATGCAACGCTCTAAAAAGGCGTTGAGCTAGGGGGTTGGTAAACAACTTTTTCATTCGTTTGTACCCTTTGTCGTTAGGACCCAAACCGTCTCCGTGTGCGATAAAAAAAGTAGTCGTATTAAAAGTAAATTCTTGAGGTTTATGATAAACGGGAATATGAAGCTCCGTTTCAAAATAGTCTTTCATCCACAGGTCGTGATTCCCTACAAAGTAATGAATGGGAATTCCCCGATCAGAAAGGGTTGCTAATTTTCCCAAAATTCGGACAAAGCCTTTAGGAACTACCTTTTTGTATTCAAACCAGAAATCAAACAAGTCTCCTAATAAAAACAAGACGGCCACGTCTTCCTCGATCTCGTTCAACCAACGCAGAAAATGTCCCTCGCGGACTTTACTCAACTCAGGAGTAGGAGCTCCAAAATGCTGGTCGGAGGCAAAGTAAATTTTCTTGTTTTTGGGAAGTTCCATGAAAGAGAATTAACCAATCGCTTGTTCTAAATCCGCGATTAAATCTCTTACATCTTCTATACCTACACTGAGTCGAATCAGTGCATCGACCACCCCACTTTTTTCTCTGAGCTCTTTGGGAATGGAGGCGTGGGTCATGCTTGCGGGATGTCCCGCCAAACTCTCAACTCCCCCCAGCGATTCCGCAAGGGTAAAAAGTTTTAACCGCTCTACAATTTTAATGGCTGCCGCATAGTCGGCTCCTTTGGTTACAAAGGAGAGCATTCCTCCAAAACCATGCATCTGCTTTTTAGCTACTTCGTGATTGGGATGAAATTCAAAACCCGGCCAATAAACTTTGTCAATTTTGGAGTTTTCATTTAAAAAATGAGAAATAGTGGCTGCATTTTCACAATGACGCTCCATTCGAACGTGCAGGGTTTTGATTCCTCTCAGAGTTAAAAAACTATCCATTGGACCACAGATGGCACCACTGGCATTTTGAATAAAACCTATGCGCTCAGCAAGCTTTGCATCGTTTACCACCAAGGCACCCAATACGACATCGGAATGCCCCGCAAGGTATTTTGTAGCCGAATGCATTACAATATCAGCTCCCATCGTTAGGGGCTGCTGAATGTAGGAAGAAGCGAAGGTATTGTCCACAGCCACCCAGATGTCTTTGTCTTGAACCAACTCCACCACCGCCTTGATATCAATGACATTCATCATGGGATTGGTTGGGGTTTCTACCCAAATCAATTTCGTTTTTTCCGTTATGGCGTCAGCAATTGCTGCTGTATTGGACATGGGTACAAAGTGAAACTTCAGTCCAAAATCTTCAAAGATTTTAGTAAACAAACGGTAGGATCCTCCGTAAAGATCGTCTGTAGAAATGATTTCATCTCCCGGTTTGAGCAGTTTTAAAACCGCATCCATCGCTGCTAGTCCCGACCCAAAAGCAAAACCGTAGTTTCCCGCTTCAATACTGGCCAAGGATTTTTCCAAAGCTTGGCGTGTCGGATTGTGCGTACGGCTGTATTCAAAACCTTGATGTCCGCCTGGAGTGGTTTGCGCATAAGTTGAGGTTTGATAAATGGGGGGCATTACCGCACCATACCCTTTATCAGGGGCTTGCCCTCCGTGAATGGTGGCACTATTGAAATGAAGTTTATCTTTCATGTCATCAAGTTTTTCAGTTGTAAAGGTATTTGATTTTAGGCAAAACCCCTGTGGTTCCACAAAAATGATTTTTCTTTGTAAAGCTAAAGTGATTTCCATGCGTCTATTTTATTATTTAAGCAGTTGTGATACGTGTAAACGAATTCTAAACGAACTCAAACTAAAGGATACGATTACCAAAATCGACATTAAGAAAAATCCGCTTACAACAGCTCAAGTAGAAGACCTACACAAAAGGGTAGGCAGTTACGAAGACTTAATTAATAAGCGTGCACAGCTTTACAAACAACGCAACCTAAAAGAAAAGAGTCTTAGTGAGCAAGACTATAAAACTCTGTTGCTGGAGCATTACACTTTTTTAAAACGTCCTGTCTTGGTTTATGAGGAACATATTTTTGTGGGGAATGCTGCAAAGACCGTAGCTGAAGCTAAAGCTTTTTTAGATGAACAGTAGGGCTCTTGCATTACTTGCTGCTTTTGGAGCAACTACCATTTACGGTTTAAACCACACCATTGCCAAAGTGGTGATGCCGCACTACATTGGCCCTTTTGGATTTATCATGCTCCGAGTAGTGGGGGCTAGTGTGCTGTTTTGGACAATAAGTCTTTTTGTCCCCAAAGAGACCATCGAACGAAAAGACTATCTGAGAATTGCAGGAGCTGCTTTTTTGGGTATGTGTATCAATATGTTGATGTTTTTCAAAGGGCTCCAACTCTCCACACCTATCAACAGTGGTGTTATTGTCACCCTTACCCCCATCATCATTCTCATTCTTTCCGCCTTCTTTCTAAAAGAAAAACTAACGCTATTTAAATTCTTAGGGATTGTATTGGGTTTTACGGGTGCTATTATCTTGATATTCTATGGCAATACGACCCAAGTCCTCAATGCACCCAATATTCCTTTGGGCAATACCATGCTCCTGATAAATGCTACTAGTTTTGGCGCCTATCTTGTCATGGTAAAACCTTTAACGAAGAAATACAGTACAATTACCTTAATGAAATGGATGTTTTTGATTGGAATTTTTTACACTTTCCCTGTCACCTATTCAGAGTTCAGTGAGGTGTCTTGGACTACCCTTCCTTTCGAAGCCATTTGGCGTATGGGGTTTGTTGTCGGAGGAACGACTTTTATGACCTATATGCTCAATGTCTATGCACTGAAAACCTTATCTCCCACGGCGATTGGCGCCTTTACCTACCTTCAACCTCTAATTACCATCCTCTATGCCGTAATTACAGGAAATGATATTTTGGATGGGGTAAAAATCCTGGCTTGTCTTTTGGTTTTTGTTGGTGTGTATTTGGTTTCGAAGAAGGGGAAGACTTACAGGTGAAAGCTCAAGTCCTGTTTTTTTAGATTCTGGATCGTATTGACAAGCAATCCCATCGGGTATTTTGACTAGTATTCCAACACATATTCCCCATGTAAAAACCTCAACTCCCATTAACTTCTCGCTCTTTTCTTTTTTTCTTTTCTAGTTCCCTCATTTCTAATGGGCTAACCAAAGGGTTTTCTGGAATCAACTCTTCCAAAATTAGCTACGAGTTTAAGCGTACATAACAATTCGATAAAATTAATCAATGAGATGTTTTTTTCACTTCGTTCAAAACCTGTTATTGTTCTCTGGCTGACTCCGCTTCGTTCTGCCAATCCCTTTGCGGTTAGATTTTGATTCAAAATGCTGTTGCTTAAGCCTTTTTCCCAGATCAAACAGTATATCTTTATTTAATAAAAGATCCTATTTCGTAAGTAATATGTTGCTTTGGTACTCTTATTTGTAAAAGTTTGTGAATTCAAAATAAAAGGCTCAATCCATCCCCGCTTCAGAAAGTAAGAGTACTAGAGCCAACTGAATCGCTTTATGTCCCTCTTCGTTGATCCACCACTCATCCAAGGAATGGGCTTTTCCACCATTTCCTCCCCGACCGATAGTCACCGCTGGAATTCCCTTTGAAATGGGAATATTGGAATTTGTCGATCCACGGGTCAAGTAAGGGGTAGCTCCAAAATAGGTAGTTGCTACAAGGGTCCGTTGTACAAGTGGGAGGGTATCAGATAGTTCCCCCGAAGGTCGGTTTCCAATTTTTTCTACCTCTAAAGTCAAGTCAGGACCTCTTCTCTTGATTCCATTTTGGTGGTCTAGCGCTGTTTGGGTGGCTTCTTCTAAAATGGCTTCCATTGCATCCAAGCGTGAAGGTTCTACCGAACGGATATCGATCTGCATGGAAGATTCAAAAGGGACTGAGTTGATCGAAGTTCCTCCAGAAATAACACCCACATTGTAGCTGGTCTTGGGACCTTGAGCGGTGTACTGGTCTGCGGCAGCTACGAAATTACTGATGGCCTCTCCCAGTGCGTGGTGCGGATTTGCCAGACCAAAAGCACCCCAGGAGTGTCCTCCAGGTCCTTTAAAAGTGACCCGATACCGATAGGATCCCAAGGCTTTGTTATTTACTCTACCAATGGATCCACCGTCAATAGCAATCCAACTGTCAATTCTAGGGCCACCTTCTCTAAATAGATGTTTCACTCCACGTAGATCTCCAAGGCCTTCTTCGCCTACAGAACCGACAAAGAGCACATTGTGTTTGGGTTGAATTTGATTCGTTTTAAGAGTTTCCAATAAGGTCAAAAGCATGGTCAAACCTCGGGTATCATCTCCGATTCCCGGTGCGTACAAGGTGTCGTTTTTAATTTTCACCTTTACATCTGTCCCCTCGGGAAAAACAGTGTCCAAATGTGCATCTAGCGCTACGGTCTGTATTCCTTCACTTCCTTTGAGGAGACCCAAAACGTTCCCCTCAGAATCGATCCAAACAGAATCCATTCCCAATTGGTTAAAATAGTCTGCAAAGGCAGCTGCTCGTTTTGCTTCTTTAAACGGAGGGGCTTCAATTTCTGTTAATGCAATATGACGTTCCATCGTCTTGGACTCAAGTGCTTCAATTGTAGTAAAAGCTGCTTTTAGTTTTTTATTTTTAACCAAACGGTCAACGGCTTTGGTGTATTTTTTGTCGATTGGTATTGGCTCTTGTGCAAAGAGTACACTTACTCCCATGAAAAGGAAAAAAGTTAGTATGGTTTTATAGTTCATCATTGGATTAAGATAAATTTTTTGGTGTTTGATTCCACCGCCGCGTGTCCTCAGAGGTGATTGTTTTGTAAGAATCTGTTTTGATCGCTTTTTGAAATTTGTCCAGCATTGGCTCAGGTAAACCGGTGAGTTTTCTCGTTTTCAAATTCATCCAAGCACCCATCATCTCACAACGGGCTACATTTTCTCCTGAACTATTAAAATAGTTGTGTTCGAATTCAAAAAAAGTCCCTTCTTCACTCATCGCTGCGAGTTCGAAAGATACACGAATTTTGTCATCGGGTAAGACTTCTTTAAAGTAAAAAAGCCGTTCGTTAAAGACGACCGGGCCAATGGACAATTTGAGTAAGTTGGTATGCGAGATGCCCAATTTTTGCATGAAGGCCATCCGTGTTTCGCCCGCAAAACTCAAATAGGAAATGTTTGCCAGGTGTCTGTTGGCATCCAAGTCATTCCATCGGATTTCAAATTCTTTTAAAAACATAGATTCAATTTTTTCTATAAAACTATTCTTTTTCTATTTTTGAGGAAATTAATCTCATGAAAAATCTACTTGTGTTATTCACTTTTGCTCTTTTTATAAGTTGCGGGAGTTCAGAAGAAAAGAAAAAAGGGTTTGAATACAACCGAACTCAAAAAGAAGAAAAGAAAGACACAGCTACTGATGTTTCTGAGGTTCCCATTGACCTAAACAACAAAGGGATTGGTCCTATTAAAAGTTTACCTTTTGATGAAGAGATCGATCAGGCTATGGCTGCAAAAGGAGAAACTGCCTTTAAGCAAAAATGTACGGCTTGCCATATGGCCGAACGCAAATTAATTGGTCCTGCAATGAAAGGGATCTACGAGAGGAGAAGTCCTGAGTGGGTGATCAATATCCTGCTAAACCCTACAGAAATGTTAAAGCAAGACCCCATTGCTAAAGCCTTGCTTAAAAAATACAATAACGTGATGATGCTCAATCAGAACCTTTCTGAGGAGGAGGCACGTGCTATTACAGAATACCTTAGGACGCTATAAAGACCAGGCTTTTCCGCCAGTAGTTTCTTGGAGGTCCACACAGCCTTTGTAATCTCCAGGTATGGGAGCATACGCCAACACATTTTCACCAATGTATTCATTGGTTTTGAATGCATTTACGGTGAGTCCTCTTAACTGGTCTGCGAATGCAGCTGCAGCGTCGTCCTCTGAAGGAGTGCTTTCAGATTTTAAATAATTAGCGAGTTGCGCATCCCAATCTTCTAGGGTTAGCTGAATTGCGCTCTCTTTACCCGAAGCTTTTACTGCACTACTTTTAAAAGCCGTCCAACCTTCGGCAAAACGCGCTTGGTCTTCTTGGCTCCAAACCGCGTCCACATAAGCGTCCAGAAATTCGGGTAGATTGAGTTCAATTGCCCCTGGAGTGT
>Ga0255779_1002351_pt1 | contig 20231 bp, 17 predicted proteins | sample 011ome_21_FD_179977 | JGI IMG/M metagenome (GOLD analysis project Ga0255779, IMG submission 179977) | Coastal salt marsh microbial communities from the Groves Creek Marsh, Skidaway Island, Georgia - 011508AT metaG (version 2) | ecosystem: Environmental > Aquatic > Marine > Intertidal zone > Salt...
CCGCTGGCACGACCGCCCAGATACTGCTCATTCGGCGCCATCCGCTTCAGGCGAATCATCGGCAAATTGGTAATACACTTCGCCCTCGCGCACCAGCCCCAAATCTTCCCGAGCGCGCTGCTCAATCACCAGCTGTCCATTTTGTAGATCCCAGACTTGCCTCGCCAGCTCGTCATTGCGAGCACGCAACTCTGCATTAGTGGCTTCTTCTGTGCGTATTTGTTCTTTCAAGCGGACCACCTCGGCAATGCCTCCCTCAGCCAGCCACAGCCTATACTGGAGAAACACTACCAGCAGGAGTAATGCCGCCAGCAGTCCCTTCACGGTCACGCCCGACAGAATTCAGCTCGACCGCGGTAGGGTGCTGTCAGGCCCAGCTCTGCCTCTATGCGCAGCAACCGGTTGTACTTCGCAACTCGATCAGAGCGACATAATGAGCCTGTTTTAATTTGCCCCGCGCCGGTACCGACGGCGAGATCCGCGATAGTTGCATCTTCGGTCTCGCCGGAGCGATGGGAAATGACCGCTGTATATCCTGCTGCTCGGGCCATCTGAATGGCCTCAAGCGTCTCTGAAAGCGAACCTATCTGGTTAAACTTGATGAGGATCGAGTTAGCGATCCCCTCATCAATGCCTCGCTTTAGAATTTCAGTGTTGGTGACGAATAAATCATCGCCCACCAGCTGAATGCGATCGCCTAATTTTTGAGTTAGCACTGCCCAGCCTGCCCAATCCGACTCATCAAGGCCATCTTCGATTGAAATTATAGGGTGGTTATCGCAAAGATCCGCCAGGTAATCAGCAAACTCACTGGCGTTGAATTGGCGACTCTCACCCTTCAAATCGTAAACGCCATCAGCGAAGAACTCCGACGCGGCACAATCGAGGGCCAGCGTCACATCCTCGCCCAATCTAAAGCCCGCACTGCCAACTGCCTCGGCTATAATATCGAGCGCTGCAGCATTCGAAGGCAGATTTGGCGCGAAGCCTCCTTCGTCACCCACCGCCGTGGCCAACCCTCTTTGACTGAGCGCTTTCTTTAGGCTGTGAAAGATTTCAGCACCTGTTCGCAGCGCCTCAGCAAAGTTGGGTGACGACAGGGGTTGGATCATGAACTCCTGGATGTCCACGTTGTTGTCGGCATGTTCACCCCCATTCAAAATATTCATCATGGGCACGGGCATGGTGAGCTGGGTATTACCCGCCAAGTTTGCGATATGTTGATAAAGTGGCAGACCCGCTGACTGCGCCGCCGCTTTCGCGGTGGCCAACGAGACCGCTAGAATTGCGTTGGCACCAAACTCGGCTTTATTCGCCGTGCCATCGGCCTCAATCATGCGGTCATCCACCCCCGCCTGATCCAGGGCATCGTGTCCGATGAGCAACTCACGAATAGAACCATTGGCATGGCCAACTGCCTTCAATACCCCCTTGCCGAGGTATCGATTCAGGTCTCCGTCTCGAAGTTCTAGCGCTTCTCGGCTTCCCGTGCTCGCTCCCGAAGGCGCATAGGCGCTACCCACGGCATTATCGGCGAGGGTAACCTCAGCCATGACGGTGGGATTTCCACGGGAATCAAGCACCTCAAAGGCGCGCACATCGACTATTTCAGACACCTACTATCTCCATCGATCGGCTAGGGTATAACGAGATTTGGCTGCTCTTTGACCAGCATATCGAGCGCCTTTACCTGGGCCAAAAAAGGCTCCAGCAAATCAAGCGGAAGCGCACTGGGGCCGTCACAAAGCGCTTGATCAGGATGAGGATGTGACTCAAGAAAAAGGGCCGCGACTCCCACCGCCACGCCAGCCCGGGCGAGTTCGAGCACCTGATGACGGCGCCCTCCTGAGGCCGCATCGCCGGGATTGCGCCGCTGGAGCGCGTGGGTAACATCAAACACCATCGGCAAACCTTGAGTGACTCGCTTCATAACGCCAAAGCCCAGCATGTCGACAACCAAATTGTCATAACCGAAGTTACTACCCCGCTCACAAACCAACAGCTGATCGTTGCCGCACTCACGAAATTTCTCAACCACATTGGCCATTTGCTCAGGGCTCAAAAACTGCGGCTTCTTGATATTGACGGGTTTCCCAGTGGCTGCCATAGCCGCCACGAGGTCCGTTTGCCTCGCCAGAAAAGCCGGCAGCTGAATCATGTCGCAAACGGCAGCTGCGGGTGCCGCCTCTTCAGGGGCGTGCACGTCTGTCACCACCGGCACCTGATGGGTCGACTTGACCGCAGCGAGATGCTGCAAGCCCACGTCGAGCCCGGGGCCACGATAGGAATGTATCGACGAGCGGTTTGCCTTGTCGTAAGACGCTTTGAAAATCAAGGGTATCTCCAGACGTCGGCAGACCTCGAGGTACTTGCCGGCAACATCAACAGCAAATTGCTCACTCTCGAGTACATTGATCCCGCCAATCAACACAAACGGAAGATCGTTTCCGAGAGTAAGATTACCGACGCTGACATGCTGTGACGGCGCCATGATTATCTACTCTGTTCATCGGCGTGCTGGAGTGCCGCCTCAATGTAGCTGGTAAACAACGGATGTCCGCCGCGGGGTCGGGAAGTGAACTCGGGATGAAATTGACAGGCGAGAAACCAGGGGTGATCGGGTAACTCGATGATTTCCACAAGCTCTTTGTCCTGAGACCAACCGCAGATCTTTAAACCCGCCGATTCGATTTGCTCAAGGTAATTGTTATTGACCTCGTAACGATGGCGGTGGCGCTCTCTGATTTCGTCGCTAGCGTACACACGATGGGCCAAGGTGCCTTCCACTAGATGACAGGTTTGCGCCCCTAGGCGCATGGTACCGCCGAGATCGGAATTCTCATCGCGAACCTCCCGCTCACCCTCGGCGGTCTGCCATTCGGTGATAAGGGCCACAATCGGGTGAGGTGTATCGCGCTCCATCTCGGTCGAGTGAGCCCCCTTGAGGTCGCAGACATTGCGCGCAAATTCAATCATCGCCATATGCATGCCGAGACAAATACCCAGGAACGGTACGCCATTTTCCCGGGCGTAACGCACAGCGGCGATCTTGCCGTCGACGCCCCGGTCGCCAAATCCACCGGGAACCAGAATGGCATCCAAATGCTCGAGCAGGACCGTTCCCTTGGTCTCTATCTCCTCGGCGTCAATATATTCGATAGTGACTTTGGCGAGGGTCTGGAGACCTGCATGCCCCAACGCCTCATTAAGTGACTTATAGGCGTCAGCGAGGTCGATATATTTACCCACCATACCCACTTTTACTTCCCCGCGGCGCTCGCTGAATTCACGTTCGACAACTTCATCCCACTCAGAAAAATCGGGCTCGGGGCAGGACAAGCCAAAACGCTCCAGAATATAGTCATCGAGACCATTTGCACTCAAATTGCGCGGGATCTTGTAAATGGAATCTGAGTCGAGCAGCGGGATTACCGCGCGCATTTCGACATTAGTGAACAACGAAATCTTGCGCCTAGCGTTGTCGTCGACCTCTACCGAGCAGCGGGTCAGAAGCACCTCCGGTTGGAGACCAATCGACCTCAACTCCTTCACCGAATGCTGGGTGGGCTTGGTCTTGGTCTCTCCCGCGGTGGGGATATAGGGGACTAGGGTCAAATGCATCAACAGCGCATGCGCAGATCCCAACTCCAATTTGAGCTGTCGCACCGCCTCAAGGAAAGGCTGACTTTCGATATCACCGACGGTACCGCCGACCTCAACAACCGCCACATCAACACCGTCTGCACCCAATTTGACGCGGCGAATAATTTCGTCGGTGACGTGGGGAATCACCTGAACGGTGCCCCCGAGATAATCCCCCCGGCGCTCTTTGCGCAATACCGCGTCATACACCCGACCGCTGGTAAAGTTGTTGCGCTTAGTCATGGTAGTGCGCGTGAAACGCTCATAATGACCGAGATCAAGATCGGTCTCCGCGCCATCGTCAGTGACGAACACTTCCCCATGCTGAAAAGGACTCATGGTACCGGGATCGACGTTGATATAGGGGTCGAGTTTGAGCAGGGTTACTTTGAGGCCACGGGCCTCCAGAATGGCCGCGAGGGACGCTGCTGCAATCCCTTTGCCCAAGGATGAAACCACTCCACCTGTAACGAAGACGTAACGCGTCATGCCGACCACCAATCTAGGGGTTGCCCCCGAAGGGGAAATCGACGGTGAAGCGGCTTGATTAAGGCCCTCTCCACTCGCACTCAGATGGGATATCAGTCTAACAGTAAGGTGCGCGCCACTCAATTCACTCGGCGCAATTTGGCGGCTGCCAGTAGGGAGTGACCCCCTCGCCCGAGGTTGCTAAATAGGGGGCTGCACCCGTGAAGAACCCCAGCAGTGGGGCCCAGACAGGTTCCCCGGCGTGCTCAAGGATAGGTAAGCGATCGCGCCACCAGGGGGGAACACCGCGCTCTTGGCAAAGCTGACCAAAGTCCTTGGTTACCCCGTTGACGGAAGTAACCCGCTCCCCAGGCCGCCTAAACCGGAGCGTCGCGGCGAGCCCCGGCTTGAGACCCTCACCCGCTTGCGCCAGCCAATTCAGCGATCCCCATCGGCCCGCCAGCGAGTCACCGGTTGTCAACACCTCCGGGAGTGCGGGCACCGGTTGGTCAAGCGCTGAAAGATAGAGCTGGGCGCGCCAGCAAACAATCTCGCCTTCGTCGAGGGACAGCCGAGGCTGAGCCCCCTCTTTCGCCTCAAGGCACTGACGCGCAAATTCCTGCAGCCGGCGGTAACCCGGTGACAGAACGCCCCCAAGGTTTAGCCATCGGTGAATACGCGTCGCCAACGCGCCAACAGATTCGGAGGATGGTAGCGACAGCACGGATTCACCGAAGTGGCTTTGCGCCACGTCCAGTGCCGGTAGGCCCTCCAACATATCGCGCTGCAAACGGGTAAAGCGGGTAATGCTGTCACGATAGGCCGGCCATCGGCCGGCAACGACGGGCAATAGTGATGAGCGCAACATACCTCGGTCATAGGCGGGATCAAGATTGCTGGGATCATCCACAAACTGGAGACCTTGCGCACCGACCCAATCGGTCAATGTCGATCTCGATACCTCAATTAGAGGACGATGGAGCGTCCCCTGACCCAGCCGCCTGACCGTCGGCATGCCCACGATGCCGCGCGGGCCTGTCCCGCGAAACAAACGCTGAAGCACAGTCTCCACCTGATCATCGGCGTGATGCGCCAGTAGCAGGCAATCGCCAGCAGCCAACTCAGCCTCAAACACCCCATAGCGGCCCAATCTGGCAGCACCCTCCAGACCTTGCCCCGAGGCGTCGGTCACTGTGATGCTAAAAACCTTGAGCGGTACGCCTTTTTCCGCGCAGAGCCGCGCACAGAATTCTCGCCACCGCGAGGCATCGGTCTGCAAGTTGTGGTCGATATGAACGGCGCGAAGCCTCGGCCCTGGGTGCTGCGCCAGCCAACGCTGGGCCATGTCTAAAAGCGCAACGCTGTCCCGCCCGCCACTCAGGCCGATTACCCAATCACCCGTCCTGGGAACAGCATCGAACCCCTTGAGGACATCGGTTGGCAGACTGATTGCGGACAGGATCAGTTACCGTAGGACATGAGTCGCCGGTATCGCTCCTCCAGCATTACCTCGGTATCCTGGCTCGACAGACGTGCCACCTGGGTGACCAAATGCTCGCGAATGCGCTGTGCCATTGCCTCAGGATCGCGGTGGGCGCCTCCCAGCGGTTCCTCGATAGTGGCATCGACAATCCCAAGCTCTTCGAGGGTGGATGACGTGACGCCCATTGCTGCCGCCGCGTCGGGTGCAAACTCGCTGCTCTTCCAGATAATATTGGCGCAGCCCTCGGGAGAGATCACAAAATAGGTGGAGTACTGCAGCATCGCGAGATGATCGCCCACGCCAATACCCAGCGCCCCGCCCGAGGAGCCCTCGCCGATCACAACACAGACGATCGGGGTGCGTAAGCGTGACATGACGGCCAGATTCTGCGCGATCGCCTCTGAGATGCCACGCTCCTCAGAATCTATACCGGGATAGGCTCCGGGGGTGTCGATGAGAGTGATCACCGGCATGCGATAACGTTCGGCCAGCTCCATTAAGCGCAAGGCTTTGCGATATCCCTCGGGTTTAGGCATCCCAAAGTTGCGCAGCACTTTGTCTTTGACCGAGCGACCCTTTTCCTGTCCGATGACCATGACTGGCTGTCCCTCGAGGCGCGCGATACCGCCGACGATGGCTTTATCGTCACCAAAGTGCCGATCGCCGTGCAGTTCATCAAATTCGGTAAAGATCTCGCCGATGTAATCCAGGCTGTAGGGACGCAAAGGATGGCGCGCGACGCGCACGATGTCCCAGGGGCTCAGGTCAGCATAGATTTTGGCAGTGAGCGCTTTATTTTTGTCCCGCAACCGGGAGACTTCCTCAGCTAGGTTGAGGTCATCGCTACCACCGACGTTGCTGAGCTCTTCAATCTTCTCCTCGAGTTCCGCAATCGGTTGTTCGAAGTCGAGATAGTTTGGGTTCATGCCTTGGTCTCAAATCAGTTACGGGCGCGGGGGCTGAGTGTACAAGGCCCGGGAGAATGCCGCCATTCGCGTAGGCGTGACCGGCGGAGTCAGGTATTCTTGCCCAATGCAATCAGTGCCTGCCCTACTCAATACGGAAGAAAAGCCGCTTCGTCTCATTTTGGCGCCCATGGAGGGTGTGATGGACGGCATTATGCGGGATATCCTGACCTCAATCGGCGGTTTCGATCGTTGCGTTACCGAGTTTGTGCGTATTTCACAAACCGTGCTGCCTCCCCGGGTTTTCTATCGACTCTGTCCGGAGCTCAAGCAGGACGGACGAACCGCTGCGGGGGTACCGGTGTTTGTTCAGCTGCTAGGCAGCGACCCGCATCTTATGGCCGAGAATGCCCGCGTAGCAGTCAACCTCGGTGCACCGGGGATCGACCTCAACTTTGGCTGCCCCGCCAAGACTGTCAACAAGTCACAGGGGGGCGCTGTGCTACTTAAAACGCCGGATCATATCGAAAGGATTTGTGCCGCTGTCAGACACGCGGTGCCCGAAGCCATCCCGGTTACCGCCAAAATACGACTCGGCTTTGATACCGACGGTCATTTCGAGGATATCGCTGAGTCGGCAATCCGTGGCGGCGTCGACGAGCTAACCGTCCACGCGCGGACGCGACGGCAGGGATATCGACCCCCTGCGCACTGGCACCGACTGGCCGAACTCAATCAGCACAGCCCTATTCCCATCAACGCCAATGGTGAGCTCTGGACAACCACCGACGTGGCCACCTGTGGGCGAGTGAGCGGCTGCCATCGATTCATGCTCGCGCGTGGTGCACTGTGCCGGCCCGATCTGGCCCTTTCTGTGCGCGCTGCCATCCAAGGAGCGCCGCAGCCAAGCACGAGCTGGGATGATATTCGCGCCTTACTCATCAGCTACCTCGAGCGCAATGCGTCCACCTATGACCCGCGCTATGCCTGCAACCCCACCAAACAGTGGCTGGTCTATTTACAATACTATTATCCGCAGGCTGGCGCGTTGTTCGCACGGGTAAAGCGACTCAATCAGTTCGATCAGATGCTAACAGCCTTAAAAGCGCCGGCTCTTACCGAGCCAGCTGAGCTGGTCGACGCCGCTTGATACTCCAGAGCCATGCCAACCTAACAATTATTAGGCCCTAGAAAAGAGAACCCCGCGCCATGACCACGACTCTCACCCAAGATAGACATCCAGACTTTATGGGCCATCCACCCGGCCTCTTTATCTGTTTTGGTACCGAACTTTGGGAGCGATTTTCATTCTACGGCATGAAATATTTACTGCTGCTCTATCTCACCAAATACCACCTGTTCAGTGATGAAGCCGGCCTCGGTGTCCTCGGCAGCTATGCCGCACTGGTCTACGCGATGCCGGTGTTGGGTGGACTGATTGCAGATCGCTATTTGGGGATGCGCCGCGCCGTTATTTTTGGCGGGCTGTTGCTGGTAGCGGGCCATCTGGGCATGGCGTTTGAAGGCGAGCAAGCGCGGGAGACCTCGGCAGGTATTGTGCGCGATGACGGCGCCCTGCAAATTTTTTATCTCTCTCTGGCGCTCATTGTGATGGGGGTCGGATTCCTAAAACCAAACATTTCGACCGTGGTCGGCAAGCTGTACGCCGACGATGATCCGAGGCGCGACTCCGGTTTCACCATTTTTTACATGGGCATCAATATTGGCGCGTTTACCGCTACCTTGCTGTGCGGGTGGTTGGGTGAGGTCTATGGGTGGTCCTACGGATTCGGGGCTGCAGGCATCGGCATGTTATTTGGTTTGGCTCTGTTCCTGTGGGGCAAGCGCTTTCTCGAAGGCCACGGCGAGGCGCCCTCGGAGGACGTGCTCGCGAAAAAAGTGGGGCCTATCAAACTCGAAACCGCGCTCTACCTTGCCGGCATTGCCGGTGTCGGTGTGGTTTGGCAACTGATTCAAATCACCGCCGTGGTTGGCACCGTGCTCAACATCGTTGCGCTGCTAACTCTGGTCGGCTTGCTGTGGTACATCTTTATTCGCTGCAACTCGATCGAGCGTGATCGTATGCTTGTGCTGGTGGTTCTCATCCTTTCAACGGTTGTTTTCTGGGCGCTGTTCGAGCAAGCAGCCGGCTCCATGACGCTGTTCGCTGATCGAGGGACGGATAAAACTCTGTTTGGGATCACCCTGACTGCATCCCAATTTGGTGCGGCCAACGCATTTTTTATCTTTACCCTCGCACCCCTGTTCGCGTGGCTCTGGACCAGTCTGGGTCGGCGCGGACTTGAGCCCAGCACACCGCTCAAGTTTGCCCTGGGTATTGCCCAAGCAGGACTCGGTTTTGGCGCTCTGGCCTACGGCGCCCAATTTCCCAACGAGCTCGGCGTGATCTCGGCCTGGTGGTTGGTGCTGGCCTACCTGCTGCACACGACGGGCGAGCTCTGCTTGAGCCCAGTGGGGTTATCGGCGGTCACCAAGCTATCGGTGCCCGGGGTCGTCGGCGTCATGATGGGGGCATGGTTTCTTGCTTCCGCGTATTCGTCATACGTTGCTGCAGAGCTCGCGACGCTTGCCACCTCTCCGACGACAGGTGGCGTCGATGCGGAAATAGCGGGCTCGTTGGGAGGTTATACTGAACTCTTTGGTCAGCTGCTGTGGACGGGCTTAATCGCCGGCGCACTGCTGATCCTGATCACGCCATGGCTAAAGCGACTCATGCACGGGGTCAGGTGATTGACCGCTCGCCAGTACCTTTGCCTTCTGTCGGGTGAGCCACTGTTTGACGTCAAATCCGATCATATACAGCGCAGGTACCATCAGCAGGCTGACAAACAGTGCAAACAGCACACCAAAGGACAGCGACAACACAGCGGGCTTTAGGAATTCCGCGGTGGTGGACCGCTCCGCCATAATCGGAATCAAACCGACAAATGTCGTGATCGTTGTCAGCAGTATTGGACGGAATCGGTTAACAGCTGCATCCATAACCGCTTCATGGGAGGCCAAGCCGTCTCGTTCTCGTCGACGGATGTAGTCGACCAATACCAAGTTGTCGTTGACTACGACCCCGGCGGCAGCACCAATGCCAAAATATGAAAACAGGGCTAATGGCATATCAAAAATCAGGTGGCCAAAAACAGCCCCCATGAACCCGTAAGGGATCGCCGTCATGATCAGCAATGGCAGTGAATAGGATTTGAACGCCACCGCGATCAGCGCATAGATAACAAAGAGCGCCACGGTGTAGAGCGCACCGATCTCGCTGAAAAATTGGGCCTCGGCTTCCTGTGTCCCCCCTTTGAGCACCTTGAGTCCGGGGTGCTCATCTAGCAGTGTAGGAATAAAAGTCTCGTTGACCGACCGGGAAATTTCACCCATGGCATCGCGCTCAACGTTCGCAACAACCCGAACCACACGCTCACCATTACGCCGATTGATTCGCTGCACGCCCTCACCAAAACTGACGTCGACCACAGATTGAAGAGGGATGCTCCTGCCGTCAGGCATGCGCACCATAAAATCATCCAATGAAGAGAGCTGCTCCCGGGAGCTTCGCGGATAACGCACCATCACGCGAACATCGCCAAACTCTCTCGGTAGTCGCTGGACCTCCTCGCCATAGTAGGCCTGACGCACTTGGCGTGAGACTTCACCTAGGGTAAGCCCCAGCTTTTCAGCACCGGGTTTTAACGAGAACCTAAGCTCCCCCTGCTCGCCCTGCTGGTCATCGCGGATATAAAACGTCGACTCATAACCCCTAAGATGGAGTTGTAAATCCTCACTGGCCTTGCCGAGCGCTTCAAAATCATTGTGCTGGAGCAAAAAAGTGATAGTCGGATCACCCTCGTTAAGGGTGTAGTTCACTTTGATTTCGTCAGCATCGGGGACCTCCCCGACAAGCTCGCGTAGACGATCGGCAGCGGCCCGCGCACTCAGATCCCTGACTTCAGGGGGTGCCAGGCGGACAATGGCAATGACGCTGTCTCGCCGGGCCCGCGTGTACCAGCCCTCAATCAATTTTCCCGTACCCTCGCCGCTGCTGGCAGCACTCGACTCAACCTCTTCCATTAGCAATTTTTCAGCCTGCTGCAGCTGGTCCAACACCTGCAACGCGCGGTCATAAGGCGTGCCCGCTGGGAGTTTGACATCAATGTAGATTTGCTCATTCTCCACCTGAGGCATCCAAAAGAACTTTACCCAGCCGGTAGCAAATAACGTCACCGACAGCATGAAGCCCACGATGAAAACCATGGCGGTGGTGTAGCGACGCGCCACACACCGTCGGAGAAATGGCTGATACACGTTTTTCGCAAAATCGAGAATGCCGTGGGAGAAATTACGCTGCCAAAGCGCGATACCACGCAAATTTTTACGCGGCGCTAAATGTCGCAGATGCGTGGGCAAAATCAGGAACGCCTCGATCAGCGACATCACTAGGGCGAGGGTAATCACGATCGACAGTTGACGGGTAATCTGGGCCTCTGTGCCGGAGACAAAAAGCCACGGTGCGAAGGCGACAATCGTTGTCAGCACAGCAAAAATTACTGGCCGAGCCACACTCATGGTGCCCTCAACGGCCGCCGCTTCCCCCGACAATCCCTCGTTGTGGGAATAGTGATGGATGCTCTCTCCGACAACGATCGCGTCGTCGACCACGATGCCCAAAACCAGCAAAAATGCAAACGTCGATATCACGTTCAAAGAAACATCGTTGGCGGGAAGAAACGCAAACGCCCCAATAAAGGAAACGCCAATACCGGCTGTCACCCACAGTGCCACCCGGGGACGAGTCGTCAGTACCAACACCAAAAAGACCAACAGCAAGCCCAGTATCGAAGATTCCGCGATCAAGTCCATGCGGGAGGTATAGATGTCCGCGGAATCAAACCACATCATCAGCTCAACCCCATCGGGAAGTTGAGCCTGAGTTTTCTCGATCCATCGCGCGGCTGATTCACTCGACTTTACAATCTGCATATCATCGGTGGTTTGAACCTGAAGCAACACCGCTGGTTTACCATTCAGGGTCGCCAGAATTTCGTTTTCCTCAAAGCCATCTGAAACACGACCGACGTCTCCCACCCGGATTCGCCCACCGTCTTGGGTCTGGCGCACGACGATGGATTCGAAATCAATTTGATCCTCTGCCAAATTGAGCACGCGAAGTTGAATATCACCCGTTGGCGTTTTGACCTGACCCGATGACATGTTGATCGAATTCGCACGCACCGCCAGCGCCACCTCCTCGAAGGTAAGTCCATAGCGGCGCATGGCACTCTCTGAGAGTTCAATCGTGACCTCTTCCTGTCGAGCCCCAAAGACCTCAACCCGAGCAATATATGGCTGGGCCGCAAAATCCTGGCGCAGATCTTGTGCTAGCCGGGTTAGCGCACGCTCCCCGATGTCACCCGCCACAGCAACGCGAAGCATTTCCTGACGCCATTCAAATCGCCTTACCCGCGGATTTTCAATATCCCGCGGCAGAGACGTGATCGAATCGACCGCGTTTTTGATATCGTTGGTGAAGCTGTTCAAGTCGACATTGGCATAGGATTCGACCGTCACTGAGCCAAAGCCCTCCCGAGCCTCGGCAGTGACACGGTAGACATTGGGCACTGTTTCAAGCGAATCCTCAATGCGCTGAATGACCTGTTGTTCCAACTCCTGCGGCGACGCCCCCTGCCAAGCAACTTCCACCTGCACCAACGCCGGATTAACCGATGGAAACGCTTCTTTCTCGATATTTTTCAAACCGAGCCAGCCGGAGATGATGATGCCGAGCATCAACAGATTCGCTGCTACTGGGTTTTTCACCCACCAAGCAATGAAGTTCCGCATAGCCTGGTCCCTCAGTTAGCCAGCGTGTCGCCGGCACCCACATCGGATGACAGCGTATCGATGGCTTCTAGGCGCATACCGGGAATGGGGTTTCGAATAGCCGAGACGATCACCGCCTCGTTGACCGCCACACCGGACGCGAGAATAGCCTCATTACCGCCGCGGTGAATCACATTGGCCTGTCTGATTTCAAGAAGCCCCTCCTCGTTGAGGATGAAGACCCTGTCACCGGCACGAAGTCCGGCCTCGGGGATGCTGATGACGTTTTCAACAATACGCCCCGCAATTTGGGCGTCGACAAACAGGCCGACTGCAAGAGGCATCGCTTGCATCGCGCCTGGCTCCGGGTAGGGATTCTCGACTTCAGCCGTGGCGTAGATCACGCGAGTGGTGGGATCAATCGACGCATCGAGCCGAGTCACTCTACCCGACCATCGGTAGTGCTCACCGGCGACTTGTGCGGACAGATCCACGGCGAGCCCTGCCGATGACGCGGCGGAATAGCCGATAGGGACCCCCAATGCAGCCAGCTGGGTATCGGTCAGCGGTAGGCGAATTTCAACTCGGTCGGTGCCGAACGCTCTTGCAACGACCTTCCCAGGCGTGACGTATTGTCCCAAATCAACCGTGGTGGCTGACAGTCTGCCCCGAAAAGGAAGCCCTATCTTCGTCCGTGAAAGATTGGTTTTCGCCAGGGACAGCACGGCGTCGGCGGCTGCCAACGCGGCTTCGGCGCGAGCGACCTGTGGCTCCTTTAGCGCCAGTGGCGAGGGATTTTTAACCCCTTTGAGCTGCTGTCTTGCCACATCAGCATCGGCAAGAGCCGTTTCGAGATCGACGCTGGCGGCGGCGCGTCGTGCCTCTGCCTCGGTAAGCGCTGACAGATAGTCCGCGTCCTCAATCGACAGTAGAATTTCACCCGCCTCGAATCGACCGCCCTCAACAAATTCTTGAGATACGTCCGCTACTCGCCCAGCGACTTGCGCCACGACATCGGTCTGGATATTCGGCCTCACTTCACCGTAGGTATCAACGCGAAGCTGGGTGACCACGAGCTCGGCGGTGGCAATATGAACCCGCCCCGGCCGAGGCAGCTCTGAAGCGGCCTCTGGCTTTGGTCTCAGCGCGATCAGCACCGCCATGATCGCGATGCCGACAGCCAATACACCCAGCGGCAGGCTCGCTCGCTTCAATCCCTGTAACATATCGACTCCCTGTCTCATTTCGCCATAGTCCGTTACTTCCTGCGACGGCTTCCTGTGACGGCTTCCTGTGACGGCATTGTTGCCGCCAAGCCCCACGGACGCGACATCGGCACCCATCGACGTGTAACAAGTTTATCAGCTAACAGCGGCAGGCATGGCGCTGAGGAGCCCTCTTTTGGTGCAATTGACAAGTATTTCCCGAAACTGGCGCGCTTTTGGGCAAAAAAAAGCCCGCGGCGCGGGCTTTTTATGAACACACAGGGTGTTAGAAAGGCGCGTAGCTGAACTTCTGGCCGCCCAAGGTGGCCTCATACATCAGGCCGCCCTTGGCTATCGTGAAAATAGCCATGCCGCGCTTGTACCCACCACTGGCTACATCTGCGTCATTCTTTCCCGCGGACACATTGGTTCCAGCACCCGTGCCTCCCGCCTCGGCTCCAGCCGCCGCGGTCAGCGCCACCGCCGTCGCTTGAGCGCCGAATTCAAAATTACCGCTAATGAACTCATCGAGAGCTCGCTTGTCTTCAAAGAGAATAAGCTGGCTATAGGCTTGCCCGCCAAGCTGAAAGCCGTAGGTGATCTGCGTCATCTTGGTTTCACCGATCGCCTTGCCCTTTTCATACACATGGCCCGAGCCATGTGCACCACCGATGCCAATGCCGCCTTTTCCAATAGTTGGAAACACCGCATAGCCATATGCATCCTCGAGCATCGCTCCCGCCCCGGCCTGTCGAAACGTTTTGATTGTGGCCGCATCTTTCTCCCGGACTGATTCATCCGCCGCCGATACCACCGCGGCAAACATAGTCACCGCAACTAACAACCCCAGCGGCGCTGCAACTGCTTTAAAAAAACCTGTCACTGCTTGTTTCATGGTTCCTACCCCTCTGATCTATAAATAAATCCAGCATTGATTGGTACCCGTAAAGATAACCATATAGCAGGGAGATATCGCAATGTTGGGCCGTACTCAAGAAACGACAATCAATACATCGCAGCAAACAGTATCATTCGCCCGCCCCATCAGCGCCGAAGCTCTCAAAGTCAGGGACGTCCTATTGGCGAGAGGTTTAGAAACGCCGTTGATCGAGAATGGCTTATCGCGTGAACAAAAGCTTCATGCCATTCGACAGGCATTTACTGACATCGCAGAGGCTTTGGGTCTCGATCTTACCGACGACAGCCTGCAGGACACGCCAAAGCGCATCGCCAAGATGTACGTGGATGAGATTTTTAGCGGTCTGGATTACGGTCACTTCCCAAAAATCTCCGTGATTGAAAACAAGATGCAGGTCGATGAAATGGTGCTGGTTGATCAAATTGATCTCACCTCCACCTGCGAGCATCACTTTGTGACGATCGACGGCACCGCGCGCGTTGCCTACCTGCCCGCAAAAAAAATTATTGGGCTCAGCAAAATCAACCGAATCGTCCGCTTTTTTGCCCAGCGCCCCCAAGTCCAAGAGCGGCTTACCCAACAGACCTTGGTCGCGCTACAAACGCTTCTAGAAACCGACGATGTGGCTGTATCGATCGACGCAACCCACTACTGCGTGAAAGCAAGAGGTGTCATGGATAGCAACAGCTCAACCCGCACAACGGCACTGGGCGGCGTATTCAAAAACGACCCGGCTGCGCGCACGGAGTTTTTGCGCTAGCCAACACCATTACCAAGGAATCGGCTCCCCCGCCCAATCGAGATAGCTCAGACGGCCGTCCGTTTCGATGGTGTCAAGGATCGTACTCAATTGATCGGCGACAAACTTGGGCGTGAACAATTTATCCGCGGGCACGCCGCGCTGAAAGGGTTTGGACAGCGGCGTGTCCGTGGTCCCAGGGTGAAACGCAATGAGTTTGAGGCTCCTGTTCACCCGGTGTAGTTCGATCGCGGCACACTGCAGCATCATATTGAGCGCACTCTTACTCGCGCGGTAACTGTACCAGCCGCCTAGGCGGTTATCGCCAATGCTCCCCACCCGCGCGGACAGCACCGCGACTCTGGGTCTACTGACATTTTTCAGCTGAGACTCAAAGGCCGCCAACGCAAGCATCGGCAGCACGGTGTTGATTTCCAACACCCGTGCCATGGCGGTACGGGACAGCTGACGCAGCGCACGCTCCGGGCGAAATCCGTCGCCCTGTAACACGCCGTTGGTAATAACAAGACGCGAGAGCTCTCCCGGCGCCGCAGCGATGCCAGCTGATATCTGGGCCAATGACTCGTCGCTGTAATCGCTTTGCCATCCCTGCCACGATGAATCGATTGAGATGTCGCGTGACACCACGTGGACATCGTAATGTCCACTTTGCTGCCACTTATCGGCGAGCGCCACCCCAATGCCACCGGCACCGATAATAACGGCCTTCTGCGCCATCATTCGTCTGCTACCAGCCCACTACCGTGCCGTCTTTGCGCATTTCGGTGGCTCCGACGTAAACCCCGGTTTTTTCATCTCGCTGAATAGCCTGATAACCACCGAACATCACCCCAGTGGCGTTAACCTCGACGTTGTGACCCAGTTTTTGCAGTGCCTCAACGGTCGCCGTGGGGACACCAGGCTCAAGGTAAACCGTGCCGTAATGGTCAGGATCGCCCCCGTCAGGGCTGGCACCACCGTCGTGGAGAAAGCGTGCCGCATCGCCGGCTTCCTGCACGTTCATGTCAAAATCAACCATGTTGATCAGCACCTGCACGTGACCCTGAGGCTGCATACCGCCTCCCATGAGACCAAAGCTCATCCACGGCTTGCCCTCCCGCGTGGCGAAGGCTGGAATAATGGTGTGGAAAGGCCGCTTACCGGGCGCGTAGACATTCGGATGGTCGGGATTCAACGAAAACAGCTCCCCCCGGTCCTGCAGCATAAACCCTAAGCCTGTGGGTACCAGACCCGAACCCATACCCCGGTAATTCGATTGAATCAGCGAGACCATCATGCCATCTTTATCCGCCACCGTGAGGTAGGTGGTATCCCCCTCTCCCTCGAGCGGCGCTGCGAGCTCCGTTGGCGACAAGACCTGTTCGGGATTAATTCGCGCATACTGGACCGCTGCATATTCATCCGACAGCAGATAATCCAGCGGTATCTCGGCGAAGTCCGGGTCGGCAAAGGTTTGAGCCATCGCCTCAAAAGCCAGCCGCTTGGACTCGACCAAGAGATGGAAGAGCCCCACCGAGCCCCGTTCATAGTTTCGGACATCGGTCTGCTTCAAGATATTCAGCATCATCAGCGCTGCAAATCCCTGACCATTGGGGGGTAACTCCCACAGCGTCACCCCGTGGTACTCAACCCCACGTGGCTCGACCCACTCGCCCCGATGCGCCGCCAGATCTTTGGCACTCAGCGGGGCACCGATGGCCGAGAAGTACGCCGCTAACTTTTTACCTACCGTGCCCGCGTAAAAGCCGTCGCGTCCCTCCTCTGCCAGCACCGATAGGGTGTTGGCTAGATCGGGATTCCTGAACACATCCCCGGGTAAAGGCGCAGCACCGGCAGGAAAGTAGAGCGCCATGGCGTTGTCGAGCTCTTCAATCATCGTGGACCGTTGTTCAAAGCGGCTGAGATTGGCCGCGAATCCCGCGGCAATCACAGGCGTCATCGGGAAGCCTTGATCGGCATAGCGAATCGCCGGCGCCAACACCGACGCCATGGGCAGGGAGCCCCAGCGGTCATGCAGTGCAAACCAACCATCCACCGTGCCGGGCACCGTCACCGGCAGGGACCCATGCGAAGGGATGCCGGTATAGTCGGCGTCGAGTTTGCCCGCTCGCTTCATGGCGTCAATTCGCGCGAGCAAATCATCGAGGGTCTGATTCGAGGGGCTTCTGCCCGACCCGTTGTAACCGAATAACTGACCGGCCTTTGGATCCCAGACGATGGCGAACAAATCGCCGCCAATACCGTTGCCTGTGGGCTCCATCAGTCCGAGTGCGGCATTGGCTGCAATCGCCGCGTCGACGGCACTGCCACCTGCCTTGAGAACGTCGATCGCTATCTGGGAGGCAAGGGGGTGCGCCGTGGCGGCCATCCCATCGCGCGCATAGACCGGACTGCGAGACCAATCCTGCCCCACCGGTCGCGCCCCGGGGCCCAAAGTTTGGGCAAGTGCCTGACTGCCAACCATCATAAAACACACCCCCGCGACCAATTTTTGTAGCAACGAAACCATGAACAAACCCTCGCGCCACTGGCGCCATGCAAGTAAGTGGGTCACCCTAGCGCGAGTCAGAGGCCCGCGACAATCTCCCGGGACACAAACAAACCGAACACCCAAGTGACAGAGCGCTTATATATGATTGAGCATACCCCTTTACAGGTCGCCTTCATCGGTCTCGGCACCATGGGCTTTCCCATGGCCGGCCATTTGAGTGAACGGGGTCATCGGGTAGTCGTGTACAACCGAAATCCGGAAAAAGCTGTTAACTGGCGGAATCTGCACAATGGCGACGTCGCCGCTACCCCCGCAGAGGCCGCCGCCAACGCGGACATTGTGATGATGTGCGTTGGTAATGACAACGACGTCAAGGAAGTTGCTCTAGGACCCCAGGGTGCACTGCAAGGCATGAGCACCGACACCATTCTCATTGACCACACGACCACCTCGGAGAAAGTCGCCATTGAGCTTGCGGGCGCCTGCGCCAAAGGCGGCATTGCCTTCCTTGACGCGCCGGTATCGGGAGGTCAGGCGGGCGCCGAAAATGGTCAATTGACCATCATGGTCGGCGGCGAGGAGGACTCACTGCAACTCGCCATGCCGGCATTGAATTGCTATGCCAAGCGGGTTGAGCGAATCGGCTCTACTGGCAGCGGGCAGCTGGCAAAAATGATGAATCAAATTTGCATTGCCGGGGTTGTACAGGGCCTATCGGAGGCTTTGTATTTCGGCGAACAAGCGGGCCTCGATTGCGAAGCGGTAATACGCGCAATCTCCCAAGGCGCGGCGCAGAGTTGGCAGATGGAAAATCGCTACCAAACAATGCTGGCGGGGGATTTTAATTTTGGTTTTGCCGTGGACTGGATGCGCAAGGATCTGGGCATTACCTTAAGCGCGGCAGACGCGATTGACGTGTCTTTACCACTCACTACACTGGTGGACAGTTTTTACGGCGATGTCCAGGCGGTGGGCGGCGGCCGCTGGGATACCTCGAGCCTTATCGAGCGACTGCGACGACTCGATAAGCATTGATCCCGGTGCAAGCCAAGCGCGGTTGACTGACGCAAACTTCCAACCATTGAGAGCATTTGATGACTGATCAACAAATCACCACCCATCATGGCGGCTGCCACTGCGGCGCAGTGACCTGGTCAATTGAAGCCCCGTCAGCCATTCACACCCACACCTGTAACTGCTCCATTTGTGACATCCAGCATTATCAACACCTCATTGTGCCCAAATCGCGCTTCACCTTACTGACTGGCGAGGAGGATTTGAGTCTTTACACCTATGGCTCTGGCTTGGCACAACACTACTTTTGCAAGCACTGCGGCGTGAAGTCTTTCTACGTGCCGCGATCTAACCCAGACGGCGTTAGCGTGCACGCCCGCTGCATTGATCCCGCGACTCTGAGTGCCATTGACGACGAGCCTTTTGATGGTCGGAACTGGGAAAAAAACGCCGCCTCCCTCGCCCATCTGTCCCGCGATGACTGACCCGTTTTTTTGGCGGTCAACTCCGCTTGCCGCCATGACCGACTCCCAGTGGGAGTCTCTCTGCGATGGCTGCGGCAAGTGCTGCCTTAATAAACTCGAAGACGAAGACACGGGTGATATTCACTACACGCGTGTTGCCTGTCAGCTCCTCGATCTCAAGACCTGTCGCTGCACCGATTACGCCAACCGGAAGACACGCGTTCCCGACTGCCTTGACCTTCGGGAACTCGCGGCTGACGACTTTAACTGGCTCCCAACAACCTGCGCCTATCGCCTGCTTACCGAGCAAAAAGACTTACCAGACTGGCACCACCTGAAAACCGGCAGGCCGGGTTTGGTACACAAAGCAAACTGTTCGGTCCGGGGTCGAGCCATCCACGAGAGCGCCATCGATCCCGATGAATTGGAGGAACACATCATTCAATGGGCGAACCCATGATTTCTGGTGTCACCACCTTGAAGCGCGCGCACACGTGATCTACGGGCAAGATCTCGAGGTGTTAACGCAGGTGCTGTCCTGGTTACAGGATAGTGAAAGCACCTGGCTATGCACCATTGTAGGCGCAACCGGCTCCTCTCCCCGACCCGTGGGATCCATGTTGGGGCTTACGCGCAGTCATCAGGTTGGATCCCTGTCTGGAGGCTGTGTTGAGGACGACCTGATCGACAAATTGCGCCGCGGTGAGCTGAATAAGACGACCCTCCAACGCCTACACTACGGCGTGTCAGCAGAGGAAAACGAACGTCTGGGATTGCCCTGCGGAGGGCATCTGGAGGTGTTGGTGGAAGCCTTGAGTCCGAAAAGCACGGGCTGGCTGGACGAGGCGGTTGACGCGCTGTCATCACGGAAATCCATCTTAAGACACCTGGATTTGCTATCCGCCACATGTCGTATTTCCACAGGTCGGCAAGCGCAGCCGGTGGCCATCGACTCGACCACGATGGTCCAGTCTCTCGGCCCGCAAATGCGTATGCTCCTCGTCGGTGCCGGTCAGCTGGCACAGGTCCTCAGCCAACTCGCCGT
>Ga0255779_1002360_pt1 | contig 20157 bp, 28 predicted proteins | sample 011ome_21_FD_179977 | JGI IMG/M metagenome (GOLD analysis project Ga0255779, IMG submission 179977) | Coastal salt marsh microbial communities from the Groves Creek Marsh, Skidaway Island, Georgia - 011508AT metaG (version 2) | ecosystem: Environmental > Aquatic > Marine > Intertidal zone > Salt...
GATCGCTGGCGTGGCTCAATTGGTAGAGCACCCGATTTGTAATCGGGCGGTTGGGAGTTCGAGTCTCTCCGCCAGCACCATCTCCCCCTCATGAAAATGGTGATACCCGCCCCGCATTCTCCAGCCTAATTTGGCTCATATCAGCAGTTGATTTGGCGATCTGATTTGACACGATATGGCGGTGAAACTACCCACCCCCCTTGCGGTTGCTATACTGTCGTGGCCGCGATCAAGGCGGTGACGCGGTTGCGCGCATCAAGCCACGCCGCCGGTAAACCGCGCACTTCGGCCCAACGCCTCTTGCAAAACCCGATTGTTCGGGCAATCTTGATCCGGGGGATATGGCGTTTGATTAGGCTGTTTATATTCAAGCGTTAAACGCCAAAAAGGCGGCGTGAAATCCACAGCACTGGGGGCGCAGGCACATGACCATTGTCGTGATAATGAAGTTTTTCCATTACATCTCGCTATTTCTGGCAGGTGGTTTGGGCGTTGCCAATGTGATGCTGTTCAAAAATCATCAAAAAGCCGGTATACCGCCGGCGCCACCAGTTCAAAAAACCATGATGGCACTGGCACGGCTTGGCCTCGTTGCAATTCTCGCATTATGGATCACCGGCTTTTTGCTAATCCATCAGCTTTATGGCAGTTTCACCTTGGGCATAGCGTTCCATTTCAAAATGCTTGGCGCGGCAATTTTACTTGGCACCGTGGCTTTTCTGAATATCCACCTAACCATAAGGGCAAGACAAAACATCCCGCCCCACCCCACAGTCATGAAGCTGGTGCCGCCGATTACCCGCGGCGCGCTGGTTTTGGTGCTTGTCAGCGTCGCCGTTTTGACCACATCCGGATAACCATGCCGCGCCCGATTTATCGAGAATGTTTTGCCCAATTGAAAATCCTTCAGAACGGATCATCTTGGCAGGCACCGACGGGCAGTATAGGTTAACGCTAGTATAGGTTACAAATTCATCAATAAGGGTTCACTCACTTGCAAATTTTTGGAACTTTTGCGCCAACCGGTGTGAACCGGATTATTCTGACCCTTGCCAAAATTGGATTTGGGCGCGGCCGGTTGAAACTATTATTTTCTCGGCTTTGGAACCGGCTCAATGGCGACCAGCCTGTTGATCTGATCTATCACGCGCTGAAATTGCGCCTGCAACCTCGCCGAAATACGATTGATGCAAAGATCATGTTCAGCGCAAAACGGCGGGAAGCAGCTGAATTGACGATGATCCGGCATCATCTTCTGGGCGGGGGCGTGTTTGTCGATATTGGCGCGAATGTCGGCTATTACGCGCTGAATGCGGCGCTGATGAACGCCGATCAGGTTATTGCGGTTGAACCAAATCCGCCTATCTTGGCGCGGCTGCGTGATCATATTGCGCTGAATGAGCTTGCGGCAAAGATCACTGTTCACCCGGTTGCCGTTGGCGCGGTTGCCGGCGTTGCAAAACTAACCGTCTCGGACAGTGATTTTGGCAGTAGCTCGATCGTGAATGACAATGTTGGCACATCGCATATCGAGGTTGGAATTATGCCGCTTGTTGATATTTTAAAGGCCGATGGCGTTGCCAAGGCTGATATCATCAAAATTGATATTGAAGGCATGGAAGACCGCGCCTTATTTCCCTATTTTGAGGCGATTAGTAAAGATCAATATCCAAAATTGATTGTGATGGAGGACGGTATTAATGCCCGTTGGGAACGCGACATTCTGGGCTGGTTGCTGGAAAACGGCTATCACGCCGCCGCCCGCACAAGGGGCAATATCATGCTGGAACTAACCCCGTAATCGGCGCGAAATATCTTTTATATTCTGGCCGATTTTGGCCTGCCTCGGGTAAGCGCCAAATGGCCTCACTTAGACGCGCAATGCTGGCAACCCGACGCCCGTTGCCTCAAAACCACCATCGACAGCCAGTGTTTGGCCGGTGATATAGCTGGCTTTTTCTGAACCAAGGAACACAATCGCCTCGGCAATTTCAGCCTCGCTGCCATATCGGTTCAGCGGAATAGCATCATGATAGGCATCAATAATCTCCTGACTATGAACCGCCATTGCCAATTTTGTGCGCACCGGACCCGGGGCCACACAATTCACCCGAATACCATGCTCGCCCATCTCGGCGGCAAATTGCTGGGTCATTTGAATCACCGCCGCCTTTGACGTGCCATATGCAACGCGCAAGGTTGACGCGCGCAGCCCTGAAATCGACGCTATATTGACGATATTGCCGCGGCTCTGCTTGAGCCCCCCTAGAACTGCGCGCGAGCACAGATAGACGCCATCCAGATTGGTTGCCATGATCGTCCGCCAGCGCAAAAAGCTTGCCTCTTCGATCGGGCAAAAATCGGCCACACCGGCGTTATTGACCAGACAATCAATCCGCCCGGAAAATGCCAGCACATCTGCCACCATTGCCTCAACTGCCTCGGGATCTGACACATCACAGATAAAAGCCCTGCCCCCGTCAAGCGTTGCCGCCGCCTCGTTTAGTACGTCGGCATCCCGGTCAACCATCGCTACCTGATAGCCCTGATCGGTAAAAAGCCGCGCTGTGGCAAGCCCGATACCGCGCGCCGCGCCTGTTACAATTACCGTTTTCATTCATCATGCCTCCAAAGCTAGTTTCAGCAACCATCACCCGTTCTTTTGGCCATTTCCCGAGCGTCAGCCGGTAAAATAATCGCCTTAGTGACTGTCCTTGATTGACGCCAGCTTGACAAGGTGGATTGATAGAGGCTCAAAAAAAGCGATCAAGCGAGGAAAACATGAAGTTAAAGCTGCATCACATTAATCTATCGACCAACAATGTTTCTGGCATGGATCAGTTTTACCGTGATGTTTTGGGGCTTAAAACCGAAACCGAAGGCCTGCCCGTTCTGGAAAAAAAGAAAGGCTATGATGGCGATGTTGCGTTTGTTTCCGACGGTCATATCCAAACGCATCTCGCGCAAAAGGATCTTAATGTCGGGTTTCGCACTGGCCATATCGTCAATCCACTCGAGCGCGGTCATATTGCCTATCGCACCGATGATCTGGACGCTTTTAAGGCGCATCTAATCGCCAAGGGCATTGCCTTTTCCGACTGGGGCGAGACGGCAGTTGCCGGCTGGCAGCAGATTTTCTTTTATGACCCTGACGGCAATATCATTGAGGTTCATGAGGTCGGATCATAACCGCGTGGCCGCGCCATGCACCGCCGATTACCCAGCTAGAACTGCAAAGCCAAGCCCGATTGAAACACCGAAAAGTGAGTGCATCATCAACGCCAACGCACAAACAAGCGGCGGGTTCGGCGTCAGGCGCGCCATTATCCCTTTGCCAAGACAGGGCAGGAAAAACAGCCATGGCACTAACACGCTGATCACGCCAAAGACCAACCCATCAAGAAATCCGGCGTCAAGAATATTGCGATCCAATAACCATGCAAAAACTGCCGCATAGCCGATTGCAACGCCATAGTGAACCGCCCAGCCAAGCGCCAATTCATGGCGGCGCTCTGGCCTTGCTTCAAGATCACGGGCAATTAACTGACCATTGGTCATTAAACCAAGGCTCCAGCGCCCAACCAATGCCCAATTGCTCGGTGGAATGGCCGTCAATTTCTGAAAAATACGTTGCCATAGATCAAAAATGACACAAGCGGCAATGCCCACAATGACAAATTGGAAACTCAACATAACGGCATCTCTCATTTCAGCATTTTTTACTGGCCAGATTTGGTGCGGCGGTGACATTTTAACAATAACGGCCGGAAAGGATATCCTTTAAACCATGACAATCATGCGGCCAGCTTCAACCATAGCCAGCTTCAACTATAGCCAGCATCATGGGCAAAAGACAGCAGAGAAAAGATCAGGCATTTGGGCAGATTTTATCATCCGGTCACTGCTGGCTTCATTTCGCCGACATCCTCTCAGTTTCGTCATTACCGGGTCACAGGACTTGATCGGCACTCTTGCCTTGTCTAGGCTGGTGATGCTGCGCTGCATTCGGACAAGCGCTGAAACCCACACAACCGCTTATGAGGTTTACCACCATGCCGCATCGGACAATCTTTCATGCAAATGAAGAAGACACCACCCTTGGCGGCCGCATTTCGATGGCGCGCGAAGCCTCTGGCCTTAGCGTTGCAGATGTCGTCAAACGCCTCGGGGTGAGGGCGGCAACCTATGAGGCGTGGGAGGCTGACCGGTCCGAGCCACGGGCGAACAAGCTTGTTGCGCTGGCTGGCATTTTGAATATTTCGCCGCCCTATCTTTTAAGCGGGCTTGGCAGGCAGCCTGTCGGCAATGATGCAGTTGGCCGGAAAATACAGCGGCTAACGGCGCAGATTGAACAGCTGGAGCAAAGCTTGAAAGCCGCAACAAGCAGTCTACGTCAAATCAAGAAATCGGTTGCCAAGTTGAAATGACCAAGATTGACCTTGGGCTGAAAACTGGCAGCAAACTGGTACTTATCATCCAACAACAGGTTGCTGCCGACTGAACATTCACGCAAAAACCGTCCCAAAGCGACAGGCCGCTGCATTAACATATTGATGGCAACAGGTAAAATGCTCTAGCTTGGCGGTCTATTATTTATCGTTTGTTACAAAGGATCGAAACACATCATGGATATTGCAGGTAAAAAAGCCATTGTTATCGGGGGTACGTCGGGCATTGGCCTAGCGGCGAGCCTTATGCTTGTTGAGAAGGGCGCAGAAGTTGTTGCCGTGAGCCGTGACCCAAGCAAGGCTGGCAACGTTCCCGCTGGCATTCGCCTTGCTGCACTGGACACGCGTGATGGCGAAGCGGTTGAGGCCTTTTTCAATGCTGAAGGTGATATCGACATTCTGGTGAATTCAGCCACTGGCGGCTCACGCGCTTTTGGCCCGTTTATGGAAATGGACGTAAAGGGGTTTCAGGGCTCGTTCGACAAATTATGGGGCTATGCCAACGTCGTCCGCTATGGCGCATCGCATGTTCGTGATAATGGCAGCATTGTTCTTGTCAGTGGCAGCCCTGCCCGCAAGCCAAAGCCGGGGCAGATCGCTTTGTCTGCCGTTGGTGGTGCCGTTGAGGCCTTTACCCGTGCAATCGCCGCGGAAATCGCTCCAAAGCGGGTTAATGTTGTCTCACCGGGCATTATTGACACGCCAATGGTGGCGTTGAGTGGTGATGACCGCAACAAGCATTATCAGAATGTCACCAAGACCCACTTGATCGACCGGGCCGGCTTGCCAGCCGAGGTTGCATCAGCGATCATCTTTGCGATCGAGAATGATTTTATTACTGGCACAACAATTGATGTTGATGGGGGCTGGCTAGTTGCGCAATAAACGCGCCTAAATCAGACCGATAGAAACTGTTCCAACCCCAATAATTTGTTCGGGCAATTTGTTTGGGCACATGATTCAAGCAAAGAGACCCAGCAAAAGGGCGGCTCAGCATGGACCGACAAAAATGGCTTGAATGGACCGGGGTTGGAACGGCGATCATATATTCGATGTTGATCGCACTGAATATGGGCTACGAAGTTCTCGGCTTTTTCTTGCTGTTTCTCTCGGCCGTCCTCATTGGCTTATGGGCCCATTTTGGCAAGCACCGCGGCATTTTGTTCCTACAGTTATTTTATGCAACCGCAGGATTAATCGGTATGGTACGCTGGTTTTAGACGTTATTTTATTGTTTTGAGCGTCGCGTCTGAGGCTGCAACTGTTTAACGTTGCCTTTTAGAAGTCATGTCACCTTTTAGAATTCACCAAATCCTCATGTACCAAAGATTAATATTCAAAAAACCCCGAGAGCTTTGACGTAGATGCGAGAACGTTTCGTAAATCTGTGCCTGCATTGGTCGACGCTGGTATTCATTGCCTATATTTCCCTCGCGGCAATTCAGATCCTGATCATTATGCCGATCGAGCAAGCAATTATTGGACATAATGTCACACTGGTCAGCCTGCTCTATTTACCGCATGCGGTGCGTGTCTTGGCGGCGTGGCTGATCGGCCCGCGCGCAATTTTTGTCCTTATTCCCGCCTCCCTAATTGTTTCGCTAGCCAATCAGGCAGATATCAGCGTGTTAACACAAGCCGACATCGTCATTCCGCTGGTTGGCGCGTTGTGCGCCCCGGTCGCACTTGAATTAATGCGTATTGTTAAAATCGATGTTTACCCGAATCAAAAAGGCGTCATCAGTTGGCGCACATTGGCATTTGCTGGGTTGTTAAGCTCGATTCTCAACTCTTTTTTCTCGACCTTTTTTATGGAAGGTCGCTTCCCTCTCGAGGATACGTTTGACATTCTAACGCGTTTCATCGTTGGTGATGTTATGGGACTTGTGGTAGTGTTATTGGTATTGGTAGTAATATTAAAACTAGTTAGGAGAATTGGACGTGTCTAACCGCCTTGTGTTTGCACGTTTGCTGGAAACCATTACCGACATGGAAAAAGATGTTGGCTTAGCTGACTTCACCGCAAACGAACAGCAGGTCTATGCAGCGGTCGTATTGTTGTCTAATGATACTAATACACCGGTATCGATACATGATATCCGCGCGCACTACCTTGTTCGCAACATCCCGATGCCAACCGTTTATCGATCCTTTAACCGGTTGATCAGCGGCAACAAAATCGCCCATATTGGCGGCGAGCGTTCAGGGCTTTATGCCGTTACCGCCTAGCGGTGTGCTAGGCCTATTTCCTGCTGGCGTTACCGCTATTGGCTAGGCCAGAACCCACATACTGCTAATCGTTATGGCGGCGCCAATAACGGCACCGATCAGCATTGTGATGATAGTGCCTGATAGCGCGCGCCTGACGAATGCTGTGGGGTTGGTGACCCATAGAAGTTTTTTAGGCTCAGATTTTCGTGCCAGGGCGCTTTCGAACAGGGCTTTATCGGTGAACGCAGTGATCTCTGCTTCGCTTAAGCCGATTGGTTTTTGCACGCCCGAATCCATACAAGAAGTGACCATCCATCAAGAGGCACTAACCCCCCAATAGGTCGCCTATTTTGCCGCTGGTTAACCTTTTTCACCAAATCAGTACGATAAATCAGGCGGGCCACTCGGGGCGGGCAATCGGGGGGTAATAAAATCGGCAAAATCGCAAATGCCTATGCTGGCGCGTCCGCCGGTGTAACGACATAGCCTAAAACCGGAAAATGCACCGCGATTTCCCCAACCTCGTCATGCTGGTGATCAATTGAAACCCGCATCTGGTCGCAATAGCGCAGGCGGCCAATAACGTCAGGGTCGGCAGTGTTGCCCTTGGGCCTTATCCGGACAGTCTGGCCAACGGCAAATCCGCTGCCCCCATTCATGATGCCGATTGGCGATTGCGGCGTGGCCGCCTTGGCAATGGCCAGCGCATCAATGGCATCTAAATTTTCTGACACGCCCTCACCGCACGCGGCAAGACCTGCCTCTACCGCGCACAAGGCCGGATAATGCGACAGCATCTCGCCGCCGCCATCCCAACGCCCCCGCAGAAACCAGCAAATATATGCAAGTGACGCATCGCCATAGCAGGGCTGCTGCCCACCAAGGTAGATACCGTTTCCGGCTGCCAGCTGTGCATCAGCCAGCCCCAATGCGGCATGCATCTCAGAAATCACCGAAGGCAGGCTAGCGCGCAGTCCGGCCTCGGTCCAATTTGGCTCAAAATATAGCGATCCACGATCACGGATGAAGTCATCGGGCACCTGACCTAGCGCATTGGTCAGAACAATACGCACCGCCAAATCAAACAATGTGGTCTCGGCCCAAGCGCTGATCATCATCGCCATGCCAAATGTCTGGTCCGGGAACAGGCGCGCTGGCTGGCCTGACTGTTCGATGGCAAGCGCGATATTCTGACTATCGCAATAGATATCAGCCCCGATCTGCAAAACCGGCGTCCGCCGATAACCGGCAGTCAGCGGCATTAACAGCGGCTTTGGCGGCAATCGCGGGATTTCAACCGACTGCCAGCTTGCCTTGGCGATGCCGAGCGCCAACCGCACCTTGTGCGCGACCGGCGATTGCGGATAATGATGCAAGATAAGCGATGTCAAAGCCAAGGCCCCCCTTTTTTTCAATGAGCAGCTGCCCACGGCCGAAGATCGACAGCATAGCAAGCAATGACGAGGCGGCAAGCGCCACCCGCCGGCACGCAAACCTATCGCTAAAGTCCCAAGAAATACATCTTTTTCAGCGCAACAATGCTAAGCTTAAATTTGCGCTTTTTATTGATTAAACTTTATGTTTTACTCCCGCCACTTGGGTGAGACTTCTAGTCCCAAAAAATCATATCCACGTTGCAAATATCGCGACTTAACGTTGGAAACGAGCCAGAAAGAGTGCCGCTCTCATGTCTATTAACCAAAAGATTGTTAGTGATTTTATCAAAAATAAAATCGAATTTGTTACCACCGTCCCTTGCAAGCAATTAGCCGGTGTCATTGACGAGATTGAAGCCTCAAAGGATATCTTTCATATTCCGTCAAACAAAGAAGATGAAGGCATGGGGCTATGCGCTGGTGCCTATATGGGCGGCAAGCGTTCAGCGATCATTATGCAGAACACCGCAATTGGCGTTACCATCAACACGCTGGTAACATTGATCCAATATTATAATATCCCGCTGCCAATGCTGATCAGCTATCGCGGCGAAATTGGCGAGCCGGTTGCCTGTCAGGTCGAAATGGCAGTTCACACCAAGGCCTTGTTGAACCAGTTGAACATCCCGACCTATCATTTCCATGAGCAACGCGATGCGGATGAGCTGGATGGTATTTTGAACCACAGCTTCATGGCGAAAAAGCCTGTTGCCATTCTTACCGATGCCAGCTTTTGGCAGGGAGCATAATCGATGATTAGAAGCGAAGTTCTGAAAACACTGATCCCGATCATTTCTGATCAGTTGGTTGTATCCAACATCGGCCTGCCATCACAAGAACTGCATCTGCTTGATGACCAGCCAACCAATTTCTATATGCTTGGCACCATGGGGCTCGCCTCATCAATCGGTCTTGGCCTCGCGCTGGCACAAAAGGCCAAGGTGATTTCCATTGATGGTGATGGTTCGGTTCTGACCAATTTTGGCACATTGCCAACAATTGCGAATAATCCGGCCGATAATTTCATTCTGCTGATCATTGATAATGGCAGCTATGGCTCAACCGGTGACCAGCCAACCTATGCCGGTATGAAGACGTCGCTGGCAAAGGTTGCCACCGCTTGTGGATGCGAGAATGTTGTCGAATGCAGCGCCGAAGACACCGCCGCCGCCGTTCAGGCAGCATTAGATGGTGATAAAATGACCATCATTGTCAGCAAATGCGAGTCCGGCAACATCAAGGTGCCGGTCATCGAGATGGACGCCCCAGTAATCCGCCATCGCTTTATGGCCGAAGTCAGCCGCCGCAACGCATAATGATGATAATTGTCCCGGCCACCCCTAAAAAGCCCACACCAAAACAGCCCCGGCTAATGTCAAAGCTGTTTCGGCGGTTAGTGGTGCTGGCCGGGCTGATCATCACCATGATTTTTACCGCCAGCCTGCCTGCAACGGCAGATGACGGCCGCTTTGACGGAACAGTGATTTTCCTGCGCCACGCATTGGCACCGGGCAATGGTGATCCGTATAATTTCAATCTGAAAGACTGCAAGACGCAGCGCAACCTTGACGAAACTGGCCGGCGCCAAGCACGCGCGATCGGCAAACGTATCGCCGCGGCCAATCTGAAACTTGCCGGCATCTATTCCAGCGAATGGTGCCGGTGTCTTGAAACTGCATTATTGCTTGATCTTGGCGCGGTTACGCCCTTTAGCGGGTTAAATTCCTTTTATGAGAACCACGCCCCGCGTGAGGCAACATTGGCCTCATTAGAGGCCAAGCTTGCCAGCCTACCCCGTGATGGCGCGCCGGTGATTATGGTTACGCATTATGTAACGATACAAGCGATCACCATGCAATCTGTGCCGTCGGGCGGTGCTGTTCTGTATGATCTGAAAACCGGCTATGCGCGTGAATTATCGCTATCGGCTTTTTCCAGCGCTGATTAACTGGCATCCTCGTCTCGGCGCGCTGGCCTGACAACGACATCTTTCACCTGCCGCATGGTCAGCCACACAGCAACGGCAATCGCCGGCACCGATGCCGCCTTGATATAGGTCAGCGACAATCCCCATTCGGCGATCGGCAGGCTAACCGCTATATACCCGACAAGCCCAACACCATAATAGGTCACCGCCGCAATCGACAGACGCTCGACCATTTGTTGGATGCGGAGTTGATGCTTGGCACGCTCATCCATTGATTGCAGCAGATCTCGGTTTTGCCGTTGGATCACCAGTTCGGTCTGGGTGCGCAGCAATTCGCCAGCACGGCTAATGCGGCGTGATAGGCTGGCCAGCCGTTCAGAAAAGGCCGAACAGCTTTGCATCGCTGGTGCCATTCGCCGGTCAAGAAATCCCCGAACCCCCTGAAAGCCCGGCAGGCGCGTCATCTGCATTCGATCCAGCCGCGATGTCAGGATATTGAGATAGGCCGTTGTTGCTGCTAGCCGGTACGACGTTTTCGAATAAATATCCTCAACCTCGGCCGCTTGTGATGACAAGATTGATAAAAGTGCCTGTACCTGTCCATCGGGCAGTTTGATCTGTTCAGCCAGATCATTCGTCAATGTGCTGACAACATCCTCGATCATGCCAAGCCGAGACGAATATTCCTTGACCGTTGCAAGCCCTAGCAAGGCCAGCAACCGGTAGGTTTCCACCTCGACAACCCGTTGTACCACGCGCCCCATGCGGCTAGACTCGATCTCCTGATTAAAAATCACCACCCGCGAAAAACCAGCCTGATCAATATCAAAAGCGAAATGAACCTGTGCCGCATCATCGCTGAATTTATTTGACGCGACGGCACGGCTTTCTAAAATTTCCAGCATACGCGACTGGGCAAGGCCGCGCGGTGGATTGCCTCCCACTTCGACCCATATCGCATGAAACAACGGGGCTGGCGCGTTGCGCGCCCAAGAAAACGGCAGATGCTGCAAACCGGCCTCATCAAACGAATTCGCCGGCAACCCATTTTTGGCGCGCAATCCTTTTTCAACAAAGCTGATGGATAAAAACTCTGTGTGACGCTCAATGCGCAGCGCGTAACCATCCATGTCCTGACGGCGGAATTTTTCACCCGCATCAATGGGGGCAATTCCAGCACCTGACAGGAATTTATTGACATAGGCAACGACCTTGCCATCATCACTGCCAACCAGATAGACAAAGCGGATAAACCGGCCAGCCCCCTCAAAATCGTGAAACGCGCGAGCGTGCAATTCATCAGATAAAACGCGCCGAAGGGCATATTCCTGCATAAAAGCGTCCTTAAAAACAAGCATCCCGGGGGAATCATAAACGGCCCAAGGGTTAGGATGCGTTGTTCCAGCGAGCCTGTCCAGCCCCAATAAATGTGCCTGCGGCGATATGCGCCAACCAGATCAGGCCATGCGTAACACAATTACGCCGGAGAAAATCAGCAAAATAATCACCATTTTAAACAGCGTCATCTTTTCCTTTAAGAACAGAACACCAAGGGCAACAGCGAACAGAACCGAGGTTTCACGAAGCGACGATACCACCGCCACAGGCGCCGATAAACAGGCCCATAACACGGCGACATAGGCAAAATAAGACGCCGCGCCGCCAATGATAAAGGTGCGCGGCGCATCGGCGTACATGCGCTGCAAAACGGTCGGATGAAACCGCGCCAGATAAATGCCAAACAGAACTGCATTCGCCGTGGTAGAGGCGCCATAATAGCTGATCGCGCTCTGTGTCAGGCGCGTGCCGGTTGCATCAACAATCGAATAGCTGGCGATAAAGCAGCCGGTAATCACGGCCAGCACAATGCCGGTTATCCCAACCGACTTGTTGCGATATTGGGCGATGCCATATGCCATGATCGCGCCCGATACCATGACCACGCCCACAATTTCCATTGGTTTTAAAACCCCCGGAACCGTAATCATGGTAAATAGCGTGATCAATAAGGGCGATGCACCGCGCGCAACCGGATAAATCTGCGTCAGCTCGCCAAACCGGTAAGCGTTCAGCAGGAACACCTGATACCCCAGATGCAGAAACGCACTCGCCATAACATACGGCCACGCGCCTTCGGGCGGTAATCCGGCATAGAACAGCCCGACAAAAGCCAGCGGTAAATGGCCGAACATAACCGCCGCCATACCTAACGCCTTGTCAGCAGTGCCCCGAACCAGAAAATTCCAGAATGCGTGCAAAAAGGCCGCACCAAGCACGACGAGAACAACGCTGATTTCCATAAAATCCCACCCCCCTTGTCATCACTCACGGGGTGTTTTTCCTGATCACGCCGCTAATAACAACGGCAAATCTAGCACAGATATCCGGACTAAAAAGCGAAATAGGCCAAGCTGGAAATCACTTAGCCAGCGCCGCGTCGATTGCTTTGCGAAGGCGGGCGCTATTCGGGCCGGTGGTCGAGGCAAACCAATCAACCAAGGCACCATTACCGTCGATCAAATGCTTGTGGAAATTCCAGCGCGGAACCGCTAATCCGCCATGCGCCTCGGCAATCCATTTGTAATAGGGATGCGCATTCGGGCCTTTGACATGAACGATATCGGCCATTGGAAAATCAATGCCATAATTGATCGTGCAGAATTCTTTTACCTGTTTGGCATCGTCCAGTTCCTGCCCGCCAAAATCATCGCTTGGAACGCCGATGACGACCAAACCCTTGTCCCTATATTCCGCCCACAGGCTCTGTAACCCCTCATATTGACCGGTAAAACCGCACATTGAGGCAGTATTCACCAGCAAAATGACGTTCCCCTGAAACTTTGACAATGGTAAATTATCACCATCAATACTAGAAAAACTGAAATCATGGGCAGTGGCAGCAACGGCAGGCATCACGCCTCCTTTAAGCAGAAAAACGGCAAAAATCAGCAATAGTCGGTGGATCAGTTTTCGTGTCATGCGGTGATAGTTAGGTGCCGCGGTCAGCAAACGCAAGTCCCCAACGCCCCCGCATCACTAAAAAACACATGACAGCATGGTATTTTACTCATAGGCTATCCTGGCTTATGCAACTTATGAAAAGGAGGTGATCTGATGTCTAGTGATACACGGTTTGGTTCAAACGGCTTGGTTTCTGTTTTGCGGGCTCAGGAGCAGCCTTCTGGGCGCGCCTAGAGCAGAAATTGACAGAGATAACATCCTGAAAAACAGGTCTGTTTGATGACCGATCACGAAAAGGGGGGCAAACGCCCCCCTTTTTTTATCGCCCAAACAAATTTATCGCGTCACTGGCAATCGCGGACAGAAATGATCTAACCGTGCATCCGGCGGCCCTACGCCTCAGATTTACCGCCAGCCGCAATCCACTCAGAGATGCCGCCAACATTAGACACATTATGATAGCCCATTTCCCTTAGTGTTTTTCCGGCAAGCGCGGCCTGCCCGCCAGCACCACAAACAAGAACGATGTCGGCGTCTTTGGACAATTTGGCATTGAAATATGGCAGATTTTCATCAGCGGCAAATTCCAGAAAACCTCGCGGAATGCGAAGCGCACCGGCGATTGTGCCGCTTTTCGCGATATCACCGCTGTCGCGTACATCAATAAATAAACTGGCACCAGCGTCATGTTTTGCAATGCCGTCCGCCGGCGAAATGCGCGGCACGATCGCATTGGCTTCTTCAAGATATTGTTTAGCATTTTTCATAGGATGGGCCTTTCAACTCGTATGAGTCCGTAAGAGGAATACGGCTAATAATCACACAAGCTATAGCTTGCGCATAGGTAAATCAGGCGGAAATTATAAAACTTCACCGCCTCTTCTGGCAAACAGCAAAATGATCACCGCTGGTTCCACCCGATGGCATAAACCGGGGCTAGCCGTTTAACCGCGCAACCACCTGCCGCAGATGATCAGGCGAAATACCGCAACAGCCACCAATAATCCTTGCACCTGACGCCGCCCATTTCACCGCATAATCAGCATAGGCATCGGGGGTGATATCACCGCGCAATTCATGCAAGGTTTGATTGGCGCCACCATAGGTCTTTTCGATCAGCGGAAAGGCATTCGCCAACACCCCGACAAGCGGCGGCACTTTATCAGCAAAACCGGCCCTATCATTAAAATTAGCCCTGTCATTAAAATAGGTAACAACTGCCTGCACCGCATCATCCATAATCTCGGGCTGGCTGCAATTAAACAAGATCGCGCTCGGCACGGCCATATTAGACCCTGAGCCGATTATCGCCAGAAGATCAGTCAATAATTCACCCGAGCGCAGCATTGGCTTGCCAGCAACCGGGTGTGCATCCTCCAATGTCAAAGACAGCCATACCGGTTTTGTTGTATCGGCGAACACCTCTAAAAAACAGCGCGCCTCGGCAATCGAGCTATGCGTCTCGGCCATAAACAAATCGGCATAAGGGTCAAGATGATGACGGAACAGGGCAATCATATCGGCCGCCCGCTTGGCATCAAACTTGTCTGGCTGATAAGATCCAAACATTGGCGGCACACCAGCTGCAACCGTAACCGGGTGCGGCGCCGCATCGGCTGCACCGCGCGCCAATTGACCGGCAAGGTCGAGCAACGCCCCAGCCTGATCACGGAACCGATCTTCACCGATATGAAACGGGACGACTGCATAGCTGTTGGTGGTGATGATATTGGCACCAGCCTCAATGAAGGCGGCATGCGCCTCGGCAATAAATTCTGGGCCTTCCATCAGCGCAAGCGCCGACCATTCTGGCTGGCGAAACGGCGCACCCATCGCCTGCAACTGTCGGCCCAAGCCACCATCGAGAATAATCATTATCGTGCCTTCTCCAGATAAAGACCCAAAACCTTACAGCAGCCTAGTCTAGCGTAAAGCCGCACATAGCCGCAATCTGGCGGACAATTTCACTGTTACGCAACGCAAATGGCAGCACCGCCACCGCCAGCAACACCAGCCCCAGCCAGATCATCCAGACTGAACGGTCGGCGTGATGCGTCGATTCATTTTGATCATTTTGTCGGTTGGCTTGCCCCATTTCCACCTCGGTGGCTGCCCCTCTTATCTTCATCCAATATCTATATCTTCATCAGAAACTCAAGGCCCGATTGGCTGCCAACATAAAGACCCGGCTTTTTCATCTGCAACGAGATTAAAAGCCCGCCCTGATCCAGCGCCACATCAACCCGGCTGCCCTGAATTCGCACAATCGTTCCAGCCGCTATTTGATCATTATCAATACAGGTCAAATTCACTTTTTTGTCTAGGCTAAGCATCGGCGGCAATCCCCTTTCAATTGGTTATAACAGCGACCCAGACTAGCCGGATTAATTCAAATCAATCGCATGCGCCTTCAGATCATCTAGCTGGCACAATGCCAACGTCACCTGATTAGTCGCAGCAAGCCGAACTTTGGGCGCCTTGCCAGCAACCCGCGCCTGTTCCCACCGTGCCGCGCAAAGACACCATTGATCACCGGCCTTCAACCCGGGAAAGCCAAATTCAGGATGCGGCGTCGACAGATCATTGCCAGCGTCTTTGCTAAAGGCCAGAAACGCATCGGTCATAATCGCGCATACCGTATGCAGCCCCATATCGGACGGTCCTGTATTACAGCAGCCATCACGAAAAAAACCTGTAACCGGGTCATGCGAGCAGCTTTCAAGAGCGCCGCCAAGCACATTTAGTTGCCGTTGTGGGCGACCGCCTGATCCATCCATGTTTTTATGCCCTTTTTCGATTATCGGCAAACCCATCATCAAGGCTTGCCATCCGGTCTTCAATACGCTGTTTCAGCGTCGACATGAAGTTTTTTCGATCAAGTCCCGGATCAATGGGCTCAAGAAATTCGACGGTCACCAGCCCCGGATATTTCATCCAGCTATTGCGCGGCCAGACATGGCCCGAATTCAGCGCCACCGGCACCACCGGCAGGCCGGTTGCCTCATACAGCGCGAAAACACCAATCTCATACGGATGATCAACGCCCGGCGCAACACGGGTGCCTTGCGGAAAAATTAGCATCGAGCGGCCTTTTTTTGCCAGTTCCTTTCCGGCAACACGCATATCACGAAGCGCCTTCATCCCCGCCGACCGATCAACCGGAATACAGCCGGTTTTCAAAAAAAACCAGCCAATGATCGGCAGGCGCAATAATTCTTTTTTCAACACAAAAGCCGGTGCCGATAAAAGCCAGCTAAGAATGATAGTTTCCCATGCCGATTGATGCTTAACCGCATAAAGCACCTGACGATCAAGCTGGCGATCACCACTGACCGATTGTTTAATGCCAATCATCGCCAGCAGCAGATAGGCCATATAGCCCCAGAACCGGGCAACCCCTCGCGCACAGCGTGACGGCAATAATAAGACCGGCCCCATGACAATGACCAGAACGCCGGTACCGACATAAAACAAGCTGTTAAAAACGAGAGATTTCAGATAAACCATGCGCGGATGTTAGGCAGAAACCAGTCTGGCTTCAATAGTCAAAGCACTGCAAAACTCGAAAATCTGGGCTATTTTTGACAATGCTAATCCGGCAATGAGGGACGGGCAGATGCCATCGACACATGACCAAGATCACATTTGGCATCGGCGCGCCGCGATGGCACTTGCCAGCGTAGCCGAGACCGGCCGCACCATTACCTATGCTGATCTGGCCGATGCGGCCAGCATTCCGGCACCGCACCGCATCAATAAATTGACCCAATGGCTAGAGGCGACAATGCGCGAGGATCATGCGGCTGGCAGGCCGCTTCGCGCCGCATTGGTGATATCACGTAACCGGGGCGGCTTGCCTGCGCCCGGCTTTTTTCAGCTGTGCGGCGAGCTTGGACTTTACCAGGCATCAGCCAGCAGCATTGCGGCGGCGCAATTTCACCAAACCATGCTAGATGCGCTGCGATCCCGCATAAAAGACTAGACAAATGCGCCAACAAAACAGGCCCGCACGCAAACCAGCCTTAAAAAAATCACCCAGCAGCTTTAGCAATTCGCATGGTGAATACGCCATCCTTGGCCGTGCTTTCCAGCAACTCATGTCCACCAGTCTGACAGAAATGATCAAAATCCAGCGGTGCCGCCGGATCATCAGCCATCACCACAAGCACAGCCCCCGCTGGCATCTGGCCTATTTGACGGCGCGCCTTTAACACCGGCAGAGGGCATTTAAGGCCGGTCAAATCCATCGTTACCGATGCAGCATCATCGCCGGCAACCGGCGTGGGTTGGGTATTTATCGTATCGTTCATGGGCGCCACCATAAATCCAGCCGCAGCGAATTGCCAGCCCCATTTTGCGAATTTCACGGCCCGCGTTTTTCACCGCTAAATCGCCTGATAAACCTTGCCTTTCACACCTGTTGCCAGCTAGATAAGGCCATGAGCATTTGGGGCATTATTATCGGCGGCACGGCGGGGTTTGCGCTTGGCGGGCCCATTGGCGGATTGCTTGGGGCGATGGCTGGCCATGCGGTCGAGTCTAAATTCGTGCCAGCAAAGCCTGATCCACAGGCAACACGGCGCGTTGCCTTTACCGTTGCGGTCATCGCCCTATCAGCAAAAATGGCCAAGGCTGACGGCGTCGTGACACGTGATGAAATTGCCGCGTTTCGCGCCCGTGTCCATATCCCCCCTGCCGAGGTGAAGCAGGTCGGCCGCTTTTGGGATTTGGCACGCCAGACGCCCGACGGATTTGAGGATTACGCCAAACAAGTGTCGCGGCTATTCGCGCCGCGCGCGCCCGTGCTGGAACAATTGCTTGACCTGCTGTTTCACATCGCCCAGTCAGATGGCGATATTACCGGGCCAGAATTATCCTATTTGACAACAGTTGCCGATATTTTTGGGTTTGATCAGGCCAGCTTTGACCGGCTGTTGGCACTGCATCAATCAAATAGCCCCTCGCCATATGAAATTTTGGGGGTGAGCCGTGATATTGATGATGCGGGGCTGCGCAAACATTGGAAACATCTGGCGCGCACCCATCACCCCGATACATTGACCGCCGAGGGAATGCCTGAAGAATTTATCGCCGCAGCAAATGATCGGCTTGCCAAAATCAATGCCGCCTATGACACTATTGCCCGCCAGCGCGGCCTTTAAATGACAGGGAAATAAAACCAATGGCGCCCCCGCTTTTGACCATTGCCGATGCTGGCGTCAATCTTGGCGATCGCTGGCTGCTTCGGGGCGCTGACCTATCGCTTCATGCTGGCGACCGGCTGGCACTTGTTGGGCCAAATGGTGCCGGTAAATCGACGCTGATGAAGCTGTTATCGGGGCATGGCGAAATGGATGAGGGCACCTTGTGGGTGGCCCCCGGTGCCGAGATCGCCTATCTGCCGCAAGCCCCGCAGATCCCATCTGGGATGAGCCTGCGCTCGATTGTGATAGCCGGCATGGATGTCACCGCGCACGGGCACAAGGCCGATGCAATGCTGATGCGGATGGGGCTTGATCCGATGCGGGTCAGTGACGGGCTGTCGGGCGGCGAGGCACGGCGGGTATCGCTGGCACGCGCGCTTTACACCAAGCCCGATATTCTGCTTCTTGACGAGCCAACCAACCATATGGATCTGCCAACGATTGAATGGATGGAAGATATGTTGCGCCAGCATCGAGGGGCGCTTTTAGTGGTCAGCCACGACCGTGCTTTTTTACGGAACCTTGGCACGGGAATCATCTGGCTACATGACAGCAAACTGCGACGACGCGACGGTCATTTCGACGAATTTGAAGCCTGGTCTGACGGTATTCTTGCCGAAGAAGCGGTGGTGCTGCATAAGATGGATCGCCGCATTGCCAGCGAGACCAAATGGTCGCGTGAGGGCATTTCGGCACGGCGCAAACGTAATCAGGGGCGGTTGCGCGAGCTTGCCGGACTTCGCGCCGAACGTGCCAAGACGGGCGGCATCACCCAGCGCGCCATGCGCATGGAAACAGGCCCCGCTGATGGCGGCGGCCAATTGGTGCTCGAGGCGATTGATCTATGCGCCTCGGTGCCGATCACCCAGCATGGCCCGGATCAGACCAAAGCCGATGACAGCCCCGCCGAACGCCGACAATTATTGCAGCATTTCAACCTGCTGGTAAGGCGCACCGACCGCATTGGTATTGTCGGGCCAAACGGGGTGGGCAAATCCACGCTGGTGCGATTATTGCTGGAAATCACCACGCCCGATAGCGGGCGCGTGCGGCAGGGGTTTGGCCTGATACCTGCCTATTTTGACCAACGGCGCGAAGCCCTCGACCGTGATCAGTCGCCCTGGACGATCCTAAGCGCGGGCGGCAGTGATATGATCGAAGTTGCCGGCCAGACCAAACACGTCACCAGCTATCTTCGTGATTTCATGTTTGATGATGTGAAAATGACCCAGCGCGTATCGACGCTGTCGGGCGGCGAGCAAAACCGGCTATTACTGGCCAAGCTGTTTGCCCAGACGCATAATTTTCTGGTGCTTGATGAGCCAACCAATGACCTCGATATCGAAACGCTGGAATTGCTGCAAGAGGTGATTGCCGATTATGACGGCACTGTGCTGATCGTCAGCCATGACCGTGATTTTCTAGATCGCACCGTGACCGCTATTCTGGCGTTTGAAGGTGATGCCAAAATCGTTGCTCATGCGGGCGGTTATTCCGATTATCTGGCACGCAAAAAGGCCGCTGATGCCCGTAAAACCGACAAGGCCGATAATAAGAAACCGAAAAAATCTACACCAGACAAACCCAAAGGCAACCGCCCTGCCCGGCTTAGCTTTCGCGACAAGCACCGGCTGGATACCCTGCCGGGTGAAATCGACGCAATCGACGCCGAAATTGCCGCCACCGAAGCCAAGCTGGCCGCCCCCGACCTGTTTCAAAAAGATCCCGATAAATTCAACCGCCTTGTCGACAGTCTGACGGCGCTGCGAGACAAAAAAGAACAAAAAGAGATGGAATGGCTAGAGGCCGCAGAAAAAGCCGAAGCCTTGGAGGGCAACAGCGAAGAATAGGCGTCATATATTGACTGCACACCACCGCCAGCTTTATAGTCCCGCCCTGTCAGATGGTCGGGTGACTGCTGCCCCTTATCGCAAGAGCGGGGGGAGAGGAAAGTCCGGGCTCCACAGGAT
>Ga0255779_1002371_pt1 | contig 20104 bp, 40 predicted proteins | sample 011ome_21_FD_179977 | JGI IMG/M metagenome (GOLD analysis project Ga0255779, IMG submission 179977) | Coastal salt marsh microbial communities from the Groves Creek Marsh, Skidaway Island, Georgia - 011508AT metaG (version 2) | ecosystem: Environmental > Aquatic > Marine > Intertidal zone > Salt...
CGCGAAGAAAGCTACACCAAAGAAGAAGTAATCTTAGAAACCAAAGCAGGGTCCTCGCCAATGAGGGCCCTGTTTTCTTTTGTATACTCTAACCATGACCATGAATATCACCGTTGAGCGAGTACCTCTGGAAGAGCCAACGGTCTTAAAATCATGCAACGGATATCTCAACTACGTGGCAGGAGATAATACTTATTTCAATCCCCCTCCAATTCGAGAAGAACCTCTGCAAAAGTCTTACACCAACGAATTACTATCAGATAGCAGCAAAAAAGTTATATTTCCGTACTACGACAACCTTTCTCATTTCTGGATAGAGTCAGTAGTTCCAGTGATTAACTATGCGAGTCAAACTTTAGATAGAGACTGGACAGCAATTTTTCTGATTCAAGAGGGTCGCGCAGGTGAGAAGGGGCTTCAGGTGCATGACTTTGCAGCTAAGAAGCTAGCCGAGTATCTTGGGATTAAAGTTATTCCAATTGAAGTTCCAAGAGAGTTTCAATTTGTCCAGATCTCAAACTCCGATGTGATTATTAAAACTAAGTATGAAGTTGGTGCAATAGAGATACTTAGAGACTTTATTAAATCTTGGGGGACTATAAAAAATAAAGAACTTAAAAAGGTTTATATACCTAGACCAGATCGAATTGATGAAGAAGAGCAGTTAATATCTTTTCTTCAAAATAAAAACTTTGAAGTAGTCATTCCAGAAAAACTAACCTTTGAAGAGCAGGTTTCTTTTTTTGGCTCAGCAGAAGTTTTAGTTTCAGCAACAGGCAGTCAACTTTTTAATTTAATGTTTATGCCAGAAGCCTCTACTGTCATAGAGCTGACAATTCCTTTGGACTACCAAAGCGATGACGAACCTGGCAGATTTCATTTGATGTATTCGATTATGTCTGCAGAACTGAGCTTCACTCATATCTCTATCTCGAACACTAAACGGGGGATAGATGATACACTATCTAGTCTCAATAACCTAAAAGATTTATGCTAGGCTTTTAACGAACTCGCCGAAGAGTCGCATGAAGAATGGGGCTTTGAACGGGCCGAATGAATGGGTGATTCTTCGGCGGGTCCTTAAACTTAATAACTTCTCTTGGGAGAGAGAGATAACCTGTAGCTAACTAACAGGTTCGAACCGCCTCAGCATGTTATAGTGTTGGGGCGGTTCACTTTAGGAGAGCTATGGAAAACGACTGGAGCAAGATTTCACTAGTCGCCAAAGAACTTGGCGTCAGTGTGAAGACTATCTACAATTGGATTTCTGTAGGAAAACTGTTCATGCCCAAGCCTGGGTACGTTAGTCAGGTTGAAGCGTATGAAGTCTGGCTACAGCAAAAGTCATTGAGGTCGTTCCACTCATACTTCCTAGCTAAAGATGTCATTAGAGATTCCTATGGCCGATGGTCCAAGGAAGAGAATCAAGGATAAAGTACTAAAACTTTCCGTTCTGAATATCAGAAGCTCAACCGATTAATCTACAGTAAGTTCTTAATTAAGGGGTTTCGTTCTTACTGAATGGTGATTTCACCCTCGCTCTCACTCTCCACGCGCAAAAATTCGTCCGAGATCTCTTCCAAAACAAATCACCAACTTTTTACTAACGTACAATTGATGCCATGACAGGCGTTCAAAAAACTCAACCGAGTAACTTTACCCTACAATTGATGGAGAAGGCGGCCCGTTTACAGTCCTCTCCCCAGTTAAACGGGTCGTCTTCGCCTTCTAAAGACAAAAAAGATAACGATTTGGTAACAATGTTCGCTCTAAGCGAAATCCACTTGACAGAAAACGGTTACCTATGGTAGAATCTAATAACGGCGAGCTAGACCTAAGCCAACTTGTCGTTGACTTGCCCGTATCGGCCCGCGCAGACTTAACCGAGCTTGGAATTGACGAGCTTGACCGTGGTATCTGCGAAGACACTTTTGATAACCGTAGAACCTTGCGTCGCTCAAATCTAGTTTGGGAAACCGTCTACAATCAGGACGGATCAACAAGCGGCCTGTTGAAAGTACGTAGCGCCGAGTCCACCAAAGAGAGACGGATACAGTCTCTAGCTGAGAAGCGTCCAATACTTGTTACCCCAACGGACAATAACTCTGACTACCTAACAGGTCTCGACCTTCTCGCAGAAGAAGCAACGGACTACCTCGTACCCCCTTGGGTCCTAGGAGCTACTCGCAAATACCTCAAGGAACAAGAAGAAGGTGGACCTTCAAGTCCTAAACGCCAGCCCGCTGCGCAACCACATCGCTGTAGACAAATAAAGTTTGATGGCATTCGCTGCATGCTCTGGGCAACAGGGGTCCCAAAAGATGATGGCCTGTGTCGCGTCCACCTCAGAAACTTGAAGCACAAAACTTCCGACGACATTGAGCGGGCCCGTGAAAAGTTGACCCAGGCTGCGCCTTTTGCTGTAGATAAACTCGAGGAGCTCATGGAGTTCGCTGAGAGCGAACCTGTTGCCCTGAAGGCCGCGACCGAGATTCTGGACCGTGCGGGCGTCCGCGGCGGCGTGGAGATTGACACGAACGTCAATGTTGAGATGCGGCCCGCTGCCGAAATCATTTCCGAACGTCTGGACCGTTTAGCGGCAGGCGCGATTCAAACGGCGGCGCGTTTAGCAGAAGAGCATTCGGTTATTGAAGCCGAGGTTGTTGTTGAAGATACCGGATCCACCGTAGTGACTTTTGATGAAAAGACGGATGACATGCAGCGGCCTGCGTCTGTTACAAGCGAGGAAGAAGAGTAACTTGACAAACGGGAGAGACATGTCACAATTAATCCAAACGGCCCGCGAACACTACAAAGCGCTGAACGCAGATATTGCTAACGCGAAGGATCGCATCGAGCACATTCGTTTAACCGCTCTTGCACAGAGTGCCCATAACCTGTTGCTAGATTTGATCGCTTACGAAACGGGTCTCAATAGGGACGTCGACACAGATGCAAATCAGCCACCGTTAGAGATCCCAGAATTTAAGAGCCCGTACAATCCAGATGCTTAAAGAACTCACCAAAGAAGACATTGAGTCACTGGGGTTTGAAGTTGATGAGATCAAGCCCAGGGTCTTTGCGATCACAAACTTTTTATCAAAAGCTGAGATCGACATGGTCTTCAACGAAGTCAGCAGCTACAGCGAAGAGCACTGGCGGCATAGGTACCTAGAAGAAATGAAACGCAGCTGTTTGGAGAAGTTCGGCCGCGATGACATTGAGGAACTAGTAGCTGAAGGATTGCTGGAAGTTACTTGGGATTTTGCTGATAAGAACTGCGCATATCAGAACGAAGAGTTCGCGGAGACCATGCGTCTACGTGCACAGCAAATCTTTGATATTGTTGGTGGTCTGCAGCTCAATGGCTTTCTTGTTGTTCATCGTCAGTACGAGGGAACTGACTTGAAGGAGCATTACGACCAGTACTCTGACAAATTGATTGAGTACGCAGCGATCCTTTACATCAATGATGACTACACTGCCGGGGAACTTTTCTTCAAACATTTAAACTTAGATCTCCGCCCGGAACCAGGCACGCTGATGATCTTCCCCGGAACAGAACCTTTTACCCATGGGGTACGCGTAACAGGGGCTGGTCCTGTAAGATATAACTTGCCGACGTTTATTAAAAGAAAGGATCCAGCTGGAGACATGGCTGGCTGGGCCGACTTCGGTTAGGAAGAAGAATTGAAGTTACGTAAGGACCCTGGGATCTCCGCTGCGGCGGAACTTTTAATTAAAACTGCGCAGCGTTACCTGGGCTACACAGCTGAACAGCTGGGTAAGAACAAGTTTGGTGCCAAGGTTGGTTATGACTCGCAGCCATGGGGTGGCGCGTTTATTGATGTCTGTGCTCGAGAAGCTTCTTTAAAGCTGCCTGCATTCACGTCGACGTCGGCGGCGCTCGCAGAATTTATAAGAAGTGGAAACTTCACCAGGTCTCCAGAACCAGGATCGATCGCGATCTATAACTTTTCATCAAATGTTGGACATGCGGCGGATCCCTTCGGCCAGCCACATTGCGGCGTGGTTACTGACGTTCGTGAATTCCAGCAGACTGGAAGGTTCATTACTGTTGAAGGAAACACCACGGGCTCGACGGTCCACCAACAGAAAGACGGCGTGTACCAGAAAGTACGGTCCATCAATGATGTGATCTTGTTTTGTTTGCCGCAGCGGCCTGGATCCAGAACTTTTAACGAAAGATTAATTAAACTCCTGGATCGGGGCCGCACAAAGTTTGACGGCGAGGACCTCAAGGCAATCGAGGAAACGGCCCGCGTTCCTCAAAAGTTAGAGATCCAGAAAGAGATCAAAACGGGAGACCGTAACAAGAAGATTGAAATCATTCAGCTAGCTCTAGCAACCGTTACTGATCTACGCGGCGCGGAACCTGGAAAGTGGGACACGGTGACCGCAGCGGCTTGCGCTAGGTATCAACGTATGGTAGGATACGTAGGAGCTGACGCTGACGGCCTGCCTGACGTAAACACACTTAAACGGCTCGCTAGAGATACAGGACTGTTCGAACTTGCTTAACGACATAACGGGTGATCGCGAAGCTCACCACTACGAGGAGCATTCGACTGGAGTCATCATGACGGTGTACACCAAAGCACCAACTAAGTGGTTGCTCGTTGACCGCGAAACTGGCCAGGTCTACCAAGGGTCCGCTCACGGAGATTGGGATAGACTGGACCCTGTCATAAACCCCGAGAAGAAGAAGGACTACGATGGCTAAAGAGTTCAATATCGATGACTATCAATATGTCGAAGAGCACATTGATTTTTCGCAATGGCTGCAGGCCTATCAACCCCAACCAAATGAATTCCTCCCTGAGGCACGTCTAAGTGGCCTTCTTCTTGAGCACGAGGGCGAGCAGTGGGTCCAAGTTATGAAGACTCCTGCTCACCACATTTGGACTGTGTTTCACGATGACCAGGGAAAACTTTTAATGAGGAATGGGTATCAGGTCCGCGGCCGCATTGGCTATGTACTCTGTAAAAACATGCACAATGCCCATGGCACAATCTTTGTTGATGGTCTGATCCCCGAGATGCTGGAGCACAGGATCCTGGAGGATCACTAACTTTCCATAAAAAGTTTCCCTGGCGCTGCGCGGCGCTGCCGATTTGCAGATTATGGCGAGCGCCGATAAAATTTCTACATGCCTACGAACTTTACAGCGGAAGAAGCGGCTCGCATTGCTCATGTGTCTCCAGATACGATTCGTTACTGGAAGAAGACGGGCCGCATTCAAACGGTCCCTAAATTCATAAGTAAAAGAAGCGGCAAGCCATACGGATGGTTGGTGCCCGCCACCGAGCTGGAGAGTGCGCGACCCGATCGACGGATCGAACTTTTAAAGAGATCTCACCCAGGTAATCTTTTAACGGCTCGCGAAATCGCCGCCACACTGGGGCTGCGAGGTCCCTCTCGTGCTTACTTCCTAATTAAACGGTACGGCCTGCAGCGCTACTATGTAGACGGCGTGCAGTACATGGTTGACGGCGAGGAGTTGTGGGCCCGCATCGAAGAAGACCCCGAGCTCTGGTACTTGACACTGAAGCGTTAACGGTGGTATAGTTACTGCATGATTTGCGATGTCACACACGAACCGTTCACCTGTTTAGATTGTGCGGCGTGCACGCTGTGCCTAGGCGAGTACTACATGGTAACGGACCAAGTCTGGAGCTTGGTGGCAGACCACGGCATGCTCTGCATCGGTTGCCTTGAGCAGCGGCTTGGTCGTATGCTGCACGCGAGAGACTTCACGGATGTTCCGATCAACCAAGTCGCTGATATGACTGACGATGCATCGGCCCGCTTCCTGAACCGATTGCGTAACTATCAGGTCCGCCTCACTCTCTAATCACACAACGGCGAGCGCTGTATGCTATAGTCATGCGCTCACTAGAACTGCACGTCTTCGAGACCGAACACGATGTCGACTTCGCCATTCAGAGCGGGACCGCTACTCCAGAACAGATCGCTACCGTGCGCTGCACTGAATGCGAGGGTGCCCTGGGATACAGTTCGCTCGACGACTTCGAGCCATTCGTATTTGTTATAGATGAGAACGATCAAGACTGGGCTGTCTGTAGCGCATGCGCAGGTCCGATCATTGATTATGTTGACGCCTTCTTTCCTCCAGTTACCCATAGCCACTTTTCGGACCCTGACGAATACGACTACTTCTAACTAGTTATTTTTTCTGGCAAACCCCCGACACGCACTTGCGGCTAATAGAGATGTGTGCTAACCTTGGGCTACCTGATAGAAAGGGGTCGTCCAATGGGAATGGATGTGTATGGGAAGAACCCAGCCAACGAGGTAGGGGAATACTTCCGTCGTAACGTGTGGGGTTGGCATCCTCTATGGGAGTATGTAGAGAATGTTCACCCTGAGATTGCCGAGTCTGTGGAACACGCACACACCAACGATGGTGATGGGCTTGGCGCTAGAAAGTCAAAGTTGCTCTCGAAACTTCTGATGGAAGATTACGAGTCTGGCAAAGTTGAGCAGTATGTTGCCGAGCGTAACAAGCAAATCTCCGAACTGGAAATGCCTGCTTGCGACATTTGCGAGGGAACAGGTATTCGCTCTGATGAACTTGGTATCCAAAATGGACAGCCAGAGAAAGAGTTGGATGCCGACATAGCAATTATCACTGGTCGCACCAAAGGTTGGTGTAATGGATGTAATGGTGTTGGCAAGACTGAGCCTTGGGAAGCCAGCTACCATCTAGAGGCAGACGACATAAAAGAGTTCGCCGAGTTTCTAGAAAATTGCGGAGGCTTCGAAATCTGCTAGACCAACCTCTCACGAGGAAACACCTGAGCCAAGTGTCTAAACTGGCTCTTTCTCTTTGCCCAGATCGAAACCCCAGGATCTTCGTCAATAGTTATTTTTTCTGTTGATCCTGGCGTTATCGTTTCGTTATCAAAACTTTTCACAAAAAGTTGCGCGTGGTCGAAAACTATGCTTAGATTGTTCTTGTCAGCAAACGCTGGCGATACGACAAACGAAAGGGGCAGTCACAATGACTTCACCAGAATTAGCAGGTAAGGCTCTCTACCTAGAAATGGTAGTGAACCCAGACCTAAGCGAAGATGAGCAAAGACGAGTTACCAGTTGGCTCGGAACAAACTCCGTCAAGCAGGTAATTATCTTTCCTCCACACACAGACGACACAGGTCGCACTCACGCGGTTCGCGTTATGAGCCGACAGGTGAGCGACAGGTCGCCACGCGCCCAATGGGATTGGAACAGTCCAACCTCCAAGAGTTATAGGGGCGTAGCACCTAAGCCAATCGCACCTCACGCAGAGGTGGATAGTGAAGAGGACTACACACTCCAATACTACTCAGAGGACGAGTGGGACACGCTACCAGAAATTGCCAAGCAAGAAGCCTACAAGTTGGCAATTACAATCTATCTAAAGCAACAGACCCTATACAGAATCCGCGAGGAAGATGATAGTTACAAGGCAGTCGAGGGTTGGGTAGTTCGTAATGGCAAGCCAATCAGCGTAGAAACCACGACCCAAGATTTAGAAGAGGTCGCGGTTCACAAAACACCACAGGCAGTTATTCGCAGAATCAACAAGGTTCGCGATTCGATACCAGAGTTTCCAAAGAAACTCGTTTAGGAAAAGGGAGATACGACAATGTATTTAGCAAAGCAGATTCACGAAGCACCACTATCCATTAGTGGACTAGATGTGGACAACCTACTCGCGGAGTTGGTTGGCGAGGAAGTCGAGACTTCCGAACTAGATTCACTATTCACTATCGCAGGGCGAGCAACCCTACGAAGCAAGTCAAGTGCTACCACAGCCACAGCCACACCTACGATAGAATCGTCTGGTGAGCCAAGCGAGTTCACTCCAATCCAAATGGAAGAGGTCGAGGCTATGACAGGTGGCGAAACCTACCCACGACCAAATGGCGAGGACTACCACGCTCGCAGTTGGGGAGAGCATACAGACATAGAGGTTCTACGCAAAGCGCGTGAGGCTGGTAAGTATGTGATGTTGTATGGCGTTCCCGGAACTGGAAAAACAGCGTTGGTCGAGGGTGCGTTCCCAGACGACCTCTACACGATTCTCGGTTCTGGCGATACAGAGGTTGCCGACCTAGTTGGTTCTTATGTCCAAACCCCAAGCGGAGATTTCGAGTGGGTGGACGGAGTTTTGACCAAGAGCGCGGAAGAGGGCAAAGTCCTTTTCATAGATGAGGTCGGACTGATTGACCCAAAGGTTATGGCAGTTGTCTATGGGCTTATGGACGGAAGAAGAGAACTAACTATCACTTCCAATCCAGAGCGCGGAACTGTCAAAGCCAAAGAGGGATTTTGGGTAGTCTCAGCGACCAACCCAAATGTCGCTGGCGTTCGATTGAGCGAGGCACTACTTTCCCGATTCGCGGTTCAGGTAGAGATGACTACTGATTGGGCGTTGGCTAAGAAACTTGGAGTGCCAGAAACAGCAGTTGTGGCTTCCCAGAATCTCGCCAAGAAAATGGAAAATGGAGAGACAAGTTGGTCGCCTCAAATGCGCGAGTTGCTTGCTTTCCGCGACCTAGCCAAAGAGTTCGGAACAAAGTGGGCAGTCCAAAACTTGCTCGCTTCCGCACCAGAGATTGACAGACCAGTCGCTAGTGATGTGTTCACTCGCGTATTCGGTGAGCCAATCCTACCTGCCAAGATTTAGCAGGTTGTCGTATCCCTGCTAAAGAGGGTGGGGAGCGCGATCAAAACTCGCCAAAAAACTTTTGACGAAATGGTTGCGCTTCCCACTCAGGTAGGGTATAGTTTTACTAACAGCCAGATGAAAGGGAAAAACAAATGGCAAAGCATTACAGAGTAAAAGGGAAGTCGCGACTAACTACTCGCGAAACAGGTGAGCCAGATTACAAGTGGCTACGCACTATCAGCCAGATTGGTGCGCTGGTCAATGACTGGGCAAGGCGAGGCGACCTAGTTGTTTATGGTGGAGATGATTCTGCCGAGGGCGAGGCTATCGCGGCTTATTACGCAGACATTTCAGAGATTGAGATAAACCTTAGGGAAGCGTTTGGCGCGATAGGCGACCCAGAAGAGATTGGTGACATACGAGAGTTAGACACCCAGAGAACTTACCCAATGGTGACAGGCGTTCTGTTCCACGAAGCACTACACGCCCGACACACAAACTGGGATACAGACCAACTCGCCGAGGCACTAGACAACTCAGAGGGACAAGCCTTTATGTTGCTAGAGGAATCTCGTATCGAAGCAAAGGGTATGAGAGAGAAGCCAGAGTTGCGACAGTTCCTACGAACTTCCGCACTCGACCACGCACTCCAAGAGGCGACCCCAGACAACCTAGCCAAACTAGGTAGCGACACTTGGGCAGTTGCCAACCTACTCGGACTTTCAGTAGCCCGACACGATAGCGGAGTTCTAGCCAGAGAAGATGTGGCAAACATTTATCGTATGGGCGAGAGCGTTCTGGGCGCGGAGTTGCTAAACAACTTGCGAGCAGTATGGCGCGAGTTCCAGACACTCGGAGTTCCACAGGTCGAGCGAGCGATTGAGTTGGCAAAGACTTGGGTAGCGTTGCTACGCGAAGCAGACCCAGAGGGCGAGCCAGATTCAGGTAACGCTTTCGCCGAGCCACAAGAGGGCGAGGGCGAGGGCGAGGGCGAGGGTAGCCCACAGCCAAGCGAGGCAGTCCAGAAGATGTTGGACGAAATGGAGAAGTCTGCCGAGAGTAGCCAAAGTTCTGCCGAGCGCGAGATTAGCGAGCAGAAGCAACAGCAGGATTGGTCAGACATAGCCAAGCAGAGAGCAGAGCAAGCCAAGAACAGAAACCAAAAGCGCGAGCAAGCCAAGAAAACTTTTGACAAGTCTCACAGCGAATCTGGTTCTGGTTCTGGTTCACGAATCGAAGAGCGCAGAAACCCGACAGGGGCAGAGCGAGCAAGCGCGGTTTCGATTGCCAAGTCACTCGAAAAGGCAAAGTATCGTGAGCGTTCGGTTCACACTCGCAAGACCCAAGCACCTATGGGCAAGTTGGTTATGCGTAACGCGATTCAGAATAAGGCTATGGAAGCCAATGGGTTGCGAGGCGACCTGCCAAGTTGGAAGTCCAAGACCCGAAAGCATACAGACGACCCGACCCTAACTCTCGGAGTTATGGTGGACATTTCAGGTTCTATGAGTTCCGCTATGGAATCTATGGGACAGACAGCGTGGATTATGAGCGAGGCTGGTCGAAGAATCCAAGCCAAGACCGCTATGGTTTACTACGGAAGCGGAGTGTTCCCGACCCTACGAGTTGGACAGAGGCTCGACCAAGTTACTATCTACACCGCACCAGACGGAACAGAAAAGTTTGGCGAGGCGTGGGAAGCGTTGGACGGAGAACTCGGACTGACTTATGGTGACGGAGTTCGTATGCTGGTGATTGTGTCAGACGGATACTACACACCTGCCCAACAAGAAAAGTGCGTGACCGCGCTACGCGAGTGTAAGCAAAACGGCGTGGCAGTCTTGTGGCTCGTCCCCAAAGAGTGCTACGGACACCCTGCCAAGAATCTAACCGCGCAAGCAGGTTGGGGCGTGGTCGCAGATGAACTTGATGTGAGCCAGATTGCCACGCTGGTTGGCAAGACGGCGAGCGAATCACTTTCCAGAGTGGAGAGTATGAGCGCGTAGTCAAACGGATTGCCTAACCGAGAGGTTGAGCGACAAGCAGGTTACCCCCCTTTCCTGCTACTAGTTCCCAAACGGATAGGTAACAGAAGCCCTTAGCAGGTTTTTCCCCCAAGCCCTGCTAGGGGCTTTGCCCTTTTGGCGGACACCCTCAGTCACACGATCACTAACCCTGGGTTTGGTGATAGCACTTCGTCCCAGACCCGTAGTTATTTTTTCTCTCCCCATACCCAGGGTGGAGAAATTTTTTTGTAGCAGGTCTTGACAACGAGGTCAAACTGGATTAGGTTTGGAGTAACCAAACAGGGACGAAACAGAAGTAGTCCCAAAAGGGGAGAGATGACGAAAGTCACCAAAGCCACCTCAGTCGGCTCAAAGACTGAGACGAAGGTAACTCGTAAGTTCGTTGCCAAACTCAACGAGTTCGTTGAGACCCGTTCTCTCTACAATCTCTACAAGAGGTTGGTTGATGAGGGTCGCTCTGGCATCTTCTCCGAGGTTGGAGAGAAGCCACAAGACCTGTTTCACAATGGTGTCAAGGTCGCCACTATCTCTAAAGTCTCCAAGCCATACATTGACTTGGAGAAACTGAAGAGAACAGACCCAGAGGCATACGAGAACTGCCTCGCATACAGGGACGAGTTTCACATAAAGACAGCAACTCCGACCAAGTAACCAGAGAGGGGGCAGGGAGACCTGCCCTCTTTCTCATTCCTCGGTCAATAGTTATTTTTTCTGAGATCCGGGGAAACGCCGAAAAAATAAATTTGCGGTTTTTTGGATTTTTCGCTAAAGTTTCAGTATCAGCAAAAACAGGAGGTTTACCAAAAACTATGACTGATAACAATGACACTCTCGCCGAGAATTTTGTAGCACTAATAAACAAGAGTGCCGAACTAGGCGCGATAGAGGCTTCGAAAGAGTTAGCCGAAGTCCTTTACCAAGTGATGTCCGAGATTATTGCCAGCGACTTGTCGCCGACACGAAAAGAGGCTTCACTAGGAACACTCACTAGGGTAGTTGAACTCTACAAAGGAAAACTTAAGGTTAGGGGGTGAAAATCTTGAACGAAACTAGGTCATACACTCCGCTCTATCAAAAACTCGCCAGAGTTCCGAAGAGTGCGTTTGTTGTAGCAACTGTTGAGGGGGTCATCTTCTCAACTATCTCTGCCGAACTCTCCGCTATGGGAGTTGCCGAGGTTTGTGGGCTTCCGCCGAACACTAAAAAGTGGACAGGGACAGAGCCTTACGACTGGGTATCTGAAAACATAGAAGAGGTTGGTTCATACATTGACTTTGGGAAAGGCACTTCTAAGTGGTATCCCAAAGACAAACTACAAAAGTTGATACGCAGGTTTATTCGTATGGAGAAAGCCAAGACTAAGTAGTCCCCGACCTGAGCAAGTCTTGAAAAGGCTCGCCCAACAACTTGACAAATTCGGCGCTCGCCGATACACTAGAAACAAAGGGAAGGAGTTCCAAATGGAACTGAACGAAAAATTAGATGTCCCAAACATAGCGGGACACGCACTACAAATTATTCACCAAATGGCAAAGGGCTATCAGAAAGCAGGTCATTACGACCCGCTTATCTATCGTGCTTTGAAAGTGGCTGGCGAACTTGCCGACCAACTGAGAGACAGAGCGACTGAGGACGAGGCTCCCGCAGATGTAATCGAGGAGATTGCCGATTTCGCAAACAGCATTTACTTCACTGCTATGGAAGTTGGCGAGGAAGTTCGCAAAGTTATAGAGGAGAACGACTTGCCGATTGAACTTATGACAGGAAGTGCTGTCGAATTTCCGAACCACGGAGACGATTGCGGGTGCGAAGATGATTGAGGCATACCGCAACTGGGAAAAGGACTATGTGACGGCTGACGGCGAATACGGCGTGGGTGTAATCACTTTCGATTCTGCGGATCTAACGGACAAGCAGTATGACTTGTTCACCGAACTACACGACAGCCAACGGCTCGACTATGTGCTGTCTATCCTCAACGGAAACAAAGAGGAGACGGCTCGCATAGAAACGGAGTATCTGGGTCAGAATCTACCCAACGAGCAATACTTCGTCCTAACGGAGTTGGATTCTGACAAGAGGCTCGACTACTTGCTCTCAATCCAAAACGGAGACAAAAAGAGAACGGCGAGGATAGAAGCAGAGCATTTTGGGCTTGACATTGACGGCGAGCAGGAATAGAGTGACGGGTATGGAGTTCAGGCAAGCACTAGGCGAGGTGATTCGAACGGAACGGCTCGCTAAGAAGTTCACTATGCGTGACCTGTGCGAACGGAGTTATGTCTCGCTGGGACACCTCTCTGATGTCGAACGGGGAGTAAAGGAAGCCTCGTCTGGAGTTCTTGACGGACTCGCAAACGGACTCGACTTAGAGACTTACGAACTAATACTCAAGACGGGCTACCTAATGCGTTACCTAGATGTGCCTGATACGCCAAAAGATTTATTTGCGCACGATTCGATTCACAAGGCAAACGCCAGGATCTGAAAATCCTGAAACCCGAAGCCCCTCTGGTTGTGGAAGCCAGAGGGGTTTCGCATTTCCCCGGATTTCGACTAATAGTTATTTTTTCTGACCAAGTAAAACTTTTTATGAAATGTCAAACAAAATGTCGCAGGCGTGTGTAAGAATCTAAGTAGTCCAAAAGAAAGGGGACAAAATGAGAAACACTTGGATTGGTTCAGGAATCAACAGCGTTGAGATTGAGCGAGAGTTCACCTGTCGCTCTTGCCAGTGGGAGGGCGAGGTCGTTGGATACACTGACGATTATGGTTCTATGCTTTACGCTGTCTGCCCGAACTGTAAAGACGAAATGACGATTGACTTGGCTATGGAGAATGACCCAATGAACGCCGAGCCTGACTTCGATTCGTGGGTAGACTAATGGATAGGCAAATGTGGATTGACTTGGCAATTTTTGCCGTATTCGCAGTGCCGATTTATTTTCTAATGGTGCCGAGAAAAAAGAAGTAACTTTACTGCCCAATAAACTTGTGCCGAGACGCAAGATTGGGCAGTTTCTCTTTCCCCGGACTGAATAGTTATTTTTTCTGGTGTTTTTGTGCCGCTCCGGGGAAAGTTTGACAAAATGTCTGTCAAAAGTGCTATAGTCATCTCAACAAAGAAAGGGAGGCTCCAAATGGAGTTGAAAACAGTAGAAGAGATTGAAAAAGAGGGAAACAAGATTGCCGTAGGCGAAGAGCGATACGAATTGCTTGCCGCTTTCGGAGATGAGTGCGACTGTGTCGTAGACATCTTCACTGGACAAAAGAAATACTTTCACTACATCTAAAGGAGGAAAAAATGGGAGCAAGAACAACTTGGGCAATAAAGACTGAGGAAGGCGACGCCGTAACTTGGCTATACAGCCACTGGGGAGGCGACAACAAACTCGCTGACACCCAACACGCACTAGCAGAGGCACAGCCCCGCTGGGAAGACACGAGTTATGGAGCCCGAATTTTCATTAGCCAGATTATTGGGCACCAATGGGATTCCGAAACTGGGTTTGGAATTACGACAGGCACTGCCGACAGTTGCCCGTTCGAGGAGTCTTATGATGCCGTCACGATTGACTTCACTACTAAGTTAGTTAGTTATGGTCCGTTTGTCTTTACTTTCTCGGAGTTCATAGCACTTGGAGCCCTAGCCTCGGAGGCGGGCTAATGGGAAATTTACAAGCAAGAGAAATGGCTGAACTTGGTGCCGATAACTTAGAGGCGTCTCTAAGTTGGCACCTAACAAGCAACCACTTTCCGCCCGTGCCAGTCTCAATGGTGCCGATTTGTATCAAAGCGATTGAGGCTTATGCGGAAGAGGATTACGACAGACAAATTTCACTGCCAGAGGGAGTGGGCTACAAAGGTCTCACAGTTGCCCCTGCCAGTGCTATCGTCGAGCAACACCACTTAGACGCTTGGATTGATTTCGACGAAGAATAATCCACTAAACTAGAGTTCGGCGTCGAGCAAAATTGCTCCGCCGTTCGCTAGGGTTTGTCCCCCCTTTCCCTAGCAAGAAACGCCACTAGGTTTACCCCCTTTTCCTAGTGGCGTTTTCTTTTCTCCGGGGCAATAGTTATTTTTTCTGATCGTTTTGCCGTTTCGTAAAAAGTTTCTGAAAATGTCGCTGCCTGGGACTAAACTATTTTTTAGTTGGGAAGTGCCCAACAGTAAGGGGGCAGAAATGCCAAAGCACGCATTAGTAGTAAAGGCAGAACTCACTGCCGAGTTGATTGACATTGCCGAGCAGGAGTTGAGCAAACTTCAGAGCGCCGTTGATGGTTTGATTCAGCCAATCGAGGTTGGAGAGAACATTGTTATGTGGGTAAACGAGGAGGGACTACTCCGAGAAGACTTGGACATAAATTACCTGGGCACTGCGATTTATAGGGAGATGTATAACCCAGTGCCACCAATTATGGGAGACATTGTCTTCACAGGCGGTGCCGACGAAAATGGAAACACCAAGTCCCTAGAGCAAGTGGACATTGCCGAATTGACAGAGATTACACGCCGAGCAAAAGAGTCGCTTCACATCTAAGAGAGACAACACAAAAAGAGGAGGTGAATAATGGCTAGTTACGAAGTCTTTTATGAGGGCTGGTATGTCGTCGAAGCAGACGACGAAACCCAGGCTTTAGATTTTGCTAACAAGATGCTCAGCAATTCTGCCGTCGTAAATGATGGCGAGGTTGGTGAGTGGACTCTTGCTGGAGTAGTCGTCGAGGGGGAGATTTTCTAATCTTCTGTAGTCAAGAAGCCCCGCCTCCCCAGGCGGGGTTTTCTTTTGCTCAAAAGTCTTCCCCGGTAACAATAGTTATTTTTTCTGATGTGCCGGGAACTTTTGATGAAATGTCGAAAATGTCGGCGCTCGCCGCTAGACTTTGAGTATCAAAGAAAGGGGAGTTCAATGCTAACCACAGAAACTCAGACAATCGAACAGAGGTTCAACAACGCCCTCAAGGCGATTCGCAAGCAAGGCATTACAGCCCGCAGAAATGTTATGGGCTGCTGCCGCTCTTGTATTGACTTGGGGCTTGCCGACAATGTGCCAGTGATTTGGCAGTATGGAGGGCAGGGTAATCGCCACACTATTTCGGGAGACGATTACAACTACAGCACAGTCTATTTCAGCCACAGCAACCTTGCCGACGACGAAGGTCTAACGCCGTCAGGTGTTGCCGTGATTGAAGCTTTTGAATCGCAGGGCTTTGAAGTTGATTGGGAGAGAAACAACTACAAAACAATTCGGGTTCTACTGGACAAGTAAATCCCGGGAAAAAATAAGGGGAAGAAATGAGAAGGTTAGTAATAAAGTCGCACTACGCCAAAGAGAACAAGTGGGACACTTGGGTTTATGAAGTGGAGCCCGAGGTTGCCGAGAAGATTCTCACAGAACACGCTCAGTTTCTTGTGGAGGGGATTCTCCTAAGTTACGAAGCAACTTTCGCTGGCGGAATTTGTGCCGACCAGATTCAACGCAGCAACTAAAAAGTTTCCCGGGAGAAATCCCGGGTTTCTTTTACTTTTGATGAATAGTTATTTTTTCTGATGATCCCGGGACACGCTTCCCGGGATTTTACTTTGTCGGAGGTTTGCGGTAGTGTTGAGGTATCAACAAAAGGGAGGGCAGAAATGCTAACAAGACCAGACCAAGAAGCCGAGTTGCTGTTCGCTATGGTGATGAAACTTGCGGGAAGTGACGACTACTTTTCCGAGGGAACCAAGGCAACCATTTGGGCAGAGTGCCGCAGGAACGCTAAGTTGCGTAACCTCGCCGCTCTTTACCTAGTTGGTTCTAGCAGTCGTGCCGACTTGAACCTGAGCAGGCTACACAGAGCAATCATTGAAGAATTTTTTACAGACCCAAGGACAGGAGAAGTGACACTATGAAGATTCAGCAGATTGAGAAGATTGACGAAGGTCGCTACACAATTTGGTCGCCGACTTGCGAGTGCGGTTCAGAGTTCTCGCTAGAGATTTCAGGAGAACAGTTGTTTTCTTTCCACCAAGGTGGATTGGTTCACAATGTTCTGCCGACTACCTCCCCCGAAGATAGGGAGCGATTCCTATCAGGACTTTGCCCGACTTGTTGGACAGACCTCTTTGGAGTAGAGGAAGAATAGAGTTAGTCCCCCCTAACAGCCCCCGCTAGGTTTTTCAGTGTTCCTAGCGGGGGTTTTCTTTACGACCCCGGGATCCCGGGAAAATTTTGGCTGCCCCGGTAACTTTTTATGGATAGTTATTTTTTCTGGAGATCCGACACATTACCGGGGAAACGCTTGACCAATTTGCGAAAGCTGCTAGGCTTATTACATCAGCCAAAAGGTTTGGTTGGAAAGGGAGGACAAAATGTTCACACTACGCAGGTTCGCACTAGCTATTATCAGCTTGCCGATTGCTCTAGCAATTTATGCGGTCGTCTACTTTGGTATGGCTCTAGCAGTATCAGAGTTCGCAAGTCTAGGTATGCTCATCAACAATTTCTGGGCAGTAGGTTTCGGCTGGGTTGTTGCCGTTACTTTCTCGAAGCAGATTCTCGACCTAATCGAAAGGCTGGGTGCGTAATGAACAAGGCATACGAAGTAACGCAGGGCGTTCTTAGCTGGGTAGGGTTCTTGGCTCTTGGAGTTGCGTTCCCGTTCACTCTGGAGGCACTTGGAGCTATAGACGCTCTTAGCTATGACCTCTATGTTTCAGATGTGGCTCTAGTGGCTAGTGGGATAGCTGGTCTAGCAGTTGCCGTCAAGCTGGCTATGGGTTGGAGCGAGAACAAGTTTGTAATCAAGATGAACCTAGCCGACTGGTTCTACAAGATGTCCGTGAGGATTGACCCTCGCAGGCGATAACAACAATAAGAAAGGGAAAGCCCCTCACCGAAAGGTGGGGGGTTTCTTTTTGTGCTACCCCAGGATCCCGGGAACCAACCAAGTTTTATGAATAGTTATTTTTTCTGAGATCCCTAAAAAACTTTCCCGGGAAACTTGACACAAAATTAGAAATCGTGCTAAGCTGATTACATCAGCCAGGGAGGTTGATAGAAAAGGGGTCGAAATGACTACAAAAGTGATCGAGCAAAGCACCAGCACTAAGGCAACCAAAATTGTCGTAGAGCAGGTCAAGCAGCTCACCGAAATCCGTGCCGAGATTACTCGCCTAGAAGCCGAGAAGAAAGCACTAACTACCGAAATCGAAAAGGTTTTCGGAGTGGACAAGAAGTCAAAGACTTCAGCCCACACAACTCTCAAGCACAACAACATCGAGTTCGCCAGACTTGATTGGAGAACTCGCAAAGGCGTAGACCTTGACTTGCTTGCCGAGAAGTTTCCAGAAGCTTACGAAGCTTGCCAGAAGCCAACCATCTATTCGGTGATTGTTTCTTTGTTCAAGTAAAAAGGGAGAGAGAACCCCGCTCAGAAACGAGCGGGGTTTTTTCTTGCCCACCCAGGATCAGGAATCCCGGGAAACCCGGGAAACCCGGGAACCACAATAGTTATTTTTTCTGAAGTTTTTAGAAGATCCTGGGGTTTGGTTGAAATTGTCAGTAGATCCCGTTAGGCTAGGACTACTAGCCAACAAGGGTTAGTCAAAAGGGAGGAACTGTAATGACAGTTATCGAAGCACTAGAAGCCGAAATGGTCACGCTTATGCGTGAGGTTGATTCGGAGAAGCACACCGAAGAAATCGACAACGACAGCGATCCTAGAATCGCCCGGATCAGCGAAATCATGCTAATCATCGAGGTTTCGTTTCCTGAAAAGTTTATGGAGATCGCGAAGCGTCATTTCGTGATCGGGGAGGAGTGCCGCTAATGGCAACACTACTAAACCAATACAAATGGTCAGGCATTGAGGAGTATGAGGTCAATGCCGACAATTGGGTTCAAATGGGATTCCGTTTCGATAAGGACGAGAATGGAGATCCGTTTCGTGTCTATCTTGTTTTCGGCGAGATCCACTCTGAGAAGTTTGAGGAGGAGTTTTACTTTGACGACACCAAGAAAGACGCTTACGACTTCTACCAGAAGAAGATCGATGTTCTGGACAATGGGAGTATCTATTGTGTGGAGTGTGGCGAGTATGCCACTAACCCAGAGTTCGCACTTGCCGTCCACCAGACCCGTGGATACTGCCTAGACTGTGCTCCCGATCAGGACGATGAGGACACAATTCGGTGGTATTAGATCTGCCGAGAGAAGCCCCACTTTCGAGTGGGGTTTTTCTTTTTCCCCGGACGCCAGGATCCTGGTAACTTTTTATCAGTAGTTATTTTTTCTGCCGCCTGGTAACTTTCCCCGGAGGTTCTTGAAATTGTCACTAGATCCTGGTAAGTTGGTAACACCAACAAGGAGTTGGTAGAAAAGGGGGTCCCAAATGGGACGCATTATTCCAGTAAGTGAGATCACTACTTATCGCATCGAGTGCTACAAGTGCTCAGCCAATACCGAGTATGAGCAAATTGCGGGTTACGACTTTTCCCCGGAGTGGGAGTTCATCGAAAGCGATGAGTTCCCAGGGATTAGTTTCCTGATCTGCGAGACTTGCCGCTGGGACTTGTTCGACGGTGACGAGAATCCCCGTGAGGAGCACGGCTTCGAGTTAGGCGCTAGATTCAAGAAGCACTACTTGCCGCAATACCAACTGCTTGACTACTAGGCTGCCGTCAAGGAACCCTCCCTCCGGGGAGGGTTTTTTGTTGCCCGGATCCTGGGAAAACTTTTTCTGGAAAGTGCTTGACACTTGCCGCTTGATCCTGCTAAGCTGGATTCATCCAGCCAAGGGGGCTGGGTAGAAGGGGGTCCTAATGGACTACACAACACTTGCTGAGGATCTAACTCAGCTTTCCCCGGAGGAGTTGTCCTCCATGTTGGCTAATGCGGACTACGCATTAGATCCCACTCCTTTTGAATTGCGGACCGCAATTTGGCAGGAGCGGATTCGCCGTCACTCACTAGAGTGCCAGGATCTGGAGTGCGGGTTCAACCCATACTCATAGTCCACCTAGAATTGCCCTCCCTCCGGGGAGGGTTTTCTTTTGCCCAGTGCGGTTATGCGGCTAGGAACTCAAGCGGGAGACCCCCCCAGGAGATCCCCGGAGAATCTTTTTATGGAAAGTCATTGAAGAACTCCAGTGCTGATCCCCCCCCTCAAGATTCTTTCCTGATCCGGGGAACCCGTAACCCCCCCGTTGATCCCCACACAATTTCAGTTTCAGAATCCATAGACTTGACTATGCGGCTAGTGACTTTTGACCCCCTCTAAAACTCCCCCCTCCCCCCTCAATAGGATCATAAGACTTCTTAGGAGAATTGACCCCCCTCCAAATTCCCCGGAGATCCTCCCAAGACTTTCAACGTGGATCTGAGACACTTGACTA